>ERZ778022.2680-NODE-2680-length-18258-cov-4.586167_pt1 | contig 18258 bp, 18 predicted proteins | sample MGYA00375752_ERZ778022 | MGnify/ENA primary metagenome ERZ778022 (study PRJEB29350, sample SAMN05389826) | bioreactor metagenome | isolation source: Thiocyanate bioreactor | place: South Africa: University of Cape Town | collected 2014-04-04 ... | reverse complement strand
GGGATCGTCGAGCGCAATGCCGCGGCGATCGACCGCCTCGCCCGCCTCGACACGATCCGCTTCGAACCCGCGCCCGCCGGAGCGGCGATGCAAATCGGCGCGGGGGACGCGAACGTGGTGATCCCGCTCGAAGGCGTGATCGACATCGCCGCCGAGAAGGTCCGCCTCGAAAAGGCCCTCACCGCCTCGCAGAAGGAGGCCAGGTCGCTCGAAGGGCGGCTATCCAACCCCGCCTTCGTCGAGAAGGCCAAGCCCGAGGCGGTCGAGAAGGCTCGCGCCGATCACGCCGCCCACGCCGCCGAGGCCGAGCGGCTGGCGGCGGCGCTGGCGCGGCTGGGGTGAGGGAGGCGTGGCCTCATGCTGACCTTGGCCACGACCTCCCCCGGCGAGCCCGAGATCTTCCACTCGCTCCAGGGCGAGGGGCCGTCGATCGGCAAGCCCAGCACCTTCGTCCGGCTGTCGCGCTGCAACCTCGCCTGCCTGTGGTGCGACACGGCCTATACCTGGCGCTTCACCGGCGACAACCGCCCGCACCGCGACGGCCTCGCCTTCGACCGCCGGGCCAACCAGGTCGCGCTGGGCGAGACCGAGGTCGCCGCGCGGATCGCGGCGCTTGGCGGATCGCGGCTGGTCGTCACCGGGGGCGAGCCGCTGCTGCAAGGGGCCGCCCTCGCCCGGATGCTCGCCTTGCTGCCGCCGATGCACGTCGAGGTCGAGACCAACGGCACAGTTGCCCCCGCGCCCGCGCTCGACGCGCTGGTCGACCAGTTCAACGTCAGCCCGAAGCTGCGGCACAGCGGCAATCCCGCCGACCTCGCCCTGCCGCCCGAGCGGCTCGCCGCCTGGGCGGCCGAGCCGCGGGCCTGGTTCAAGTTCGTGATCGCCGCGCCGGAGGACCTCGACGAGGTGCTCGCGCTCCAGCAGGCCCACGCCATTCCGGCCGGGCGGATCTTCCTGATGCCCGAGGGCCGCGACAGCGCAACCCTGCGCGCGCGGCTGCCCTGGCTCGCGGATATTTGTTCAAAAAACGAATTCAATCTCACCGATCGCTTGCATATCCACCTCTACGGCGACACTAGGGGCACATGAATACTAAGCTAGCTGAGGATCGTCCGGAAGAACCGGCGGCGCCCCGCGAGGCCGCGCGCGGCGGCGACCTGACGCAGGGACCGATCCTCCGCACCCTCGTCATGTTCTCGATCCCGATGCTGATCGGCAACGTAATCCAGACGCTGAACGGCTCGATCAACGCGATCTGGGTCGGCCGCCTGATCGGCGAGAGCGCGCTGGCCGCCACGGCCAACGCCAACGTCGTGATGTTCCTGCTGTTCGCCGCGATCTTCGGGCTCGGCAACGCGACGACGGTGCGCGTCGGCCAGTATTTCGGCAACCGCGACGTCGACGCGGCGCGGCGGACCTTCGGCAGCGGCCTGGGCTTTTGCGTGATCGTGGCGGTGATCGTCAGCCTGCTCGGCTGGTTCCTGTCGACCGACCTGCTGCGGCTGCTCGCCACCCCGGCGGGCAGCTTCGCCGAGGCCGAGGCCTATCTGCGTGTGATCTTCGTGACCATGCCCTTCGGCACCTTCTCGATGATGCTCGGCATGGGCCTGCGCGGCAGCGGCGATTCCAAGACCCCGCTCCATTCGATGATCCTGACCGTGGCGCTGGACATCGTGCTCAACCCGCTGCTGATCCGCGGCTGGGGGCCGGTCCCCTCGCTCGGCATCGCCGGCTCGGCCCTGGCGACGGGCATCGCCAACTTCGGCGGCGTCCTGCTGGTGCTCTACCGCCTCTACGGCCGCGACCTGCCGCTGCGCCTGCGCGGGCACGAGCTGGGCTACCTGCTCCCCCGGGCGGACGACCTGCGCTACATCGTCGGCAAGGGCCTGCCGATGGGCGCGCAGATGCTGCTGATCTCCTCCTCGCAGCTCGTCGTGATCGGCCTAGTCAACCGCGAGGGGCTGAACACCACGGCGGCCTACAGCGCCTCGATGCAGCTCTGGAACTACCTCCAGATGCCGGCCTTCGCGATCAGCACGGCGATCGCCGCCATGGTCGCGCAGAACATCGGCGCGGGGCACCACGAGCGGGTCAGCCAGATCACCCGCGTCGGCATGCTGACCAACCTGGCGATGACCGGCCTGCTGACCGTGCTCGTCGTCGCGGCCTCGCACCCACTGCTGGCCCTGTTCCTCGGCGGCGGCAGCCCGGCCATGCCGATCGCCCAGCATATCCAGTACATCGTCACCTGGTCCTACATCGTGATGGGCGCGATGATGGTGCAGTCGGGCACCTTGCGCGCCTACGGCGTGGTGATCGCGCCGATGATCATCCAGGTGATCGCGCTCTATCCGGTGCGGCTGGGCTTCTACTTCTCGCTCCATCCCTATCTCGGGGCCGATGCGCTGTGGTGGTCGTTCCCGGCGGGCTCGGCGGTCTCGGCCGTGCTGACCTCGCTGGTCTATGCCAAGGGGTCCTGGCGCCGCCGCAAGCACCAGGCTTTCCCCGGCGGGGCGCAGCCGGTGCCGGAAAGCGCAGCGGTCTAGGGGTGTCTCTCAGCGCCCCTGGGCGCGCCAGCGCTGGACGGTGCGCTGGACCATGTCCTCCTCGCCGCCGCGCTCCTGCCAGAGGTCGCTGAACGAGGGGTCGGCCGAGGCCGGGCGCTTGTATTCCTCGAGGTTGTCGAACGAGACGCGGATCGGGATCGAGACGCCCTCGCCGCAGATGATGCACTCGCGGTTGCGCAGCGCGGGGATCGAATCGAGGAACCCGCGCGCGCCCTCGGGCATGGCCGCCTTGACGAAGGCCTGGTCGCGGTCGTTGTTGAGGCGCATCGAGATGATCGTGCCGCACTGCGAGAGCACGCCCTCGGCAAGGTCCGAGGGACGCTGGGTGATGAGGCCCAGGCTGATCCCGTACTTGCGCCCTTCCTTGGCGATGCGGCTGAGCACGCGGCCGACCGAGGAGCCGTCCGCGTTCTTCTCGTTGGGGACGTAGCGGTGCGCCTCCTCGCAGACCAGCAGCACCGGCCGGGTCTTCTCCTCGCGCGCCCAGATCGCGAAGTCGAAGACCATGCGGCTCAGCAGGGCGACCACGGTGGCGGTGATGTCGGAGGGGACGCCCGAGACGTCGATGATCGAGATCGGCTTGCCGTCCGAAGGCATCCGAAAGACCCGGCTGATGAAGTCGGCCATGGTGTCCCCGACCAGCATGCCCGAAAACATGAACTGATAGCGCGGATCGGCCTTCATCTCGTCGATCTTGCTCTTGACCCGCATGTAGGGCGCGGTCGAGGTCGCCTTGTCGAGCTTGCCCATCTCGTTCTGGAGGATGTTGGTCAGGTCCGAGAGGAGATAGGGGATCGGCGTGTCGACGGTGATCTTGCCCATCGATTCCGCCAGCCGGTTCTTCATCCGCGCCTGGAGCAGGCACTTGGCGAGCACGTCGGCGTCCTCCTGGCGATCATTGCCGCTGGAGGTCAGGAAGACCTCGCAATGCTCCTCGAAGTTCATCAGCCAGTAGGGCATCTGGAGGTTCGAGACGTCGAGGATGATCCCCGTCTCGCGGAAGGCCGAGGCATATTCGCCGTGCGGATCGACCATCACCACGTGCCCGTTCGCGGCGGATTCGCAGATGCGGTGGAGGATCAGCGCGGCGCTGGTCGACTTGCCGGTGCCGGTCGAGCCGAGCAGCGCGAAGTGCTTGCCGAGGAAGGCGTCGATGTAGATGCCGGCGCGGATGTCCTTGGTCGGGAACACGGTGCCGACCTGGATCGCGTTGCGGCCGTCGCCGGCATAGATCTCGCGCAGGTCCTTGGAGGTCGCCGGATAGACCAGCGCGCCGGGGATCGGATAGGAGGTCACGCCGCGGCGGAAGCCGTGGATGCGGCCGGTCAGCCGCTCCTCGTCGCCCTCGCCGAGGAAATCGATATTGGCGAGGATGCCGCCCGGCGTCTTGGAATCCTGGCGCTGCGTCCGCACCGAGGCGAGCAGCCAGCCGTTGCCGACGCGGATCTTGATCTGGCTGCCGACCTGGCCGGCGAGCGCGATCGAGGGGTCCCCGTCGCCCGAGCATTCCTGGAGCCGCTGGAGGTCGAGCGCGATCTGGCTGCCCGAGCCGGCGATCTCCAGGACGATCCCGATCGGCTCGCGGCTGTTGTCCACCGCGGGCTGCAAGCCCGCCGCTGCCAGATCCTCCGCCTGCGCGGGACGCGCATTGCCGAATCCGTTCATGCTCATGTCCGACATCGCCTGCGGCAGCCCCCTAGTCGATCGACCGTATCCCATCGGTCCAATACGGCAGGTAGAACTACGGCCAGTCGGTTAAGATAGAGCTAAGTGCCCTCCGAAACCGGCGCGGGAATGGTGGCGATCCCGCCCTAGGATCAGGACCCTAGACCAGGGCGAACAGCCGCCCGGCCGCCCAGCCCATCGCCACCGAGATCGCGACGGCGAGCAGGCCGTAGAAGAACGACCAGTCCTGCGCGAAGTCGGCGATAGCCAGCTCGAAGCCGAGCTTGCGGACCTCGACCCGGCTGGTCGCCGAGGCGACGACGACGCCGTGCGAGATGGCGAAGGTCTCGGCCGTGTAGGTCCCGGTCTGGACGCTCGACGGCAGCGAGATGCGAGCCTGGTAGAGCACCTGGCCGCTGAGCTTCACGCCCTTCTCGTCCTGCTGGTAGAGGCCCTTGCGCGCCATCAGGTCGACCAGGCCGGCGGCGAAGCGGGTCTGCTCGCGCGGCTCGATCGCGCCGATCGGCGAGAGCTGGAGCCAGGGCAGGCCCAGCTCGTAGATCGCCGCGGTCTTGTCGTCGACGATCTGGTGGATCGGGCGCGAGGCCGAGACCGCGTAGAACCCCGGCGCCGAGCGGAAGCCGGTGCTCGCGGCGTTGATCCAGACCCCGGCGATCTTGCGCTTCTCGCGCAGGACGATCGACTGGGTCGGCCCCTTGAGGACGACGACGATGTCGAGGTCGCGGCCGATCCGGGTGCCCTCGGGCGTGAGCACCGCGCCGAACAGCAGCAGCTCGGCCCCGGTGAAGCCCTGGCGCACCTGGATCTCGTGCTGCGAGACCTCGGGCACCAGGATCGGGTCGCGCGCGCCGCCGAGCAGGACCAGCGCTAGCAGGGCGAACAGGACCCTCACAGCGGCGCCACGCTGTAGATCTCGTCCGGCCGCCAGCCGAGGCCGAGCGCCATGCGGAAGGCGATCAGCAGCACGATCACCGCCAGGATCAGCCGCAGCCGCACCGGATTGGTGGTCAGCGCCAGCTTGGCCCCGACCTGGGCGCCGGAGACCGAGCCGAGCAGCAGCAGCCCGGCGAGCACGATGTCCACCGCCTTGGTGGTCAGCGCGTGCATCATCGTGGTGGCCATGGTCACGAACAGGATCTGGAACAGCGAGGTGCCGACGACGACGTTGGCGCTCATTCCCAGAATGTAGAGCATCGCCGGGACCAGCACGAAGCCGCCGCCGATGCCCATCAGCATGGTCAGGATGCCGGTCGCGACGCCGAGCAGCAGCGGCGCGAGCGGCGAGATGTAGAGGCCCGAGCGATAGAACCGCCAACGCCCCGGCAGGGCCGCGACCACCGGGGGATGCCGCCCCTTGCGCGCCGGGATCGGCACCCCGCGCCGCGCGGCATTGAGCGACTGGATGGATTCGCGCGCCATGATCGCGCCGATCCCGCCGAGCAGGACGACGTAGAGGATGTTGATGACCGTATCGATCTGGCCGAGATCCTGGAACATCCGGAACAGGACCGCGCCGATCCCGGTGCCGAGCACGCCGCCCGCGACCATGACCAGCCCGATCTGGTGGTCGACCCCGCCGCTCCGGTTGTGGGCGAAGGCCCCGGAGACGCTGGCCCCCGTCACCTGGCTCGCCGAGGAGGCCGCGGCGACGGTCGGCGGCACGCCGTAGAAGATCAGCAGGGGGGTGGTGAGGAAACCGCCGCCAACCCCGAACATGCCCGACAGGACGCCCGTCAGCGCGCCCAGCGCGACGATGATCAGGCCGTTGACCGACAGGTTGGCGATCGGAAGATAGACGTCCATCTTGCCGCTACGGCCTACCGCAGCGCCGCCTCCGAAGGAAGGCGAGGCGCGCTAAAAACCTGCGGAAATGGTCACGGCCGGGCCCGAGGCGGGCCGGGCACGGCCCATGACCCGGAAGCGCCAGTCGAGCGCCACCCTGGCCGCGGCCGGGCCTTGCGCGAGGCTTACGGCCACCGAAGGGCCGGCATCGAGCCGCGCGGCCCCGCGCTGCGCCCCGCCCCAGACGCCGCCGCCGGCACGCAGGTCGAGCGGTCCGAGCCGGGCCAGCTCCCGGTCGACCTTGGCCTGCCCGTCGACGAAAGGCGTCGCGCCGAACCCGCCGACATAGCCGGCCTGGAGATAGAGCTCGCCCCGCGCCCCGGCCGGCAGGCGCATGGGCGCCAGCTCGGTGACGGCCAGGACCGCCGGGCGCGCGACCGCCTGCCCCGCGAGCCGCCCGACCCGCCCCTCGGCGGCCACGACCAGGGGCAGGAGCCCGACCGGCCGGACCGACAGCCCCGCCGCCGCCTCGCGCTCGCCCGAGCCGTTGAGCGCGACGCTGGCGCGCAGATAGGCGGTGAGCCGGTGCGGATCGCCGGGAGCGAGGCGATAGCGCAGCACCGCCCCGGCCTGGCTGCCGCCGTAGCTAGCCACCGAAGGCCCGGCGCCGCTTATCCCGCCGCCGCCGCGGACCAGGACCCAGGCGTCCGCCGACCAGCGCCGCCCGGGCGAGCGCTCCGTGGCTCGCCCGACGAGCGGCGCGACAGGCGGATCGGGCATGACGCGCGGTGCGGGGGCTTCCGGCTTCTCCTTGGCCGAAAATAGCCGGCCAGAAGGGCTCGCCACGGCAGGCAAGGGCGTCGGCCGCGTCCTTGCGGCCGGAGCAGCGGATGGCGCAGGCCGACCGGCCGCGACGAAGGCCGGAGCGGCATGGAGCGGCAGGCCCCCGCGCCTTGCGATATCCGCATGGGCCAGGGACAATCGGGACGGCGGCGGCTCGACCGGCCGGGCCGGCTCCGTCCGTCGCGCCTGCGCCATGGCCTCCCGCGCGGCCGGAGCGGCGGCGAGGTCCGCATAGCCGGCCCACCAGACCGCGATACGCACGGCGATCCAGCACAGCATGATCGTGCCGAGGACGACGAGCGGCTCGCCGCGCCGACGTGCCCGGCCTGCGGTCACTCCGCCGCCTCGCGCAGGGCCGGGTGCAGCCGGTGGGCGGTCTTGTCCCAGACGATCCGCCTGCCGCGCAGCGCGCGGAAATAGGCGGCCAGCGCGCGGCGGCTGGCGAGGATCGCGATGGCGTTCGCGATGGGAATCCGCAGCACCGAGCGCAGCCCGTCGATCGGGCCGTATTCCCGCGCCGTGAACGCGGCCCGCAGCACCGCCCGCCAGGCGAAGGCCGCGAAGCCGAGCCACAGCATGGCGCGCCAGTAGGCGGGCGGCTCGACGCCGCCGGCCCAGCCCGCCGAGCGGGCGACGGCCAGAACGATCCAGATCGCGACGAGCCCATAGGCCGCCGCCGTCACCAGCGCGGTCAGCGGCCCGCGCCGGTCGCGCAGCGCCATCCACACGTCGACCGGACGGCGGCTCCAGCCGAGCCGGTCCCAGCTCTGGAAGGCGATGCCGTGAATCCATCGGGTCTTCTGCCGCACCGCCTCCTCGACCGTGGCGGGGAAATAGGCGCGGGTCGCGACCAGCTCGCCCGCGGCATCGCGCACGCGCAGGAACCGGCTGCGCCCGCCGCTCCGCGCAATGAGCCAGCCCAGCTCGTAATCCTCGGTCAGGCATTCGGCGGCGAAAGGCCCGCTCTCGCCCTCCTCCCGCCGCAGGCGGACCAGGATGTCGAGCATGGCGCGGCCGAAGGCGCAGCCCACGCCCGCGGCGGGAATGGCCGCGCCCAGCGCGTCGCGCACGACCAGGGCCTTGGCATGGGATTCGGCGAACTCGTCGCCGTAGTGCCCGGCCACCCAGCGCGATCCCGCGTCGGGCTCGGGCCGCACCGGCAGCTGGACAAAGTCCACCTCGCGCAGCGCCTCGGCGATCAGCCCGAGCCCGGCGGGGTGGACCATGTCCTCCGCATCCTGGAGGATCACCCCGCGAAAGCGCTCGCCGCTCCGCGCCTCGTCGTCGAGCAGGGCCGCGTAGAGGTGGTTCAGGCAATCGGCCTTTGTGGTCGGGCCGTCCTCCTCCAGCACCACCACCCGCGCCCGGCGATCCTCTCCCACGCCTGCCTGGGCCGCGGCGATGGTCGCGGCGTCGTTAGGATAGCAGCCGACATAGAGCCGCAGGCCCGCCTGGGGCCAGGCGCGGAGCGCATAGGAGACCGCCGTGCCGATGACCTCGGCCTCGCGCCAGGCGGGGAAGAAGACCGCGATCGGGCCGTCCAGCGGTTCCGTGAGCTGCCCGGCGGGCAGCCGCGGGGTCGCCGCCCGCCCGGTCAGGCGCAATCCTATCCAGAGGACATCGATCGCCAGATCGTCGACCGCGCCGATGGCGAACCAGAACAGGGCGAAAGCCGTCAGTTCGCGCTCGGCAAGCTGAAGCCCGTGCAGAATCGCCTCAACAGGCAACGGCCCCCCTTTGCCGGCTCTTCGTCCGTATTTGCCCCTAGGAGATCAACCTATTGGGTTTGACCCCGCCGCGCAACGCCTTCATGTATCGGCCTAATCATGCCCCTGCGTCAGCATCTCGCCAGCCGACTGAGCACCAACGCCGCGCGCCTGTTCGGCGGCGAGGCGGGCGCGGCCGTGCTGCTGATCGGCGTCGCCCTGCTGGCGCTGATCGCAGCGAACTCGCCGCTGGCGGGGGCCTATCACCATTTCTTCCACGCGCCGCTGGCCTGGACGCCCGTCGCGCGGCTGGAGAGCTTGCACCACTGGATCAACGACGGGCTGATGGCGGTGTTCTTCTTCACCGTCGGGCTGGAGATCAAGCGCGAGTTCCTCCAGGGGCAGCTTTCCACCCCGCCGCGCCGCCGCCTGCCGATCCTCGCCGCGGCCGCCGGGATGATCGTGCCCGCGCTGATCTATTGGACGATCGCCGGAGGCAACGGACTGAGTCGCGGCTGGGCGATCCCCGCCGCCACCGACATCGCCTTCGCGGTCGGCGTCCTCGCCCTGCTGGGCAGCCGCCTGCCGCCCTCGCTCCGGCTGTTCCTGCTGACCGTGGCGATCGTCGACGACCTCGGCGCCGTGGCGATCATCGCCCTGTTCTACACCAGCGGGATCGATCTCGGCTGGCTCGGCGCGGCGGGCGGGATCTTCGTGGCGATGATCCTGCTCAGCCTGCTGCGGGTCCGCATGGCCGCGCCCTATCTGGTGCTGGCGCTGGGCCTGTGGCTCTGCGTGCTCCATTCCGGGGTCCACGCGACCGTCGCCGGGGTGCTGGCCGCGCTGACCATCCCGCTGCGGCTCGACCGCCGGGGCGACAGCCTGCTCCTGCGCCTGGAGCACGCGCTGACGCCGTGGAGCGCCTATCTGATCGTGCCGCTGTTCGGCTTCGCCAATGCCGGCGTCCACCTCGGCGGCGGCGGGCTCGCCGGGCTGCTGGCGCCGCTGCCGCTCGCCGTCGCGGCAGGGCTTTTCGCGGGCAAGCAGATCGGCATCTTCGGCGCGATCGCCCTGTCCCGCGCCACGGGCTTCGCCGCCCCGCCGGGCGGAGCAAGCTGGGCGCAGCTCTGGGGCGTCGCGATCCTCTGCGGCATCGGCTTCACCATGAGCCTGTTCATCGCCGGCCTCGCCTTCCCGGCCCAGCCCGACTTCGCCGAGGGCGCCAAGCTCGGCATCCTCGCGGGATCGCTGCTCTCGGCCCTGCTCGGCTATGGAGTGCTGCGGCTGTCGAGCCGGCGCTGACCTACCAGGGAACGATCTCGCCGTTGTAGCGGATGAAGCAGCCGGCGTCCTCGAGCGTCAGCCGGTCGATCGTCGCGACGAGGCCCCGGGCGCTGACGTCCGGCGCGATCTTGGGGATCGCGGCATAGCGGGTGAAATCGGTATCGACTACGCCCGGGCTGAGCAGCGTCAGGATGACGCCGCGCTCGACCAGATCGTGCGCCATGGAGCGCATGAGCATGTTCAACGCGCTCTTGCTGCTCCGGTAGAGGTAGCTGCCGCCCTTCGCGGTCGTGATCGAGCCCAGCGAACTCGAAATGCAGACGATCTTGCGCAAATCGCTCGCCTCGACGTGTGGCAGGAAGGCGTCGACCATTTTCGCGGGGCCGACCACGTTAGTCGCGAGAATCCTGTCGAACAGCGGATAGTCGAGACGCCCGATGACCGGGCGGCCGCCGCCGATCCCGGCGTTGTTGATGAGGACGTCGAGCGGCTGGCCGGCCAGCTCCTCCGCCAGCGCCTCGATCGTGGCATGATCGGTGACGTCGAGCCGATGGACCGAGAGCGAGGGATGGGCCTGCGCCAGTTCGGCCAGGGGCTGGCTTTCCCCGGGCGAGCGGCACGTCGCGTAGACGCGCCAGCCCTGCTCGGCATAGTGCCGCGTCAACTCAAGCCCGATACCGCGGCTCGCCCCCGTCACCAGCACCGATGCCATCGACCGCTCCTTTCCCATGCCAAGCCCGCCCGGCAGGATCGTCGAGCATATATCCTATCATAATGACAATAATACGTGATGCAATCGCCCGGCTGCGGGCGGGGCTCACCAGGACCCGATGTTCGGCATCGATGCCCAGGGCTCGCGAGGATCGAGGCGGCCGTTCTGGAGCAGCTCGACCGAAATGCCGTCCGGCGTCTTCACGAAGGCCATGTGGCCGTCGCGCGGCGGGCGGTGGATGACGTGGCCCGCGGCCATCAGGGCCGCGCAGGTCTCGTAGATGTCGTCCACGCGATAGGCGAGGTGTCCGAAGTTGCGCCCGCCGCCGTAGGCCTCGGCGCTGCCGTCTTCCGCCGGCCAGTTGTGGGTCAGCTCGACCTCGGCGTCTTCCTGCCCCGGCGGGGCGAGGAAGATCAGGGTGAAGCGGCCCTGCTCGTTGTCGAAGCGGCGCGTTTCCCGGAGGCCGATCAGCTCGAAGAAGCGGACCGTCGCCTCGGGATCGGTCACGCGGATCATGGTGTGGAGATATCTGGTCATGGCCGGGTTCTTGGGCGCTCCCCCGCACGCGATCAAGCCCGCGGAAACGAAAAGGCCCGCCCCGGACAGTCCGGGGCGGGCCGATCCTTGCCGCGTGGCGCCGGACCTAGAAGCTGGCGGTCAGCGAGACCACGCCGACGGTCTTCGCCGGGCGGTGGAAGTAGTCCGAGCAGGCGATCGAGCCGCAGCCGTTGTAGAAATCGCTGTCGGCGCGGCTGACGTTGGTGCCGACGACCGAGGCGTCGAGCGTCAGGTTCTTCCAGGTCACGCTCGCGCCGACCGACCAGTCGAGATAGTTCTTGACGTAGGCCAGGCTGCCGTCGGTGTAGCCGAGGTGGCCATGCAGGCTGATCGGCGTGCCGGGGATGCCGCCGCTCAGCTCGCCATAGACGTAGACGTTGTCGTCGGCGAGGTTGGTCTGGGCGGGGGCGTAGTTGAGGCCGACCTTGGCCGTGACCGGGCCGAGCGTGCCCGCGACCGAGCCGTAGATCTCGTAGAGGTTGCCGGCCGGGGCGTTCGGATAGATGTAGCCGTAGCCGCCGATGTCGACCTTGACCGCGCCGAGCTGCTTGGCCCAGCCGCCGTAGACGTCGATCTCGGTGCCGCCGGGGGCGATCGGGGTGTTGGTGGTGTCGCCCGCCGTGCTGGAGCCCCAGGTCGCGATGTAGAAACCCGATTCGTGGCTCAGGGTGATCGAACCCTGGATCGCCGGCTTGTTGTCCGACTGGGCGATACCGCGGAAGCGGTACTGCGAGACGACCGCGGCCGAACCGCTGATCGTGAACTCCTTGGGCGGATCGGTCTCGTCAGCGAGAGCCGGCGTAGCGGCCAGAGCGGTTCCGGCCAGGAGGGTAGCGGCGAGAACACCGCGGATGGACGTGAGCATGGCAATCTTCCTTCATGGATTGTCGCTTCGTCCCTGCCTGCGCTTGGGCCGCGCGCCTCGTTTCGAGCGCATCTTGCCCTTGCCCGGAAAAGGTGCGCCCCTTTGCTGCAATGCACAAGAGCAATGTGCCGCGATGCCACGATGGGGAGACAGGTGTGGACTTTTTGCAACGCCGCCCGCGCCTGCCCCCATCTGCCGCTCGCAATTCCGCCGCTCTTGTACGCCCCTCCCCGCCGGACTATCTCGCCAGCCGCGATGATCGCCCCGTTCCGCCAATTGCTCGGCCAAAGGCCGCGCCCCGCCGTGCCTCCGGGCGAACGGGTCTATGCGATCGGCGACATCCACGGCCGCGCCGACCTGTTCGAGGCCCTGATCGCGGCGATCGACCGCGACGACGCCGCGAGCGGCCCGGCGCAGACGACGGTGATCCTGCTCGGCGACCTGATCGACCGCGGCGCCGACAGCGCCGGCGTCCTCGCCGCGGCGCGGGCCTGGCAGCAGCGCCGGACCGTGCGCATCCTCGCCGGCAACCATGAGGAAATGTTCCTCCAGTGCTTCACCGACGCCGAGCTGATGCGCCACTTCCTGCGCTTCGGCGGACGCGAGACGGTGCTCAGCTACCGCGTCGACCCCGACGCCTTCACCGCCGCCGACGTGGCCGAGGCCCAGGCGCTGATGCGCGAGGCCGTGCCGGAGGAGGAGCTGGACTTCATCCGCGGCTTCGAGGACTCCATTGCCATCGGCGACTACCTGTTCGTCCACGCCGGCATCCGCCCCGGCGTGGCGATCGCGGAGCAGGAGACGCGCGACCTGCGCTGGATTCGCGGCGCCTTCACCGATTCCCGCGTCGATCACGGCCTGTTAGTGGTTCATGGGCATACGATCTTCGAGGAGCCGGATATCCGGCCCAACCGTATCGGAATCGACACGGGGGCGTACTATTCCGGCAAGCTGACCGCGCTGCGCCTCGAAGGCGAGGCGCGGGCCCTGCTGGAAACGAGCGAGAACGACGGCAGGATCGACGTGCAGATGAGGAGCATTCCATGAAGATCGCGATGGTCGGCTCGGGCTATGTCGGCCTAGTTTCCGGCGCCTGCTTCGCCGCTTTCGGCCACGAGGACGTCTGCATCGACAAGGACCCGGCGAAGATCGAGGCGCTCGGGCGGGGCGTCATGCCGATCTACGAGCCGGGCCTGCCCGAGCTCGTCACCGGCAACGCCAAGGCCGGGCGGCTGAGCTTCACCACCGATCTCGCCGCGGGGATCGCGGGGGCGCAGGCCGTGTTCATCGCGGTCGGCACGCCCTCGCGGCGCGGCGACGGCCATGCCGACCTGTCCTTCGTCTATGCCGTGGCCGAGGAGATCGGCCCGCACCTGACCGAGCCGGCGGTGATCGTCACCAAGTCGACCGTGCCCGTCGGCACCGGCGACGAGGTCGAGCGCATCCTCGGCGAGGCCGGCCCCAAGGTCCGCTTCGCCGTCGCCTCCAACCCCGAGTTCCTGCGCGAGGGCGCGGCGATCGGCGACTTCAAGCGGCCCGACCGCATCGTCATCGGCACCGACGACGAATGGGCGCGCTCCGTGATGCGCGAGGTCTATCGCCCGCTGTTCCTCAACCAGGCGCCGATCCTGTTCACCAGCCGCCGCAGCGCCGAGCTGATCAAGTACGCCGCCAACGCCTTCCTCGCGACCAAGATCACCTTCATCAACGAGATGGCCGACCTCTGCGAAAAGGTCGGCGCCGACGTCCAGGACATCAGCCGGGGGATCGGGCTGGACAACCGGATCGGCTCCAAGTTCCTCCACGCCGGGCCAGGCTACGGCGGAAGCTGCTTTCCCAAGGACACCCTGGCGCTGCTCAAGACCGCCGAGGACTTCGAGAGCCCGGTGCGGATCGTCGAGGCGGTGGCCAAGGTCAACGACAGCCGCAAGCGCGCGATGGGCCGCAAGGTGATCGAGGCGCTAGGCGGTGCGAACGATAGCGCGCGCGGCAAGCGCGTCGCCCTGCTCGGCCTGACCTTCAAGCCCAACACCGACGACATGCGCGACGCGCCCTCGATCGCCGTCGCCCAGGCCCTGACCGACGCGGGAGTGAATGTCTCGGCCTACGATCCCGAGGGCATGGACGTGGCCGCGCCGCTGATGCCCGAGGTCGAGATGAAGCCTAACGCCTATGCCGCGATCGAGGGGGCGGACGCCGTGGTCATCGTCACCGAATGGGACGCCTTCCGCGCGCTCGACCTGGGGCGGGTCAAGCAGTTGCTCAAGACGCCGGTCATGGTCGACCTGCGCAACATCTACGCCCCGGCCGAGGTCCGCGCCGCGGGCTTCAGCTACGTGAGCATCGGGCGGCCCTGATCCTTGAGGATGGAATCGTTCGCAAGCAGGACGGGTTCGGCCTAATCCACCTATCCCTTATGGATAGCCGATACCGAAGAGTTGCAGGATTTGCTCTCCCCTCTCGGTCAGGTCGACCGACGTGTTGCTCATTTCCACGGGATCGGAACTGCCGCCTCCAAAGGCTTCGCGCAGTCGGCGTTGCCATTCCGCTTTGGGGACAGGTTCGAAGGGATATTGGCCCGCTGACAATTTGATCAGCTCTCGATCAGCGAGGTACAGCAAGCTCTGGACCAAGGACGTGCGATCGTAACGTGCGATGATGTTGGTCAATTCGACGAGGGAATGAGGACCGTCCCTCAGTTCGTCCAGCACCTGGACAACCGGATTCCAATCCATGCGCTGGCCCTCGCAAATGTCCACAATCGGACCACATCCTAACAGCCCGCTTCCGACCAACTCAACGATAACGCCAGGGGGCCTGTAAGCCGGGTTCTGTGACGCGGGTGGTATCCTGACGGACCCGCCCGCGACGGCAGCCATTCCTCTCGGCGGCATGTCGCCATGCCGCTCCAGCGACCAACCCGGGCGATCCGGCGCGAAACCCGCCTGTCCTTTCGGACGCGCCGCCCCTATTCGGTCTTGCTCCGGGTGGGGTTTGCCATGCCGCCTCCGTTACCGGAGGCGCGGTGCGCTCTTACCGCACCCTTTCACCCTTGCCCGCACGAATGCGGGCGGTCTGCTCTCTGTGGCACTTTCCCTAACCCTGAAACAAGTTCAGGGTCGGCGGGCGTTACCCGCCACCCTCGTTTCGTGGAGCCCGGACTTTCCTCGGCGGGATCGCTCCCGACGCGGCTGCCCGGCCCCCTGGCATTCATTCCGTAGCACGGCCGAGGTCGCGTTCCAACAAAAGCTCGAACAACAGCGCTCCGACCTCGCCATCCAGCTCGCCGTCGATCCGTCGCGGCCGCCAGCGGCGCTGGAAGGCGCGCAGGGCGGCGCGGCCGTCGGCGATGTCGTAGCCCCAGCGCTCCAGCGCGAGGAAGAAGGCCCCCGGCTCGTCGTAGATCAGGCTGATCCGGGGCTTGGGCGTCGGCAGGGCCAGCTTGTAGCGCGCCAGCGTCTCCCACTCGAACAGCTCGCCGGGGTCCTCCTTGCGCGCCGGAGCCACGTCCGAATGGCCGACCACGTTGGCGAGCGGGATGTCATGCCGCCGGAGGATCGCAGCCAGCAGCGGGATCAGCGCCTCCATCTGCGCCTCGGTGAAAGGACGATAGCCCCATTCGTGGCCCGGATTGACCAGCTCGATCCCGACCGAGGCCGAGTTGCCGTCGGTGATTCCCCGCCAGCAGGACCGGCCCGCGCGCCAGGCGCGCTTGTCCTCGGGCACGAGCCGCGTGACCGTGCCGTCCTCGTCGATCATGTAGTGGGCGGAGACCTGCGCCTCGGGGTCGCGCATCCGCTCCAGCGCGGCCTCGGCGCTCTCCATCCCGGTATAGTGGAGCACGACCATCGACACCGGCAGCGCCCGCTCGTTCCAGTTGGGCGACGGCGCTTCCCGGTGAATCAGCTCATCCATGCGAGGCCGGCTATATCACGCCACCGGCAGCACCGCACCCATGACCAGCGCGTCCTCGCTCAGCGCATATTGCAGCCCGCCGCCGAGGCTGGCCGCGAGCTGGTGGAGCATGGCGGCCGGCGCGGTCTTGCTCGACAGCTCCGCAGCGGCGAGCTTGCCTTCCAGCGCGTGGCCCACGGTCCGGTCGAAGGCGATCCGCGTCCCGCTCGCCCGCACGACGATCTCGCTCGCGCTGCCCTGCTCGTCGGCCCGCAGCTCCGCCCCGATGTCGAGCGTACCGCCGCGCACCAGCGCCTCGATCCCGATCAGCGCGAGGTTGAGCAGGGTCTTCACCGCCGGCTTGGGCAGCGAATCGCCGGCCAGCGCCCAGCGGACCTCGATCCGCCCGTTGTTGCCGACCAGCGCGTCGATCACGCTGCGCGCCTCGGCCACCGGGACCATGTCGCCGAAGCCGCCCGCGGCGCCGAAGGCGAGGCGGAAGAACTTGAGCTTGTCGGTCGAGATCCGCGCCGACTGCTCGAGCAGCTCGAAGCAGCGCTTGCGCATCTCCGGGTCCTTCTCGTCAGCGAGCAGCTCCAGCCCGTTGGTCAGCGCGCCCACCGGGCTCAGCAGGTCGTGGCAGAGGCGCGAGCAGAGCAGGCTGGCGAGTTCGATTCCGTCGAGGGACATATCAGAGGCGCTTCCCGTGTGAGTGTCGAGAACGGCCCTTAACCATCTCCCACCGCATAGGAAAGCGCCTGGAAACCCCCGGGCGCATCCTTCCAGAAGGCCACCGCGTCCCCCGCGACGATCGCCCAGACGCTACCGTCGCCGGCCGAATGCGCGCGATCCGTGGCCGAAGGGGCCGGGTCACCGGTAGGGTGGGAGTGGTAGTAGCCGAGCACCGGCAGCCCCCCTTCCCGCGCGGCGCGATGTGCGGAAATCAAGGCCTGCGGATCGATCTCGAACTGCCGGGCCGGGTCGGCGGCGCGGTTCGCGGCGGGCAGCGCCCGCTCGATCCGGCCGCGCCCGAGGAGGATGCCGCAGCACTCGTGCGGCGCGGCGCTTGCCGCTTCTGCAACCAGTGTTGCAATAAGGCCACTTGCGACTTCCAGGGTCATGCCCATCTCCCATAGCATGGGGGCGACAAGTTGAAATGGACGAGCAGCGGATCATCGAGGGCGTGATCGCCGACGGCGGCCAGCGGCTCGACAAGGCGCTGGCCGAGGCGAGCGGCCTGTCTCGCGAGCGGGTCAAGGCCCTGCTCGGCGAGGGGCGCGTGGTCCTGTCCGGCAAGCCCGCCGCGCAGGCCTCGCTCAAGCCCGCCGCCGGCACCCCCTTCGCCATCACCGTGCCCGCCGCCGCGCCGGCCGAGGCCGCGCCGCAGGACATCCCGCTGAGCGTGGTCTTCGAGGACGATTACCTGATCGTCGTCGACAAGCCGGCGGGCCTGGTCGTCCATCCCGCCGCCGGCAACCTCGACGGCACCCTGGTCAACGCCCTGCTGCACCACTGCCGCGGCCGGCTGTCGGGCATCGGCGGAGTCGCACGGCCGGGAATCGTCCACCGCATCGACAAGGACACCTCGGGCCTGCTGGTCGTCGCCAAGACCGACGCCGCGCACGAGGGCCTCGCCCACCAGTTCGCCGACCACTCGGTCGAGCGGGCCTATCTCGCGCTCACCGCCGGGCGGCCGGTTCCGCCCGCGGGCACGATCCGCGGCACGATCGCCCGCTCGCCGGTCAACCGCAAGAAGATGGCCCTGGTCGAGGATGGCCCCAACGGCCCGGGACGCGGCAAGCACGCGGTGACGCATTACCGCACCCTGGCGCCGCTCGATCACGCCGCGCTGGTCGAATGCCGACTCGAAACCGGGCGCACCCACCAGGTCCGCGTTCACATGGCGTCAATCGGCCATGCGCTATTGGGGGACCCGGTCTATGGACGCACGCCCCCCCGCCTCCGCCCGCTGCTCGCCGACCTCGGCTTCCGCCGCCAGGCGCTCCACGCCGCCGAGCTGGGGTTCGTGCATCCGGTCACGGGCGAACGATTGCGCTGGCGCAAGGAACTTCCTGCCGACCTGCGGGAACTCCTGATGGCGCTGGGCGGTTCTGTCGAGCAAGGTCCGAGTTGAGGTTTTCGTTCAAGTTGCGGTTTTCAGGCCGATCAAAGCCCTTTGTGGCGGCCACCGCGGATGCCTGCTATAGGGTCCGCAAACGGCCTGCCGACGTTGAAAGGACGGGTAAGTCGAAGTGAGCGAGATGAACACCAAGGTTACGGTCCCGACCCTGGGCGGTGAGCAGAGCCTCAACCGCTACCTGTCGGAGATCAAGAAGTTCCCCGTGCTGACGGCGGAGCAGG
>ERZ778022.2677-NODE-2677-length-18285-cov-5.497257_pt1 | contig 18285 bp, 12 predicted proteins | sample MGYA00375752_ERZ778022 | MGnify/ENA primary metagenome ERZ778022 (study PRJEB29350, sample SAMN05389826) | bioreactor metagenome | isolation source: Thiocyanate bioreactor | place: South Africa: University of Cape Town | collected 2014-04-04 ... | reverse complement strand
TGTTGATCGTCTCGATCATGTGCACCGGAATGCGGATCGTGCGGGCCTGGTCGGCAATCGAACGGGTGATCGCCTGCCGGATCCACCATGTGGCGTAGGTCGAGAACTTGTAACCACGGCGGTACTCGAACTTGTCGACCGCCTTCATCAGGCCGATATTGCCTTCCTGGATGAGGTCGAGGAACTGCAGGCCGCGGTTCGTGTACTTCTTGGCGATGGAAATGACGAGGCGCAGGTTGGCTTCGACCATTTCTTTCTTGGCGATGCGCGCTTCGCGCTCACCCTTCTGCACCATGTGCACGATGCGGCGGAATTCCGAGATCGAGATGCCGGTTTCCGTCGCGAGATTCTGGATCTCCTGGCGGATGTCGCGGATCGTGGTGTTTTCCGACTTGGCGAATTCCTTCCAGCCGCGGGCGGCCAGGTTGGCGATCGACTTCATCCAGTTCGGATCGAGTTCCGCACCGCTGTACTGCTCGAGGAAGCTGTCACGCTTGACGCCGTAGGATTCGGCAAGGCGCAGCAGCCGGCCTTCGTTCTGCACGAGACGCTTGTTGATGTCGTAGAGCTGCTCGACGAGGCTGTCGATGCGGTTCTGGTTTAGCGACAGCGACTTGACGGCGGTGATCAGCTGGTCCTTGAGCTCCTTGTAGCGGCGCTCCTGGCCGGAAGACAGCGTGCCGACGGCAGCCAGGCGGGCTTCCACCTGCTGGTCCTGCAGCTTGCGCAGCTTCTTGTAGGTGTCGGCGATGACATCGAGCGTCTCCATCACCTGCGGGCGCAGTTCGGCTTCCATCGCGGCGAGCGAGAGCGAGGATTCGTCCTCGTCCTCCTCTTCTTCCTCGATGGGCAGGCCTTCGCCGCCGACATTGGTGATATCGTCTTCACCGCTGGCCCCACGCGGTCTGCGGGTGCGTTCCTTCTCCTCGGCCGCCTTGCGGTCGGCTTCGATCTTTTCCGGGCTCTGGAACTGCGGCGCAGCCTTGGCTTCCGGGCCGGAATAGGTCGTTTCGAGGTCGATGATCTCGCGCAGCAGCGTCGTGCCTTCGTTGAGTTCGTCGCGCCAGATGATCAGCGCCTGGAACGTCAACGGGCTCTCGCAGAGACCGGCGATCATGGTTTCGCGGCCGGCCTCGATACGCTTGGCGATGGCGATTTCGCCTTCGCGCGACAAAAGCTCGACGGACCCCATTTCGCGCAGATACATGCGCACCGGGTCGTCGGTACGGTCGGTCGGCTCTTTCTTCTTGCTGGCGGCCAGCGCCGTGCCGGACGTCGGCGCCAGTTCGCCGCCTTCGCTCTCGGTATCGGTATCGCCCTCTTCCTCTTCGGAATTGGCGTCCTCGACCTCTTCGTCCTCGACGACGTTGATGCCCATTTCGTTGAGCATCGCCATGATGTCCTCGATCCGGTCGGGGTCGACCTGATCGGAAGGCAGCACTTCGTTCAACTCATCCGTCGTCACGTAGCCGCGCTTCTTGGCGGCCTTGATCATTTTCTTGACCGCATCGTCGGAAAGATCCAGAAGGGGGCCGTCCGGAGCACCGTCGCGTTCGACTTCAGCCTCTTCGTTTTCTTTGACCTTGGTTGCCATCTATTTCGTCGCTTTCCTTGGCGCTTCCATCTTCCCGCGGTAAATGCCCGTCCTGCTCGGGCGCCTCTTCGCGTTCACCGCGAATCGGTCTCCATACCTAATGGGATGACCTTTAATTCCTGATTAACCACGCCTGCCGATGCTACAATCCGCTGCAACTGAGCGTCCGCATTTCCGGTCATGGTTATCGATCCGTTTCGATCCGCTCAACCGTCACTGCCCAAAATGGTGATTCCCACAATTTTCCTTCCCGTCAAGCTTTCCGGGCGGAAAAGCGGGGGAAAAGTCGGGAAAAGCCAGAAATACGGCAATTTCCGGGAGAAACTTCTTTCGATGCTTAAAATAGGAATGAACCCGGCGAAGACAAGGCCACCGGCAAAGACCGCCGTCAAAATCGGCCCATCCGGCAAACATGTCGATCCAAGCTAAATATCCTTACCGTTAAAGCGGTTGATTTTCAGCGCGTCAAGATCCACGTCCGGCAGACAGCGCACATTGATGGCCGCCATGTTCTTTCCATCCGGGGCTGCGGCCTCCGCAAACGGCGCGACACCGCAGGTGGGACAGAAATAATGCCGGATCACATGCTTGTTGAATTCATAACGGGACATGTTCTCTTCCGGCGTCTTGAGAACGAGGTTTCCACGCGGCACGAACGCCAGCAGCGTGCCGCGGCGGCGGCATATCGAGCAATTGCATTCCAGCGCCTCCGAAAAATCTCCCTCGACCTCGAATCGTATGCCGCCGCAATGGCAGCTGCCTTCCTGTCGCGTCGCTTCGCTCATGCCCAATCCATCACCACCTTGCCGGAATTGCCCGAGCGCATCGCCTCGAAACCTTCGCGGAAATCGTCGATGCCGATACGGTGGGTGATGACGGGCGCAAGGTCAAGGCCACCCTGCACGAAGGCGATCATCTTGTACCAGGTCTCGAACATCTCGCGGCCGTAGATGCCCTTTAGATTGAGCATCTTGAAGATCACCTTGTTCCAGTCGATCTCGAAGCCCGTCGGCGCGATGCCGAGGATGGCGATCTTACCGCCATTGTTCATCTTGTCGATCATGTCGCGAAAAGCCGGCGCCGCCCCCGACATCTCCAGCCCGACGTCAAAACCTTCCGTCATGCCGATGGTCTTCATCACGTCGGCCAGGTTTTCCTTCGAGGCATCCACCACGGTTTCGATACCGACCTTGCGGGCGAGATCGAGGCGGATGGGGTTGATATCGGTGATCACCACCTTGCGGGCGCCGGAACGCTTGGCGACCATGGCGCCCATGATGCCGATCGGCCCGGCCCCCGTCACCAGCACGTCCTCGCCGACGACGTCGAAGGACAGTGCCGTGTGCACGGCATTGCCGAAAGGATCGAAGATCGCGGCCACTTCATCCGGCACGTCGTCCGGGATCGGCACGACATTGTATTCCGGAATGCAGACGAACTCGCCGAATGAACCCGGACGATGGACGCCGACGCCGAGCGTGTTGCGGCACAGATGCCCGCGCCCGGCGCGGCAATTGCGGCACTTGCCGCAAACGATGTGTCCCTCACCCGAAACACGCTCGCCGACATGCACCTTGGTGACCGCCGAGCCGACTTCGGCAATCTCGCCGCAAAACTCATGGCCGACGACCATCGGCACCGGAATGGTTTTTTGCGCCCACTGGTCCCAGTTCCAGATATGCACGTCTGTGCCGCAGATCGCCGACTTCCTGACCTTGATCAAAACATCGTTCGGCCCGACCTCCGGCACCGGCACATGCTCCATCCAGAGGCCGACCTCAGGTTTTGCTTTAACCAGCGCCTTCATCATGTTCGTCATCGGCAAACCTCCCAAAGTGATTCTGATGATTGGAAAATCTAGATCACGCCCAGTTCGCGTCCGACCTCCTCGAATGCCGCAATCGCCCGCCGGACCTCGGCCTCGCTATGGGCCGCCGACATCTGGGTGCGGATGCGCGCCTGGCCTTGCGGCACGACGGGGAAGAAGAAACCGACGACATAAACGCCCTTCTCCAGCATTCGCGCCGCCATCTCCTGCGCCAGCTTGGCATCGCCCAGCATGACGGGGATGATCGGATGTCCTTCGCCCGCCAGGGTGAAGCCGAGCTTGGTCATCTCGGAGCGGAAGAGATCGGCGTTGGCATAAAGCCGGCGGCGCAAAGCGTCACCGTTCTCGACGATATCGAAAACCTTCAGCGAAGCCGCAGCGATGACCGGCGCCAGCGTGTTGGAGAACAGGTAGGGACGCGAGCGCTGCCGCAACCAGTCGACAACCTCCGCCTTTGCGGAGGTGTAACCGCCGGATGCCCCGCCGAGCGCCTTGCCGAGCGTGCCGGTGATGATATCGACCCGCCCCTCGACGCCGCAATGTTCGGCCGAGCCGCGGCCATGCTTGCCGACAAAGCCGACGGCATGGCTGTCGTCGACCATGACCATGGCGCCGTATTTTTCGGCGAGGTCGCAGACGCCGCCGAGATTGGCGATGATACCGTCCATGGAGAAGACACCGTCGGTAGCGATCAGCTTGAAGCGCGCCCCCTCCGCCTTCTTCAGCTCTTCCTCCAGCGCCGCCATGTCATTGTTGGCGTAGCGGAAGCGTTTGGCCTTGCACAACCGCACCCCGTCGATGATCGAGGCGTGATTGAGCGAATCGGAAATGATCGCATCTTCTTCACCCAATAGGGTTTCGAACAGGCCGCCATTGGCATCGAAGCAGGAGGAATAGAGGATCGTATCCTCCAGGCCGAGAAACGAGGAAATCTTCGCCTCGAGCTGTTTGTGCTCCTCCTGCGTGCCGCAGATGAACCGCACCGACGCCATGCCGTAACCGTATCGGTCCAGCGCCTCACTGGCGGCAGCGGCGATTTCCTCGTTATCGGCGAGGCCGAGATAGTTGTTGGCGCAGAAATTCAGCACCCGCTCGCCGGAGGCAATGGCAATCTCGCCCGCCTGCTTCGAGGTTATGATGCGTTCCGACTTGTAGAGGCCGGTCTCCTTGAGGATGGCCAGTTCGGAACGCAGGTGATCGAGGAAGGTCGTGGTCATGAGGAGGTCGCTTTCGGCTCGCAATGAAACACGCCGAAAGCCTACACCATCACACCGCCCAATGTCTTCAAGTCCGAGCGGCAGAACATGCCGCATCCGGGCCGGATAAGATCAGCCCCTCGCCAGGAACGGCGACGTGCGGCCGGGCATGGCCGGCACATCGAAATGATCCGGCGCCAGCCCGGACCGCGCCCGATCCGCCATCATGCGATAGGCGTTCTCCAGATGGCGGCAAAACCGTTCGGAATCGAACAGCGGCGCCACGAAACGATTGGCCACCAGCTTTTGCCTGAAACCGTCGACACGCTCGCGGTTGCGCCAGAGATCGACCGCCAGGGCGACGTACTGGTCATCGGAATCGGCCACGAGTTCCGGCAATCCGATCGCTCGCAGCAGGCTCTCGGATACCCGCGAGGCAAAATTGCTGCCCTTCATCGTCAGGACGGGAAGACCCGCCCACAGCTTGTCCGAGGTCGTGGTGTGGCCGTTGCAGGGAAAGGTATCTAATCCAACGTCTGCAGCCTGAAGCCGCGCGATGTGTTCCTCGTAGCGTGCGGCGATAGCAGTGACCAGACGATCCTGGCCGATGCCGGCTGCATCGAAATACCGGCGGATGTTCATTTCGGTCGCAGCGGAATGGCACATGAACCACAGGACCGAACCCGGCGTCTCGTTGAGGATGCGCGCCCACAGGGCCGCCGTCCTGCGGCTGATCTTTGCCGGAGAGTTGAACGATGCGAAGATGAATGCCTCTTCCGGCAGGTCCAGATCGGCTCTTTTCGCAGCCGGCGGCAAAGCGCGCGTCAGAGGATCGTTCGGCTGGTAACTGTCGGGCAGCCGGCAGAACTTTTCGTGGTAAAACGGCTTGGAACTGTCCGGCAACACCGTGGCATCACCGATGACGTAATCGAGATCGACATGCGCCACGCTTCCGGGAAAACCAAGCCACGTCACCTGGACGGGCGCGAGCCCCCTGTTGAGAAGCGTGATGCGGGAATTCGCGGTATGGCCTTTCAGATCGACGATGATATCGATGTCCCTGCTGCGAATGGCGTTGGCGCACTCGATGTCGTTCAACCGGTTCAAGTCGACAATCTCGCCCCAGCCCGCCCGGGCTTCCTGGATGCCCGGCGTTGCGGTCAGCCGTGCGGGCGTATGGCAAAAGAGGGTGATGTCGAAGTTTTCCTTGTCGTGCTGACGGAGAACATCCGAAAAAAGGCGCATGGTCGCGTGCGTCGGGAACAGATCGCCCGAAAGGTAGCCCACCCGGATTTTCCTGCTCCACGTGTGCGGCCGGGCCCGCCTTGCATCGGCCGATCTGGCGGCACCCAGAACGATGGTGTCCGAATTGCGTGCGAGAATGTTGGCTTTCTCATCGCCGCACCAGCGAAGATTGTCGTGCGGCGTCTCGTGAGCAAGCAAGTCGGCCGACATCCACTCCTGGAGCGGCAGGCGCTCTTCTTCCTCGTCAAAAACCTCGAAATCGCAGAATTCGCTGGCGAGCGTCAGAACGGAGTTGCGAATGGCCAAATCGTCCGGCCTGTGCTTGCGAACCTTGCGCAACAGCGCAAGCGAACGCGGATCATGGCGATCGATGTCGATCAACTCCAGGGCCAAGTCGAGATGCTTGACCTCGTCGCTTTCCGCGAGCTTGAATTTCAGCCGGTCGACAAGCTCGTCCCTGGACGGCCGAAGGATGGTGATGATGATGAAGATCAAATCATAGGCATCATCCTTCAACCGGAAGCCCTTCATCGCATTCAGCAAGGCCTTGTCGGAATCACCGACTTCAAAATAGGCAAGTGCGGCATCCCTGTGATTGCGAAACGCCGCAGCCTCATCCAGACCCGCAGCCATTTCGAAGAATTCGGCGGCATCCTGCTTCAAGCCGATGTGCAGCAATGTGCTGCCAAGCAAAGACGCCGCAGGCTCATCGACATTTCCGCCGGCAAGAAGCCGTTGAAGATGATTGAGCGAACCCGTGTAGTCGCCACCGTCGAACGCAAGGCGCGCGGCCTCGAAATGTGCAGATCGAGAAGTCATGGGGCACCTTATAAACAGCCGTATATCATATGGCCGTTTACCTGCTGAAATTGGTGTGAGCCTGACCTTTTCACCGCCAGGCGACAACCATCCGCGCCGACAGCTGCGACGTCCGTTCAGCCACGATGCTGCCGCAGCACCGCCAGAAAGGCATCGCCGAAGCGCTGCAATTTCGTCTGGCCGACTCCCTGGATCGCCAGCATCTGCTGATGCGTTTCCGGGCGTTCGGTGGCAAACGCGATCAGCGTCGTGTCCGGGAAGACGACATAGGGCGGCACGCCGAGGTCGCGGGCGATGGAAGCACGTTCGCTGCGCAACGCCTCGAAAACGATCCCGTCGGCACCTGACAGCACCGAGCGGCGTTCCGATCGCTCCACCTTCTTGCCGCGCCGCTCCGAGGCCGGCCGGTCCTTGCGAAACAGCACCTGCCGCTCATGCTTGAACACCGCACGCGCCTCCGGCTCCAGCTTCAGCGCACCGAAAGCGGCGTGGTCGGTGCGGATCAGGCCCATGGCCAGGAGCTGACGGAACACCGATTGCCAGGTGCGCGCCGGCAGATCCTTGCCGGCGCCGAACACCGGCATCCCGACATGGCCGAACCGTTCGGTCTTCTCGTTGACGTTGCCTGTCAGCACATCGACGACATGGGCCGCACCGAAGCGTTCGCCGGTGCGGTAGATGGCCGCCAGCGCCTTGATCGCCTCTTCCGTGCCGTCCCAGGTCTCGACCGGCTTGAGGCAGGTGTCGCAATTGCCGCAGCGACCGGCATGCGACTCGCCGAAATGCGCCAGGATCGCCTGCCGCCGGCACGAGGCGGTTTCGCAGATGGCCAGCAACGCGTTGAGCTTGCCGCGCTCGATGCGCTTGATGTCGTCGGCCGCGCCGCCCTCGTCGATCATCCGCCGCCGCTGGATGACATCGGCCATGCCATAGGCCATCCAGACTTCGGACGGCAGGCCGTCGCGGCCGGCGCGGCCAGTCTCCTGGTAATAGGCCTCGACCGATCCCGGCAGGTCGAGATGGGCGACATAACGCACGTTCGGCTTGTCGATGCCCATGCCGAAGGCGACCGTCGCCACCAGGCACAGTTCCTCCTCCTTGAGAAAGGCGTCCTGGTTGGCGTCACGCACTGCCCGATCCATACCGGCATGGTAGGCGAGCGCCCGCACGCCCTGCCCGTTCAGCCATTCGGCAGTCTCCTCGACCTTGGCACGCGACAGGCAATAGACGATGCCGCTATTGCCCTTGTGGCCGGAGAGGAAGCGCAGCAACTGCTGCCGCGGCTGGTCGCGCTCGACGATCTCGTAGGAAATGTTCGGCCGGTCGAAGCTGGTGGTGAACACCTCCGCCCCCTCGAGCCCAAGCCGCTCGATGATGTCGTCGCGGGTATGCGGATCGGCGGTCGCCGTCAGCGCGATGCGCGGCACGCCGGGAAATTGCTCTGCCAGCTGCCCGAGATCGCGATATTCCGGGCGGAAATCATGGCCCCACTGCGACACGCAATGGGCTTCGTCGATGGCGAAAAGCGCGATGTCCGCCTTGCCGATCAGCTCGCGAAAACCGTCGGTGACGATCCGCTCCGGCGTCACGTAGAGCAGGTCGAGGGTGCCCGAGGAGATGGCATCACGCACGGCGAAAAATTCGTCGCGCGACAGCGAGGAATTCAGCGCCGCGGCCCTGACACCCAGCTGCTTCAAGGCCTCCACCTGGTCGCGCATCAAGGCGATCAGCGGCGAAACGACGATGCCGACACCCTTGCGGCACAAGGCCGGCACCTGGAAACACAAGGATTTGCCGGCACCGGTCGGAAACAGCACCACGGCATCGCCACCGGCGACCACATGCTCCACCACCTGCTGCTGCTTGCCGCGAAAGGCGGAATAGCCGTAGACCTGCTTCAGGACGTCGAGAGGCTTGCCTTGCGCATTAAAGAGCGCGTCCGAAAACCGCGGTTCGGTTTTACTGGCCAGCCTTGTCATTGCGCCCCTTCCGCCATTGCATCAATCGCGTCATCGTTATCCTTCCGACGCCAGAAATCAAGTCCAAAACGTGAACAAATATCAACCAACACTTGATCCCGCACTGCCCTTCACCCGGCCGGAGAGCACGCCGAAACCGTCGATGATGGCATCCTGGTTTTCCATGCGCAGGATCTCCTGCTGGATTTCCTGCAGCGCCCGCATCAGCGCGTCGATGCCCTCGGCATCCTCGGCTTCGGCCGCCGCGGCGATCTCGCGCTCCAGTTCGATCTTCTGCCAGCGCAGCGCCTTGGCGCGCTTGTGCAGCGCCAAGGCCTGGCGGAACATGTCGCCGGCATCCTCGTGGGCCGCCTGTTCCGTCGCGGTCCAGAGCCGGGCGTTGCGGATCTGCTGGTCGAGAAGTTTCAGGAGGGCGGCAAAACCTTGCTCCTCCAGCTTTTCGATCAGCAGCTCGCGGGAAAGCCGGGTGCCGGCCGCCGCCGTGGCGCTCAGCACCGCCGACCAGAGACGCTGCAGGTCGCGGTTGTCATAATCGATAGCGGCGATCTCGTCATATTCCTGCTGCAGCAGTTCGGGATGGTTGACGATGGTCAGCGCCAGCGCGCTTTCGCGCAATGTCGGCTGGTCGTGATGCCCCTTGACGAGTCCGGAGCGGATCAGCCGGTCGGAAATCGAGCCGGCGCCGGCGGCACGCGGCCCCTGCGGCGCAAAACGGTCGTTGCCGCCGCCGCGGCGGTCGCGGTTAAAATCGCGCCGCCCGCCGCCCTGTTTCGCCTGCGGCTGGAAGAAACCGTTCAGCCGCTCGCGAATGTCCTGCCCGTAATGGCGGCGCACGCTTTCGTCGGCGATGACGGCAACGATCTGCCGCAGCCGCGCTTCGAGTTCGGCCCGCTTTTCCGGCGTGTCGAAACTGCCGCCGCCGGCCTCGCGGCTCCACAACATGTCGGCCAGCGGCTTGGCCTGCGCCATTACCCGGTCGAAGGGCGCCCTGCCCTCGTGCTTGACGAGATCGTCCGGGTCTTTGCCGTCGGGCAGCAGCGCAAACCGCACCGAGCGGCCGGGCTTGAGTTGCGGCAGCGCCAGGTCGACGGCGCGGTTGGCGGCACGGATGCCCGCACCGTCGCCATCGAAACACAGCACCGGTTCCGGCGTCATCTTCCAGAGCAGGTCGAGCTGGTTTTCCGTCAGCGCCGTGCCGAGCGGCGCCACGGCGTTTTCGACGCCCGCCTGATGCAGCGCGATGACATCCATATAGCCTTCGACGGCGATGATCGTCTCGGCGCCGCCCGCCCCTTGCGCCGCACGCCGGGCGCGGGTGAAATTGTAGAGCACGCTGCCCTTGTGGAAGAGCTCGGTCTCGTTGGAATTCAGGTATTTCGCCGGCGCATCCGGCGACATGGCGCGGCCACCGAAGGCGATCACCTTTTCCCGCGACGACAGGATGGGGAACATGATGCGGTCGCGGAACCGGTCGTAGGACACCGGAACGTTTTCGTGGACGACGAGGCCGCACGCCTCCATCTGCTCCTTGAGCACGCCCTTGGTCGCCAGGTGCTCCTTGAGCGCATTGCGGCTGTCCGGGGCAAAACCCAGCCGGAAGGTCTCGATGGTGCGCCCCGTCAGGCCGCGGTCGCGCAGATAGGCGCGGGCACGCGCGCCGTTGGCGCTCTGCAGCTGGTCCTGGAAGAACTGCGTCGCCATTTCCATGACGTCGAGCAGCGTGGCGCGTTCCTTCTCGCGCTTTTCCGCCTGCACGTCCGGCTGCGGCATCGGAATGCCGGCCATGTCGGCGATCTGCTGCACGGCTTCCGGAAAATTCAGGCCTTCGAGATCGGTCAGGAAGCGGAAATGGTCGCCGGAAACGCCGCAGCCGAAACAATGGTAGCGGCCCTTGCGGTCCTCGCAGTGGAAGCTCGGCGATTTTTCGCCATGAAACGGGCAGCAGGCCCAATAGTCGCCCCGCGAGACATTGGTCTTCTTGCGATCCCACGTGACGCGCCGGCCGATAACGGCAGATATCGGCACGCGGTCGCGGATCTCTTCGAGGAAGGAGGGTGAAAAGCGCATCGTCCCGTTATAGGGCCATTGGGCCGCACCTGCCATAGGCTGGGCGGAGGAACGCCCGTAATTCACAAGCGCCACATCGGCCCTGCGAAAGGCTTGCGTCAAAATCGCGCATGCCGAAGCGGCGGTTCCGGGGGAAAATTACAGATTTGTAATTTGTCAGGCCGGGCAACGAGCACTAAGCTTCCCATATCGATCGGGAGCAAACGGCCACGTGTTGACCCCGCCTTTCCGTGACCGCCATTGATCTCGATACAGTTCCGGACGAGGACCCCCCACCCCGCAATCCTCTCCGGTGCCTTTGCTGCTCTTGGTACAGCCTCCGCTGAACGTAACACAAAGAGCCGGGCAAAGCGCAGAAAGGCAGGAGCCTCGGCTCCTGCCTTTTCTGTCTTCAGCCTGGAAGGCTGCTTATTTCAACAGGTCCTTGACGATCCCCGATGCCTTGCCGAAATCCATCTGGCCGGCATAACGCTCCTTGAGGGCAGCGATCGTCTTGCCCATGTCGCGCAACCCTTGCGCGCCGGTATCGGCGATCGCCTGCGAGCAGGCCTGCCGCACCTCGTCGTCGGAAAGCTGGGTCGGCATGAAGGCCTTGATCACCTCGATTTCGGCGCGCTCCTGGGCAGCCAGCTCGGCGCGGGCGTTTTCATCGTAGATCTTGGCCGACTCCTCGCGCTGCTTGATCATCTTGGCGAGGATCTGCATGATCTCGTCGTCGGATACGGCGTCCTTGCCGGCCGTCCGGTGGGCGATGTCGCGGTCCTTGATGGCCGCCTGGATCAGCCGCACGGTCGAGAGCCGGATGGTATCCTTCGCCTTCAGGGCGTCCTTCAAAGCGCTGGCGAGTTGGTCGCGCATGTTCTTGTCTCCTGCGGAAAGCGTTGCCGGGCGATGATCGACGGCTTTTTGACGCATTTCGGAAGGCTGTCATAACCAAAGGCGCGGCGGGCTTCAACGCCGATGCGGCGGCAACCGCCGCCCGGCCTTTAAATCCGCATAATTCGCGCCCAAGCGATTGACCCTTGGGTTCGCTTTGGCTATTGGTCGGCACCTGCACGAAAATCGACATCAGGGCCGTCAAACGCGATCTTTTCGCGCGCCCTTGTCTGCGACATATGTGGCCCGAAGGCGCCGATCTTTCAAGATCCGACCTTTCGCGTGGCCGGAAAGGACGAAGATGACCGCTACCGCCCCCTGGACGACAAGCAAGCCGACCGCCATGCTGGTGCTCGCCGATGGAACCGTGATCGAAGGCACCGGCATCGGCGCCACCGGCAAGGTGCAGGCGGAAGTCTGCTTCAACACGGCGCTGACCGGCTATGAAGAAATCCTCACCGATCCCTCCTATCTCGGCCAGATCGTTACCTTCACCTTCCCGCATATCGGCAATGTCGGCACCAACGAAGACGACATCGAAGACCTGACGCCCGCCGCCCGCCACGGCGCCGTCGGCGTTATCTTCAAGGCAGACATCACCGAGCCCTCGAACTACCGCGCCGTCAAACACCTCGACGCCTGGCTGAAGGCGCGCGGCATCATCGGCCTCTGCGGCATCGACACGCGGGCGCTGACCGCCTGGATCCGCGAGAACGGAATGCCCAATGCCGTCATCGCCCACGATCCCTCGGGCGTTTTCGACATCGAGGCGCTGAAGGCGGAAGCCAAGGCCTGGAGCGGGCTGGAAGGCCTCGACCTCGCCAAGGTGGCGAGCTCCGGCCAGTCGTCGCAGTGGACGGAGAAGCCGTGGGTCTGGAACGAAGGCCACGGCACGCTCGACGCGGCGGATGCGAAATACCACATCGTCGCCGTCGATTTCGGCGTGAAGCGCAACATCCTGCGGCTGTTCACCGGCCTTGACTGCAAGGTCACCGTCGTTCCGGCAACCACCGGCACCGAAGAGATCCTGGCACTGAAGCCGGATGGCGTCTTCCTGTCGAACGGCCCGGGCGATCCGGCCGCCACCGGCGATTATGCCGTGCCGGTCATCCAGGACCTGATCAAGACCGAAATCCCGCTGTTCGGCATCTGCCTCGGCCACCAGATGCTCGGCCTCGCCGTCGGCGCCAGGACCTCGAAGATGCACCAGGGCCACCACGGCGCCAACCATCCGGTCAAGGATCACACGACGGGCAAGGTCGAGATCGTCTCGATGAACCACGGTTTTGCCGTCGATTCCGACTCGCTGCCGGAGGGCGTCGAGGAAACCCATATCTCGCTGTTCGACGGTTCGAATTGCGGCCTGCGCCTCGTCGGCAAGCCGGTGTTCTCGGTGCAGCACCACCCGGAAGCCTCGCCCGGCCCGCAGGACAGCCACTACCTCTTCCGCCGCTTCGTCAACTTGGTGCGCGAGAAGAAGGGCGAACCGGCGCTGGCCGAACGCTGATCGGTTTCACGATCGAGATCTTGTCATGGCCCGCTTTTCAGCGGGCCATTTCTTTATGGCGCTGGACCAGGAGATAGAAACGGCCGCAAAGCAGCACCGACGCGGCGCAGAGGCCGATGAGGAAGCCGATCCAGATGCCGATGCCGCCCATGCCGAACGGAAAGGCCAGGACCCAGGCGAGCAGGAAGCCGATCGGCCAGTAGGAGATCAGCGCCAGGATCATCGGCACGCGCGCATCCTTGAGGCCGCGCAAAAGGCCGCTGGCAATCGCCTGCAACCCGTCCATCAGCTGGAAGATGCCGGCAACGACGATGAACGGACCGGCAAAACCCAGCACGGCGGCAGCATCGGCCGAATCGACATTGATGAACCAGCTGCCGAAATAGGTCGGCCAGAAAAAGAGCAGCAGGCCGCAAAACACGGCGACCAGCGTCGCGATCGCCATGACCGTGATCGAGGCGCGGATCAGCCCGTCGAGATCGCCGCGCCCGTGGGCGATGCCGACCCGCACCGTTGCCGCCTGCGACAGGCCGAGCGGCACCATGAAGCTGATCGAGGCAAGCTGCAGGGCGATGCCGTGGGCTGCGAGTTGCAGCGTGCCGATCTGCCCCATGAGCAGCGAGGCGACGGAGAACAGGCTGACTTCGGCGAGAACGGTGATGCCGATCGGCAGGCCGAGATGCACCACCTCGAAGAAGGCTTTCCAGTCCGGCCGCCAGAAGCGCACGAAGAGTTCGTATTTGCGCGTCTGCTCGATGCTCTCGACATAAGCGATGAGAAACAGCAGGCCGGCAAACTGCACGGCGACCGAAACGATCGCGGCACCCGTCATGCCGAGCGCCGGCAGGCCGAAATGGCCGAGCACCAGCGCATAGGCAAAGAGGGAGTTGAGCGCCAGCATGGCGATGGTCACCGACAGGATGACGCTCGCCTTGCCGATGGCGCTGACCAGTGCCCGGAAGACATTATAGAGCAAGGCCGGCAGGATGCCGAACTCGGCGATCAGCACGTAATTGCCGGCAAGGGCTGCAACATCCGGCTTCTGGCCGAAGGCAAGCAGGATCGCCTCGGCATTCCAGAACAGCGGCTGCGCCAGCACCCAATAGACGATCGCAACCCACAGGCCCATGCGCAGCGAGCGGCGCACCGAGGTCGCATCGCCGCGGCCATAGGCCTGCGCCACCATCGGCATCACGGCAATGGAAAAACCGGAACCGAAGATCAGCACAGTGAACAGGAACTGGCCGGCCAGCACCATCGCCGCCAGCGTCTGCGCGCCGAGCTGGCCGAGGATCACCACGTCGGTGGTATGGATACCGAGCTGCGCCAGCTGGGCGCCGATCAGCGGCACGCCGAGCGTCAGCGTCGCGCGGATATGGCCGCGCCAGCTGTTGTCGCCGCTGTCGGCAACGGTCGTCGGAATTTCAATCGTCGTCGACATTTGATGTCTATCAGTCTTGTTCTTGTGTGTCGGCAAGCCGCGATTCGCCTCGGTCGGCCTTAGATGACACGGGCGCGATGCGCCAGTCACATTCCGTGGATTGCCCTTTATTTCATCAAATCATCACAAAACGTGATGAATCAATGAGCAGCAACCGGATTGCTCCCGGCACCTGCTGTGCCGCGCACCCGCCCGACGAAGGCGACCAGCGCGACGAACAGGAAAAACGAAGCCGCAGCATACGGCATGCCGGCAAAAACGACGGGTGAAGACGGCGCGCTGAAAAAGCCGAACAGCTGGGTGAAGATCACCGGGCCGATGACCGTGGTGATGCTGTTGATGCTGGTCATGGCGCCCTGCAGTTCGCCTTGCGCCGAGGGTGGCACCTTGGCCGACGCGATGCTGCGCAGGACTGGATCGGCCACGCCTTCCAACGTGGTCAGCACGATCACCGCATAGACCATCCACCCCTGCCAGGCGATCGCGTAGCCCGCCAGCGCCAGACAGCTGAACGACAGGCCGATGACCGCAACGCGCCAGTCGCCGAACCGCGTCACCAGGCGTGGCAATATAAAGACCATCACCAGGGCGCCGCATATGCCGAAGACGCCGAGCGACAGGCCGATCTGCCCCTCGCTCCAGCCGTAGCGATAGGCGGAGACGAACGGCCAGACGGACGGATAGACCGCATGCGCCAGCCAGTAGAGAAAGGCGACGAAGCCGATCCAGCCGATGCCGGGATAATTGCGCATCTGCTGCAGCGCGCCGAGCGGATTGGCCCGCAACAGTTCGAACGGCCGCCGGTTGGCGGGCGCAAGGGTTTCCGGCAGCAAGAAATAGGCGACGGCAAAATTGGCGAAGGCGATCAGCGCCGCGCCGTAAAACGGCACACGAGGCCCGAATTCGCCGAGAACGCCGCCGAGCACCGGCCCAAGCACGAAACCCGAGCCGAAGGCGATGCCGATCAGCCCGAAATTCTTCGAGCGGTTTTCATCGGTGCTGACATCGGCGATGAAGGCGGAACAGGTGGCGAAACTGGCACCGCTGATGCCGGCCAGCACCCGCCCGACGAACAGCATCCAATAGCTGACGGCCAGCGCACAGATGAGATTGTCGACGGCAAAGGTCAGCACCGAGGCAAGCAGCACCGGCCGCCGGCCGAAACGGTCGCTGAGATTGCCGATCAGCGGCGCAAACAGGAACTGCATGCCGGCATAGACGAGCAGCAGCCAGCCGCCGTCCACCGCCGCCTCGCTGACCGTGCCGCCGGTCAGTTCCTCCAGATAGGCCGGCAGCACGGGGATAATGATGGCGATGCCGATAACGTCGAGAAACAGGATGACGAAGACGAGAAACAGCCCCCGGCGGGCCAAGGCTGGATCGATCATGGCTTCCCTTCCCAGTCCGCTGCACGCAAAAAATCAACCGGCGAAGCTGAATACAGCAGAAAGCAAACAGAAACAATACGTGAACATCTCAATGTTTTTGATCTCTGAATTGTGAAACTTTGATGGATTACGGAACATTCAGGGATCAGATGGCCGCATTGGCTGCCCGACGCTGTTCCGCCCGCAGGAAATCGATGAAGGCCCGCAAGGGTGGCGGCACATGGCGATGGCTGGAATAATAGAGGAACGGCCCGGAAAACGGCGGCAGCCAGTCTTCCAGCAAAGGCACCAGCGAGCCGTTTTCGAGGGCGGGACGCAGGAAGTCCTCGAAGGTCGTGACGATGCCGAGGCCGGCGACGGCCGCGCCGACCTGCAGCGCCATCGTGTTGCAGATAAAACGCGCCGTCGGCTGCAGCGTGATCACTTCGCCATCCCGTTCATATTCCCATTGCGACATGGCACCGCTGCTGAAACGATGGACAACGCAGCGATGATCGAGAAGATCGCGCGGGTGCTCCGGCCGACCATGCGCCTCGATATAGGCCGGCGACGCCGCCGTGACGAACCGCTGCCGGCGCGGGCCGATCGGTACGGCGATCATGTCGCGCTCCAATCGCTCGTCATATCGCACGCCCGCATCGAAACCCTTGGCCAGCACATCGATAAAACTGTCGTCGGCGATCACCTCCAGCAGGATGCCGGGATGCAGCCTCAGGAAGCGGTTGACCGTATCGGACAGGAAAGTCATGGCGGCAATGGTCGGCACGTTCAGCCGCAGCCGCCCGGTCGGGCGATCGGCGACGTCGCTGATCGCATCCAGCGCGCCCTGGATATCGGTCATCGCAGGGCTCAGGCGCTCCAGCAGGCGTTCGCCGGCCTCCGTCGCCGTCACGCTGCGTGTGGTGCGGTTGAGCAGGCGTACGCCAAGCCGTTCCTCCAGCCGCCGGAGCGCCTCGCTGAGCGAAGACGGAGAAACGCCGCGCTTTCGCGCCGCTGCGCGAAAGCTGCGTTCGCCGGCAACAGCCACGAAAGCATCGAGATCGGCAAGCGGCAAGTCGGTCATTGTTCGAAATTCCAAACAAGCTGTATTGAAAGAAACGGATTATCGCACAGCATCCCGCAGCGTAAAACCCCTGCCGGAGCCGCTGCTTCCGAAGCGGTACAACAGGAGTAAGACGATGAAGATGCTTCCCCTTGGAAAGACCGGCACGCAGGTTTCGGCACTCGGTCTTGGCTGCATGGGCATGTCCGGCATGTACGGCCCTTCGGATCGCGCCGAAAGCATCGCGACGATTCACGCCGCGCTTGATGCCGGCGTCAACCTGCTCGACACCGGCGATTTCTACGGCATGGGCCACAACGAGATGCTGATCGGCGAAGCGCTGAAAGGCCGGCGACGCGAGGAAACGCTGATCAGCGTCAAGTTCGGCGCGCTGCGCGATCCCTCCGCCGGCTGGATCGGCTTCGACGGCCGGCCGGCCGCCGTCAAGACCTTCCTTTCCTATACGCTGCAGCGCCTGGGCGTCGAATACATCGATATCTACCGCCCGGCGCGGCTCGATCCGAACGTGCCGATCGAGGACACGGTCGGCGCCATCGCCGACATGGTCAAGGCCGGTTATGTCCGCCATATCGGCCTGTCGGAAGTCGGCGCCGACACCATCCGCCGCGCCGCCGCCGTACATCCGATCTCAGACCTGCAGATCGAATACTCGCTGATCTCGCGGGGCCCGGAAGATCGCATTTTGCCCGCCTGCCGCGAACTCGGCATCTCGATCACCGCCTACGGTGTCCTGTCGCGTGGCCTGATCAGCGGCCACTGGCAGAAGGGCGCCGTCCAGCAGGGCGATTTCCGCGCCGTCAGCCCGCGTTTCCAGGAGGGCAACGTCGAGAAGAACCTGGCGCTTGTCGAAGCCTTGCGCGCCATCGCCGAGGCAAGAGGCGTCAGCGTCGCCCAGATCGCCATCGCCTGGGTGACGGCCCAGGGCGACGACATCATCCCGCTGGTCGGCGCCCGTCGCCGCGACCGGCTGGACGAGGCGCTGGGCGCGCTCGACGTGCATCTGACGGCAGAAGATCTGGCAAGGATCGAAGCGGCCGTGCCGAAGGATGCCGCTGCCGGCGGCCGCTATGCGCAAGCGCAGATGGCACATCTCGACAGCGAGAAGTGAGGAGCGTTCGGCACCTGCACTCGCTACCATGCCGGTTGCGGCTGCCCCTCATCCGCCTGCCGGCACCTTCTCCCCGCAAGCGGGGAGAAGGGAATATGCCGCATCCTTCTGCCACACTCGACGCTTGGTGAGGCAAGTCCCCTCTCCCGGCCTGCGGGAGTGGGTTAGAGTGAC
>ERZ778022.2675-NODE-2675-length-18292-cov-5.055382_pt1 | contig 18292 bp, 14 predicted proteins | sample MGYA00375752_ERZ778022 | MGnify/ENA primary metagenome ERZ778022 (study PRJEB29350, sample SAMN05389826) | bioreactor metagenome | isolation source: Thiocyanate bioreactor | place: South Africa: University of Cape Town | collected 2014-04-04 ... | reverse complement strand
CCTCCCGAAAAACTCGACATCAAGCTCGTGATCGAAACGGACGACCTCGGCACGCGCGCAGCCATCGCAAGACTCGGCCCAATCCCGAACGTTCAGGTCATCATCGCGCCGGACGACGGACCGCGCACCAAACCCAAAGCGCTCAACTGCGCACTCGCCTTCGCGCGCGGCACCTTCATCACCGTCTTCGACGCCGAGGATCGGCCCGAGCCCGATCAGCTTCGCAAGGCGCTCGATGTGTTTCGGAGCCAGAACTTCGATGTCGCCTGTGCGCAGGCCAGCCTTTGCATCGACAATACCGACGATGGCTGGCTGCCGCGCATGTTTACGGCGGAGTATGCCGGACAGTTCGATGCGTTCCTGCAAGGGTTTTCGAGCTTCGGGCTACCGTTGCCGCTTGGCGGCTCATCGAATCATTTCCGGACCAGCGTCCTTCGCGAGGTCGGCGGCTGGGACCCCTACAACGTCACAGAGGATGCCGATCTCGGCTTCCGTCTCGCACGCTTCGGTTATCGATGCATCATGTTTGCGTCGACGACTTATGAGGAGGCGCCAGCGCGGTTCGGTGCATGGCTGCGCCAGCGGTCACGCTGGATGAAAGGGTGGATGCAAACGTGGAGCGTGCATATGCGCTCGCCGGTCCGCCTCTGGCGCGACACGGGCCCCGCCGGATTCTTCACGCTCAACATCATCGTCGGCGGCAACGTCCTGACCGCGCTCGCGCATCCGATCCTGATTGGCGAAATTCTCATCCGTTGCGTGGTCGGCCTGTTCGACGACAGCGTGATACCTTTTCTGGCCAAGCCGTATATCGAACTTTACCTCGCCACGATTGCCGCAGGTTATCTGACGACCGTGACCATCGGCGTTATGGGACTGGCGAAGCGAGGCCTGCTGCGTGAAGCACCGGTCCTGGCGCTCACGCCGATTTACTGGCTCTGCCTCTCGCTCGCGGCGTGGCGCGCGCTCTATCAATTGCTAGCAGAGCCCTATCACTGGGAAAAGACCGAACACGGGCTCGCGCGGACCTCGCGACTGTCGCCGTCAATCAGACGCAGACATCAAAGATAGCGCTTGAGATCCGCCGCGGCGTCTTCAGGCTTCCGCTTGAGATCGAACGGCCGCACGAAGCTGCCCTTCTTGTCCATCAGATAGATCAGCGCGGTGTGATCCATCGTATAGTCGCCGTCCTTCAACGGGATTTTCTTGGCGTAGACCCGATAGGCCGAAAGTACCCGCGCCACATCGTCCGGCGCTCCGGTCAGGCCCTTGAGGTTCGGATCGAAACTCGAAAGATAATCCTTCATCGCGGCGGGCGTATCGCGCTCCGGATCGACGGAGACGAAGTAGGCATTGACCTTGCCGGCATCGGGGCCCATGGCGCGCAGGACTTCCGACATTTCAAACAGCGAGGTCGGGCAGACATCTGGACAATGGGTGAAGCCGAAGAAGATCAGTGTCGGGCGGCCGATCAGGCTTTTCTCGGTTACGGTCTGTCCGGATTGATCTGTCAGGCGGAATGGTCCGCCGATCGCGGCCGGCGCGGTGACGCCACCAAGGCCGCCCATGAGCCACAACGTGATCAGCAAACCGATGGCAAGGCTGCCGACAAATGCCGCAACGATCACCAGCGGCCGGGTCGCCTTTTCCATTTCTGCTCGATCCCTGATTGGTCTGCAGCCGCGGATATGGCGGCCGGTTCCTGATGGGGATCAGATAGAGCGGGATGCTTGAGCGGGCAAGCATCGGCTTGACGCAGGAGATCACATCACAGGGAGGAAAGCAGGCGCGGCTGCGAAATCCGGTTCCGGTTTTACCGGTGCGTGGTCTGACTGTGCGCGGAAGCCTGGGCGTCCATGTAGCAGGGACGGTACATGCTCGCGAGTTCGCGGCCACGCAGGAAGATCATGCGCGGTTTCAGGCCGCCGCGCCGCGAAATCCAGCTTCGGATCGAGGCCGGATACATGTCGTACAGCATCCGTGTGGCTTCGCGATTGGTCACTGGACGGCCACCCGCGCCGAAATCCCAGGCGGCATGAAACCCGAGACTGGCGCGCGAGGTCACGCAGATCTTGTCATGGGACACGGCGCCCAGCACGATGGTGCAGGCCGATGCGCAGAGCCCATCGATCATCACGGTTTCGCCGGAGCCTTTGAGGCTCTGGTACTTGTCCACATAGGTGCCGATGCGGCCACCGCGATCGTCGGAAATCCGGACGAAAGCGTGGCTTGCGCCGACCCCCAACAGGAGAAGCACCGCCGCGAGAATCCCCGTCACAACCTTCATTGCCGGCCCCGTCGCCCCCTGCCATGTTGATCGTCGGGGCATAGGGAGCGTGTTGCGACTCTCGTGTTTTGTCCAGATCGCATGACGACACGAAAACGGATTCTGACGCAGTGTTGCCAGCTTGCTGCACCTGCTTTGATTGATCCCGATTTGGAGCATCGCGATGTGGGTCACTGACCGATGCGTGCGATCCGACGACGCACGCACGCGCGATTTCCGTTGACCGGAGTTGGCCCGCCACGTTTCAATCGCGGAACCTGATGTGGTTCACCAGTCCGCATCACCGGGGAGAAAACAAACAATGGCGACCGATGCGGACGTGATCGTGGTTGGCGCGGGGCTTGCGGGTCTCGTGGCCGCGACCGAACTGGCCGATGCCGGCAGGCGGGTGATCGTCGTCGATCAGGAAGGCGAACAGAATCTCGGCGGGCAGGCGTTCTGGTCGCTCGGCGGCCTGTTTCTGGTGGATACGCCCGAGCAGCGACGGCTCGGCATCAAGGACTCTTACGATCTCGCTTTGCAGGATTGGCTCGGCACCGCCGGATTCGACCGCGAGGAGGATCACTGGCCGCGCAAATGGGCGGAAGCCTATGTGGCCTTCGCCGCGGGCGAGAAGCGTGGCTGGCTGCAGGCCATGGGCCACCGGATTTTTCCCGTGGTCGGCTGGACCGAGCGTGGCGGCTACGACGCCATGGGCCACGGCAATTCCGTGCCGCGGTTCCATGTGAGCTGGGGCCGCATCGTGTTCCGATTCCGGCACCGCGTCGATGCGCTGACCATGACCGGCGGCGCGGCGACCGGCGTCAGCGGGAAAATCCTCGAGCCATCATCCGAATCGCGCGGCATGAAGTCATCCCGCCTCGAGACCGGCGATTTCGCACTCAATGCACAAGCCGTGATCGTCGCGTCTGGCGGCATCGGCGGCAATCATGATCTGGTGCGCGCGAACTGGCCGAAGCGTCTCGGCACGCCGCCGAAGTTCATGGTCACGGGCGTTCCCGACCATGTGGACGGCCGCATGATCGAAATCACCGAGGCCGCGGGCGGACGCCTGATCAACCGCGACCGCATGTGGCATTACGTCGAAGGAGTCCGCAACTGGTCGCCGATCTGGCCCGGTCACGGCATCCGCATCCTGCCGGGGCCGTCGTCGATGTGGTTCGACGCCACCGGCAAGCGCCTGCCCTCGCCGCTATATCCCGGCTACGACACGCTCGGCCAGCTCGACTACATCATGAAAACCGGCCACGACTATTCGTGGTTCATTCTCACGCAAGCCATCATCAAGAAGGAATTCGCGCTGTCGGGATCGGAGCAGAATCCCGATCTCACCGGCAAGAGCTGGCGCATGACGCTGCGCCGCGCGTTCAACAAGGGCGCGCCCGATCCTGTCGAGGCCTTCAAGGCGAAAGGCGCAGACTTCATCGTGCGCGACAATCTCGACGATCTCGTCGCGGCGATGAACAAGCTCGTCGGCAACACCATGCTCGACACGGCCTCGATCCGGCGGGAGGTCGAGGCGCGCGACCGCGAGATCGACAATCCTTACGTCAAGGACACCCAGGTCATGGGCATCCATAATGCGCGGCGCTACATCGGCGACAAGCTGATCCGCACCGCGAAGCCGCACAAGATTCTCGATCCGGCGTTCGGTCCGCTGATCGCCGTGAAGCTCAACATCCTCACACGCAAGACGCTCGGCGGCTTCGAGACCGATCTCGACTCGCGCGTGTTCGGCAACGACGGGCAGATCATTCCCGGCCTCTACGCCGTGGGCGAGGCCGCCGGTTTCGGCGGCGGCGGCGTGCATGGCTATCGCGCGCTGGAAGGCACGTTCCTCGGCGGCTGCCTGTTCTCAGGCCGCAATGCCGGACGGGCCGCCGCAAAAGCAGTCGTCTGAGACCGCAGTCCACACTGCATCTTGCGAGATGCGGCAAAACAGCGCAGTCTATCTCCCTGAAAACAAGAGAATTTCAGGGGAAATGCCATGACTGCGCCGTCGCTCGACACTTCCGCGAAAGCCGCTCCGTCCAAACTCGGCATGGTGCTGCGGGTCACCAGCGGCAACTTCCTCGAGATGTTCGATTTCTTCCTGTTCGGGTTCTACGCAACCTATATCGCGAATGCGTTCTTTCCGTCGAACAATGAACTGACGTCGCTGCTGCTGACCTTCGGCACGTTCGGCGCGGGCTTTCTGATGCGGCCGCTCGGCGCGATCATCCTCGGTGCCTATGTAGATCGCGTCGGCCGCCGCAAGGGACTGATCGTGACACTCTCGATCATGGCGATGGGCACACTGCTGATCGCTTTCGTGCCCGGTTACGCCACCATCGGAATCGCCGCTCCGGCGCTGGTCCTGCTCGGACGATTGCTGCAAGGCTTTTCCGCCGGCGTGGAGCTGGGCGGCGTCTCGGTCTATCTCGCTGAAATGGCGCCGCCAAACCGGAAGGGCTTCTACGTGAGCTGGCAATCGGGCAGCCAGCAGGTCGCAATCATCGCCGCCGCTATCATCGGCTATATCCTGAATACAACGCTCTCGCCGCAGACCATGACTGACTGGGGCTGGCGCATCCCCTTCTTCATCGGCTCGCTGATCGTGCCGTTTCTTTTCGTCATCCGCCGCTCGCTGCAGGAGACGGAAGCATTCCTGGCCCGCAAGCATCATCCGACCTTGCCGGAAATTTTCGCCTCGATCACATCGAACTGGCAGATCGTGATCGCAGGCATGCTGCTAGTGGTGATGACCACCGTGTCGTTTTATCTCATCACTGTCTACACGCCGACCTTCGGCAAGAGCGTGCTGAAACTGTCGATCACCGACTCCCTGATCGTGACCTTCTGCATCGCGATCTCCAATCTGTTCTGGCTGCCCGTGATGGGAGCCTTGTCTGACCGCATCGGACGGCGGCCAATCCTGATGGGCTTCACGATCCTCACCATCCTGACCGCGTATCCGGCGATGTCGTGGCTGGTCGCGCATCCATCCTTTGAACGCATGCTGACCGTCGAGCTGTGGCTGTCGTTTCTCTATGGCAGCTACAATGGAGCGATGGTGGTCGCGCTGACGGAGATCGTGCCCGCGAGCGTGCGCACCGTCGGATTCTCGCTCTGCTACAGTCTCGCCACCGCGCTGTTCGGCGGCTTCACGCCTGCCGTCTCGACCAAACTGATCGAGATGACCGGCGACAAGGCATCACCGGGCCTGTGGATGACGTTCGGCGCGGTCTGCGGCCTTGCGGCCACTTTGATGGTCTATCGCCGCGGCGAAGCCAGCCGGCTGGTCACCGCCGCCGCAGCCTGAGAGCACGTCGCGTCAGAAGCCGAGCCAATAGGCATCGACTTCGCGCTCGCGATTGCCCCAGTCGAACTCCTTTTCGGTGCCGTAAGACGGCGCCTTGGTCAGTTCCTCGTCGGTCATGAGCGTCAGCAGTTCATAGGCTTCGATCGCCGGATTGTACTTCATGCTGGCCCAGGGCAACGGCCGGTAATCCTCGCCGACGCCGAGAAAGCCGCCGAAACACAGCACGGCATAGGCGACATTGCCCGTCACCTTGTCGATCATCAGCCGCTTGATGGAGCCGATCTTCTTGCCGTCGGCATTGAAGACCCGCGTGCCTTCGACCCTGTCGCTGGCGACGAGACGATGAGGTTTCAGATTGATTGTGTCCGCATGCATGGTTGCCTCCACCCGTTGAGGCCCTTGTCGCGAACGGTCCGCCATCTGCAACACATGCCCGGACCGCTCCGGAACAAGGGCTGATCCGCCGGGCTGCGCGGCTTGGTCGGGCGCAGCCCGGCAATCGCATCGATCTATCGAAATATAGTACGAAGCGGCGGCTTCAAACAGTCCTGCGTCAGCCCGCCGCGCGAATCTGATCGGGCGTCAGACCGGGCGATCCCTCACCCGCCTGCTCCGCCTTGCGGATCAAGGAAACGATGCGCTCCGATAACGGAGCTTGCAGGCCATGCCGCTGCGCGAGTTCGACGATCAATCCCTGCAGGTGGTCAATCTCGGTGCGCCGGCCACGCTGCAGATCTTCCCACATCGACGAGCGCGCCTTCGGATCGATCTTCACCATCGAGGCGGCGATCCGTTCAAACAGAAAATCCGGCAGCTTCAGGATGCACGGCGTGAAAGAGGCCGGGAGCGGCGTGGTCGAGACCGGATCGATGCCTTCGGCCTTGATGACATGCAAAGCCTCACGCCACTGATCTGCAAACAGAACGCGCCATGGACGTTGCGACAACTGCTCACGCAACGGCAGGCCGGACAGCGCCACCAGCGCGTTGTTCAGATTGACCAGCAGCTTGCCCCATTGCACGCCGGTGATGTCATCCACCGAACGAAAGCCAAGCTCGGGCTGTGAAAGTTTCTTTGCCGTATCTGCGTCGTCCTTTTCCAGCAGAATGTCGCCGGACGTGGCGCGGTGAAAATGTCCCTCCTCCATGGACACGACATTGAACGGCACCATGCCCGCGAGTACGTCGTGATCCGGTAGCGCATTGCGCAGCACGGCGACATTGCCGGTACCGTTCTGCAGGCTGACGATCGTGGCGGTCTTTGCCGCATGCCGCGCGATCAGCTCCGCAACCTCGGCCGTATCGTCGCTCTTGACCGTGACGAGGATGATATCGGCATCACCGAAAATCGCAGGATCGCCGGACAACGCAATCTCCGCCGATGTCAGGCGATGCTCCAGGCCTTCGAAACTGGTGATCCGCAGACCGTGCCGTTTGACCTCATCAATGATTCGAGGCCGCGCCAGCATCGACACCCGATGCCCGCCCGCACGCAACATGCCGCCGACAAAGCAGCCGATGCTGCCCGCGCCCGCCACGCAAATGGATGCCGATTCCGTCATAACGACCCCGCCCGGTCCGCAATGAACCGGAGCGTCGCCTAAACCTTGCGAAATGGCAACGCGGGACCGTCGAGCTTGCGCAGACCCGGCTCGCGGCGTTCCAGCCACCAGCCATACTGCTTAGGCCAGGCATCGAACGTGCCGTCGCCGATCTCGCCTTTGGTCTCGCTCAGCGCGAGTTGCGCATACAGCGGCCAGTTCGGATCGAACAGCGCTTCGCGCCCGATCGCCACCAGATCGGTCCTGTTTTGTGCGACAAGCTCCTCGGCCTGCTGCGGATGCAGGATCAGACCCACCGCCATGGTGGTGATGCCGGTCTCTTTACGGATTTGCTCGGCGAACGGCACCTGAAACCCATAGCCGCGGGGAATGCGGGCCGCGGTGGCCGATCCCATCAATCCACCGGACGAGCAGTCGATCACATCGGCTCCCTTCGTCTTGGCTTCGGTCACGAAGGCGATGGAATCCGCGATATCGATTCCGCCGTCTATCCCGTCCACCGACGAGATGCGCACGAACAGCGGCTTATCTTTCGGCCATGCGGCACGCACGGTCTCGATCACCTCCAGCGGGAATTTCATCCGACCGGCGCGGTCGCCGCCATAGGCATCGTTGCGCTTGTTCGACAGCGGCGAAAGGAATTCGTGCAGCAGATAGCCGTGGGCGCAGTGCAGCTCGAGCACGTCGAAACCGGCTTCGACCGAGCGCAACGTCGCGAGACGGAAATCCTCGCGAAGCTGATTCAGCTCCGGCACCGTCAGTTCGTGCGGCATCAGCCAGCCGTCATCCATCGGGATCGCGCTGGGCGCGACGATGGTCCATGGCTTGTCACCGCGCGCGATGTCCTCGGCATTGAGCGCCGCGTTGCCATACCATGGCCGCTGCATGCTGGCCTTGCGTCCGGCATGGGCAAGCTGGATCGCCGGCACCGAACCATGCGCGCGGAGAAAAGCCGTGATCCGCTTGAGCGGCGCAATTTGTCCATCATCCCACAGGCCGAGATCGCCATGGGTAATCCGGCCTTCGGGATTCACCGCCGCCGCCTCGGTCATCACGATTCCGGCGCCGCCCTGCGCGAACTTGCCGAGATGGACCAGATGCCAGTCGTTGGCCACGCCATCTTCGGCCGAATACTGGCACATCGGCGAAATCACGATCCGGTTTCGGGCAGTGATGCCACGCAGCGATACAGGCGTGAACAACTGGGGCTGTGACATCAGGCCTCTTGGGATTTGCGGGAATCGTTCGGGAAACTGGAGCGGGCGAAGGGAATCGAACCCTCGTATGCAGCTTGGGAAGCTGCCGTTCTACCATTGAACTACGCCCGCGCAGACCCGACCTTAGCCATACCCGGCGCGATGCTGCAAGATGCTTCGCGCAGCAGGATTCGGGTGGCGAACAAAGGTCGCAGGGTGCAGGATTTCTCCCAGTTTGCTAAAGAATAACATGGGACATCGAGACGCGACATGACCACGGGACTCGCCTTATTCGATACCGAGATCGGCCGTTGCGGCGTAGCCTGGGGCGAGTGCGGCCTTCTGGGCGTGCAACTGCCCGAACCCACCGATGCCCGTACATTGGCGCGCCTCGCGCAAAAGGCGCCCGGCGCGAAGGAAGCGCCGATGCCGGATCATATCCGGAAGGCCTGCGCCGCCATGGCGACGCTGCTGCGCGGCGAGGCAACCGATCTGAATTTCATCGCTGTCGATCTGGAAAAGGTGCCGGACTTCAACCGCAGCGTCTATGACATCGCCCGCACCATCATGCCCGGCGACACGCTGACCTATGGCGACATTGCCACGCGCCTCGGCGACAAGTTGCTGTCGCGCGCCGTCGGCAAGGCGCTCGGTGAAAATCCGTTTCCGATCGTGATTCCGTGTCATCGCGTATTGGCCGCGAACGGCAAGACCGGCGGCTTCTCCGCGAACGGCGGCGTGACGACCAAATTCAGAATGCTCGGCATCGAGCGCGCGCGCATCGCGAACCCCGCACTGGACAATCAACCGATGCTGTTCGATCCCGGCCTATCGATTGCTCCGCGGCAACGCAGATAGATCGAGCGCAGGCATGATACAAACAAATCGCCGCGCATTTTCATTCAAGTTTGAATCTCTCTCTCACCTTTAACCTTACCGATCCATACAGGTGGACGATTCAACAATACCACATTTGCAACGACCACGTGACGCTATGACTTTGGCCTCTCGGACACGGAGGCGATTCGCATGCGGAACCCGGAAATTGCAGATGTGGAAACGATCGTAACGTTCGGTCAGCGCAAGATTGTGCCGCGCGTCTGCATCGTCGACCAAAAACGCCATATCCGCACGTTTCTCGCGGAAGCGCTTGAAGAACTCGGCTTCATCACCGGCGAATGCGCGGCGTCGGATCAACTGCCGGCGTTGCTCGACCAGCAGATGCCGGACCTGTTTGTGCTCGGCATCCCGCACGACGCTGCGTTGGCCGGACATGCGCTGAAAATTCTCGGCGCGCGCCGGTACACCGGCAAGGTATTGCTGATCGGGCCCCGGGAATCATTCGCGCTGAGTGCCGCGCAACTCCTTGGAGAAGAAGCCGGCCTCACCATGCTGCCACCGCTGGCCACGCCGTTCAGCGCCGAGGGCCTGCGTTCAGGCGTCGCGCCGTTGCTTCCCCTGAAAGCTCCGCCCAGCGCACCCGTCGACGTGGCGGAAGCGCTGAAAGCCGGCTGGCTGGAGCTTTGGTACCAGCAGAAGATCGATGCCCGCACGCTCAACCCATGCGGCGCCGAAGGCCTCGTGCGCATGCGCCATCCATCATGGGGCGTCGTACCTCCTGCATCGTTCATTCCCGACGACAGGGATCCACAACTCAAGAGCCTGTCCGAATTCGTGATCCAGCGCGCCGTCGAAGACTGGCACTACTTTGCCACTCAAAACAGTCCAATCGACATTTCCATCAATCTGCCGATCAGTTTCCTGGAAGATGCCGCGTCCGTCAGCGCACTGTGTCGACAGATTCCCGATCACCCCGCGTTCAACGGACTGATCGTCGAAATCAAAAGCAGCGAGATCATCGACAATCTCGATCTCGCGATCGATGTCGCCAAGCGCATGCGCTTTCACAACATCGCCTTTTCGATTGATGATGTCGGCGCCGACTGGCCATCGTTTACGGAGCTGACAACCTTTCCGTTCGTCGAAATCAAGGTCGATCGCGAGTTTGTCACGGGGTGCGCCGACGACCGGCGCAAGCAGATGGTCTGCCGCAACATCCTAGAGATCGCGGATTATTACGGCGCGCGCACCGTCGCCAAGGGCGTCGAGACCCGATCCGATCTCGCGATGACTCATGGAATGGGATTCGATCTGGCTCAGGGATATCTGTTCGGAAAGCCAACCAATACGCGGAAGTTCGCCCGCGCCGCGCTGGCGCGCCCGGTCGCCGCGCTCGTCTAGCAGAGTCCTTCGCTCGGCAATGACTGTCGCCGCTCGCGACCCCAGTTCGTGAAGTGGACGGCAGCGGCGGCCAGCGTGCCGAGCAGGATCATGGACGCCGCGGCCAGCCAGAAGAAATGCGTGCCGTTTGCGCCATGCGCGATCAGCCAGGAGCCTCCCGCGACCACAAACACCAGTCGCGCAGTCTGGGCCAAGACCGGACTGAGAACCGCGGCCGCACCCTGCGACGAGAAATAGAGCGAGACCGAAAGTCCAACGAAGGCGAAGAAGGGAGCAGCGATCGAAAGGTATTGCCGGCCCGCGGCGCGCACGGCTGCATTGTCGGTGAACAGATTGACCCACAGGTCGGGCCATATCGCGAAGAAGCAACCGAAAAGCCCCACCACCGCAAACGACACACCGCCTGAAATCCATGCGATCCGCCGTGCCCGCGCGATGCGCCGGGCGCCGATCGACATGCCGATCATCGGCACCGACGCAATGCCGACCGCGAACGCCAGCGATGTCAGCATGAATTCAAGCCGTGCGCCGATGCCATAACCGGCGAGCACTTCGGTGCCGAAACTTGCCAGAAGATGCGTGAAGATGGTCACCGTCAGAACCACCTGCAGCGGCGAGAAGCAGGCAATGAGCCCAACCTTCAGGATGTCGTAAAACATCGCGCGCTGAAAGCGGAAGTCCTCGAAGTCAAGCTTCACGCGGCTGCGGCCCGACAGCAGATACCACGCCAGAATCGAAGCTCCGATCGAAAATGCGATCAGCGTGCCGGCCGCAACTCCGCGCATACCGAATTGCGGCACAGGCCCAAGACCCAGCCCAAGAATGCCGCCAAGCAAAATCTGGAACAACGCGGAGTTGAGAATGATGGCCGACGGCAATTTCATATTTCCGGTGCCGCGGATCAGAGCCGCCAGCGTGTTCATCAACCAGGAGATGACAGCGCCGCCAAAGAAGATCTGCGAATAGGCGATGGCCTCGCTCAGCACGCGGCCCTGTCCGCCGAGCCGCGCCAGCAGGACCGGCCCGAACGCCAGCATGCCGATCATGAAGACCAGCCCGAAGCAGAAACCGATCATCAATCCATGCACCGCCAGCGCAGCCGCTCGGCGGGCGTCATTGGCGCCAAGCGCCCGCGCGACAGCGGATGCCACACCGCCGCCCATGGCGCCGCCGGACATGGTCATCATCAGGATGACAAAGGGAAACACCAGCGCCATCGCCGCCAGCGGCTCAACGCCGAGACGGCCGATATAGGATGTTTCGGCAATGGCGACGCAGGTGCCGGCCGTCAGCGCCACGACATTGGGCGCCGACAGCTGCAGCAGTGTCGAGAGAATCGGCCCATCGATCAGCGGATTTCTGATCGCATTGCTGACAGACTGTTGCGGCGGACTCGCATCCGCCTCGATCACCGGAATTTCCGCAACGCCAAGCTCAGACATACATTCCCCCGGACGACCGCCTGCCTTTATCGGCGCGCACCGCCCTGCTCAAATCCGTGACATCGCTGTTTGTGCTACACCGCATCAGCGGCGCGTGGCATCGCCACATCTAAGATTATGCGGCTCCAAGAAAATCAGCGGCGGATGACATGGCCAGCGGCTGCTCACCCAGTAGTGAGTCCGCGATGGCATCGCCCCGGCCCTCGGACAGAACAGCAAACGGATCCTGCGCGGTGAGGCGATGATCCACCACCAGCCGCGACAGCAACAACCGGCGCGCGTCTCCACGCATGGCGTGAATGCGGCTGCCTTCCCATGAGAAGGCGACGGCACTCGCGGCATGATAGAGCGTGCTGGTGGCACGGCGGGCTTCCGCTTCATTCTCCGAATGCGCGGCGACGTCCCGCGCGAAGCCGACCGCCTTGTCGCTCAGGACGCGCAGACGATCGCGCCATGCCTGCGGGATGTCCGTGGCATCATCGATCCGCGCATGCAATTCCGCGCCGAGCGCGGCTTCCGCGCCGTGGCGACCGACCGCACGCTTGAGCGCATCCAGCGCGACGATGTTGCCGGTGCCTTCCCAGATCGAGCCGAGATGCGCGTCGCGCAGCAGGCGCGGCGTCGCGAACTCCTCGATGTAGCCGATGCCGCCGCGCATCTCCATCGCTTCGCCGCAAACCTTGCGCGCATCACGCGTGGCGCGATATTTCAGCGTCGGCGTCAGCACCCGCAGCAATGCGGCTGCATCCTGACTGCCTGCCTCGGCGCGATCCAACGCGTCTGCCGTGAGAAAACTCATCGAGATCGATTGTTCGGTGGCGAGCATGATCTTCATCAACTGCCGCCGCGCCAGCGGCATATCGACAATGCGGCGGCCGAACACTACGCGATTGTGCGCCACGGTGTTGGCATCGTGATGGGCACGGCGCATCAATGCCGCCGACTTCACGCCATTCGAAAGCCGCGACCAGTTGACCATCTCGGCCATCTGCACAAAGCCGCGGTCGAGACGGCCGACGGCATAGGCAATCGCACCTTCCAGCTTGATCTCGCCGGAGGCCATCGAGCGCGTGCCGAGTTTGTCCTTGAGGCGCACGATGCGGTAGTGATTTGGCGATCCGTCATCCAGTTCGCGCGGCATGAGGAACAGGCCGACGCCCTGCGTGCCGCCGACCGCGCCTTCCGGCCGCGCCAGCAGCATGACCATCTTTGCATCGGCATTTGAGCAGAACCACTTCTCGCCATAGAGCCGCCAGTGGCTGCCTTCCTGCACCGCTCTGGTGGTCAGCTTGCCGACATCGGACCCGCCTTCCTTTTCCGTCATGAACTGCCCACCTTGCGTGAGCTTGCTCATGTCGGTCTGCGTCAGGCCATGGAGATATTTCGCTTTCAACGCGTCATCGCCGAACCGCGACAGCAGACGTGCCGCTCCATCGGTGACGTTGATCGGACAGCCCATGCCGAATTCGGCCTGATTGAACAGGAAGGTGAAGGCGTGCTTGGCGACAGCCGGATAGGTGTCCGCCCAGCCGAGAATCCCCTTGCGATGCGACATCGCGTGAATGCCGAATTCGCCATAGGCGGCGCGCTCAAGCTCGCGATAGGCCGGATGATATTCGATCCACTGCCGGTCATTGCCGAAACGATCGCGCTGATGCAGCACCGGCCCGTGTTTGTCCGCAAGCCGCGCGCATTCGTCGAGAGGCCCGCCAGCCAACTCGCCGAGACGGTCGAGATGCGGCTCGATATGTCGAAACAGATTGTCGGGAAGATAAAGACGCAACAGATCCTGCAGCGCCGGATCGCTGCGATAGAAATTCATGCCCGTCGTGTCGGGCGCGATCAGGCCGAATTCGGATGGCGGCACGGATGCATGCGCGCCCGAAGGCTTCGCCGCGGCGGTCATGGCGCTCTCTCCCCGAGAACTCTTGAATTGTTGTCGGGAATGATCCGGCATTTGCCGCGAAACGGCAAGCAAAGGCGGCTTTGAACGCCGCATGAGAGAACTGCGCCGCATGAGGCCGCAATCCGCACAGCGAAATTACGGCGGCCGGATCAGGACGACATCAGGTCCGGAAGTGCTTGGAGAGCTTCAGGCCCTGACCCTGATAGTTCGACGCGATCCGCTGGCCATAGAGCGCATCCGGACGCGACAGCATCTTCTCGTAGACGAGACGTCCGACAATCTGGCCGTGCTCGAGGATGAACGGCACCTCGCGCGACCGCACCTCCAGCACCGCGCGCGAGCCCTGCCCGCCGGCACCGGCATAGCCGAAACCGGGATCGAAGAAGCCCGCATAGTGGACGCGGAATTCGCCGACCAAGGGATCGAACGGCACCATCTCCGCGGCGAAATCCGGCGGCACCTGCACCGCTTCCTTCGAGGCAAGAATGTAAAACTCGCCGGGATCGAGGATTAGGCTGCGATCCGGCCGCGCGCGGATCGGCTCCCAGAACTCGCCGACCGTGTAACCCGCCCGGCGATCGACATCGACAACGCCGGTGTGCCGCTTGGCACGGTAGCCGACAAACCCGTCCGATCCTTCGCCCGACAAATCGACGCTGAGCGCCACGCCACCAGTGAGATCCGCCTCATCGCTGTCCACCAGCCGCTCGGCGGCGTGCAGCGCCTCGAGTTCATCGCCGTCGAGCAGCGGATGCCCGACGCGGAAACGGATCTGCGACAGGCGCGAGCCCTCGCGCAGCAACACCGGGAATGTCTTCGGGCTGATCTCGGCATAAAGCGGGCCATGATAGCCCGGCGCGATCATGTCGAAGCGTCGCGTGCCATCGGCAATCACGCGGGTGAAGACGTCGAGCCGTCCGGTCGAGCTTTTCGGATTGGCCGCGGCCTGAATGTTCGGCGGCAGCGCGAGGCTTTCCAGCAGCGGCACGATGTAGACGCAATTGGTTTCCAGCACCGCGCCGTCGGACAGATCGATCTCGTGGAGCTTCAGTTCCTCGATACGATCGGCCACCCGGATATCCGGGCCGGGAAGGAAGCTGGCGCGCACGCGATAGGCGATATTGCCCAGACGCAGATCGAGGCTCGCCGGCTGGATCTGGCTTTCGACAAACGGATATTCCGGCAAGATCAATCCGGCATCGGCCATCACCGCGATCATGCGGTCGGGCAGAATTCCTGTCGCGTCGCTTGGCAGGGTGAAAGGCACGGTCCAGTGTCCTCAGTCGCCGGTTAATCCCGAAAAATGCGGATTTTACCGGTTATCCGATAGGGCGCTTGACGGAAAGACCATGCGGGAGTACGCGTTGGACTTATCCCGTGGTCATTTGAGCCGGCCGGCTTGCAGCCACGTTAAACAACTCGCTAAACAGGCCGGGGACAATGTGATCCCGGCCGGTTCTTTCCAGAAATGGATCGATTTCAGGCCGGTTTTTTTGTGCCCATCGCGAGGTGGTCACGATGGAGCGCACATATGTCCGAGACCAAAACTTCCGCCACAGCCAACTATCGCCCCGAAACCCGCCTGGTGCATTCGGGCACGCTACGCTCGCAATATGGCGAGACGTCCGAAGCGCTGTTCCTGACCCAAGGCTTTGTCTACGACACCGCCGAACAGTGCGAAGCGCGCTTCACTGGCGCCGATCCGGGCTTTCTGTATTCCCGCTTTTCCAACCCGACGGTCGCGATGTTCGAGCAGCGCATGATCGAACTCGAAGGCGCGGAGGCGGCGCGCGCCACCGCAACCGGCATGGCCGCCGTAACTACCGCAATCCTCGCGCCGCTCCGGTCCGGCGATCATGTGGTCGCCGCGAAGGCGCTGTTCGGCTCGTGCCGCTATGTGGTCGAGGATCTGCTGCCGCGTTACGGCATCGAGTCCACGCTGGTCGATGGACATGATCTTGATCAGTGGCAGAAGGCCATGCGGCCGAACACCAAATCCTGCTTCCTCGAAAGCCCGACCAATCCGACCCTCGACGTGGTGGACATCGCGGCTGTCGCGGACATCGCCCACAGCGTGGGCGCGCGCCTGATCGTCGACAACGTGTTCGCGACGCCGATCTGGCAGAGCCCGCTTTCGCTCGGCGCCGACGTGGTGGTGTATTCCGCGACCAAGCACATCGACGGCCAGGGCCGCTGTCTCGGCGGCGTCATCCTGTCGTCAAACACGTTCATTCAGGAGCACATCCATAACTTCCTGCGCCAGACCGGCCCGGCGATGTCGCCGTTCAATGCATGGGTGCTGCTGAAAGGACTCGAAACGCTCAGCCTGCGCGTTAAGGCGCAGACCGAGAGCGCGGGCGCGATCGCAGACGCACTGGCGCAGCATCCGAAAATTTCACGGCTGGTCTATCCCGGCCGCGCCGATCATCCGCAGGCGGCTATCGTGAAGAAGCAGATGCGCGGCGGTTCAACCATGATCGGGTTCGAAGTCAAGGGCGGCAAGGCGGCCGCGTTCCGCACCCTGAATGCAATGAAGCTCGCCAAGATTTCCAATAATCTCGGCGACTCCAAGAGCATCGTCACGCACCCCGCGACCACGACCCATCAGCGCCTGACACCGGAAGCTCGCGCTGAACTCGGCATCAGCGAAGGCTTCATCCGCTTCTCGACCGGGCTTGAGCACAAGGACGATCTGATCGAGGACCTGAACGCCGCGCTTGAGAAGGCGTGAACTTTCGCTGTCATTGCGAGGAGCCATAGCGCGTTTACGCGCGTCCAAAAGGGCGTTTACGCCCGTCTTTGACGGGCTATGGACGCGCTATGGCGACAAAGCAATCCATTCCATTTTCTCTCAAAAGTGGATTGCTTCGCTTCGCTCGCAATGACGACTTCGTGTCGCTTCACATCGGCCGAAACGTCATCACGTTGCTCGGCACGTTGATCCCGGCCTTCACCTGGCCGACCGAGGCGATGATGGTGTCGCCAAGCAACTGGGCGAAGCAGGCATAGCCCCAGTCGTTCATGTGGAGTCCGTCGCCGATCACGAACTTGTCGAACGGCAGCTTCTCGTCCTGATGCCACTGCCGCATGATTTCAAACCGCGGAAACACCGACACGTTCTTCAGCTTCGCCACCTGACCGATCAGCTTCACCATGCTGTTGGCGTTGTCTTCCTTCGCGGTCACCGCCGGCACATATTGCGGATCGATCAGCACGACATCGACGCCTCGCGCCTGAAGACGCGCAATGCCATCCTCGACCATCGCCGCGGAAGCCGCAACCTCGCTCTCGCTGCCCTTGATCACGAGGTTGGTGCCAAGCTGCCAGATGACGAGGCCCGGATTGGCGTCGAGCACAGCGGCGTCGAACCGCTTCATCATGTCGGGCACATCCTGCCCGCCCATGCCGCGGTTGATGATGGTGATGTCCGATGTCGGAAATGCGCGGCGGAGTTGGTCCGCAAGCCGGTTCGGATAGGTGTAGGCGGTCGATGTCGTCCCATAGCCCACCGTTGTGGAAGAACCGAACGCCACGATGGTGACGGGGTCACCCGCCGCGATCCGCTGCGCCACATGCGGCAGCGCGCCCGGCGTTTCCTTCAATCCCTTGGCCGGCAGACATGGCACGCGCGTAAGAATATCGCTCGCGGTGCTGGCTGCACTCTTCGCCGCCTCGATCGCCTTAGTGGCGAGTCCTTTTTGCGGCATCGGAGCATCAGACTTTGTTGCCGCATCCGATGCGGCCGACTGAGCGAACACCGTGCCCGGAGCAAACATGCCCGCAACGAGCGCTATCGCCACAGCCGCCGCAAAACGACAATCAAAATTCATCAACGCTGAATCCTGAGCTCCGCCGGATTGACGCGCGACGCCTCGACGATCAGTGTCGACAGTGCTTTACCAACACAGTCGTGAACGCGCTTCGCCATGCCATATCCATGTGCCGAACCGAACAGATCGAAATCGCCTGCGTCGTTCCAGTGCCGCATGATCGCGAAACGGTCGAACACCGGAATCTGGTGATCCAGCGCCACGACGCGGATCGTGTCGTTGTAGGGCCCGACCGAAAGCATCGTCTCCATGCGCGGGTTGTACTGGAGATTCATCAACAGCACATCGACGCCTGCTTTTTGCAAAGCGCCGACACCTGTTTCAAGCGCGGTCCGGAAATCGTCCGGATCGATCGAGCGGATCGCGTCGACGGTGCCGGTCTGCCAGACCACCAGCTCGGGCTTCTGATCCTGCGGCAGCTTTTCCAGCATGGCGCCGAACGTTTCGGCGGCTTCGGCGGCAGTCTTCTTCGGACGGACGTCGGTTTTGACGCTGATCGTCACGCCCGGGAATGTTTCACGCAGCGCC
>ERZ778022.2673-NODE-2673-length-18301-cov-5.503069_pt1 | contig 18301 bp, 6 predicted proteins | sample MGYA00375752_ERZ778022 | MGnify/ENA primary metagenome ERZ778022 (study PRJEB29350, sample SAMN05389826) | bioreactor metagenome | isolation source: Thiocyanate bioreactor | place: South Africa: University of Cape Town | collected 2014-04-04 ... | reverse complement strand
ACGCACCAACGGCTACCACCGCTACTGCCGCTGGCACTGCGTCTGGAACTAGCGCTCCGTCAACGGCGGCCGTAGAGCCTGCCACCACCACCGCCGCTGCAGCAGCTGCTGCTGCTGCTGCCGCGTCGCCACTCGCAGCCGCAGCGGCTGCCGCGGGGGCCCCCACCGTCGCCCCCGCCCCCGCCGCCGCCACAGCCGACGAGCCGCTGGCGTTCCTGCTGCTGCAGGCGGGCGACCCGCGGCACGTGATCAAGACGATCGCGCAGCGGCACCGACACAGCGGGCGGCCGCTGCACTTTTACGTGTTTGAGCGCCAGCCGGAGGTGCTGGCGCGCTCGCTCATGCTGCTGGCGGCGGCGGTGGACTGGGAGCTGCCGGTGCGGCAGCGCGCCGCCACGTGGCTGGAGCTGTTCGGCAACGCGGCGCTGCAGGGCCGCACCGCCAAGTACCTGTCTGACCGCCTGCGGCCGGCGCTCATTGACCTGGCGTGCGACGGCCGCGGCCTGCCGCCGCTGGCCAGCGTGCTGGACTGGACGGGGCTCAAGTTTAAGCAGCGCGACGAGCTGGTGGACGCGTGGCGGGCGTACAGCGAGGGCGTGCCGTTTGACATGGCGCTGCTGCGCGACACGCGGCTGCGGCACAACTACGGCACGCGGTACGACTTCCGCAACAACCTGGTGGACTGGGACTACCAGGCGGTCATCCGCCGCGCCGCCGGCGCCATCCACTACACGCAGTACCGCGAGTGGCGCAACAGCGGCGTGGCGTTTGAGTTTGGCGACGGCCGGTACGACGCGCCCAACCGCAGCCTGGCGTCGTACGTGGAGGGGCGGGAGGGCGGGCGGTCCACGATGCGGCGCGGGTTCTGGGGCGACACCGTCATGTCGCCGTACCACGCCGTCGCCACCGCCACGTATGTGCCCACCGACGCGGAGGCGGCAGCCGCGGCGGCTGCCACCGCGGCGGCGGGCGGCGGCGGCGGTGGCGCCGGTGGCGGTGGCGGTGGTAATTATGCGTACCAGCTGTATGACATTAGTGCGCGGCGCGCCGGCTCCGAGACGTGGCGGCATCATGCGGTGGAGATTGCCATGCACAACTTGCTGTCGTGGCTGTTTGAGATCGAGACGGGCACGCAGTACGTCATGCGGCGGGAGCACGACCTGTTCAGCGGCCTGGAGGACGCGCGTGTGAAGGCTGTGGGCGCCACCGCCGCCTCTGCCTCTGCTCCCGCCGCAGCTGGCAGCAGCGAGGAAGAGGTGGCGGCGGCGCGGGCGGCGGCGGGGGCGGCGGCAGCAGGGCGAGCGCGTGCCATTGCCGCCGCGTTTGCTGGCGTGCGCATTGTGCCGCTGATGGGCGACGCCGCTGAATGGCTGGCGAAAGGCAAGCACGCTGGCCGATTTGCAGGCGTGGTGCTGGGCGGCCGCACGGTGCACCTGCTGGCGCACGCGGCGCTGCCGGCACTGCTGGCACCCGGCGGCGGCATTGTGGTGGCAGAGACGGCGCGCAATGTGCCCTCCCTCAATGCCGCTCAGGCGTTGGAGTACACGCGGCGTGTCATGGGCATGGCCGGCGCCGCTGGCCTGACGCTGGTGGACAGCGACCGCGCGCTGTCCGCCGACACATACGCCGTTGGTAGCGTGCTGGACGTCACAAAGCCGGCGCCGGCTGCCGATGGCGGTGGTGCAGCGGCGGGTGCAGCTGTCGTCCCGCCGCAGTACTTTGCACCGTTGCCCACGTGGCTACCTGCCGCCCTGCGGTCGCCCGCTGCTACCACCACTGACGCTGCGAAGGTGCAGCGCGTGAAGGGCATCCCCATGGTGGCGCTGTCGCACAACCCGGCGCCGCACCCCGCCGTCGCGCCGTTGCTGTCGCTCCCACGCACCGCGGATGCCTCTCTGACTGCCGCCACGGCGCGCGCGGCTGCCGTGCGCCACGCTGCGTTCATGCGCGGCCTGGAGACCCATGACGTGGCAGGCGGCGACAACCCGCTGCCAGAGGCGGTCATCTTTGCTGGCATCCCGCGCGTCATCCCGTCATTGGCGGCGTTGTTTGCACCGCCCCCGCCACCGGCACCGGCGGCGGCAGCTGCACCCAGCGCTTCCGGCGGCGGCGGCGCGGCAGCGGCGGCAGCTGCACCCTAAACAATTATCAGTAATCACTGCCTCGCTTCAAACGTGCGGGCGCGTCCAGCTACTAAGTTAACAACACAAATACACCACAGGCTATCAGATAGCAGGCTAGGCCATGGCTGCCCACGCGGCGTCCGAGAAGCTGACGCGGTCAAAGAGGTTGTGCAGGAAGCGGCGGATGGGAAGCGCCATGGTGTAGCGCGACAGCATGGCGTGCACGTGCATGTACAGGCCGGAGGAGGCAAACAGGTCGGGCTTGTCGACGCGCAACTTAAGCAGCGCGGTGCGCGCGTCGCGCTGCGACACCTTGGAAGCCAGCTCCCCCACCCGCGTCAACACGGCAGCCCAGTCAGGCGCGTCGGTGGGCGGCAGGCGCGACGCAGAGAGGAAGGTGTCACCCGCCGCCACGTCATCCAGGCGCGGGTCCACCACCGGCGGCACGCCGCTGTCGGCACCCGCCGTGTACCGCAGCGCGTATGCGGCGGACGGCACCTGCGGCAGAGCGGCGAGGGACACAGGGACGGCGGCGGCGGTGGCGGGCGACGCCGGCGCGGCCCCCGCCGGCGGCGGTGCGTGCAGGCACCACCCTAGCACGGTAAAGTCGTGCGCGCCGGCGGCGTGGCTGCCCAGCAGCGCCACCACCTGCAGTGCCGTGCCCCGCAGCGCCGTGTCGTCCGCCTCGCTCACCGCGTCGTACCACATCATGGCGCCGCCCGGCGCGGCGGCGGGTGCGGGAATGACGCGCTTCTGCAGGCGCAGGCCGCGCGCCGCCGCGTCCACCCGCAACGCCACGTCTGGTAGGACGGCGCGCACGGCATCGTAGCCGCGCGGCGTGGCGCCCGCGGCACCCAGCGCCAGCAGGGCGGCGCGACGTTGCAGCGGTGCCGTGTCGGCAGAGGTGGCGGGGTCAGCCACCGCGCCCTTGTCCGCTGACAGGCAAAATGCTACGTCGCACAGCGCATGCAGGTGCCCGGACGCCTGCAGCAGCGCCGCGCCCTCCGCGTGCCGACCCAGCACGGTGTACAGGTGCGGCGGCAGGGGGGCGGCGGCAGCGGCCTTGGGCAGCAGCAAGAATGCAATGTCCACGCGCTCCAGTCGCACCGCCGGCTGGCTGGCGTCGCCAGCGCTGGGTGCCACCAGGAAGGAGAACCGCACGGGTGAGCCGGGTGCCGCCGCCGTCACTGCCGTCGGCACGTGTACCCGCCGGGGCGGCAGCGGCCAGGCGCCCTCGCTCCCGCTGCCGCGCAGCCGCGACCCACCGGCGGCGCCGCCATCCAGCGCAGGCAGCAGCGTGGCAAAGGAGCCGCTGGGACTGCGCAGCGTCACCGACCCGCCACCGCCACCGCCACCACCAATACCACTCACCCCGCCGACACCACCACCACTGCCGCCATCCTCCCCGCCGCCTGCCGCCTCCGTCGGCGCCGCGCACGTGCTCCACGTGGCGTACCGGTCCGCGGCAGCGCGCATCATGGCGCCCGCCTGCGCCGGCGCGTGCGTGGCGGTGAGTCCTGAGGCGTACGCCATGGTGTTGGCGTCTGGCCCGCCGCCTACAAAGTCGGGCAGGCGGGATGTCAGTACCCCCCCCGCACCCGCCCCCACGCCGCCATGCACCGCCAGCACGTCCGCCAGTGAGCCTGGCCGCGGTCGCAGGCGCACCGGGTTCTCCATCTCAATGAACCCGCAGTCTGCCGCCCACTCGCCAGCGTGCCGCCGTTGCACAGGCAGCGCCAGCGACCCCACCGCCGCCGCATTCCGCCGCCGCAACCGCCATGCCGCCTCGTCAATCAGGGCATGCGGGTCTGCCGCCTCCGTGTCCGTCGTCACGCCCAGCGCCCGCAAGTCAGCCAGTACACCGCCGCCTGGCGTAGATGACCCTCCTGCCGATGCCGCCGTCCGACGCCGGCTGTCCACCGACACCGCGCGCCGAATGGTTCCACCGCTGCGCTCACTGCGGCTGTCATCGCCCGCCTCCTCGTCTGACGCGCTGCCACGGGAGCCGCCACGGCGCAGCCCCGCCCGCCGTCGCGCAGCATCCCCGCCGCCATTGGTTACGCCACCGTTGCTGGTCGCTGCCACCCCGCCGCCACCTAGCTGCAACCCATCGCCCAGCTCGCTTGCCGCCGCCAGCTTCAGTACCGCCTCCTCCAGCGCGTCGTACACCGCCAGCGCCGCGGGCGCAGTTGCTGTCGCACTGGCTGCACCAGCGGTAGCGGGGATGTCGCCCAGCAGCGACACAGGGTGCACGCCGCAGTACAGCGCCGCCTTCACGACAGCACCGGCGGGCAGCAGGAACGGCTGCGGCTGGCCCTGTGAGTCCACACACACGGCGCGGATAGCGCCATCCGGCCGCGGCGGCGCGTCCCCCGTCGCACGTGGCCGCACCTCACCCGCTGCCAGCCCGCTCAGGTCCACCACCGCGTCACACGCAATCTCCATGCGCATCAGCTGGCGTGCAGGCGGCGGCGGCGCGCTGCCCACCGTGCGACTACTGCTGCTGCCGCCAGACAGCGTGCCGTGGCTGGGGCTGGTAGGCGACGTTCCAGGCGACGTGGAGGCGCCGCCGCCGTGCACCACCTTCTCCCACTCCGCCCACAGCTCCACACGCCATGGCAGACGCAGCAGCACATCCAGGTCGGCGTCAACGGCAGCGTCCGCCGCCGCTGCCGCAGCCCACCAGGGGTTCACATCGTCACCTGCGCGCCGTGGGACGGCGGGGATGCGCAGCGGCAGCGGCCACGCTGCCGCACCCGCAGCTCCACTGCCGTCCTCGCCATTGGCCGTACCACCGTCGCCGCCCGCCGCCGACGGCGGCAGCGGCATGGATGGCACATCACCTGATGCCACTGCCGCGGCGGCCGCTGCCGCCGCGGCGCCAGCAGCTGCAGCAGCAGCCGCGGCTGCATCGCTGCCGCCACCCAACGGCAGTGACGGCCGGCGGGCCGTACTGCTGCCACGCCGCGACAACGCGGCGCGCAGTAGCGGTGACACGGTTGCCATCGGCTCCGGTGCGGCGCGGGATGCCGAGCCACGGCGGACTGCGGTGCGGCTGGGCGCCCGGCTGCCTGCCAGCGGCGCCACCTCATCGGAGCGCACTGGCAGCCGGCCCGGGGAGTTGGCCACAATAAACGAGGAGCGGCCGCGGCGGAGGGACGGTGCGGCGGGTACACCGCTGCTGTACAATGGCAACGACGCCGTGCCCCCCGCAATGTACTCACGCAACCGCAGCGATGCATCACTGGCCGCCGGGCCGCCAAACGGCAGCGGCCCGCAACCCGCCGCCGCAAATCGAGGCGTAGGGGGCATCTCCTCTGCAGTGGCAGCAGCAGCAGCAGCGGCGGCGGCGGCGGACAGCGCGCTCATGCCGCCATCACCCAGCAACTGCGCCATGGCGGTGTCGGAGGGCCACGGCGGCGCCAAGGTCGCCAGCCGCGGCAGCAGCAGGTCGGCTGCACGGTCGGCGCGGCGGGAGGCGGGCGGCAGCGGCACTGGCGCACGGACGGCGCCGCCGGGCGTGGGCGGTTGTAAGCCAGCAGGCCCCGGCCCACCCCCGCCAGCGGCGGCCGCGGCGGTGGCAGCTGCAGCCGCGGGCGGCTCCTCCAGCGCGGTGGCGTTGGTGATGAAGCACTCGGTGAGGTATGCGTCCACTGCCACAGCATACCGCACGTGCTCCACCCGCAGCCAGCCGTCCAGCAGCGGCGCCAGCAGCCCGTGCGCCGCCAGCAGCGCGACGCCCGCGGGTTCGCTGGCCAGCGCCAAGACCAGGGAGGGTGGCAGGTGGGCACCCGCCGCGCTGAGCGCCGGCTGGTGCGCAATGAACGACAGGAGGTAGAGGCGGGAGCGGCCGACCGCCTCTGCCAGGATGCTCAACGCCACCGCTGCCACGCCGCCGTCGCGGCTGCCCGCCAAGCGCACGCACTGCGCCATGCCCCAATGTGCCCACCCAGGCACGCCGCGGCGGAGCAAGACGCGCAGGAAGTTGAGGCAGTACAGCCCAAAGGCGTACGAGGTGCGGAGGATGGGCGCGCCGCGCTCGTCACCTGCGGCACCCGTAAACACGGGCAGCGAGGCAACGGGGCCGCCGTGCGCCGCAGCGGGCGGCGGCGGCGGCGGCGGCGGCGGAGCGGCGTGCGCATCCTCCGCACCCGCGGCGGCGGTGGCAGTCTGTGCGACGCCGTCGGGGGCTGGCGTGAGCGGCGCAGCATGCAGCCAGGCGGTGAGCAGCGCAAGGCCACGGCCGGTGGGCGTGAAGTCAAGGGAGGCAAGCAGGTGGCGCGCCAGGTACTCGCGTGCCGGCTGCGCGGGCAGGTGCAGCAGGGTGGCCAGCGCGTCGGTGGCGGTGAAGCGCAGCGGGACGGGGACGGGTGGGTGTGACGCGTCGCCGGCAGCGGCGCCCGCCAGCACCGACGCGTGGTCGGGCGCGTCTGACAGGGCAAGCAGCGGGGCAGCGCGCAAGCCCGCCCACAGGTCGCTGCCACTGGGCGTGGTGAGCGCCACACCCAGCACCGCCAGCAGCTCACGCGCCAGCGTGGAGGTAAAGGTGGAGCGCGCAAACATGCTGGTTAGCGGCTCGCCGTTGGTGCCGGCGCCCAGCGCATCACGCACTGCGGTGGCCGCCGCCGCCTCCGCGTCGCTGACCGGCATACCCGGTGACTTGGCCTTCGAGGCGGCGCCAGCAGAGAAGAGGCGGGCGGCAGCGGCGGCAAACCCCTGTGCCGGCTTGGCTGCCGTCGCCGCGTTGATGCGCACGAGGCGGCGGTAGGACTTGGACAGGGAGCACCACAGCGCCACCAGGATGTCGGTCGCCAGGTTGCCGGCGCCCTCCACGCTAGCAGCGGGGCCGGTACCGCGCCGGCGCAGCAGCGTGGCAGCGGCGGGTGGGTGCGCAAGGCACAGGAGCAGCCACTGGCGCGCGGCGCGCGCAAAGCGGAGGGAGGCAGGCAGCCAGGGCAGGGTAGGGAGGACGCCTGCCAGCAGGGAGTCATCGGTGGCGGAGGGCGCCGCCTGGTTGAACAGCTCCCCCAGCCGCTGCATGAACTGCGTGCGCGCCAGCGTCTCAGACAGCAGGGCGGGGTTGGTGAGGTAGTGGTCCAGCAGCAGCGTGACGGCACCCCAGTCCCACAGCCGCCAGTCACGCGACATGGTGACCTTGGAGGCGCGGATGGCGCCCAGCACCGCTGCCATCTGCACCGCCGCCTCCCGCTCCCGCGCCGTCTTCCCCGCGCCACCCAGTCCACCGCCAACGCCGCCGCCCAGCCCAACGCCGCCACCCAGGCCGCCGCCGCCGCCCAACCCGCCGCCGCTGCTGCCGCCGCTGCCGCTAATGCAGCCCAGCGCCACCGTGTACGCCAGCGGGCCAGGCACGTGGTTCACGCGCAGCACCTGTGCGCGCAGGAGGTGCGCCAGTGCCGGCCGCGCACCCAGCCGCCAGCCGCCGCGCGCCGCGGTGTCCATCCCGCCATCCAGCCACGCGGCGGCGGCGCTGCTGCTGTCGTCGCCGCGTGCCGCCAGCGGCGCCGCCGCCAGCGACGCGCCCGCGCCGGTGCCGTCAAACAGGGCGCCGCGCTCACCAGACACGTCGCGCCAGTCGGCCGCCACGCGCGTGCTGGGGCATACGACGTACCCGCCGCCCTCATACCGGCGCACGGCAAGGCGGTCTGGCAGCGCACCGACGGCGGCGGCGGTCGCCTGCAGCTGTAGCAGCAGTGCTGCCAGCGCCGGCGGCGCACGCAGCTCGCTCGCCAGCGCCGCCACCGCGCCGTTCACCACGACCCGCCGCTCGCCTACCGCCGTCGCCTCCTCCCACTCCAGCAGCCGGTCATCCTCACTCACATGCGTCACGGCGCCGGCAGCCAGGTGAGGCACCGCCCGCCGCCACGCCTCGCCGCCTGACGTTGTGCCGCTGGTACCGCGGCTGCCGGTCGGCGCTGCCGACGACGCAGCAGCCGTCCCTGCACCCACGGGCAGCTCACCGCCCCGCCCCTCGCTCGCAGTGGTAGAGGGTGCCGCGGCCGCCTCCACCCCCTCGGCTGGCGGCGGCAGCGGTGCGCCGGACGCTGGCGGCGGCACGCGACCCAGCGCGTGCGCCAGGCCCGACGGCGCGGTCGCCTGCTGCGGTGCCATCGGCAAGATGTTACGCAGGGAGCTGCCCAACATGGACCGTGCAGACAGCGGGCGGCCTTCCACCACACGGCGCAAGGCAGGCGACGCGGGCACCGCAGCAGGCGCAGCGGGCGCGGTGGTGGTGGCAGGCGCAGTGGTGGGTGCCACGCCCGTGGCGGCGGCACCGGCCGCTGCACCGGTTGGCGCCGGCGCGCTGCCAACAGACGTCACGCTGTCAGCCCGGCGGCGCGGCGTGAAGGAGTGTGCAATGCCGCGCATGAGGTCGCCAAGGCCACCCGTGTGGGCCGCCGGCGCGGGCTCAGCGGCTGGGCGGCGGGTGGCGGGCGCAGGTGGGTGCGCCGCGCCTGCAGTGACATCCACCGCGTTGGTGCTGGCAACGGTAGCGCTGGTACCGCCGGCAACAGCAGCCGCAGCAGGACCAGCCTCCTCCGCCATGCTGCTAAATGCTGCGTCGCTGCCGTCCGTGCTGGTGATGGACGACCGGCGCAGCGCGGCGGTGAGGCGTGTGAGCGGCGTGAGCATGCCTGCCAGCACAGTGCCACCACCGCCACCCGCCTTGCCGGGTGACGACCCAGTGGGTGCGCCGGCCGGGTTGCCAGCAGTGGTGCCCACGATGCCCACCACACTGGCGCGGGGCACAGGCACCGCGGTTGCAACCGGCGTCGGCAGCGGGTGTGACACGGGGCGCGGCACCTCTGCCACCACCGGCTCGTGCCCACTCACCGCCGTCGCCAGAATGTCATCCACCTCACCCAGCACCTGGGGGTGGTCGTGGCCAGCGGCGTGTGCGCCTCCTGGTGCGGGCGGCGCCGCGGCAGGCGGAGCCGTAGCGGTGGTGCGACGCAGCGACGCGCCTCCCCGCCCCAACGCCCGCAGCTCCTCCACCGTGGCGTCCGTCGGCTGCGGCATGGCGCTGCTTGCGGCGGCGGCGGTGAGGAAAGTGCGCGCGCGCTCTGCCACCTGTGCACTTGTGCGGCCAAGCACAATGCCGTCCGGCATCGCCGCACCCGCTGGCGTGGTACCGGACGATGGCGGCGGCCCAGGAACGCCCCCCGACCGCACGGTGCGGCGCTCTGGCGGCGGCGGCGGAGGCAGTGGCTGTGGCGGCGGCGGTGGCGGCGGCGGGATGGCCGCGGCGGTGGGAGCCGCGGCAGTGGTTGTGGTAGCGGCAGTGGCGGCAGTGATAGTGGCAGCGGTGGGCGCGGCAGCCAATGTGGTAGTGACAACAACCGTCGTTGCTGCTGCCGATACTGCTGCCACTGCCGTTGCAAGCGGCGGTGGCGACGCCGCCGGCGTGGAAGCCGCCTCGCCGGCCGCCTCGCTCCAGGAGCCGGCGCGAGGCGTGCGGGGTGGCCAGTACGACGGCAGGTCAATGGCGTCGGATGGCTGGCCGGCAAGACCGTCAGGGAGTAGGCGCAGCGCTGCCACGGCCGCCTGAGCGGCGGGCGTGGCAGCGCCGCCGCAACGGCGCGGGCCGCCAGGCTGTAGTACGCACACACGCCGGCGGCGCGGGCGGCGTGCGTGTCAGCCAGCAGCGGCACCGCCGTCTCGATGCCTGCCAGCATGTCTGCCGCCACCCGGATGCCAGACGCCGGCACGCCCATCAACTGCAGGCGCATGGGTGCGGCAGCCGTCAACCCCAGCATGGCATACGCCGCCTCATCCATGCCGCTGCTGCCGCCGCCACCGCTGCCGCCACCGCCACCCGTGGCGGCGCGTAGCAGGTCTAGCAGCTGCGCCTCCGCTTGCAGCCGCGCCGTGGTGCGCGCGCTGCTGCCGCCCGCATGTGGCGACGCGGCGTCGCGCGTGGCATCCAGCGCCGCGATAGCACCCAGCGCGTGGAAGGCGCGCGAGAAGGTAAGGTTGCCACGGCGAAGCACCTGCACGTCCGCAATGGCAAGCAGGCCGCTGCCGCCACCGCCGCCACTCGCGCCACCGGTGGCGGTCCAGGGGAAGCGCGCGGCAGCGGCGTGGACGGCGATACGGCCGGCGGCGGCCGCAGCCGCCAGTGCAGTCCGCTCATCCAGTGGCAGCCGCGCTGCTTGGTCGGTCAGCGGCAGGATCATGCGGTTGGACACCGCCGCCGCGCCCACAAAGGCACCTGGCAGGTATGCCGCGCCGCGCTGCCACACCTGTCGCGGCGCGGTCAGTGGGTGGTCGTTGGGAACCCGCGCAGCGCAGCCGCCGGGGCCGGTGGCAAACAACACACCCGAACCGAGCCATAGCGGCGCCACGCTGCGCCAGGAGCCCGCACACAGCGCGCTAGCCGCTTCGGCGGCGCGGGCTGCACCGGCCTCGGCGCGGCGCGCCGGCGCCGGCGGCGCGCTGGCGCGTCGACGGGAAGGCGCCGCACCCCGCCCGCGCCCGCCCGCGCCACGCGATCCACTCCCACCGCCGTACCGTGGCGCGTAGCCGCTGGCCGCCGCGCGTGCCGCGCGCCGAGCAATGCGCTGCGCTGCCGCGGCCGCTGCGCGCGCGGCGGCGGTGCGCCGTGCAAAGTCAGACAGGCGCAGCGGGTTGACCTCGCGGGCGTGCATGTCTGCCACATCCACCGCCAGCGCCACCGCGTCCGCCTCCTGCCGAATGCCCGCCGTCAGCATCGCGCCGCGCCGGTCATCCAGCTCCCAGTCCAGCGGGTGGCCGCCGCCATCGCGTACCCCGCCGCCGCCGCCGCCACCAATACTCGCACTGCCGTCGCCGTCGAGCGGCGCCAGTGCCAGGTAATCTAGCGCCGCGTAGGCGTTGCGCAGCATGGTGGGGTACGGCGGCGGCGGCAGCGCTACCTCGCGCAGCAGGTCCACACGTGAGCGGTCGCCAAACAGCATGATGCCACTGCTACCACCACCGCCCCCTCCGCCCCCTCCGCCGCCGCCACCACTGCTGGCGACGCTCCCCCGCCCGCTTGCCACACTCAGCGCGCTGCTGCCGCGCGCCAGCGACATGTGCGATGGCGCCACACTGCGGGTGGGTGTTGTGCTCACCCCGCCGCCGCCGCCGCCGCTGGCAGTGCGCTCCAGCAAGGGGAAGAGGGTTGCGGGCGCAGCGGCGGTGGACGCGCGCGCGCGGTGGGCAACGGTGATGTGCGCCGCGTGGGCGGGTGGCGGCGTGGCGGAGCGCGCGTGCCCTCCTGGGCCACTGGAAGCTCGCACCAGCGCAAGCCGCGCGCCGCCGCCACTGCCGGCGCCGCCGGCGCCCGGCATGAGGGCAGGCGGCGAGGCGGCGCCCATGGCGGGCGGGCTGTGGCCACGGCCGGACGCCTGCCACGCCGCGCTGTGCGGCAGCACGGTCAGCAGCGCGTCGCCGCCGCCAGCTTCCAGCGGCAAGCCGCCTAGCAGGGTGCGCCGCAGGTCTGCCTCTGCAGACACCACCAGCGCCGCAAACAGGAAGCGGCGGCGCGCGGGGACGCCGAGGGAGGAGGCGAGCGGGGTGGCGGCGTGCAGGGTGGAGGCGAGTGGCGTGGCAAGCACCATGCCGGCGCCGGAGTAGCGCACAAAGGCGCCGTACGACGCTGCCAGCTGGCGCAGAAGCGTGTCGGCGGGCAGGCGGGCGGCGGCGGGAAGCAGGACAATGGCAGGGCGGGGGACGGGGAGGGCAGTGCGCGCTGCCACCGCCGCCGACAGCTGCACCACGTCCGCCGCAGCCCACACCTGGTCACAGTAGGCGGGTGGCAGGAGACGACGCGCCAGCGCCACCAGGTACGCCAGCAGGGAGCGGCCCGCCAGCGCGACCAGCGCGTGGGGTGCTAGCGCAAGCGCGGTGACGGCGCGCAGGAGGCCGGCTTGCAGCAGCACGGTGAGCAGGTGGGCGCGGTAGGCATCCAGCAGGCTGGCAGCAGTGACAAGCGGCAGGGGTGGCAGCGGCGCCTCCGACTGGTGAGCGGCAGCAGCAGCCGCACTGCCAGGTGGGCGAGTGGGTGATGGGGCGGCCGGCGGGGCTGGCGGATGCGGTGACGTGGTGGCCACCGCGGCGGCGGCAGCCGCCAGCCGCAGCCAAAAGGATGCCGCATACTCTGGCTCGTCATCCAGCTCATGCCGGCCCTCGGTCGTGGAGTACGGCACCGCCAGGCCAGCCGGCCGGCGCGGCATGCGCTCCAGCGTGCCTGCGGCGCGTTCCCCGCCGTCACGCAACACGGCAGCGTCTGCCGCGGCAGCAGCAGCAGCAGCTTCCCCCATACCCTCGACCGCAGGCGTGGCACTGGGCTCAGAAAACGCGGGCGGCCGACCAACACCACCACTGCCACCGCCGCTGGTGACATCCACGTCTGTTTGCCCTGACCCCTCACGCGCCGGGCCAGCGCGGCCACCCGCAGCGGCTGCGGCAGCGGTGCGGCGCAGGCGGTGGCCGCCGTATGCCAGCGCCAGCGCCTGCGCCACATCCAGCGGCAGCGCCTGCTGCGCGGCGGCAAGGTGCAGGTTGCGCAGGCGGCGACCACATGGTGCGGTGCCTGCCAGCTCCGGCAGGCCCTCGACCGCGGCGGCAGAGGGTGGGACGAGGAGCTCCACCAGCACGGCGGCGGCAGACAGCGCGACGCCGGGCGCGGCAGCTTGCATGAGCAGCGCGAGCAGGGAGGGCAGCGCCGCGGCGTCGGTGGCAAGCGCCAGCAGGCCCGCCCACGAGCGCGCCAGCACGACAAGGAGGTGGCGGCAGGACGCCCACGCCACGCGCTGGCTCGGCGTCGGCAGCGTGCTGGTGTCCGCCACGGTGGCAGTGAAGGGCGCCAGGAGGGCGCTGAGTAGTGGGCCGGGCGGCACGTGCTTGCGGGAGGCGGGGTCATGCACCAGGAGCGTGAGGGTAGCAAGGATGGAGGTGGCGAGGTCGGGGTCGGCGCCGGTGCGTGACACCTCCAGCAGGTAGTCTACCAGCGCCGCCACGCCGCCCGCCGCCACCACGGTTGGCAGCAGGTCTGGCTGCAGTGTCGCCACGCGCAGGGTGTCCAGCGCCACGCGCTTCATGTTGTCAACGGCGCCAGCGCCACCAGCGGGTACCGCCGGTGCGCCAGGCGCAGACGGACCGCCACCCGGTTCCTCATCCCCGCCGCCGCCGTCACCGCCGTCGCCGCCAAGCACGCCCGCTGGCCCACCCATCCCGCCGCCACCACCGCCGCCACCACCGCCGCCACCAGCACCGACGCCGGGTCGCAGCTTACCGGGTGCAAACGCTGGCCCAGCGGCGGCGGCGGCGCCAGCGGGGCGCGGGGAGGTGAGGGGTGCGGGGGGTGGCGGCTCCTGCGGCACAAAGGTGGCGATGGCAATGAGGGAGCGCAGGAGGGCAAGCGGCAGCGCCTCGGGCGCCAGCTCCATCACCAGCTTCACCACCTTCAGCGCCTGCACGCGCTCCCACAGGTACTTGGGTTCACGTTCCAGGCTGCGCACAAGGGACAGCACGAGGCGCGTGGCGCACAGCGCGACGGCGGCGTCGTGGTCTGCCACCACGTACCGCACCGCACGCAGCGTGGCAGACCGGATGCCCGTGTCGCGCGCATTCGCGTAGTAGCACAGGCGCGCCAGGATGCGGCCCACCGGCACGTCCACGCGCTCGCGCCGCGCAATGCGCACGGTGCGTAGTAGGGCGGCAAGCAACATCTTGGCTGCCTTACCGTCTCGAATGCGGTCATCTGCCACCACGTCCAGCTGCGACAGCACGGCTGCCAGCGCCGACGCTGCCGCGCCAGCGGGTGTCGCCGCAGCTGCTGCCGCTGCCGCCGCCGCTGCTGCCGCGGCCGCTGCACCCAGGCTCACACGCCTGCCAGGCAGCGATGGCGGCGGCGGCAAGGGTGGCGCGACGGCAGGCGGCAGGGGCGGTGTGGACAACACCGTAGATGCGCCCACAGCAAACCCACTGGAACGGCGCGAGGTCGTGGGTGGCGGTGCAACTCCACCACTAGCGGCGGCGCCGGCCACTACACCGCTAGCAGTGGAGCCGTCGTCAGACGCCACGCCATCGCGCACTGCCGCTGCCGCAGCAGCCCGTCGTGCCGCCACCCCGCCGCTCACGCCGCCCGCTTCACTACTACGAGCACTGTCACTGGGTGACGGCACTGGCGTACCACCCTCCCCTCCTGCCCCGCCGCCATCACGCTCCACGCCTAGCGTGCTGCGCCGTGGCCGGCTGCTTCTACTCTCATCCTCATCGTTGCTGCTACTACTGCTGCTGCTGGTGCTGCCGCCGCCGTCCGCCGCCGCCGCCGCAATGCGTGCTGGCGGACGCTCCATATGCGGCGCGGCTGCTGTCTCCAACTGTGGCGGCGGCGATTCCAGTACAATTGAATACGTGAGCAAGGGTGTGTGTGTGGAGAGCGTGGCAAGTGAATAGGCAAAACAGAGTGGGAGTGGGAGGGGGTCGGAGCGAAACAGGCAGGTACCTGCGTAGCTGCTACACAGTAGGGGAGGAGAGAGGCGAGAGGCGAGAGGGGAGAGGGGGAGAGGGGGAGTGAGAGGAAGGGGGTGTGTTCTGGGCGGCGCAGTCACTCCCAGTGCATCAAATGAGGCAGGCGGTACGACAACGCAGGACATGGGGCACCTAGTAATACGTTGCCGGCGGCAGGCCCCACCCACAAATGCGCGGGTATCGATAATTAAGCAGCCTGGATATGGGTACGGATGTGCCTGTCTCTTTCTTTTCTTTCTTTTCTCTTTCTTTTCCGCCCCCCGACACCTTTCTCTCCGTCCCTACTGTGACGCTGCGCGATGCACATGCAGCACATGGGATGGTTGTTTCATGGCAACGCGCGGTGCATTATTTGAGCGGGCACGCATGCAAGAAACGCTGCCGACTGCGTGGCGCACTGCAACGATAGCCATGGCGGCGGCACCGCAGCTGCTGTCAATCGACGACCTGCATGATGTGCGTGTGACTACTGCGGCGGATGACGACGCCGCGACGCGCCCATCGCAGCATGGTACACAACACGCGCGACCACGGCCCACCCACCCTCATGCAGCTCTTTCTGTTGTATGCAAATGAAGGCAGGCCTGACAAGGTGGTGCTGAGTTTGACGGGTACGTTGGCGCCGTCGTAGCGGAGCTGGCGCGCCCAACGTCGACGCGCACTCGCGCGGCAGCGCGGCAGCGCAACGGCAGCACCGCACTATCAAAGCCACCCGCCGCCATGCGCAGACACAATGTACAAGAAGCGCGCGCACACGACAGGCGCCATGACGACGCTGTCCAAGGTATGGCGCTGGCAGGGCGGAAACACTGAACACGATGCGTTGCAGCACCACCCCTCACCACAACCCTCACCTCACCCCACGCCGCTACGCGCAGCCCGGCTACTGCGCCATGCTGCGCGCTTGCCCCGGCTTGCTGGACGGCGGCCGCGTGGACCCCGACCTCACGTTTGCCAAGAACATCGGGTGGGCGGGCAGCCCCAGCGCCGGCGGCAAGCCCACCTTTGTGCTCAACTTTGAGCAGTTCCTTGACGCGCTGTCCACCGTGGCTGCCGCACGGTGCGTTGGTTGGTTGGGTCACTGGTGTATGTGCTTGTAATGTCACGTTACACAACACTACACCCCACCCGTTGCGCAGGTACCCAGGACTGGGGGCGGAGGAAGGGGTGCGCGCGACGGTCAGCACGCACGTGTACCCGCTGTATGTCGCCAAGTTTGGGCCGCCACTGCCGCCACCCGGCGCCACGTCGCCGCCCAGCGGCAGCGCCACTGACGTCTCCCCCGCGCGCCCTGCCTCCTCTTCCCGCCGGATGTCCCGTGTTGTCATTACCACCACTGGTGCTGCCGGCACCGCCACCGCCACGGGCCCGGCGCTGGGTATTGTTGTCGAAAGCGGCGGCGGCGGCGGCGGCGGCGGCAGCAGCAGTGGCAGCTGCATTGGCAGCCATGACAGCGTGCTGGGCGGCGGGTCGCCGGGGTCTGGAAGCGTTGGTCCGTCACCACCCGGCCGCCGTCGTGACTCGGTGCGGTATGGCACGACAGCTGCCGTGGCTGCCGCGGCAGCCAACAGCAGCCGAGCAGCGGCGTTGTCTGCCCGCGTGCCACCCGCTCGACACGTGCCGTACTCAGTTGCAGAGGAGGCGGCGGGCAGCGGCGGCAGTGAGGACAGTGACGGCGACGCAGATGAGGTGACGGCGGCGCCACCCGCGCCCACAACACCGGCGCCAGCGTCAATACCAGCGGCAATAGCAGCAATAGATGGCAGCGGGGAGGGCGATGACGAGCTGCGCGCCGTAGAGGCGGCATTTCAGCTTGCGCTTGCCACCGCAACGGCGCTGTCGACCGCTCTGGCGTCGGCAACCACGCCGCCGCGCGAGCCAGATGCCACAGTTGTGACCACCTCGCCGCGGCAACCAGCTGTGCGCACCAGCGCCGTCACCACGCCCGCCGGCGGACCGCCGCCGTTCACCGACTCCTAATGTACCCGCCATGCGCGCCGTCATCCGCGAGCTGGTGGCTGCCTGTGAGTCGCTCACGCAGGAGTTGGCAGGCGCGCGCGCCACCATCACCAACCTGCGCATTGAGAACGCGCACCTCCGCGCCGCTGTCGCCGGCTCGCTGTAAGTTATCATAACAGCCACCCACTGCGTTGTTGGTGTTCTGCCTTCATGTATGTACCTCGTCGCCGTGCCCTGCGAGGCTGCTGCTGCACATGTTCCCCCCTCTTTCGTTATGGCACCTGTCCCCGCAGCAGTAGTGTGGCGGTCCCATCATATGTCCTTCCTCGTGTACTACTAATATTAGGTGATTGCCACCTACCTCGTCCTCGACCCTCCATGTACCAAACTAAGTGATAGATTGCAGACCGCCATTGAAGTGCATCACAACAGGTGCGCGGGCCGCCCCCAAAATGGGCAGGGGCGGCGCTAGCAGGGGTGCTGCGCGCGTGGGGCACTCGGCGCCCACACCCCCCGCCGCGCGCCACGCACGACGCGCTCGCCCCCGGTACCCCCCACCTGCGCCAGCCAGGGTGGCGGTACAGGGTAGGGGGCGACAGCGGCGGCAGGGGAGGGCGGGTGGCGCGCCGCGTCCGGGGCCGCGGGGGTGCGGGAAAGGCGTGCGCCGCCTTTACCCGCCGCCGCCGCTGTACGCCTTGCCGAACAGGATCACCTGCAGCTTGTCGTAGCCGGACAGCACACCAGCGCCGGCAACCGCGCGCAGGATGTTGGCGCCCGCGCCCTTGAACAGGGACGAAATGCCCTCCTTCGCCACGATCTGGTTGAACGCGTCCAGCGAGTTCTTGTACTTGACCGCCTGGCCGGACGTCATCATCATGCGACGACGCACGGTGTCAATGGGGTACGACGCCAGACCGGCGCTGCGGTGTGGGGTGGGGGTGAGGGATGCACGTGTGTGTGTGTGTGTGTGTGTGTGGGGCGCGTGGGTGATCTGTGCGTGCCCGGTCCGGTCAGACGTACGCGATGGTGATGCCCCAGCCCAGGAAGAAGGAGGCCGCGAACGAGTCCGCCAGCGCGCCCTGCAGCAGCACGGGCTTCAGGGAGTCGTACATGCCAAAGTACAGGCCGCGGTAGATGAAGATGCCGAAGGCCGACACCACGAAGCCGCGGTACAGGCCCCCGATGCCGTCCGACGCCAGCGTCTTCTTGTACACGTCCAGCAGGCCGTTGAACTGGCGCTCGCCGGCGCCCTTCTTGGACGACTTGGCGTCGTTGGCCAGGCGCGTACGCGCGTAGTCCAGCGAGTACACGAAGAAGAGGGACACGGTGCCCGCCAGGCCGCCGGACGCGATGTTGGCGGCCAGCTGCTTGTAGTACGGCTCCGTCTTCTTCACCGCAAACATGCGCTTGAACTGGTCCTTGAACGCAAAGTTCAGCGCCTGGGTGGGGAAGTAGCGGATGACGTTGGGCACGTTGCCGCGCCACAGCGCCGCCACGCCCTCCGACTGCGACGTGCGCGTGAAGCAGTCCACGATGCCCTTGTACGGGCGCTCCAGGCGGCCCTGCTTGATCATCTCATCCTGGTTCTGGATCAGCAGCTTCACGCGCTCAATGGGCGCCGCCGCCGTCTTGGACACTGCGGGCCGGTGGGTGGGTGGGGTCGGGGGTGGGGGGGATAAGTGTGGGAGGGCGGGGCGGGGGGC
>ERZ778022.2672-NODE-2672-length-18304-cov-4.014467_pt1 | contig 18304 bp, 18 predicted proteins | sample MGYA00375752_ERZ778022 | MGnify/ENA primary metagenome ERZ778022 (study PRJEB29350, sample SAMN05389826) | bioreactor metagenome | isolation source: Thiocyanate bioreactor | place: South Africa: University of Cape Town | collected 2014-04-04 ... | reverse complement strand
TGGCTGTTTCTCGGTATGTTCCTTTTGGGAATTCTCATCACTCTGCTTAGTACACATTCGAGTGTTATGAAGTATTTGAGAAAGAAATTGGATGATTTATATTAACCAAAATTTACAAATCTGTTTATAAAGGAAAACGTATATTGCGCCATCAAAAAATTACAAATGAACGCAGAAAAAAATACACCGTCAATGTTCAGCAAATCTAATTTTACCTGGATGCTTATCGGGATTTTAGTAATTGCTTTAGGTATGTTTTTGATGGCCGGAGGTAAAAGCGCCGACCCTAATGTATTTAATGCGAATGAAGTGTATAGTAAAGTGAGGATTACCGTTGCGCCAATACTGATTCTGTTAGGTTTGGGTATTGAAGTTTTCGCGCTTTTTAAAAAATAATAATTGAACCGGCGAAAGTGCTGCAATTGACACTCACCGCATTCGTACAAAATTTATCAACTTATTACCGGCTCATCGCCGGTTTTCTTTTTTTCAGGAATTAATAAAATTGCGATCGTGCCGATAATTGCCAGCAATATCAATACAGCAAAGCCATTCGCATAACTACCGCTTTTGTCCCTGATCCAACTTACGAGCATCGGTGATAAAGCATCACCAAAACCATCAAAAGTTAGCACCAGCCCCATGATGCGCCCCAGCACTTTTACACCGAACAACTCCGCCGCCATCAAAGGAATGATCATATAATCACCGCCCAGCGCAATGCCAAAAAGAAATGCAAAAAGGTAAATAACCCCGGGAACATGAGTGAAGTATAGCAGCGGTATAGAAATTGCGACCAGCGCGTAAATCAATACCATCACATATTTTTTTGAAAACTTATCTGCCAGCCAACCCATCAGCAGCCGGCCCAGGATGCTTGAAAATAAAATAATCGAAAGAATATTCGCGGCATGTTCCTGCGTAAATTGTAAATCGAGGCTGAAGAATAATTTCAGATTTTTTATGGTACCTGCCACCGCCGCTATTGAGCAAACACTGCCAATAACAAGCAATACGAACCGCCGGCTTTTAAAAAGCTGCGACATTGGAATTTTCTTTTTTTTGTCAGTTGAGGAAGGTTGGGCGAAGCCGGGCGGAGCATCTTTTACCAACAAAACCAACGGGAGGGAAATAGCAATAATCATGATGCCTAAAATGGTGAGCGCATTATGCCAGCCATATTGCGTGTTGAGCCAGCGTGCAATTTGCGGCACCAGCATTCCTCCAACTCCTACGCCCAGATAGGCAATGCCCATCGCTTTGCCTCTTCCGGAAGTAAACCATCTTGAAATTAAAACCTGATTGGGCAATGCACCCGCCAGTAAATAACTGGTGGCACTCAGAATGTAGAAAAAATAAAACTGCCATAAAGTGGTAAAATGTCCTAAACCTATGAATGCCAGGCCGCACATGAGAACGCCAATCACCATCAAACGTTTTGGCCCGAATTTATCCATCAGCCAACCCACAAAAAAGCCGAACAATCCTACAACGATTTTGGCAACTGCATCGCCGGATGTTACTTTCGCGCGGCTCCAGCCCAATTCTTTCACCCAAAAATCATAAAAGAACGGCAAGCCGTAGAACATAATTCCTATTAAAGAGAACAATGTGAAAAACCCTGTTGCAACTACAATTGCCTGGCTTTTACCTGATCGTTCGTTTACGGGAGATGACAGATCGTTTTGCTTGGTTAAATTATTTTTAGGATACTCCATATTGCTCGGTTGCGTTACCGTAAATATAGTGGTTTTTCCCTGTCTAAGTGGTTTGGCTTTCTAAGTATCATGGTTAAAACGGGGGGATATAACATTTTTATAAATTTGCTAAGGATTTTTCTTCCTCCGGCAGGGGGTGGATTCCACCCTCGCCTTTCGGGTGCTTTCGCCGGCGGGAGATATTTAGCCCCGAAAATTTCAACAAACTCACAGAAAAAATGTGATGTACTCCTTAAATAAAAGCTATCTTATTTGTCTTTATAAAACGCTACTTTTGGCACTTTAAATTTTTATGAGTTTAGTTGAAGCCATTATTATAGCTATTGTTGAAGGAATTACGGAATATTTGCCCGTCTCCTCTACCGGGCATATGATCATTGCCAGTTCTTTGCTGGGCATTCATAAAGAGGAGTTTACCAAACTTTTTGAAGTAGCCATTCAGCTTGGCGCCATTATGGCCGTGGTGGTTTTGTACTGGAAGCGATTTTTTGATTTCACTAAATGGCAGTTTTATGTAAAGCTGATCATCGGCGTTATTCCTGCTTTGGTACTGGGGTATTTATTTTCTGATAAAATTGACGAAATGCTCGAAAGCCCACTGGTTGTATCAATTTCATTGTTACTTGGCGGAATTGTTTTATTGTTTATTGACAAAGCATTTAACCATCCTACTGTTGAAACAAACGAAGAAATTACTTATAAAAAAGCATTTATGACGGGCATCTGGCAATGTATTGCAATGATACCCGGTGTAAGCCGCAGCGCAGCAAGTATCATTGGCGGTATGCAACAAAAATTCACCAGAAATGTAGCCGCAGAATTTTCTTTCTTCCTTGCCGTTCCAACGATGGCTGCTGCCACGTTGTACACTTTGTTCATTAAAAAATGGGAGGGTAGCGGGGTAGTTAAGAAAGGATATGAACTAATTTTAGAATCTCAACAGAATACAGTAGCATTTATTGTAGGAAATATCGTTGCCTTTGTAGTGGCTATTCTTGCCATAAAATTTTTTATTGATTATCTTAAAAAATATGGTTTCAAAATGTTTGGCTGGTACAGGATTGTAGCGGGGATTGTACTATTGATTTTGATTTTCACGAATGTAATTCAGTAAATTCAACTCAAATCTTTTTCCTACTTTTAGTCTATGAGAGGTGCTTCAAGACAAACTGCTTCAAAAAAAGTTACCAATGGTTGGGCCATGTATGATTGGGCTAATTCTGTTTACAATCTGGTAATCACAACAACTTTCTTTCCCGCGTATTATGCATATATATCATCCGCGCAAAAATTCCCTGACGGAATTCCTCTTTTCGGACGACATTTTGTAAACACGGCACTCAAAAATTACACCTTCGCAACTGCACTTTTAATAGTGGCGATACTATCGCCCATTTTATCTTCTATTGCAGATTATAAAGGCAATAAAAAGAATTTCATGCGCTTCTTTTGTTACATGGGCGCAATAAGCTGCTCGCTGATGTTTTTTGTGGATGAAAAAAGCGTCATTTTCGGATTGTTTTGTTTGATGATGGCATGTGTTGGTTTTTACGGTAGCCAGGTTTTTTACAATTCTTATCTGCCCGAAATTGCTGCGGAGGAAGACATGGACCGCATCAGTGCAAGAGGATTTTCGTTCGGTTATATTGGAAGCGTTATTATGCAGTTGATCGGGTTTGGATTTGTACTTGCAATGCCGGATAACCCGTTTGCCCTAAAGCTTACGTTTTTGCTCGTTGGCTTTTGGTGGGCCGGCTTTGCGCAAATTACATTCAAAGCGTTGCCAATGAGTTCAAAAAGCGAGCGGAAAGCCAAAGTAAATGTATTGAGCAATGGTTTTAAAGAATTAAAACTCGTTTGGCACAAATTACAAGAGATGCCTGTTTTAAAGAGCTATTTAGGCGGTTATTTTTTTTATAGTATGGGTGTACAAACGGTAATGCTTGTCGCAATTGATTTCGGTATAAAAATCCTCAACCTCCCGGATACAAATCTGATTATTGTTGCCGTTATCATTCAACTTGTGGCGATTGGCGGGGCTATATTAATGTCGAGGTTAACAACAAGATTTGGCAACGTTCAGGTTTTGCTTGGAGCTGTTTTTCTTTGGATCATTATATGCATTTCTGCTTATTTTATGAGCACCGAATTTCAGTTTTATATTCTTGCAGCGTTGGTGGGGTTGGTAATGGGCGGCATTCAGGCGGTTAGCCGTTCCACTTATTCCAAGTTTATGCCTGAAACAAAAGATACTGCGAGTTTTTTTAGTTTTTACGATGTTACTGAAAAAATAGCACTGGTTATCGGGTTGTTTGCTTTTGGTTTAATTGAAGATATTACGAATTCGATGCGCAATTCTATTTTAGTGTTGATTCTCTTTTTTGTAATAGGGGCGGTGTTTTTGGTATTCACGCTCAGCAGGATTAAAAAACAAAAAGCCCATCAAAATTTTGTATGAACCTGTATTCTATTAATTGCGGTTATTTTAAATTAGACGGCGGTGCCATGTTTGGCGTGGTGCCTAAAACTATCTGGAACAAATTAATTCCTGCCGATGAAAACAATATGTGTAGTTGGGCGTTGAGGAGTTTGCTAATTGAAGAGGAGGGCAGGTTAATTTTGGTTGATACCGGAATGGGCGATAAGCAAAGCGGGAAATTCTTTGGTCATTATTATTTGCATGGAGACGATTCGCTGGATAAAAACCTTGCAGCACACGGCTTTCACAGGAATGATATTACTGATGTTTTTTTAACCCATCTTCACTTCGACCACTGTGGTGGCGCCATTTGGTACCACGGCGACAAACTTGTTCCGGCTTTTAAGAATGCAACTTTTTGGAGCAATGCCGATCATTGGAAATGGGCAACCGAACCGAACCCGCGGGAAAAAGCATCTTTTTTAAAGGAGAATATTTTGCCAATTGAGGAAAGCGGTCAATTAAAATTTATTAACGATAGAAAACCATCAGAAGGCCATTTAGATACAGCAGTTTTTTCCCAAAATATAAAAATTCGGTTCGTCAACGGCCATACTGAAGCTATGATGTTGCCCCAACTGGCGTACAGGAACCGAACCATTGTGTACATGGCCGACTTGTTGCCGTCCTATGCCCATATTCCTTTGCCTTATGTTATGGGCTATGATACAAGGCCGCTGATCAGCATGAACGAAAAGGAATTATTTTTAAAGGAAGCCCTTGAAAATGACTATGTCCTTTTTTTTGAACATGATGCTGCCCATGAATGTTGCACGCTTCAGCAAACCGAAAAAGGCATCAGGCCAAAAGAGTTTTTTAAGTTGGCTGATCTTTGAGCGGCACGAAATAAATTCTTCATCCACCACCAATCTACAGGAATTATTTTTTGTATAATTTTATGTTATGAACGTTAATGTATGCAAAAACTGTTCGTTTCAATTTCAGGGTAATTATTGCCCCCAATGCGGGCAATCTTCTCACGAACAAAGAATTGACGCGCGTTACATTTTACACGATGTGCCACATTCAATTTTTCATATTGACCAAGGTTTTTTTTACACGCTCAAATCGATGTTTACGCGGCCCGGTGCTATAATTGACGAGTTTCTGGAAGGTCAACGTGTTAAATATTTCAGGCCATTAGCTTACGTTGTAATCATGTCAGCCATCTGTACGTTGATAGTGAAGGGGTTGCAGTGGTTAATGATAAAAACAGCCGGTACCGGCGCAGCAGTGGCGCATGACGAAAGTTTTTTCACCCATTATTTTAGTCTTTTTATCTTTATCATGATCCCCTTCGCAAGCCTGATTACCTGGCTTACGTTTTATAAAAAGAAATACAACTACTGGGAACACTTCATCGCCAATACTTACATAGCCGCGCAACTGAACATCATGCTGGTTCTGATCAATCTTGTGGGTCTTATCGTTGTGATTTTCACAAAAAAGTATACCGGCATTGACTTTGGGATATTTATTACCATATTTATGTCGTTCTTCCTTTATTTATACGGAAGTGTTTTTGGGTACATTTTCGGGCGCTCGCCTGCAGGGAAATACAAGGGGCTGAAGATGACGCTCATTTTAACCATCATGAACCTGTTGCTCTTCTTTTTGTACGTTGCAGGATTCAATCTGGCTGGTATTATGAAGCCGTGGTAGATAAAAACTGATTTTTTTAATCCATTAAAAGCCCTCATCTTTATTAACGGTTATAACGTATTGTTTTTCACGCTTTTTAAAGTGGCATATTTTTAGCTATATTAAATCCGCAATATTTCTCACGGACTTTTTTTCAAAATTAAAAAATCAAACTATGGCAATTAACATTGTTGATCTTGTTAAGAACTACGCATCTAACGAAATGATTTCAAAAGCGAGTTCATTTCTGGGCGAAAATGAAGGCGGTGTTTCAAAAGCCGTTTCAGGTCTCGTACCTTCTTTGCTTGGTGGTTTATTAGGTAAAGCTTCTGCCTCCGAAGCAGGTGCTGAAGAGATTTTCCAATCTGCAAAAGCTGCTAATGAAAGCGGTCTTTTAGGAAACCTTGGATCGTTGTTCGGGAATGCAGATGTTCTTTCAAAGGGAAGCAGTCTGTTTAGCGGCTTATTCGGTGGAAAATCAAATTCTATCATTGATGCAATTTCGAGCTTTGCAGGTATTAAATCTTCTTCATCCGGCTCGTTGATCAGTATGTTGTTGCCTTTAATTACCGGCGTTTTGGGTAAACATGCCGCCGACAATAATTTAGGGGCAAGCGGACTTGCAAGTTTTCTTGGAAGCCAAAAAGCCAATATTCAAAGTGCCCTGCCAAGCGGACTTGGCTCAATTGGTTCTTTGTTAGGGTTGGGTAGCCTTGGAGCGGCCGCAACGGAAACTGTGGCAGATGTGAAAGAAACTGCAGCATCTGCTTATAATTATGCCGAAGATAAAGTTGAAAAAACCGGTGGTGGCATGAAATGGTTATTGCCTTTATTGCTTCTTGCTGCATTAGCGTTGGGCCTTTGGTATTTTTTTGGCAAAGGTTGTAACGAAGGAGCAGGAACTGCCACAAGTGACACGACGGCTACTACCGGGGTTGATGAAGGTTCAGTTTCTGCCACTCCTCCCGCAACGGCATCAGGCAGTTATGACTCGACAAGCGGCAACTATATTTATGATGTTGGCGCCGATCGGGAAATTACTTTGGCTGATGGGAATAAACTCACAGTAGGTGCAAACAGTACAGAAGCCAAATTATATGATTTTTTAACTAACGGAACTGTTGATACGGTTGACAAGAGCAAAGGCTGGATGACCTTGGACAGGGTTTATTTCAACACCAGTTCAAGTACTTTAACCGCCGAATCTCAAAAACAGCTTGAAAATATCGCGGCTATTTTGAAAAACTTTGCAACTGCAAAAGTTAAAATGGGTGGTTATACTGATAATACCGGCTCCGTTGATGGAAACGTTAAGATTTCAGGCGAAAGAGCTAAGGCTGCTGCCGCCGAACTTGTGAAGTTGGGAGTTGCTGCTGCCAGCGTTGAATCAGAAGGCTATGGTCCTGAACATCCTGTTTGCGCGGCTAACGACACCCCTGAGTGTAAAGCACAAAACAGAAGGGTTGATATTCGCGTTACCGCGAAATAATGAGAACAATATCTTCACTTATAATAAAAAACCGCTTCAAACGAGGCGGTTTTTGTTATTTGTAGTGATGCTTTTAGTTCACTTTTTTGATCATGGCCTTCAACTGGTTGAAAGTGTTTTTTTCAAGGGCCGAAATTTCAATCAACATATCACCCATTTTATTATAATCTGCGTGGGAACTTAACCTGCCTTTATAAATACCTGATGCCTGAATCGCTGCATCTCGCCACTTATCGCCCGATTCGGTAAATTTTTTCGAGAGGTCAAATAATTCGTCAACCGGTAAATATTGATGCGCCTGTTGTAAAAATGCGCCGTAAATAAACCGAAAGCCACCACCGCCTGTTCCTATTTCTTCCTGCATGCGCACAAGCTGCGCTAAATACATTCTGGCTTTTTCATCACCAAGTTTTGCCTTCCACTTTTTTATCTGCCGGCCGGTATAAGCGATGCCATCCGTTCCTCCAATCGGCCCCGGAATATGCAGCATGTCGCGGCAATTTCTTTTAATACCTTTTATGATGCCCGTGCGCAATTGTACATCAGTTGCTTCAGTTAAGTTTTCTCCGGGGTAATACATTTGGCCGCGCGGAGCAAAAGCACCTTTTGCAAAACGAACCCGTTCCAGCTCGTAACTATTGAGTGTTACAAGGCCTTCCATCACAGGGTCGCTGATGATGTAGTCATCGCCCTGCTTATCTACCACAATAATATTATGTGCGTTAAAATGAAATCTGTATTCTTTTGGGAAATAGGTAAGATAGTAAACTCCAACCTGACAGGCGGTTGGTTTACCTGCGGCAAGCCGTTCATCCAGCTCTGCCATTGCCTTTTGGGGATTGGAGTATTTTTTACGTGTTACCGGAACATCAAGCGCCACACAGGTTCTTTTAAAAATAGCGCCGGGCAGGGTTCTAAAAGAAATAGCAGGCCCGCCGTTCACCTTCATAAAAGGCAATTGAATGTAAAACAATCCCGACCCGATCCCGAATGCCAATGGCTCAGTAATTTTATGAATGCCGTAATGCGCCAGTAATGAAGTGGTCACGCCGTTTTCACAATGCGCGGCCTGTATATGTTTAAAATCTGAAGTCAATTTTCGAGTATTTATTATTTAAACGGATTTTTAAATTCTTCCACGCTTGTTTCAAACACCTCGGCGTATTTTTTTATTTTGGCATCGCTTAGTTTTTTAAAAACAGAGGGTTTCATGTGGCGTTTTACACTCCATTTCCAGATGCCCATGTATTGCGCAACAATGCCCTGATCCATCATTCTTTTTTCCATCCAATAAAAAACCGGACTCATTTCGCCATTTATAACTCTTTGTTTCGCCTCATTGATCTGCCTTTCAAACGATTCCCAGGCTACATCATTGGCTTCTTCTTTCACCGTCCAGCCTGAACTCCGGCCTGTTACATATTTGCCTTCATCATCAACTGCATAAGTAACCTCTCTGGCAATTTTGCCGAGATAACCTTCATCCTGAGGTATTTCGTTTTTTTTCATAACTGTGTGTAAGGTTGAACTATTTTCAAAAATAAATGGTTCGTGTGAAACGAACCATAAAATAATTTTGCTCCTGAAGTTAATTCTAAACCACCGTCAACAACGCATACATGTAACTGAACCTTGAACTTTCGGGAACCAAGAGGAAAATCTTGTCGCCTTTTTTTAGTTTGTCGCTGTGCAGTAATTCATCAACCATAAAATAAACTGATGCAGCACCTACATTGCCCACATAGCTAAGGTTTACAAACCATTTGTCGTAAGGTATATGATGGCCAAGTTTTAAATGCTCTTCGTAAATTTTGTCTTTGAAGAAATTACTGCTCATGTGCGGGCAGTACCAGGTAATATCGTCAGGGTTCAAACCTCTTCTTTCAAACAGCTCAGGGAGCGGCGCACCGCCCAACGGAACAATGTTAGGGCTAAGCAATTTCACATCCTGCTTAATGCTCATGATAGATTTCTCGTTCAGCTCGTGATGATCAAACTCGAGATAGCTTTTCAAAGTGCCGTCCTCCAGTTTTTCGGCACCGCAGTACATGCAAGCCTCCATATCATCAGCGTAAGAAATCCCTTCAATCCACTCCACTTTCAGGCTCAGGCCTTCAGCTGCGGGTTTATTCGTCATCAGAAATGCAGAAGCGCCATCACTCAACATCCAACGCAAAAATTCTTTATCGAAACTGATGTAAGGATTTTGCTCCAATTCTTCGAGCTTATGCACTTCATCTTCAAACTGATTAGCGACCAACGAAGCAGAGAACCTTTCCGAACCGGTAGCGATTGCTGTTTCTGCATCGCCCGTTTTTACAGCCATGTAAGCATATTTAAAAGCATGCATTCCTGCGCAGCAAACACCGCTTGGGGACACAACTTCCAGTCGGCCCAACTCAGGTAACCAGCCATGCACCATTACTCCGTGCGAAGGCATGATCTGATCCGGCGAAGAAGTTCCGCAGGAAAGCACATCAATGTTTTTAATGCCTTCGGGATCGGTTTTAAACAACTCTTTTACGGCCTCGGCCGTAAGCTGTGCATTGGTGTGGGTGGTTTTGCCGCCTTTTTCCAAAGCATAATAACGGTTGGTGATGCCGTTGTTTCTTAAAACAATTCTTCTGGATTTTGAGGGTTTACCGTTAATATAACCGAGGTACTCCTCCATCTCATCGTTCGACACCGGATTATTGGGAAAATAATGCGAGGTACGGGTAATGTAAACTTCGTTCAATGACATATATGTTTTTATTTCGAATAGGCGGGGTCATACTCCACGCCTGAATAATATTCTATCAACCTTTTATTCTTCTTTTGCGAAAATGGCCTGAAAAAAATCAAATCTACAAATAAAATGATTGGCGAAGCAATCAATAATGCAATATGAAGATAATATTTATATAATACTAAAATTTGGCTTCTTTTTTCGGGGTGCTTATTGATAATGCCCACCCATTTTTTGAAAATTTTGCCTGCTTTTCGCTCGATAAACATGAGCGAATATTTCACATCAACAGCCTTTTGCTTTAAAAGTTGCGGCTGCAGGTTATCCCAATCGCCGTTTTTCAAATATTTTTGAACGGTTTCTCCAAAAACGGATGCATTTTCAATATCAGCATCGGCAACGCCGGGTTTTGGGAAAATGCCCCATTTGCGGGTTTTTGTACCGGTTCCTAACCAGTGAAAAATGGTGAAATAGCTAAGGTGGTTAGGGTTTTTATCTACCAATGCAATATTGCCAACAAGTTTAGCACCGGCTGCATGAATCAGCTTTTTATTTTTCTCCATGGCATTGACCCACATATTTCTGCACCCGGAAATGGTAATAACCGGCGTGTCTTTTATGATGGACTTAAAATCTTCGTCCTGCATGAGCGAGCTGAAAGGAATGCTGGGAGATAAATTCCAGGGTTGCCAGCCCAAAACCACCAGATCATATTTGTTGTGATTCGTTTTCCAGGGTTCCAGGGGCGTGGGCTTCAAGTCCACGCTTTCGGGAACCGAGTCAAAAAAAACAGGGATGCTCCAGGGGAATGGAAATTTGTGAACGGTTTGAATCTGAAGGAATTCAACTTCATTGCCGGCACTAATCACCGGTTGTAAAAAATTATCGAGTATTTGTTTTAGTTGCCCCGATTGGGTGTAATAAACCGCTAATATTCTTTTCCCCATCAAAAAATTAAATTAAAAAGCGCCTGCTAATGATTTTGACTTTTTACTGTAGCTAACAACACTATTTTGGGTGGCCACCGGTAAATTTTTGAAACTATCTTTTACAAATTTACTGTCCTGGCTAATCGTTTTATAATATCCCAGTGAGCGCGGTGCATTTTCCTGCACCATTAGCCGGAGAAACTTGTATTCAATATTCTCCGGGTTTTTAGAAATTGCGAATTCCAGTTTCTTATGGCCCAGTTTGAACATTGAAAGCTTTTTTGCGGGAATGGTTAAAGTCCCGGCCTTTCTCATCAGGAGGGCGCCCTCAAAAGCTTCCCTGTCCGACCCTGAAACGCTTTTTAAAGCGGCCAGTTGCGCATCAATTTGTTTTGAATTGCCGGATGCCATCGAATTGAAAAAAGAATTTTTATTTATTGCAGATTGCGCAAACCCTGACTGAGCTAAAGCTAAGGAAATAATAATTAAAACAATACTGAGGATTTTTTTCATTGTAAAATAAGTTTGCAAATTTAAACAAATATGGTTCAGTACAAAGCCTATACTTTCAGTTTTTTTAGCCGCGCCAAAAAAGTTCCCGTTTAAACCGGTACCAAAGGTTTAGTGGTATAATTTTTGATGGACTTGGTTAAATTTTTATTTATGATGAAAAAACTTACCTTACTGGTTGCTTTTGTAGCAGCTATCGGAATTGTTAATGCTCAAAGTGATTACAAACAAGCTATCGGTATTAGAGCCAGTTCTCATACAGAATATGCGGCAATTGCAGCTTCCTATAAATTCTTCGTAACCGATCCGGGTGCTATTGAGTTAAATCTTGGAGTTGGCAATCGCTCATACTTTGGCGATAAAGCGCCCGGCGTTAGTTTTGCAGGTACATACCAACACCATTTTGATATTCAACCGGTTGAAGGTTTAAGATGGTATATTGGTGGCGGTGCGGTAGCTTTTAATAGTCGTTCAGGCCACGACGGTTATAACGGATTTGGATTTGGTGTATTCCCTACCGGCGGCGTTGACTATAAATTTTCAAAAATTCCACTTAACCTTTCCGCTGATTTCAGGCCAACTTTCCACATTACAGCGCCAAACGACTATAAAAATTTTCACGCGCATGATGTAGGCATCGCAGCCCGGTTTACCTTTTAATAGACAGTTATTATAGAAAATAAAAAATGCTTCATCTTGGTGAAGCATTTTTTTAGTTACCTCAACGAGGCAGGGATAATTTGATTAAAACGGAAGATCGTCTCCTGCGTCTTCTATGTTTGTTGGCGTAGCTGGTTGCTGGGTGTTTTGAGCAGGGGCATTACTATACCCGCTTCCCGAAGAATTACCAACGCCCTGGTTTCCGCCATCGCCTTTGGCGCCAACCAATTGTAGTTCGCGCACCCGCAAAGCTAACACGGCACCATTTGTTCCATCATTACGGGTAAAACTTCTCACCTCCGGTGTGCCATCTACCCACACTTTCGTGCCTTTTGAAAGGTATTGTGAAATGGTTGTCCTGTCTGTCCACCAGGCGCAATCCACCCAGGTTGTACGCTCCTGGTTATTGCCCTGGCTATCCCTGAATTTTTCTGTGTGGGCAACGGTAAAATTTATTACACTTTTTCCATTTACATTATTTACTACGCAATCTTTTCCAAGATTACCGATAATTTGCATTTTTAACATAGTACTCTGAGTTTTAAATTATGAATAGGCAATTTAATGTTATTTTCTAAATGGCCGGCTTTTTTTTAAACAGAAATTTTTCAAAAAATCCCGCATACAAAAAAAGGAAAGGCATAAACCTTTCCTTTAAAAATATATTGAAGCTATAATTATTTCGCAGCTTTGTCGCTATTAATTTTTTTAGCCAGTTTGCTTTTTAAGTTTGCAGCTTTGTTGCGGTGAATGATACCCCTTTTAGCTAATTTATCAATCATGCTTTCAACAGAAGATAGTTTTTCAGTAGCTTCTGTGGCACCGGCCACGCGAATATCCCTGATAGCATTACGGGTAGTTTTACCGTAATACCTGTTTCTGTCCCTGCGTTTTGCAGCCTGACGTGCATCTTTTTTTGTAGCTTTATGATTGGCCATCTGTATTAAAATTTTTGGACGGCAAAGGTAGGGAAATAAATGTTAAATGTAGAACCTTCAAACTAAAAATATTGAAAATAGGGGAAAACATTGTATCTTGGCAAGCTAATTTTAAACACTGAAAAATTCATAAATATTATATAAATCATTGATTTACAATGAAAGACTTTTCGTATATTACCAGCTCTTCCCCCGAGTTTATTGAAAATATGTACAAAGAATTTTTGCAGAATCCCGGCAACGTGGATGAAGACCTCAGGAAATTTTTTGAAGGCTTTGATTTTGCAATGGAAAACGGACATGCAGCCGAAGTTCCGGTTTCATTAAATGGCCACGCTCAGGTTAATTGGAAGAAAGAATTGGCAGTGTACCGGATGATTTTGGGCTATCGCAACAAAGGCCATCTTATTGCTAAAACAAATCCCATCAAACAACGAAAGGACCGTGGCGCTAATTTAAGCCTTGCTTTTTTTGGTTTGGCGGATGCTGATTTAGAACGGGAATTTCAGATCGGCGCATCGTTGGGGCTGGGCGTGGCAAAGCTGAAGGATATTTTAGGATTTCTTGAAAAGGTTTACGCCAATCATTTTGGCGTTGAGTTTAAATATATCACCAGTCAGGAAAAGCTTGACTGGCTGACCAATGAAATTGAAAGAGACTTTTTTAACCCGATTTCAATTGATCAAAAACAACGAATTCTGGAGAAACTAAACCAGGGCGTCATCTTTGAGAAATTTCTTCATACAAAATACGTGGGCCAAAAGCGTTTTTCGCTTGAGGGCGGGGAAACTACTATTGCGGCCATTGATGCCATCATTAACGAATCGTCGAATTTGGGAGTTGAAGAGGTGATCATCGGCATGGCTCACCGCGGCCGTTTGAATGTGCTGGCAAATATCATGGGCAAAACCTATGAGCAAATATTCAGCGAATTTGAAGGTACCGGCGAAATTAACCAAACCATGGGGAGCGGCGATGTGAAATACCATCTTGGTTATGGTAGCGAGGTGGATACCGACAAGGGCAAAAAAATTCACCTTAAATTGATGCCCAACCCCTCGCACCTGGAGGCTGTGGACCCCGTTGTGGTTGGTTTTGCCAGAAGCCGCGCCAATATTTTACACGATGAGCATTACGAGAAAGTTTTGCCGGTATTGATTCACGGCGATGCGGCTATTGCCGGTCAGGGTATGGTGTATGAACTGCTTCAAATGTCAAAATTGAATGGATATGAAGTTGGAGGCACGATTCATTTCGTCATCAACAACCAGATTGGTTTTACAACTGATTTTTCTGATGCGCGAAGTTCCAACTATTGCACATCCTTAGCAGCGATGGTTGAAAGCCCGGTTTTTCATGTAAATGGCGACGATCCCGAAGCGGTTGTTAAATGTGCTGAAATAGCTGCACGCTACCGCGATAAATTTCAGGGAGATGTATTTGTGGACATGGTTTGTTACCGCAGGCATGGCCACAATGAGGGCGATGATCCCAAATTTACCCAGCCCTCAATGTATGAATTGATTGAAAAGCATCCCAACCCGCGAGAGGTTTATGTAAAATATTTGCTGGATGAGGGCGAAGATGATGCCAAGGAGTTGGCCAAGGGAATGGAAAAGAAATTCTGGGCTGACATGCAGGACCGGCTTGACGAGATCAAACAAAATCCACTACCGTATAATTATCAGGCTCCGGAATTGCTATGGAAAAAACTAAGAAAAGCAAAACCCGAAGATTTTGATAAAAGCCCCGTTACCGCGGTTTCGGCAGAGAATTTCAAAATCGTTTTTGATACGTTAATGACGTTTCCTGAAGGGTTCACCCCCTTGAAAAAAGTTGAAAAACTGATCAACGATAAAATCAAACTTCTCAATAATGAGCAAAAACTAGATTGGGCAACCGCCGCACTAATGGCTTTTGGAACTTTGATGGCAGACGGCGCTGATGTAAGAATGAGTGGCCAGGATGTAGGGAGGGGAACGTTCAGTTCACGCCACTGCGTGCTTCGCGATGAAAAAAACAACAATTCCTATAACCGCCTTAGCAAAATTCCTGGTGCGGCTGGAAAAATAAGAATGTATAATTCACTGCTCAGCGAAAATGCAGTGCTGGGTTTTGAATATGGCTTTGCGCTTGCCACGCCCAACGCGCTTGTGCTTTGGGAGGCCCAGTTTGGAGATTTTGTGAACGGTGCGCAGGCGATTATTGATCAGTTTATCGTTGGTGCGGAACAAAAGTGGAACCGGATGAACGGGTTGGCTATGCTTTTACCGCATGGATACGAAGGCCAGGGGCCGGAACATAGTAGTGCACGAATGGAAAGATTTTTAATTGCGTGTGCCGAGTTAAACATAGTTATCACGAATATTACTACGGCGTCAAATTATTTTCATGCCCTGCGCAGGCAGCTGGCATGGCCATTCAGAAAGCCTTTAATCAACTTTTCACCAAAAGCCAATCTTCGCCATCCGGGAAGCTATTCCCTCAAAAAAGAATTTTTGGAGGGGGGATTCAAAGAACTGATCGACGACGATTTTGTTACCGATGCTGCATCGGTAAAAAAAGTATTGTTCTGTAGCGGCAAAGTTTATTTTGACCTTGCTGACAGGCAACAAAAAGAAAACAGAAAAGACGTTGCGGTCGTAAGAATGGAACAGTTGTACCCGCTTCCTGCAAAACAATTAGATTCCCTTTACTCAAAATACAAAAATGCGGTTTGGTATTGGGTTCAGGAAGAGCCTTTGAATATGGGTGCTGCATCTTTCCTTCAAATGAACCTTAAAAATATCAATTACGGTATCATCAGCCGCAAAGCAAGTGCGTCAACTGCAACAGGCTTTACAAAAGTGCATAAAGCTGAACAGGAAGAAATCATTAATACAGCGTTTTCAATTTAAGCACGGAGCCGGAAACATCTTTCCTGCCAAAAAACTTTTGGGCAGGATAGAAATCCCGCCCGCTTATATTCAAAACTAAACATGAGATTTTCTAAATCAAATTAATTTTTGATTTAATGCTTTTACTACGGCTTCTGCAACTGAATTTACCTGTAGTTTTTCATATATTTTTTTAATATGGGTGTTTATCGTATGAATACTTAGCCCGGTTGCGCTTGCAGCCATTTTATGGCTGAAGCCTTTTACAAGATAGCCCAACATTTCTTTCTCACGCACGGTGAGGCTTATCTCCTGGTTGTTTTCAAAAAATACGTTTTTTTGAAAGGCCGTCAGAACCTTTTTTGCGATAGATGCTGTCATTGCTGCATCTCCGTTGTACACATCTTCAATTGCCTGCAAAAGTTGCGAGGGAGAGGATTTTTTTAAAATATATCCCGATGCTCCTGCGCAAATTGATGCGAAAATTTTGTCATCGTCCTCAAAAACTGTTTGCATCAGTACCTGAACTTTAGGGAAATTCAGCCTGATTAGTTTTACGCCTTCAATTCCATTCACGTTTGGCATATCAATATCCATTAATACCACGTCCGGGTCAACCCTTCGTACGTCAGCTACCACATTACTGCAATCAAAGAAAACACCTGTACACGTCATTTTGGGAGAGGAATTTACGAGTAAACACAGGCTTTCCCTCCGAAATGCGTTATCGTCAAATACAGCCACTTTTATTGGTGTAGTAATCATCTTCGGTCAAAGTTAATAGAAGTGGCGCGAGTTTGTTATCACTAATTTATGCTATGCAGTTAGTCGCTCGGTTAAACAAATTTAGAAACAGATGAAGCACAAATTTTTTTTCACATTTTTTATCGTATTTTGCTGCCTCACAAAGCAAATTTAAATAATGGCAATTGATATTAAAATACCCAGTATAGGTGAGTCAATAAACGAAGTTACTCTTTTAAAGTGGGTTAAAAAGTCGGGAGATTATGTGGAGCGTGATGAAGTAATTGCCGAATTGGAAAGTGAAAAAGCAACATTTGAAGTGAATGCAGAAAAATCCGGAATACTTTCAACCGCTGCAAACGAAGGTGACAACCTTAATATTGGCGAAGTGATTGCAACTATTGATGAAACGGCGGAAAAGCCTGCTGAAGCGCCCGGCGAAAAGAAAGCCGGGGAGGCTACGGCGGTAGAAGAGAAGAAAACCGAAGCTCAGCCATCAGTTGAAAAAGAGGCTGCAAAACCCGGGGAGAAAAAAGGAGAAGTAAAGGCAACGCCGGTAGCATCGGCCATTATTGCTGATAGAGGAGTTAACCCTAAAGACGTAAAGCCTTCGGGAAGTTCAGGGAAAATTTTGAAAGAAGATGTGTTGGCCGCTTTAGCAAATCCGGGGAGGATTGCATTTAAAAACGCTGAGTTAGGCAGCCGGAATAGCCGCGGGGAGAAAATGACAAACCTTCGTAAAACGATTAGCCGCAGGCTGGTGGAAGCGAAAAATACTACCGCGATGCTCACCACTTTTAACGAAGTGGATATGCAGCCAATTATGGATATCAGGACGAAGTTTAAAGATAAGTTCAAGGAAGCGCATGGAGTAGGGCCTGGTTTTATGAGTTTCTCCGCAAAAGCTTGTGCCATCGCACTTTCTGAATGGCCCACCGTGAATGCCTACATGGATGGCGACCAGATTTTATTTCACGATTATGCCGATATCAGCATTGCGGTAAGTACCCCGCGCGGGTTAACCGTTCCTGTAATTAGAAATGTGGAAAGCCTGAGCATGGCCGGAGTGGAGAAGGCGGTGATTGAACTGGCTACAAAAGCACGCGACAGCAAACTCACTGCTGAGGATTTAACCGGCGGCACGTTCACCATCACCAACGGCGGCGTTTTTGGTTCGCTGTTAAGCACGCCTATTATTAATATTCCTCAAAGTGCTATTTTGGGTATGCATAAAATTGAGGAAAGGCCCATCGCGCTGAATGGCCAGGTGGTAATTCGGCCGATGATGTACCTTGCACTGAGCTACGACCACCGCATTATTGACGGAAGGGAATCCGTGGGTTTTTTAGTAAGGGTAAAAGAACTTTTAGAAAATCCGCAGTTGTTGCTTATTCAAAAAGATCCGATAAAAACTTTGCTTGAATTGTAATGTAGCCGGCTTTGCACTACTATCGTCATGGTTGCGTCGCACACTTGTGCAGTTGTGCAATTATCAGCAATTGGCGATACCAGTAGCAACATATATCGATTGATTATTGCATTTCAAAACATGAATTGTCATTCATGAACCGTCTGAACTTTTATTATTCGCA
>ERZ778022.2670-NODE-2670-length-18318-cov-5.977550_pt1 | contig 18318 bp, 7 predicted proteins | sample MGYA00375752_ERZ778022 | MGnify/ENA primary metagenome ERZ778022 (study PRJEB29350, sample SAMN05389826) | bioreactor metagenome | isolation source: Thiocyanate bioreactor | place: South Africa: University of Cape Town | collected 2014-04-04 ... | reverse complement strand
CGCGCACCGCGGTGCACACTGCGCCTGACGCGGGGGTCACTGCCGCGGTTTCTCCCGCCGCTACTGCCCCACCTCGCTGGGCGTGAAACAAATCCCACGGCGAGGGTAGACCGGGGGTTGGTGGCCACGGGATGCGGTGCAGCACCGTGCCGGCTGGCAGGGGGGTCAACGGGTGTGTGCCCTCATCACACGCCGCCAGCACACTGCCTACAGCTGCCGCGGCGGCGGCACGCTCCCGCATGGCGCGGCAAGCGCGCACCGTGAGGGCGGCTGCCAGATGCTGGCATCCGGTGGTGCTTGTGGCACCAAGCGCTGATAGGAGGGCGCCAACACCTGCCTCGGCAGCGCGCACGCGTGCAGCAAGGTCACCCGAGGCAAACGCCCCTGCCCACGCGGGCACGTCATCCAGCGCCAGCGGCGGCAGCGCCGCTGCGGTGGCAAGCCACACGGAGATGCCAGCTGCCACGCCGCCGGCGGCGGAAGCGGCGGTACCGTCGCCGTCGCCATTACCTGCATCGTCAATCGCCGCCAGCGCCCGCTGCACCGCGGCGGCGCTTGCCGCCTCTACCGCCGTGCATGCCTCCCTGCTGCTGCCGTGCAAGCAGGCAGCAGCGGCACTGCGCGCCGCCGGCGACCCCGACCCACACCACGCCAGCACCGCGACGCTGGCAGCGAGGCGCAGCGCGGCGTTATCTGCACTGGCGTCGCCAGCGTGCCGCTCTATCACACCCAGGAGTGCACCCAAGCGCTCTGCAAGACCCGCGGTCGGGTCCTCAACCAGGTGGCAGCTGACGGCAGCCAGCGCGTCAATGACGGCGTCGCTATACGGCCCCGCCGCTGCTGGCAGCGCTGCCAGGGACGCCAGACCGCGCACAACATCATCACCGCCGCCGCTTAACAATGGCGTTGGCGAGCGCAGCGCGGCCGCAAGCGCGGGCGGCGCGGTGCGTGCAATGTATGCCGCCGCCGCGGCGGGCAGGCGGTGGAACAGGAGGGAATAAGGCGGTGGGGGTGGCGACGGCGCGCCTCCCAGGTGCAGCGACAACAGGCGCTGCGCCAGGCCAGCCACGTCGGCAGCAACGCGTACCAGGTGGGAAAGCGTAGCGGGACTGAAGGCGGTACCGGTGGATTCCAGCTCGTCACACACGGCGGCTGCAGCAGGTACCAGGCGCTGCACCTCCCGAACCGCAGCTCCCACAACAACACCGCGCGGCAGCGTGCCAAGCGAGCCAGCCGCGCCGTCGTCTGCCGACACGCTGCTGCGCGCCCGCGCCACGCCTGCTTCCACGTCAGCAACAGCCGCCTGCACCAGCTCTTGCAGCAGGGCAGCAGGCACGCCGGCGCCGCCCAGCGCGCCGCCGCCGCCCCCTCGTCTCCCTAGGGCCGGGACTGCATCTGTTGGGTTCGTTGGCGTGGAGGCGGCGGCGGCGGCGAGACTGGAAGGCGGCGACGGTGCGGGGGGAGAGGAAGACGCAGGGAGTGGCGGCACGGATGGAGCGTGCGGTGGTAGCGAGGGAGAGTGCGGTGACGAGGGAGGGGGAGAGGAGGAAGGTGGAGAGGAGGGTGGTGACGACGACGCCATATTAAATAATAATAAATAATAATTGGCAGACAGAAATATTACAAGACTTGCAACAATGGGTTATAAATGACCTAATGCGCGCATCGCTGCAATGATTGCACGTGTTTAACGCAAGTACACAAACCTGTTTTCAGGGCTCAACGGCGCCACAGAACGACACACGACGACACGTCGCGACACGACGACAAGGCAAACGCGCGCGGCGAGGCCTGCGCCGCCTGCGACGCCGGCGGCCACCGGTGACCCGTGACACCAAGCAATGTTATACGGCAGCAGCGCGGCGCTCATCAGGCGGTGTCAGTCAGTTCAATAGAAGCGTTCACTTGTTGCGGCAACGCCGGCAACCACAGCAACACGACGACCCACTGCAGTACCGGTCACAACTTCAACCTGTTTTCCCTCGCTGCGAGTCTGCGACGCCACCGGTACGCCGCGGCGCATGCGGCACACGACTCAGTACGCAGCAGCCGGCGGCAGGTCCAGCAGGTACAGTGTCCCATCACCGCCGCCACACGCAAGGCGGCCATCTGGCAGCGACAGCAGCGACCCAACACCACCGCCCAATTCGCCCACTACTTCCGCCGGTACCGCGCCCGCGGCACGGCTGGCACCAACAGCTGCCGCCAGCCGCGTGTCCCACACCCGAATGGTGCCATCTGCAGACCCGGCGGCCTGCCGGCCATCGGGCAGCGCTGCTAGCGCAGATATCTCGTTGGTGGGCGCACAAAGCACGCCAACACACGCACGCGCGCCGACATCCCACAGCCGCACCGTAGAGTCGCGCGCCCCACTCGCCAGCCGGCCATCGGACAGCACCACTAACGACAACACCCCGCCAGTGTGCCCTGCTAGTGTCGCCCCACACGCCCCCGCACCCACGTCCCACACCCGCACGCTGGTGTCATCCGAGCCACTGGCTAGCGCGCCGTCGGGCAGCACCGCCAGCGCTATCACCCAGCGCGTGTGGCCAGCAAGTGTTGTTGACACCGCACCCGCATCCACGTCAACAACCCGCACCTTGCCGTCGTAACACCCAACAGCGAGACGGCCGTCGAGTAGCACCGCAAGTGCCCATACACAACTGCAACAGTTGATGGTGGCACGGCGCGCGGGTGACACACCAACCACATCCCACACCTCCACACAACCATCGTCGACATGCCGTGCAGCGGTGCCGATGGCCAGCCTGCAGCCGTCCTGCATCGCCGCCAGCGCACAAACTCTCTCACCAGTCACCGGAACTGCAGTTGCCTCGCCCGCAGCCGCCACGTTCCACAGCTGCACTCCCCCATCAGTGTCACAGCTCGCCAGCCGACCATCGCCCAGCACCACAAAGGAGCCAACGCACCCTGTATGCCCGCGCAATACGCTGGCCGCTGGTACGGCACACCCACGGTCGCGGCACGCAGCAAGCGCCACGGGCGCCAGCCCTGTGCCTATGCAGTGCAGCACACGCAGCGAACACACGTGGTCCAGCGTGGCGCCGGCTGTCACACGGGAGCAGCCTGCCATCCGGAGCTCGATCAAGGTGGCAGGCAGGCTGGTCATCAGCGCATCCCCGACCGCAGTGCCACTCACGTCCAGCAGCCGCAGCGCCGGCAGGTGTGGCAGCGCGGCGGCAGGCGTGAGCTTTTCGCACTCATGCGCATTGAGGGACACCAGGCACGGTGGCATGGTTGCAAGCGACGCGTCGCTAAGGGATGAGCATGAAACGTCAAGCTTGCACAGCGCAGTCAGGTGCGCGAATGACGCCGTAGCTGTCAGCCGCGTAGAATGCATTGCGTGCAGCTCCTCGAGGCTCGGCGGCAACGACGCCAGCGTGCTGGCACGCAACCAGCTCCCCTTGGTGTGCAACACCCGCAGCTGCCTAAGGTGCGCCAGGGATACGCTGTCCGACAAGCCGAGCGCCCACCCAATATCTAGCTCCTGCAGCGACGGCGCCAGACCGTCTGTCCATTCGCCTACAACCCACATCCCACAGCAGTCCAGCACCGTCAGCGCCGTCAGATGTGCAAAGCTGGCGTCGGAAGTCAGGTTGCAATCGCGTACGTTGAGTGAACACAGCGAGGGCGGCAGGCGGAGGAGCACGTCGTCGGTCACATACTCACACGCACACAGGTCCAGGTGTGTGAGGCCGCCCAGCGCCGCCGCTTCCGGCTCATTCATGAGCCAATCCCGCCCTCCTGCCGACGGTGACAGCCTTGCGCCCACCGCTGCCGGCAGGCCCGCGCGCCACCGCACCACGTCCACCACCAGGGTGCCCATGTCGCACCACGGCATATTCGCCACCACCCCCGCCACCGCCGGGTGAAGCTGCCGCAAGTGTGTTGCATCACCGGTGTCCAAGCAGGCAAGGACGCTTGCGCCTGTCGCTGGGTTGCCGGCTAGCACGCGCACCAGCAGCGGCACGTGCCCCTCCGCGGCGTCGTCTGCGGCAGCCATGCCGCCAGATGCCAGGTGCAGGCGCACCAGCGTCGGGTGCAGTCTTGCTTTCCAGGCTGCAGACAGCACAGTACCGCCCCGCTGGCAGTGCCGTGCCCACGGGTACCGCTCGTACAGTAGCGCCGCTGCAGGATCTGCAGTAACCAGCAGATGTGCAGGCGCCAGCGGCACCCTGCCCAGTTCCTGATTGCTGGCGCCGCCCCGGTGGCCTGTGATCAAGGGGTAGAAAATGTGGATACCATGGTGTTCACACTGCAAAATCAACACGCAAGCATTGCCCTATGACACTGACACAAATGCACGCGCGTCCGTGCGTGTAGATGGCGTGTATCGCAAAATTGTACAGTGGTGAAACTATGATTGGCAGTGTAGCACTGGAGCCAACCGTCACCTGCCTCGCCTCAGCTTCAAGAGCAGCTAATTAGTATGACCGGTGGGCGGCCGGGATGGGGATGCCCTTGGACGCCAACAGGTCGCACTTCTCCTGCGTGGAGGGGTACTCTGCCCACTCGCGCCACGTGACCGGCACCACGGTGTAGCCGCCCGCTGCCAGCCAGCGATGCTTGGCGCGCGTGGCGAGGGTGGGAACGAGGGCGGCGCCCCCGCCACCACCGCCGCCAGGCTCGCCAGCATGACCCAGCAGCGTGTCGCGCGCATGCACGTGCTCCGCCGGCGACGCTGCTGCCGCCGCCGCGGCGGCCCCCGCGTTGCGCAACACGGCATCCACGCCGCGCACAAAATGGGTCGGCCCCTGCACCTCTATCGCCCACGCTGGCCGCCCTGCCGCCGTGACGGGTGCCGGCACCAGCACGTCTACCACCAGCCCCGCGGGCGTCACAAACTCTGACAGCGGCGCCACCTCTGCCGCCGTCAGCACGCGCAGCACGTCTGCCTGCAGCTTGGACGGCCTCGGCGCCGCCAGTGCCGCCGCCTGCCGCCACACGCCCGCCGCCGCTGCCACCTCCTGCGTCGGTGGCGTCCACCCGGCCTCCAGCGTGGCGCCCAGCACAGCGGTGTGCAGCTGCACCTGCAGCTTGGTGGCAGCAGTACCGCCCTCGCCCGGCGTCCGCAGCAGGGCGGCAACGACGTGGTCCGGGTCGTCCGCATGTCCGCGGGCGCCGCCACCACTGCCGCCGCCGCGGGCGCCGCGGGCGCGCACAAGCGCAAGGTCCACCGCGTGCGTCAGTGCGGCGTCCCACACCGCGCGATCATACACGCCCTGCAGCGCCGCCGCCCACAGCACCTGCGCCAGCGCTGGGATGGAGTAGCCCGCCACGCCGACGGCCGCCATGTGCCGCAGCGTGGCCTCCGCCAGCGACGGCGCCGCCACAGACACGCGCGCCGTCGCCCACAACACCGACGCCAGGTGGTTGGCGCGCAGCGTTGGCGCGGCAGTGGGGGCGCCCGGCGGCGCTGGTCCCGCTGCCGCCGCCACCGCCGCCTTGCGCGCTGCAGCAGTGGCACGCGACCGCATAGCGGCCACAATGCCTGCCCACAGCGCCGGCGTGCGGTCGTCCTCGTACCGCGACCGCGCAAACGCCCACGCAATGGCAGCGCAGCTGGCAGGGTCGTAGGTGGACACAATGGCCACGTCACCGCCACCGCCATCGTCGCCACGACCACCGCCGCCCCGGCGTGCCTGCCGGCCGGCAGCAGCATCGGAAGCATGGCTGCCGAGAGGCCGGTACCCGCCCGTGCCGCCGCTGTCAGTGGCGCTGGCAACGGATACGGTGGAGAGGTACACGGCGGCGGCGCGGAACAAGACGGCGGCACGCACATTGGCGGCAGCATAGGCGTGTAGCACGGTGGAGAGGGTGCGTGGGCTAAACGGTGCGCGCCGCGCAGCACTGTCAGCTACAACGCCATCTTCCCGCTCATCGCTGTCATCCGCCGCTGCCGCCGCCGTGCTGCCGCCGCCACGCAGGGCGGGTGCTGCCGCCGCCAGCGCCTGCAATGCGGCACGCCCGGCGGCACTGCCAGCGCCACCGCCGGCGGCATCAACGTCATCACCGTCGCCGTCACCGTCCCGACTTGCATGCCGCGCCAGCGCGCTTAACTGCTCCGTGGCGTCGTCCTCCAGACCGCCGTCGGCGTCGTCGCCATCTACCGCCGCACCGCCGCGCCAGGCACGCGAGCGTAGCTGCAACCTCAGCGCCACCTCCTGCGCCGCGGCAGCAAGGAAGGCGGGTGCGGCGCCCGCCCCGCCGCTTGCCAATATGTGCCCGCCGTCGGCCGCGGGGCGGGTGAGCGCCCACACGGCGGACGTAATGGCAGACTGCGAGGCGTACGGCAGCAGCGGCTGCATGTACGCCGCCGCGCGCGCGTACGGCTCCGGCGACCGCACGCCGGCAGTGGCATAACCGGTGAGCAGCATGGCGCACTCAGCTGGGTCAAAGGGCGACGCCGACGGCTTTCCGCCGCCGCCACCCGCCGGCGCTGGCGGCTCGTACTTGGGCCAAGCCGCCACCACGCCCGACACGCTCAGGTCGGATGCCCGGCGGTACAGCGGCTCATGGGTGGGCGCAGCGTACCCGCGTTTGGCGGCAGCCCATACAAACATGGCAAGGGGGCGGGGTGGGAAGGACTCCAGCCGTGCGGCGCCCGCCGCCAGGCAGTCAGCAAACAGTTCGCGCGCGACGGCGCCGCCGCCCGGCAGCTTGGCCAGCGCGTGCATGACGGACGCTAGCAGGCGGGCATCCACCGCTGCCGCCTCAGTTGTGCGCGCGCCGCCACCCGCCGCGGCACCGGCATCACTCAGTGCCACGCCCAGCGCCACCTGCTTGCGAAGGTAGCCCAGCAGCGCGCCGTAGCTTGCGGCGCTCAGTGCCGTGACGTCGTGCGGCACGCCAGGGCGAAACAGCGCCGCCATGCGCGCCAGCACCAGCGCCGACAGCACGACATGAAACTTGTCCGGGTTCGCCATGTGCGCCATGGCCAGCCGCAGCAACGCCGCCACGTCGCGCGCCGCCATAATGGTAGCCTGCAGCGGCGCATCTGGCGATGTCGCTGGCGCTGGCGCTGACTGCCGTGTGATGGCCTGCCGAGACGGCGGCGGCGGCGAAGGTGACGGCGGAGGTGATGGCGGCTGCCGCAGCGGTTGCCGTACCGGCGCGGCAGGCGCAGTATTCCGGCGTGCAAGCGCCTCCAGCGCAACCGCCATTGCAGCTGGCGGCTGCGCGGTCGCCGCTGGTTGCTGTTTCACAACACGCGCCGCTGCCACCGCCGCTGGACGCGGCGTTTCTGCTACTGGTGGTGCTGGCCGCGGTGCACCACCACCACCACCGCCCCTACCGGCGCTGCGACTAATGTTGGTGTGGCTATGACTATGGCTATTGCTCTTGCTATGGCTATGGCTGTTGCTACCACTGGCGCCACCGCCGGCATCATGTCGTCGCCGCCCACCGCCGGCGCCTGCTGCTGCTACGCTGCTGGTCGCTAGCTGCCGCCACAACCCGGCAGCGGCGGCGGGCGGCACGGCAAGCGTGGCGCGCCGCGCCACTGCCGCCAGCCCCGCTGCTACCGCTAGCATGGTGGCAGCTCGTAGGTGGCAGGTTGTGGGAGGTGGGAGGATGCGAGTTGCTTGGGGTCGGCGGCAGCAACAGAGCTCCCAGGCGTCATACAAAGCAGCACGCGTCGAGCAACTTGGTGGGCAGTGTACTAGACAGTGCAGAGAGAGCGACAGCGACACTGTAGTAGCGAAAGGCAGTAGGGCCCTAGTAGTCAGCGAGAGTACCAGTAGGCAGCGAGTAGCAGTAGTAGGCAGCAAGCGAACCAGTAGACGGCAAGCGACAGTAGAGAGAGAGAGGAAGGGGGTAGAGAGGGGGTGAAAAAGGGGTAATTGATAAATGCAAAGACGCGCATGCACACAATTTTCAAGGGTGGCGTCCACCAGCAGGGTGGAAAACTGGGTGTTTGCAACCTCGAACTACCTCGCGCACCGCCATTTTTGCATTACCCCACCCACCCCTTTTGGCCCCTCCACTACTGTGTGGAGCGGGCAGTGGAGAGGGGAGGCAGGAGGTAGGAAGCAGAGCAGGAGGTAGGAGGCAGAGGAAGAGGCAGGAGGAGGGTGGTGAGGCAGCTGGCAGAGGGAGAGGGGGAAGGAGGCAGAAGGCAGGAGGCAGAGGCAAGGAGGAGGTGGAGGAGGGGGCGGGGCAGGCAGAGGCAGGCAAAGCGAGAGGCGAAGGAGCACCGGCGGGGATTGGTGGATAAGGGACAACAGGAAAGCAAGTGGAGTTAGCAGCAGCCCGCCGCCCACCGCTCAAGCACAATGTTAGTACGCAGCGCGACGCGGGCACGTGGCTTGTGCGGCAGTGGCAGCAGCAGTGAGGTCGTAGCGTCGTCGTCGTTGGCGATAGGGCTGCGGCATGTTTGCCCGCCGCTTTGTGTAGCAGCAGCAGCAACTGCTCTCCCCATCTGCTACACCCGGTTCTTTGCATCGGCGTCGTCGTACGTGGGGAGCAGCGCCACTGCAGCCAGCAGCAGCAATAGCGGACATGGCGATAGCGGCACCAGCGGCGAGGCGACGCTGGAAGATGTGAACAAGGCAATAGAGGAGGCGGTGGCGGGCGGCGGCGGGCGGTCGCCCGACGACGGCATAGGGGCACTTCGACGCGCACTGACGGCGCTGGTTGCGGTGGCACGCGCCGCTGCCACCGCTGAAAGTAGTGGCGGCAGCTCGGCGCAGCTGCCGCACATGCAGGCGGCGTACATGCGCATCCTGGATGAGGCGTGGGCGCGCGGTGTGGCACTGTATGACACAGCGCTGGTGAGCGTGGCGCCGGCGGGGCAGCACATGGTGCCGCTCACCGCTGCGGCAGCGGCGTCGGTGGCGGGGAGCGTAGAGGCGTCGATGTGCACGTACCTGCGGCGCGGCGGCGGTGTGCCGCCGGAGCACTCGGTGGCGGCCGCGCGTGCCGCCGCCCTGCATGACCTGCTACTGGCGGCGGTACTGGCGCCCGCCGCGGCGCGCGCCCGCCTGTTGTATGACGTTGCCACGTGGCACCGCGTACTGCGCCTGCTGTCTATGAGCGACATGGACGCTGTGCTGACGGGCTACCACGCCGGCCTGCTGCTGCAGGGCATTACGCCCACCGTGTCCACGTACGCCACGCTGCTGCAGGCGGCGGTGCGGCATCGCGACGCGCCGACGGCGTACACCGTCATCAATGCCGCCAGCCTGGCGGGCATGAAGCTGTCCACCGCGTTTGGCGAGGCGTTGCTTGCACAAGCGCTGGCAGTGCCGACGCACGGGCGTGGGTGGGAAGGTTGCGACGGCGGCGAGACGGCGCGGGACGTGGTTCGGTATCTGTTTGGCCTCCAGGCGGCCGACCTGGTGCACCTGACCGACCGCCTGCGCGTGCAGCAGGCACGCGGCGGCCCCACCGCCGCGCCCCTGCGCAGCGCGCCGCTAGACCTCGTGGGTTGGGCCATTGCGCAGGGCCGGAGCGCACTGCCGCCAGGCACGGCGTGGCTTGCTGCGCCGCACGTGCCCGGCACCCGCACGCTGCGCATGAAGTCATCCGCCACGGTTGGTTTGTCCATGCTGTCGCCCCTGCCGCCACCGTCGCCGGTGTCACCGACGGCACTGCCGTCGCTGCGTCGGGTGGTAGAAGAACCGGCAGCTGCCGACAGCCCACCCGCCGGCGATGCGTTGCCCCGCCGCCGGCTGCGTCGCCGTGCAGGCGCACCGCCAGTTGCGTCTCTGGCGGGCAGCCGTCGTAGCCGCGATGATGACGCCGCCGCCGCAGCTGTTGCTGCCCTTGACCTGGAGGGTGGCGACGAGGAAGCCGCGGATACGAGCGACGACAGTGATGGGGAGGGGGACGACGACCTGGATGGCGGCAGCAGTGAGGTGATTGCCGCTGCTGGCCGCCGCCCGGATGGTTCGCTGGTTGTTGTGACGCGGCCTGACTACCTGTTCCCTGCCGCAACGTCGACCGCTGACGGCGCGCTGGTGCCCGCCGACAGCAACTTCCCGTCGCACGCCGGCGGCAGCGATGACGCCGACGGCAGCGATGACGATAACCTGGACGCCGCTGACGGCGACGATGGTGACGGCGACGAGGACGACGACGACGAGGAGGCGGACGGCGACGACACAGGCGCTACCATCGACGACTTCTCCAGGCGCAGGGCCGATGAAGTGGATCTGAACATACAGCGCGTGTCTGCCGCGCTGAGCATGGTGCTGTCTCGTGCCGCGCGGGAGGCGGCTGCGCGGCGGGCGGCGGGTCATGGGCGCACCTCTCGAAGCGGCGGCGGCGGCGGCCGACGCGCTTTGTATGGCGGCAATGGCCTGCCGTGGGGCGTCCCGCGCCGCGTGCCCCGGCCGCTGCAGTGGCAGCAACTTGCCTCACCGTCAGGCGACGGCACCACCCGCAGCCGGCTCCGGCTGCGCCGTCGCATCACCGCACCGCGTGTCCCGCCGCTGCCGCTGCCGCTGCCGCCGTCGACCGGGTCGCTGGAAGCGCAGGCGGCAGGCAGCGCGCTGGCGGCGGCGCAGCCGCAGCCGCAGCCGCAGCCGCGAACGAGCGTGCCGCTCTGGGTGCTGCGCGCGCTGGCGGCAGACGACGCGCGCCGCGTGCGCACGCAGAAGCTGCTGGATTTGGATGCCAGTGTGGTGGGAGACGACGCGGGGGTGGAGGAGGCTGTGACCCGGCGTCTGCACCACCTCGCGCGGTACGGCCTGATGCCCTCCATAGGAGTCGTCATCCCGCCGTCACATGCGGCGTCCATGGCGTGGTGGACGGCGGCGGGTGAGCGGGCAATGCAAATGGCGACATCCGGCGGCGCCGGTGGCGCTGACCCAGCGGCGGCGACGCCGGCAGAGGCTGCTCTGTCCCTACCTCCGTCGCCGTACCTGATGGTGCGTTGGAAGCCTGCACCACCCACGCCCGCCGCCACTGCGGCGCCACCCTCTGCCGTCCTGCAACGGCTGACCACCTCATCGTTTGCCACCTTCATGTTGCCACACCTGCGGGACCTGGCAGGCGCTACGCGCCCCTTGCCGCGCCAGCCACACCCGCTACGCTAGTACCATACCGTATGCTCCATTGCGCCGTGAGTCGCACGTGTGCCATACCTACTGTAGGGATAGATAATTAAGTTAATAAAATTGAAAGAGCGCATTTCAAACCACGTCAACTGCTGTCATATTATGCTGGCGTAATGCCCATGCCGCGCAATTGCTCACGTAGCTCCAGCAGCTGGCTGCGCCGCGGCTCCTCAAAGCCGTGCAACCGGTCCAGCGGCAGCAAGATGGCTTGCCGCAACGTGACCGCAGATTCGCGATGGTCATCCGGCAGCGCCGCCACCGCCTCCTCTGACATCTCCAGGATGCCACGCACCACTGCTAGCCCGTCATCCGCGCCGCCACCGCCACCGCCACCGCCGCCTCCACTGCCGCCATCGGCAGGAGGGGCAGCAGCTGCTGCACCGCCGCCGCCGCCACTGCCTGCAAGAGGCCCCGCCGCGCTGGCTGCCGCATCCAGCGCCGGCGTCGTCGTCTTCAGCATGCCCAGCCGCTCCTCGATCATGAGCAGCGCGGCGGTGAGGGAGGGGAACTGGAGCAGCAGCGTGCGCGCGTCTGCCTCTGACTGCGCCGCCAGTGCACGCATCTGCGTCGCCACCGCCAGCAGCTCCACTCTACTCATCCCCTCCACCACTGCCGCCACGCCCGCCATGCCCGCCGGCAGCGGCGCCGCCGCCGCCGCGCTGGCTGCTGCTGCTGCCGCCGACGCTGCCATCGTCGTCGTGAAGTTCGAACAATGACTTTTCGTATTTATCACAGTACGTCAATAATAATCAGGAAATTCACACCCAAATGTCACCAAATCGCTGCCGTCGCATCGAAATTTGTCGCTGCACGTGTGCAATGTGCGATTCACGTGTGTACAATTCGGGGACGCAACCGCGACGGTTTCATTTGCAAAACTTTGGCCTGTTTTTGTCACGCATATTTCATGCCAAAGTCCCGCGCACCGCACGTCTGCAGTGCCCCTAATCAACTATAATAATGTCTTACCATACTCTGCGGCGGGTAGTTTTCTAAAAGGGTGGCAGTGCGCGCCGCTGTTCTTTGTTGAACGGAGTTGGAAAGAACGGGTGCGACTACTGCTCGCGCGACAACACGCGAATGCGGCCATCGCACACCCGAATCCGGGACGCCATCGCAAAAATCAAAGATATTTGCACGGCGCGATAGACACCCAGCGTGCTGCCCCAACTCATATTCATTTAGAACTTCAGACTGCGCGTACTGCGGTGTTGCAAACACACCGGCGTCACAACTAAAAATGGTGTCGAAAGGCGACCTGCTGGCGGCGCTGCGGGACGCCATCTCGGCGCTGGTGGAGGAGGGTGGCGCATGGCCTGCACCAAGCAGTAGTGCGGGTGGTGGAGGTGGTGGGGCAGGCGCGGCGGGTGGGGGAGGACCCAGCAGCGCTGCTGCTGCCGCGGTAGCGGGAGGCAGTGATGGCGGGAGCAGCGCCGCTGCCCCAGCTGCTGGCACGGCATCCGCCGCCTCACCAGCATCAACGACAGCGCGAGCCACCCACAGCAGCAGCAGCAGTGGCAGCAGCAGCGCCAGTGGTAGCAGCAGTGACGGTAGTAGTATTGCAGAGGCGCTGACGCCCGATCCGTTGGCTGCGGTGCGGGTAGCAATGGCGGTGGAGGGCTGCCTGCTACTTGGATTGCGCTCCGTTACCAGCTCCAACTGCGCGCTGTGGGATGCCATCACGATGCTGGAGGGCGAGTCGACGCCCACCGTGGCGGCGGTGTTGGCAGCCACGCGCGTGACGTCTGCGTTGGCGCGCGTGCGTGCGTGGATCCGGGTGGGACTGAATACGCACACCATCGTGCCGTCCGTTGTACGACTGGCGTCGCCCGGCGCTGCGAACCACCGCGCCGCGTATTACACCGACGACGCGCTGCTGCGCGACCCCGAGGCCATTGCACGGTTCGTGAAGCTGCTGGAGGCGACGCAGGGCCTGCGGTTTGCGCTGCGCGTGGATGACCCGCGGCTGGAGCGCACCGGCAACACGGCGAGCAGCGCGGAGGCAGAGGCGACGGGTGTGGTGGAGGCGGGTGGCCGTGGCGGCAGCGACGGCGGCATTGAGGCGGCGGTTGATCGCAGCGTGCTTGAGGCAGCCTCGTCCCTGGCTGCACTGGGGTCGCACCACAGCTCCAGCTCGTCATCGTTGCACCGCATATCGCCTGCCGCCGCCGCCGCGTCGCCTTCAGCGCCGCTGGCAGCACACAAATCTCCCTCACATTCATTTTCACGGCCGCCGCCGTCGCCTGCCATTGTGACCACCGCTGGTGCTGCTGCACCCGGGTCCGCCGCCATGATGCCCCTGCACCTACCCACGCCCCACTCCGCGGCCCCCGTGCCGGCGCCGCCGCCTTCTGCCCGCAGCCGTGCCGGCTCCGCGCTGTCTGGCGCAGACCTGACAACACCAGCGCCTGCGCGGTCGCGCGGCATGTCATTTGGGTTGCTGGGCAGCAGCGGCAGTGCCGGGCGCGCCGCGACGAGTGCCGGCGGCGCGCCACCATCGTCTTCCCTGCTGGGCTCCATCATGTCCACCGCGTCAGGCTTGCTGGCGAGCATGATGCCCACGCTGTCCACCCTGACGGGGGACGCGCCTGGTGCGGCAGCCGTCACAGCCGCGGTAGGCGGCGGGGTTGGGCTGAGCAGCGACGCGCCTGTCGCCTCTACCCGTGGCCATGGCCATGACTTGGTGCTTCACTTCCATGTCCCCCTGGCGGCCGCCGTGCTGGACCGGCGGCACTGCACCCACGCGATGATGGATTCGCGGCTGTCGGTGCCGACGGTGGTGCACCGCATCGCCGCGTGGCTGATGGCGGCGCCTGAGGCGCTGACACGCAGCGACGCCGCCGGCCTGGGCGCGGTGTCCATGCAGCTGGATGCCGTGCGGGAGCTGGCGGCGCGGTATGACGCGGCCGACGGGTTTGAGGGCGTGCTGCCGCCGCCCGCCGCCGCGCGGGTCGAGGACTGCCACCTTGTTGCCAACCTGCTTACCTTTTTCTGCCTCGCACTGCCGCAGGCGCCCATCCCTGACTCGCGGTGGGAGTCGCTGCTGGCGTGCGGCGACCTGCCGCATGCCGAAACGCACCAGGCGGCAGTTGACGGCGTGGCAGGCCATGGTAGCAGCGGCAGCGGCAGCGGTGGAACTACGACCCACAGCTCGCCCCGCCTGCGCAACCTACGCTCCCTGCTGCGCAGCTTGCCGGTGGAGCACCGCGCACTGCTGGCAGAGGTGCTGCCGCTGTACGCCTGGATGGCGGGCGTGCGGTACACGGACAGCGGCGCGCCGGCGCTGGACGCCAGCGTGCTGATGACGGTGCAGGTGCTGGCAGACGCGGTAGGCACGGCGCTGGCGCGGCCGCCGGGCATTGTGGGTGCGCAGCCGGCGCCGCCGCTGGCGCCCGCCGCGACGACCGGCAGCGGCAGCGTTGTGATGGCTGCCACTGTGAACCAGCTGTGCGCCGGCGTGACGGCGCGCATGGCGAGTGCGGACGTGGAGCGGCTGGGGCGGGTGGTGGCCACCCTGCTGCTGCACTGGCGGTGGGTGCTGGCGGACGTGCTGGCGGAGCGCGAGCGGTTCTACCAGCAGCTGGTGGCGACCATGCGCGGCGTCACCGACTGCCACGACGCGCTGGTGACGGCGGTGGCGGCACGCGACGTGCGGCACCAGATGCTGCTGCGGCGGCTGTGGGAGGCGTCGGCGCCGGCGGTGGCGGTGTCCACCGCGGTGGACACCGACGACTTCACGCCCGACGCCTCCACCATGTGGCGCGCCATTGGTTTTGAGCACGCCGCCCCCGCCATTGACCTCGCCAACATCTGCCTGGAGCCGCGCCAGCCGCCCGGCGCGCCGCGCGGCTCCGGCCTACTGGGGCTGCAGACGCTGGTGTACGTGGCGGAGCGGTACAACGAGCGCTGGTCGCGCATGCTGGCGTCGTTGCACGGCGTCAAGCTGCGTCGCCGCGGCAGCAGCGTGGGTGACGCCGCAGAGGCGGGCGGCGGCGGCGGGGCGTCACAACGCGCCGTGCTGCTGCGCCACGCAGCATCCGCGCCCGAGGCGGGGGATGATGACGGCGGCGGCAGCATCCGCCACGGGGCGAGTGGTCGCAGCCACGCCAGCACCAGCGGCGGGAGTTTTCTGGTGGTTGACGCCGACGAGGGGTCAGAGAGCGGCGGGGAGGCATCGGGGGAAGACGTGGCATCGGCGCCGCCGTCCCCCATTGCCACCGTGTCGTGGTACCCCCTCGCGTCCGCTGCGCTTATCACCATCCGCCGCCTGGCGGAAGCGTGCTACCTGGCGGGCGTGCGTGTCTCCACCTCGCGAGCCGCACCCTCCCCTGATCATCATGCGCCGCCAGCTGACACACCGGCTGCTGCGCCGGCTGCCGCTGACGCTGCCGCCGGTAGCGGCGGCGGCGGGGAGGATGCAGCAGCGTCGGCAGCGGCACGCGCGGCACCGGCGCGCGGTTTCTTTTCGCCCATCAAGGTGGCGCACGGCTTGCCTGACTTTTGGACGCTGTGCCGGGTGGCGGCGGGGCAGGCGGTGGCTGTAGCAGGCGGCGGCGCGGCGACAGCAGCGGGCAGCTCATCTGGCCTGGCGCTGGAGGTGGCACCCAGTGAAGCGTTCTTGGCGCTGGCGGGCCTTGCTATGTGCATTCTGCACGAGCGGTGGGCAGCCGGCAGCGGCATCCTGCGTGACATGCCGGTCATGGTGGACGAGGCGGTGGCTGACACCATGGCGCTCCTGCCCGACCTTGTGGGAGACGCGTTGGCAGGCGGCGCGCGCGGCTACCTGGAGGCGCCCGCCATCGCTGAGCTGGCGCCAGCGTCTGGGCTGGGTACGTCAGCAGATACCGCTGCACCGCTCCCTGGTGCAGCAGCAACGGCACAGCACACAGCCGTGCCGCCCACGCCGTTTGACGTAGTAACTGCGCTAGGCCGGTGGCGGCGGCGGGCAGAGCTGGCTGGCACGCTGCCGGTGCCGGTGGCACGGACCGCCAGCCGGCCTCGTGGCACTACGAGCTCTGCACCGCGCGGCGGCAGCAGCCGGCGTAGCTCTGCAACCTCGGCACAGCTGCCAGCTGCCGCCGCTGCCATAGAGCCGGGTGCCGACGTCACTGCAGCCGCGCCTGCGGATGGCGGCTGCGGCGGCGGCGGCGGTGGCGGCGGTAGCAGCGGTAGCAGTAGTGCGCGCAAGTCTGCCCGCACGCGGGCGCTACTGGCGTCAGCCATGTCACCGGGCGGCACCACGCTGCACACGGTGGATGCCAGCCTGTTGCGCCTGCTGCCGGCGACGCTGCTGCCCAGCGCGGCGCTGGCGGAGAGCAGTGGCATCCTGTCGTCGCACCAGGCGGCCCTGCTAGAGGCGGTGTTGCCGCGCTCCATCCGTGGGTACGAGTGGGTGAAGGTGTACGCGCTGACGCGGCACGGCGCGGTGTTGGACACGCTGATTTCGCGGTCCCGCGAGCACGGCAGCACGCTGCTTGTCATGCGCGACGACGCCGGCACCGTGTTTGGGGGCTACGTGTCGGAGCCGTGGGCGCCGCCGCGGAACGGCGGCTTCTATGGCAACGGGCAGGCCTTCGTGTTCACTTTTGCTGATCGCCGCGCTTTTGACGCTGAGCGCGCTGCCACGCTTGAGTCGGCGACGCGGGAGGAGGGTGACGCCATCCGGTTTGCGTTGCGCGCCGCGACGCATGGCGCCGATGCCGCCGCGGCCGCAGCACACAGCCCGCCGGCTGGTGGCGCAGCGCCGCCCCCCGCTCTGCTGCATGTTGCCACGCCGCATGCCGAGACGCCCCCTGCGCCGTCACCCGAGGCGGAGGGTGGTGCCCCGCATCCCAACTTCTCTGTGTACCGCTGGACGCGCCGCAACAAGTACTTCCAGACGTGCAACAGCGACGGCATCGGCATGGGCGGCGGCGGCAGCTTTGCCTGGTACCTGGACTCTGACCTGTGCGGCGGCAGCACCGGCCGGTGCGAAACCTACCTGTCGCCGCCGCTGGCGCACGCAGAGCGCTTCACGGTGCTGGAGCTGGAGGTGTGGGGCTTCCACCGCCGCTTGCACTTTACCGCCCCCGCCGCCGCCGCCGCCGCCGCCACCGCCTTGCCTTCTCACTGACCTGTTTCGTTGTATGATGTATCATGATCTGCTGCCGCCGCTCGGGTGAGCCGGGCGAGCGCCTGCTACGTGCATGCTGTTTTATGCGACACGCGACCCGCGAGAGTGCCCATCTCGGCCTTGCCGCCCTGATTCCGTCCCTGCCTGCTGCCTGCACATTGGTGTTTTTGAAGTGCCGTCGCGCGATGCATCTGAAGATACGGCCGTCGCGAGGATATGGCCCGCCAACGGGCCGATTACCCCGTCGCAACTCCCAACACACAATGTTGCAATCCGGACGTCAAACGCACCAGTTTTGTGCGGGAGTTATACGCTGGGAGCATTATCTGCGGGGTTGGCAGGGTTCCAGCGCCATCCAACGGAGATGGTGGTCGGACCATTTCGTGCCGTCCGCGTCGGCGGCGGCGGGCGTGGAGGTGGTGGTGGTGACCGTGGTGACCGTGCCGGTGGTGGGGCTGGAGGGACGACAGCAGCGGCAAGTGGTGCGACAGCAGAGGCAGCAGGCGGGAGTGAGGGTGGGCGGCGGGCAGGCACGCTGGCGACGGCGGCGGCGAGCGCGGCAGCTAGTGCAGCCAGCGCGTCGGCAACGTGGGGGGATGACGGGTGGGATGACGACCGCGCCAGCAGCCCGGTTGCGCCATGCCCTGGCGTCGCAGGCGTGACAGAGTGGGGAGAGTCTCTTGGACGTGGCGGTGGTGGCGGTGGCGGCGGTGGCGGCGGAGGAGGTGGAGGAGCCGCGGCTGGCGCTGCTGCCGCGGCGGCAGCCGCTGCAGGTGGGGCAGGCACAAAAGGGGCCACACAAGAGCCGCCAGAGGAGGCATGGGCAGGCAACCTGCTATGGAGGTACGTGGTGATCCAGCTCACCGTTATGCAGCGCTGTGGTTTCATCGACCTTATCACGCTCTGGTTCACCACCACCCACTGCAGTGACGTGTGCAAGGCGTTTGAAGCGGTGCTGAACGTGGTGCGCACCGGCACGCGCGGCAAGAAGGACCGCATTATGAACATTGTGTTGCCGCCCGCCATGAGCCAACATGTTCGGGTGCGTGTGCCGCATTGCTGTGGCAGAGTTCTCCCAGGCGGTCAGTCATCCCCCCCCCCCCCCCCCCCCCCCCCCCCCCCCCC
>ERZ778022.2667-NODE-2667-length-18346-cov-4.573943_pt1 | contig 18346 bp, 20 predicted proteins | sample MGYA00375752_ERZ778022 | MGnify/ENA primary metagenome ERZ778022 (study PRJEB29350, sample SAMN05389826) | bioreactor metagenome | isolation source: Thiocyanate bioreactor | place: South Africa: University of Cape Town | collected 2014-04-04 ... | reverse complement strand
GGGGGGTGGCGATGCCTGGTATTCGGTGGCCGCGGGCCTGTTGCCGGTCGAAACGCTGGCCCTGGCGCGGGCGGCACAATCCGGCGACGTGGCGCAGACACAGCGGCTGAATGCTGCATTCGAGCCACTCTGGAGCCTGTTCAGGGAATTCGGCAGTTTCAGGGTGGTGTATGTCATTGCCGAACTCCTCGGCCTGTGCAAAGTCGAACCCCCGAGGCCTGTTCTTCCGCTGCCCGATACGGCCCGCGACCGGGTCGCCGCGGCGTTGATCGTCCTTCGCAAGCATTTCGCATGATATCCAGACGTTTTTCGCCATAATATTCAGGTCCGTATCCAATGACTTCGATCTCCATGACCGCCCGGCGCCCCAAGGCATTTCTCGGCATCCTCTTCATTCTCGGTTTGGCGCATCTCCTCAACGACCTGATGCAGTCCCTGATCGCGGCGATCTATCCGGTCATCAAGGAGGCGCACGGTTTCGATTTCGTGCAGATCGGCATCATCACGCTGACGTTCCAGACGGCGGGGTCGCTGCTGCAGCCGGTCGTCGGCCTGTACACCGACAAGCATCCCATGCCCTATTCGACGGCGGTCGCGATGATCTTCACCTTTGCCGGCGTCCTCGGGCTCGCCTATTCGTCGAGCTATGCCCTCATCCTGGTGTCGGCGGCCTGCATCGGCATCGGCTCCTCGATTTTCCATCCGGAGGCGACACGCATGGCCCGGTATGCGTCCGGTGGCCGGCAGGGCCTGGCGCAGGGCATATTCCAGGTGGGCGGCCAGTTCGGCGGCGCGCTCGGGCCGCTGCTCGCTGCCGTGTTCATCGTGCCGCACGGGCAGTCCAGCCTTGCCTGGTTTGCCTTGGCGGCACTTGTCGCGATGGCGCTGATGATCTGGACCGCCGGACAGCATGCGCTGATCCGGCAACTGGCGCAGAGTGCTGCGAGTGCGGCGGGATCGGCGCAAAAGCTGCATCGCCATGCGCCGGCAACCGTGGCCGTCGGCCTCGTCGTCCTCACGCTCCTGATGTTTTCGAAAAACGCCTACATGGAGAGTTTCCGGTCGTTCTATACCTTCTACCTGATCGATCGCTTCGGGACATCGGTGCAGATGTCGCAGATCATGCTGTTCGTTTTCCTGCTGGCCTCGGCGGCCGGTGCCCTGATCGGCGGCATCGTCGGCGACCGGATCGGCCGCTACCGGATCATCTGGATCTCCGTGCTCGGTCCGCTGCCGCTGACATTGCTGCTTCCTTATGCGGACCTGTACTGGACGGTGATCCTGTCGATCCTGATCAACCTGATCATGGCGAGCGCCTTCGCCTCGATCCTGATCTACGCGATGGAGCTGATGCCCAACCGCATCGGCCTGATCGGCGGGTTGTTCTACGGGCTGAATTTCGGGCTCGCCGGCATCGCCGCCGCCATCCTGGGCGGCCTGGCGGACAATATCGGCATCGAGGCGGTCTACTGGCTCTGCTCCTTCCTGCCACTCGCCGGCCTGCTGACGTGGTTCCTCCCGAAGATCGAGGACACGCCGCGCGCGAAAGCGGAATGACCGGCATCGCGAAACAATTTTCAGCCTGATGTCGGATTGCCGTAACCGCGTGCGTCTTCAACCTATCGGTCGGCGATGGCGACCGGCAACCAGGATGAAAGGGTACTGTTATGGCCAAGAACACGATCTGCCTGTGGTTCGACAAGGACGCCGAGGCGGCGGCCCGCTTCTACGCCGAGATCTTTCCTGACAGCGCCGTCGGCGCCGTCATACGGGCTCCCGGCGATTTTCCCGATGGCAAGCAGGGCGATGTGCTTGTCGTGGAATTCACGGTTGCCGGCGTGGCCTGCATGGGCCTGAACGGAGGCCCGGCCTTCAAGCACGACGAGGCCTTTTCTTTCCAGATCTCGACGGAAAACCAGGAGGAAACCGACCGCTACTGGAACGCCATCGTCGGCAATGGCGGCCGGGAAAGCGAATGCGGCTGGTGCAAGGACCGCTGGGGCATCTCCTGGCAGATCACGCCCCGGGTGCTCATGGAAGCCATGCGGACCGGCGGCGCCGAAGCAAAGCGCGCCTTCGACGCGATGATGACCATGAAGAAGATCGACGTTGCCGCAATCGAGGCAGCCCGGCGCGGCTGATTTTTTTTCGCGCCGGCGGAGGCATTCTCCGTCTCTTTGCTCGTACACAACTCCGGACGCAAAACCGCGACGCGCTTTTGCTGGTCTTTCTCTAACCGATGCCGGTGAGGCGCTTGTTCCAGTCTTCGACTTTGTTGGTTTCCAGCCTGCGGGTGGCGTGGCTGCGCCAGCCGTCGGCAAGGCGTTCAAGCGCGGCAATGCCGGAAAGCTCGCCTCGGTTGAGCGGGTCGATGTAGAAGATACGCCAGATCCTGGCGACGGTCCATTCCGGTGACCGCCGTTCCATGAGCGTCAGACTGTCTTTGGGCGTGACGGTGCCGGCCTGCAGCACCCTGTAATACCAGCCTGTCCGCCCCGTGGACTGGACGTCCCGGGCCATCGCCGGCGTGCCGAAGCGTTCGTTGAGCTTCCAGCAGGGCTGCCTGCCCTGGCTGACTTCGACGATCGCCGTTCCAAGCGCGAAGACATCGCCGATCGCCACGGTGTTTTCGGTCAGCCCCGCGGTCGAGAGGTTTTCGCCGAAGGCGCCGGGATGGCTGAGCAGCGGATGGGGTCCGAGCCCCTCCGCCCAGGCCGCATAGTGGTCGAACGGATAGTGATGCACGGCCTTTTCCGGCCCGCCGTGCCGGATGGGATCGCCCTGTACGTCGCCATGGAAGCCGGTTTCCGACAGTGTGACGCTGTCCGGAACCTGCGTCTTGGCGATGCCGCTCAGGACCTTGCGCGGCCCAAGGGGGACGGCCTTGCCGACCAGCAAACCGAGGAGCGGGATCGTCATCATGGTCTTTCCTCCAAGTTCAACGGCATCAAGGCGGATGGCTGGCCGATATCGCTGCGGCGGTCGGTGGAGCCGTCCGCCTTCGTTGGGGCCAGGACGAGACCCGGCCTTCAATGTGGACATGCCGCAGAACGCGGGCGGTGTTGATCATCGCGGCCTCAGGCGGCATCCTGCGCGGACGGGGAAACAGCGCAAGTACCATCGGCACACGCGCCTTCTTCGTCGGACGCCACGGCCGGCTTGATGTCCGGCATGTGGGCAAAGAGCGCCATGGCGATCCTTGCGCCGACCGCAATGTCGTCTTCGACGCCGAATGCCTGGTGGATGATGGCGCCGTCACGGCCGATCAGCACCGAGGAAGGTGTGCCGCGCAGCCCGAAACGCTGCATCGTCACCGGAATGTCCGATCCGTCTTCCGCAAGGTCGACGGCGACGGGGGATTTCAGCCGGTATTCGTGCAGGAAAGCCTGCAAGGTCACCGGCGTCATCGCCGCATGATGCTCGAAGACGGTGTGAAGGCCAATGACCTGCAGATCGGTATTGGCGAAGATGCGTTCGATGCGCTGCACCTGCGGGATGGCTTCGGCGACACAGCCGGGGCAGAGCAGCTGGAAGCTGTGAAGAAAGACCGGCCGGCCGCGAAGCGCCTGCAGCGAAAGCGGGGTCGGGGTATTGAACCATTCGCTGGCGGCGATTTCGGGCGCGAGCGGGGCATTAAAACGGGTCATGATGTCGGATCCTTTCGGTGTGGGCGGACCGGAGGGAACGGTCCGCCCTGCATGGGGTTGCTCAGGCAGCCGTGCGCGTCAGCTTCACACCTGGAAAGTCGACCGGAACGTCGAGCGCGACGTTGAGGTAGTTGGTGAACAGGTTGAGGGCGATGTGGGCGATGATCTCGACGATCTCTTCATCGTCGAAACCGGCCGTCCGCAGCGCATCGACATCGGAAGGTTGGATGCCGGCGCGATTGTCGACAACGGTGATGGCGAATTGCAGGGCGGCGGCCGTGCGGGCATCCGTCGAGCGGCCGGCCTGCGCCTCGGCCATTTCCTGTGCCGTGGCGCCCGCCTTGCGGCCGAGGCCGGTATGGGCGGCGAGGCAATAATTGCAGCTGTTGCGGTCGGCGATGGCGACGGCGATCTGCTCGCCGAGCTTGGCGCCGAGCCCACCGCCGCCGAGGGCGCCGAAGGAACCCCACATGCTGCTCAGGGCCGCCGGCGAATTTGCCGCTGCCTTGAACATGTTGGGCACGATGCCGAATGCGGACTTGATCTGGGCCAGCTGTTCACCGGTGGTTCCCGTTGCATTCCACGGGTCGATGAGAGTAATCCTTGTCATGTTCTTTCCTTTCAATAGCCTGGAGGGAGGGAGTTGTCGGTCCGGTGATGGCAGTCACCGGGCCGATGTTTTATCCGCCAGGAACGGCCCTGCCGGATAAATCGCGGGAAGCGGTCCTGTCCCAAGGTGGCGCCGGTCATGCCGGCGGCGCATGGGGTCAGTCCCGACCGTTTTCAAACGCAGCCCAGGTGGCAGCCCGGATTGCGGCATCGGCGGTCTCGTGGTCACGGCAATCGATGCGGAGATCCCGCTGGCCGAAAGCCGCGTCGACAAATTTGCAGTGATGCGGCTGGGCCGCATCGGCATGCGCAAACGGCGCAAAATAGCGGCAGCTCGTGCACATGCGCTGGATCGGTATGGCATCGTTGACCTGCAACTGCCGGATCATCTTGATCAGCATGACCAGCAGGTCTTCCTGTTCATGCGCCGCCAGTGCCTCGGTCGCCTGGTCGGCCAGAGCTTCCTCGCCATCGCCGGCACGAAGGGCCGTCAGGCCCGCAGCCGTGATCGCGACGCTGACGCCGCGCCTGTCGGTCTCCGCCTGCCGTTTCTCGACGCAGCCCTTGCGTTCGAGGGCGGCAATCGAATCCGTAGCCGTCGGCTGCGACACACCGAGATGGAAGGCGATCTCCTTGACGCCAAGTCCATCTCCGCGACCCTCGAGAAGTTCGAGGATCGAAAGCTGCGTCGGGTTGATGCCGGCGCGCTTCGCCCGGTTCCAGTCGTCGGCGCGCATCACCATCGCAACCCGCGACAGGCCTTCATGAATTCGGTGGTGGATCGAGGTCGGGTTCTTCGGCGTTTCCATGGTGAAAATATATAGGATTCCTATTTAAATGCAAGGGCCGCGATATAAATAATGTTTCGCCGCGTCTTGCAAGGGCGGCCGTGCTTGCGTCCTCGCGGTCCATGCCGGTTGTTTCAAAATTTGGGCTGGCTACGGTTGAGGAGCGGCTGTTTTTGGGAAACCGGCACCATCGGTGGCGCTGACCGAATGTAAGTTTTGAAGCCGAAGCGGGAAATCGAGATTATTTTAATATTTTATACTTTGATTTTTTTCGTATAAAATAAAATTTGTCCAAATAATACAGCGAATTATACAAATATGAACATAATTATATAGAAAATTTTTCAAAAATTGAAGTTGATTTTTATAGTATAATTTAACTATATGATTTTACTACTATAGTTTATTATGATGATTTTCGGTGAAAATTTGTAGGAATACATATGATGGAAATCACATTGTGAATAAAGATAGAAATAAGTTATATTATTTATTTTCATGTCTGCTACATTCCGAAAATGAGCATTTAAGAGCTCAATCGAAAGGTGGGGACATGGCAACGGTTAAAGATTATACGGCATTGCTGTCGGGATCCTATTGGTATCCGACTGCGCAGGCAAAGCCTGTGATACTGACGTACTCCTTTGTAACAAAGGAGGCGACGGGAAATTTTGAAGCAAGTCAGAACCCTTTCGTTTCGGCCCTGGATGCCAAGCACCAGGATCTGGTGCGCGCCGCTCTCAATGTGTGGGCTTCGTCGACGGGTGTCATTCTGATTGAGGCGAAAGGACACGAAGGGGATCTGAACTTCGGCGTCTACACGCTCGCGGCTGGCACGAGCGCCGCCGATGCAGGTCTGCCGAGCAGCGGCGCGTTCGTCAATGGGGACGGCACCTATTCGGTCTTCGGCGGCAAGGGTGACGACGGTGCCGGCGTCGTGCGTTTCGACACCAAGACGCTGACCTACAGCGACAACGACTTCACCCACGTCGCCCTGCATGAGATCGGCCACGCGCTGGGCTTGAAACATCCGTTCGACACCAATCCGGACGTTATCCTCGACCCGACGATGGACAACGGCACCTTTACCGTCATGACCTATGCCGACTTCACGCCGAGCCTCGGAAGTCTCGACCTGCCGGCAGTGCAGTCGCTTTACGGCAATGGCGCGGCGGACGCCGCCTATCCGTTCCCCTGGTCCTGGGACGCCACCAACGAAATCCTGCGGCAGACCGGCACCGCCGCCGGCGAGTACATTCGCGGATCGCGTGCCCGTGACATCATCGAGACCAATGGCGGCAAGGATGCCGTGGTCACCTATTCCGGCGACGACATCATCTTTGCGCGCGGCCAGAGCTTTTCGGCGAATGCCGGACCAGGCCTCGACTACGTGAACAACAGCACGCTTACGCGCGGCAGTTCGACGCTGACCTATGACGCTGCAAGCCAGGTGGCGACATTGAGCTTCGGCGCCGAAGTCCAGCAGTTGATCAATGTCGAGCGACTTGGTTTCTCCGACGGCACGCTGGCCCTCGATATCGCCGGCAATGCCGGCCAAGCCTACCGCATCTACAAGGCGGCCTTCAACCGTGCCCCGGATTCGGGTGGGTTGACCTTCTGGATCAAGTCGATCGATGGCGGGCAGTCCCTGGTCAACGTGGCGGCTGGTTTCGTCGGTTCGCAGGAATTCGCCACCGTCTATGGTGCCAACGTCGACAATTCCAGCTTCATCGCCAAGCTCTACCAGAATGTCCTGGGCCGCGCCGGCGAGGCAGCTGGCATAACCTATTGGGAAGGCCAGATGACCGGTGGCATGTCGAAAGCCTCGGTTCTCGCCGGTTTCTCCGAAAGCCCGGAAAACATTGCTGGTGTCGCTCCGGCGATCAAGGATGGCATCTGGTATGTCTGATAGGATTTTATCACCGCAGCGGCAGGCTGCCGCTGCGGTGATATTCTATGCCTTTTCAAGGGGGCATGCCGCAACGCATCCAGGGTGCGTTACGGCAAAGTTGCTTTTTGTGCTTTCGATTGCACCAAAAATGGCCGCATCGTCGGAATTTCGCGTGTAGACATCCGTCGTATCTCGATATCTCTTACACTGACCGAGCGGGTGTGGGGTCCGCAGCAATCCGAGGGGAAATCATGGCGACAGTTACAGACTATACGGCACTTTTGTCCGGTTATTACTGGTATCCGACACTCCAGGCGAAGCCGGTCATCCTCACCTATTCTTTCGTCACGTCGTCTGCTGCTGGCAATCTGGAGCCGGAGAAGAATCCTTTTGCCAGCGCTATGGATGCCGGCAAGCAGGGCCTTATTCGTGCCGCACTCGACACCTGGGCTTCCATCAGCGGCGTGATCCTTCTTGAGACGAAAGCCCATGAAGGCGATCTCAATTTCGGCTTCTACAAGCTCGAAGACAATGAAAGCGCTGCCGATGCCGGGTTGCCGACCAGCGGCGCCTTCGTCAATCCCGATGGTTCCTTTTCGGTGTATGGCGGCAAGGGTGATGATGGTGCCGGCGTCGTTCGTTTCAACACGGACACCCTCACCTATAGCAACGACGATTTTACGCACGTCGCCCTGCACGAGATCGGTCATGCGCTTGGGTTGAAGCACCCCTTCGATACGGATCCGGACGTCATCCTCGATCCGTCGATGGATAACGGCACCTATACGGTCATGACATACAATGACTATACGCCGCGTCTCGGAAGCTTCGATATTCAAGCGGTTCAGGTTCTTTTCGGCAACGCCTCCGCGGATGCCGCCTATCCCTATGCATGGACCTGGGACGCCCCCAGCGAAACGTTGCGCCAGACGGGAACTGCTGCCGGTGAATATATCCGCGGAACGCGCGCCAACGACATCATCGAAACAGGCGGCGGGCGCGATGCGATCGTCACTTATGCCGGCGACGACATCATTTACGCGCATGGGCAATCGTTCTCTGCCAATGCCGGGCCCGGGCTCGACATGGTTCACAATTCCGTGGCTCGCTCCAGCATGTCGCAGTTTCAGTTTGATCGTACGGCGGACACCATCACGATGCGTTTCGGCGACCAGACGCAGTCGCTGTTCGGCGTCGAACGCCTCGGTTTCAGCGACGGAACCCTGGCGCTGGACATCGCGGGCAATGCCGGGCAGGCCTACCGGATCTATCAGGCGGCCTTCGACCGGACGCCGGATGCTGCCGGGCTGTCTTTCTGGATCAAGACCATCGATGCCGGCCGCTCCTTGCTGGATGTCGCTGCGGGCTTCATCGGCTCGCAGGAATTCGCCTCGGTCTATGGTGGCGTGACGGACAATGTCGGCTTTATTTCCAAGCTCTACGAGAACGTGCTCGGCCGTGCCGGCGAGGCCGCTGGCATCGGTTATTGGGAAGGCCAGATGAACGGCGGTGTGTCGAAGGCGTCGGTTCTCGCCGGGTTCTCCGAAAGTGCCGAAAACATCACGGGCGTCGCGCCGGCGATCGCGGATGGTATCTGGTACGTCTGAGGGTCAGGCACCTGACCCGAAACCGCTCTCAAGGCATCTCCGCCGTTATGGAACAGCGGAGATGCCTTTTCCTTGCCCTGACGAATAGCTGCCGGGCGCAGCATCTGCCGGCCTTGCTCAGTTCACCGTCACCGGTTTCGAGCGCATGCGGGCGACGGTTTCGCGTTCGGCGCGTTTGCAGCGCATCGGCGGCAGGTTGCGGTCCATCAGGGCCATGTCTTCCAGCACCATGTCGCCCATCTTCTTGAAGGCGCTGTCGAGTGCGCCGGCGCGGTGGGCGGAGAGCAGGAAACCCGCCTGCCGCCGCACGGGATGGTCGAGAGGCAGCGGTTCCGCCGGAAAGACGTCGCTGGCCGCGACGATATGGCCGCTTGCGACGGCTGCGATCAACGCATCGAAATCGACGACGCCGGCGCGGCTGAGCAGGATGAAAGCCGCGCCCTTGCGCATGCTTGCAAAGGCATCCGCGCCAAGGAAGCCCTGGTTTTCCGTAGTGACGGAGGCGACGACGAACACGAAATCGCTGTTCTGCAGCACGGTGTCGAGGCTGGCGGGTTCGACGTTGTTGTCCATGAGGATGGACGGCGGCAGCCAGGGATCGAAGACGCGGATGCGGGCGCGAAAGCCCGCCAGCACCCGGTTCAGCGCCCTGCCGAGATCGCCGAAGCCGATGATGCCGATTTCGGCGCCGCTGAGCAGCCGGGCCGAGCGGTTGCCGTCGCCGCCCCAGAGTTCCTTGCCGGCACGAAAATCCGCGTCGGCCTCGACGATGCCGCGGGCAAGGTTGAGCGCCATGGCAAGGCCGAGTTCGGCGACCGGTTCGGCAAACACCTGGCCGGTGGTGACGACATGAATGCCGCGCTGGAACAGGGTCTCGTAGGGCATGTTGTTGAAAAGGTTGCTCTCGACATTGAGAACACAGCGCAGGTTCTGCAGCCGTGCCAGCGTGTCTTCCGAAAGCGGCGGCTGGCCGATGATATAGCGTGCTTCCCGTAGCACGTCGTCCGGCAGGCCGGCGATGTCCTCGGCATCGGCTTCGAGGATCCGGTAGCCGGCGTGAAGCGCGCGGCGCGCCTCGTCGCTGAAAATCAGGTCCAGGGTGCGCGGCGCCGGCGCCGAGATGACCAGCGGCTTCTTATCGTCAGACATGCATTCCTCCCGTCCGCTCTCCCAGCGGATTTTCCGTGATTGGTGGGCAGGATCGGAATTTTGCGACGAAAAAGCAAGCAGCCGGAAGCGGTTACTCCTGCCAGGGCCAGCCGACCTGCTTTTGCCCGGGGAACCGGCCGCCGCGCGACGGCGGCTCGAAGCTCTCGACCGTGACGCCGTTGCGATTGCAACTGTAGACGACACCGGGTTCGCCGAAGCGATAGAAGGGATCGCGGCGGTAATAACGCCGTTCGCCGAGTTCGGTGCGGCATTCGAAGCCGTCGCTGTTGCTGCCGAGTTTGTTTTTCGGTTCCTTGACGCCGGGCAGATCGCGGTAAGGATCGCCGGCAGTCACGGCCTCGCGGCTGAAGTCCGTCGCCATGGCTGGCGCGGCATAAAGCAGGGTCAATGCGGCAAGAACGGCAGCGTGGCGCAGGGAAGGCATTCGTTTCGTCTTTCCGGCCGCATCCGGCCGGCCTCTTTTTCCATGAAAATAGCCGAGATGGCCGATCACGGGAACGCACATCTATTTGATGGCGCAAGCCTCACAATACAAGCCGGCGATAGGCGGTCGGCCGCTGGTAGAGCCAGCCGATGCGCTCCACCGCCTTGTCGAAGTTTTCGCGCGCCACGGTCATCGTGTGGCCGTTGGCGTGCAGCAGCGTCGCCTCATCCTCCATGAAACCGACATGGCCTTTCCAGAAGACGAGGTCGCCGCGCCGGAGATCGGCGCGCTGCAGGTCTTCGGCGGGGAAGGCGGCCTGCATGTCGGTATCGCGCGGCACCTTGTGGCCGGCCATCATCAGCGACAGCTGCACAAGGGCGGAACAATCGAGGCCGAAGCCCGAGCGGCCGCCCCAGAGATAAGGGGTTTCGAGAAAACGCAGCGCAATCGATACGGCGTCGTCATCGAGCACTGCGTCTACCGGCAGGCAATGGGCGGCGATGACGGCACCGCCGTCCGCCAGCAGGAAATAGCGGGTGCCGCGGGTCTCCGTCTCACCGGTGACCGTCAGGCGGCTGCCCATGGAGAGCGCCTTGACCACCGGGCTGCGCAATTCGGCACGCGGATAGACGAAGCTGCGCGGGACTGTGATACGGTGCGTCGGTGCGGCGGCATCCGTTGTCAGGGCCGCTTCCGGCAGATAGCCGACATATCCGTCTTCTGATGCCTTGACCCAGGCCCAGCCATCGGCGCGCTCGAAAACCGTCACCTCCTCGCCGAGCAGCAGTTCGGTGTCGATGCCGGTTTCCGTGTCCGCGCGGGGCCGCAGGGCGATGACGGGCATGGCGATGCGGGCCTTGTCGCCGGCAACGAAACGGAGGGCATCGACATGCCCTTCAAGATCCTGTTCGGCAAGATCGGGCCGGAAGGCGTGGAGGCGGCGGTCGAGCATCGGTTCCTTTCCGGCGGCAGCCTGGAGGCTATCTTCTGTCAGGCGGTGAGCGAGCGGCCCTGTGCCATCACCAGGTCGCCGAGGGCTTCGAGATAAAGCGCCCCCCTGACGGTTCGCTTGATGATGACGTTGCGGCGATCGATATCATCGCGCCCCCGGTCGACGAGGCCGAGCTCGCCCATCGTGTCGAGCGCGCGGGTGATCACCGGCTTGGTGACGCCGAGCGTTGCCGCCAGGCCGCGCACGGTGTGGGGTGGGGGCACCAGATAGATGTGCAACAGGATCGCCATCTGCCGTAGCGTCAGGTCGAAACCGTCCTGGCGCACCTGCTCCAGCATCACCCCATGCCACAGGCCGAGCGCCTGCGACGCCGTCAATTCCAAGCTCACACGGCACTCCGTCCTGTCCAGACCGCATTTCGAGAGCATTTGCACGCAATTCCGGCCGCAAAACCGCTGCGCACTTTTGCTGGAATTGCCTTATTGTCCCGGAAAGCCGATGCCCTGGCAAGAGGCCGGCGGGGCGGACCTCAGCGCAGGCTGCGGCGGATGTGCTGATAGAGAGCGCGGATCGCCTGCGCCTCGCCGCCGATCGGCGAGGGCGGTCGTTCGCTCTGCGCCCAGCCGAAGATGTCGAAATGCACCCAGCTCTTCGTCTGGGTCACGAAACGCTTGAGAAACAGCGCCGCGGTGATCGAACCGGCCATGCCGCCGGACGGCGCATTGGTGAGGTCGGCGAGCCGGGCGGAAATGTCCCGATCGTAACCCATGTACAGCGGCATGCGCCACATCGGATCGTCGGTCTCGATGCTGGCGTCGTTGAGGTCGTCGGCAAGCTGGTCATCGTCGGTGAAGAAGGGCGGCAGATCGGGACCGAGCGCCACGCGCGCCGCGCCCGTCAGGGTCGCCATGTCGACCAGCAGGTCCGGTTCCTCTTCGTCGGCATAAGCCAGCGCATCGGCCAGGATCAGCCGGCCTTCGGCGTCGGTGTTGTCGATCTGCACCGTCAGGCCCTTGCGGCTGCGGTAGATGTCGCCGGGCCGGAAGGCGTTGGCGGAGATCGAGTTTTCGACGACGGGAATGATGACGCGCAGGTCGACCTTCAGCTTGGCGTCCATGATCATCAACGCCAGGCCCATGACGTTGGCGGCACCGCCCATGTCCTTCTTCATCAAGAGCATGGAGGAGGCCGGCTTGATGTCGAGGCCGCCGGTATCGAAGCAGACGCCTTTGCCCACGAGCGTGATGCGGCGGTGTCCCTTCTTGCCCCAGCGCATTTCGAGCAGGCGCGGCGCGTCGGCGCTGGCGCGGCCAACGGTGTGAACCAGCGGGAAATTGCGATCCAGGAGCTCGGCGCCGGTGATGACGCTGGTTTCGGCGCCGTAATGGGCCGCCAGCGCCCGGAAGGCGGCTTCGAGCTGCGCGGGACCCATGTCGTTGGTCGGCGTGTTGATCAGGTCGCGGGCAAGGAAGACGCCGGCCAGCTGGCGCTTGATGTCGGGGGCATCGGCATCCTGCGGGATGAGCAGGGTCGGTCCGGCCGACTTTTCGGATTTGTAGCGGTCGAAACGGTAGCTGCCGAGGCCGTAGCCGAGCGCCAGACGGTTGGCGGTCAGTGGCGCCGTCTCGATGTGCCATTCGCCGGCGGGCAGCGAGCGGGCAAGCTTGCCGGTGAGGAACGGTGCCTTCGACGGGTTCTTGCCGAGGCCGAACAACGCACCGCCGAGATGGCCGTCGCTGGTGGGGATCAGCAGGAGCGAGCCGGTTTCGGCCTTGTAGCCGGCCTTGCCCGCCCAGTCGAGGGCGACGGGATCGATGGTGCCGGTCTCGATATGGGCCGGCGTCACGGCGAAGATCGGCAGCGAACTGCCGCCCTTGACGGTAAAGGGCGAGGGACGTTCGATGTATTGGTAGGGGGCCATGATCAACCTTCGGACTGGCTGGGGAATCGCTGCATTAACACTCTGTTAGGGTTAACAGATTATTGCTGGATCGAAGGTTGCGCCGAAAAACTTCGCGAAATGGCGCAGAATCGCTATCGAAGGCAGGGCCATGGCATCTTCCGCACGCATCGTTTCACGCAGGTCGAAGCTTCTCCCGGGGATCGCCGTGGCGCTGATCGCTGTCGCGCTCGCCGGCTGTGCATCGTCGCGAAAGGAACTGACGACGGGTTCGATCCCGCGCATGTCGAAGCCGGTCGAGGAGATGAATAGCACGGAATTGGCCAGTGCCGGCGAAAATATCGGCAAGGCTTACGAGAAAAACCCCAAGGACGCCAAGATCGGCATGAGTTATGCCAATGTCCTGCGCATGAGCGGCAAGAATGCCCAGGCCTTGGCCGTCATGCAGCGGGTGGCGATCGCCAATCCGACCGACCGCGAGGTTCTAGCCGCTTACGGCAAGGCGCAGGCCGCCGCCGGGCAGCTGGAGCAGGCGCTGGCCACCATCGGCCGCGCCCAGACGCCGGATCGGCCCGACTGGCGGCTGAAATCCGCCGAAGGCGCCATCCTCGACCAGCTGGGCCGCGCGAACGAGGCACGCGGTCGTTATCGCGACGCGCTCGACATCCAGCCGAACGAACCGTCGATCCTCTCCAACCTCGGCATGTCCTATGTGCTGGCCGGTGACCTGAAGACCGCCGAAACCTACCTGCGCTCCGCCTCGCAGCAGGCGACGGCCGACAGCCGCGTGCGCCAGAACCTGGCGCTCGTCGTCGGCCTGCAGGGCCGTTTCGACGAGGCGGAACAGATTGCCCGGCGCGAACTCTCGCAGCAGCAGGCGGATGCCAACGTCGCTTATCTGCGCTCGATGCTGTCGCAGCAGAATTCCTGGAAGCAGCTTGCGGATAAAGGTAAGCCGGCTATCGAGAACGGGACGAATTAAGGAGGGCGGGGGCGTTTTTTCGGCCCCACCCTCGGAATGAAAGCGGTTAAGCCTTCAGCCCCTTCAGGACATTGGCCGTATTGATGCCGATCTCGTTGACGCCGTAGCCGCCCTCCATGCAGACGAGCACGGGAACGCCTGCCTTGGCGATCTTTTCGCCCATGGTGATGTAATCCGGCGTCTTCAGCTTGAAGAAGCTGATCGCATCCTTTTCGAACGTATCGACACCCAGCGAAACGACGATGGCTTCGGCTCCGAATGCCTTGATCTTGGCGAGCGCATCGTCTAGCGCCTGCGCCCAGACGCTCCAGGGCGTGCCCGGCGGCATCGGGTAGTTGTGGTTATAACCTTCGCCGGCACCGGCGCCGGTCTCGTCGGCGTAACCGAGAAAGTACGGGAAGGCATCGACCGGGTCGCCGTGCAGCGAGGCGAACAGCACGTCGTTGCGCTCGTAGAAGATATCCTGGGTGCCGTTGCCGTGATGGAAATCGACGTCGAGTATGGCGACCTTCTTGGCGCCGTGATCGAGGAATCGCTGGGCGGCGACGGCGGCGTTGTTGATGAAGCAGTAGCCGCCATAGAGGTCGATGCCGGCATGGTGGCCCGGCGGGCGGCAGAGCGAGAAGGCGAAGCGGTTGCCGGCATTCACCCAGTCGGCGCCGGTCAGCGCGCAGTTCATCGACGAAATCGCCGCCTTGTAGGTGCCCTGGGTGATCGAGGTTTCGAGCGCATTGGCGTAATAACCGACGACGCCGTCGATGTTGTTGGGGATCTTGTGGCGGGATCACCTCACCCTGGAAACCTTCGGCGACCCAGCGGTCCCAGACGGTTTCGAGGAAGGACAGAAAACCCTTGTCGTGCACCTTCTCCGCCGTTTCCAGCGAATAGCTGTCGGGCGCCACGACATCGGTGAACCCCTCTTCCTTCACCGCCTGCAGGATCCATTCGGCGCGGAACGGACCTTCGAACGGCTTGACCAGCAGTCCGCCGTGCAATTCGGTCTTGGCATCTCTCAGCTTGTGATCTTCGGAATAAATGACTCGCATAATAAGACCCTGATGATTTTGATCAAATCAGGTTAGCCCCGTTGCGAAGGCAAAGGCAAGCCGCTTGCGCATAAAGGTCGGCCGGGCGCCCGAGAGAGGCGTCCGGCCGGCAAAATCGATTACGGGACGAGGTTGATTTCTTCCGTCTCGCCGCCCGTGCACGTGTAGCAGCAATCCGTGCACGTTTCGGCGTTGTCCGGGCCCGTGCCCCAATAGGTGCTCTTGTCGCCGGAAACCCAGGCGCCGTAGCAGATCTTTTCGCCTTCGTTGCAGGCGAGAGACATGGTCTTCGATTCGCCGTCGTCGAGGTAATAGACCTGGTTGTCGCCCGGCCAGACATGGCTGCGATCCTGGCTGTAAAGCTCGACTTCGACCGCGTTCGGATGGCTGTTGCGCATCACGAAGGTAACGTCTGCCGCCGAAGCGCTGGAAGCGAAGCCGAGCAGTGCGGAAGACAGCACCGCAACGCCTGCGGCGGCCGAAAGCAGGCGCCGTACAGAATATGTAGTTTTCATCGTTCGATCCCCAAAACACAGGCGGATGCCTGCACGCGATCCTTAGCATGGCCCCAGGCGGTCGAAAATGGCCAACCCTCTGTGACAGCGGCTTATTTTTGGGTTGAAATCGCTCAGGCGAGACGTTTGTAGAAGATGGTGGTCGGGCAATATCCGCCTTCCGGCCACATGGCATAATCGGGAATGACGCCGACGCGGGTCCAGCCGAGCCGCGGATAGATCGATTCCGCCGGGCTGCCGGTCGCGGTATCGAGAACCAGCAACGTCTTGCCCGCCTTGGCCGCCTCCTGTTCGATGGCCATCATCAACTGCCGGCCGAGGCCCTGGCCGCGGGCCTTGCTGTGGACGAGCAGCTTTTTCAGGTCGCCGCGATGCGGCTGGTTCGGCATCTGCGCCACGCCGACCTGGACGGTGCCGACGATCTCGCCGTCCGTTTCGGCAACCATCAGCAGGGTGGCGCCGGCTTCGGCCTGTTCGGCGACGCCCTGCCAATAGGGTTCGGCATCGGCTGCCGTGTAAGGCTGCATGAAACCGACGGAGGCGCCGCCGGTGACGGAATCGGCAAGCACCTCGCACAGGCCGGGAATGGCGGCGCGAGCTTCCGCGCCGGTCAGAAGACGGAGGGTCGTCATGGCAGGAACTCCTTGAACGGTTCAGCGGCCGCGATCGAGGATCACGGCGTAACGGGCGGGCGCCTTGCCCGGATTGTGGAAGTCGAAGGCATCGCCGATATCCATGTAAAGGCAGTCGCCCGGCTGCAACCGATGCACCGTCTCGCCGATGGTCATCTCCAGCTCGCCTTCGAAGAGCCAGATATGCTGGGTCATCACCCGGCTTTCGGGCCGCGGCGGAAAGCTGACGCGGGCGCCGGCGGGGAAATCCACCTCGACGATATCGACCCTCGACGGCGTGCCTTCCGGCGATACCGAACGCCGCAGGTAACCGGTGTGCGGATCGCGCCAGAGCCGCTGTGCCGCACGCCGCCTGAGCGGAGAATAAGCCTGTTCGCCATCGGCGAAGAAGGCGGACAGCGACAGGCCGAGCGCTTCGCACAGGCGCGCCAGCAGCGATGCCGTCGGGCTGGCCTCGGCGCGTTCGATGCGAGAGATCATTGCCCGGCTAACATTCGATGCCGCGGCCAGATCTTCTAGCGTCATCGCCCGTTGCGTCCGCAACGCTTTCAGGCGGGCGCCAACGGCGATCTCGATCTCCGTATCATTTGATTCCATTATCATAGAATTGCATGATCTTTTAGTGGAATCAAGCAGCCTCGGCCGCCCTGGAAAATATTTCATTCATGCCGCTCCGGCGATATTGCCGCCGGCCCGCCGCCGTTATGGTCTTGCATCGAGTGAGTCGCGTTGAGGGCGTCCGCATGCCGGGGAGGGAAGGATGAGTCAACCGAAGGAGGAAACGGGATCGGTTCTGTCGATCTTCAGCATCATCGTGTCGATGACCGGCGTGGCGCTGGGCAACGGCATGATGCTGGCCTACGTGCCCTTCCTGCTGGCCCGCAACGAGGCGCCGTCCTGGATTGCCGGTGCGACGTTGACGGCGATCGCCTTTGGCGGTTTCGTCGGCTGCGCGGTGACCGGACTGCTGATCCGACGTGTCGGCCACGCCCGGCTGCTGCCCTGCTCGTTTGCCGTCGTGATCCTGTCGGCGATCCTGATCGGCTTCGGCGTCAATCCGTTGCTCTGGGTGTTCGCCCGCGGGCTTTATGGCGCCGCGGCCAATACCAATTTCATCATCGCCCAGAGCTGGCTCAACCACGCCTCGTCGAATGCCTGGCGCGGCAGGGCGATGTCGGTCTTCTACATGACCTATGTGATCGGCATCGGTACGGGCGCCTGGATTTTCGGGCAGATCCCGGCGGACGGCAACATGGCGCCGATGCTGACGGTGCTGTTCACGACACTCGGCATCATCCCCATCAGCCTGACGCGGCTGCCGATCCCGCCGGCTCCGGCAAAGGTCAGCGTCGACATCGCCATGGCCTGGCGCAATTCGCCGGTCGCCTTCGTCGGCGTGCTTGCCGCTGGCGGGCTATCGATGGTGGTGCAGGGGTTCACGCCGATCTATGCCGCCGAAAACAACGTTTCGCAGCAGGATGTGGCGCTCTTGATGTTCTGCATGCAGTTCGGCCTGATCTTCATCCAGTATCCCATGGGGGTGATGTCCGATCGCGTCGATCGCCGCTACGTGCTGATCGGCGTCTGCACGCTGATTGCGGTCGCCGGTGTCGCCTCGCTGTTCGTCTCCTTTGCCAGCCTGTTGCTGCTGATGCTGGTTTTCACCATCTGGGCCGGGGCGGTGGAGACGGTCTATTCGATCGCCAACGCCCACGGCAACGACCGCACCGATCCCAAGGACTTCGTGCCGCTGGCCAGCACGCAGCTGCTCGCCTGGTCGATCTCCGCGACGCTGGCGCCGCTCGCCGTGACGCTGATCACGCCCGCCTTCGGGCCGAAAACCTTCATCTACGTCGCGATCGCGCTTGCCGTCGCTTATGCGATCTTTGTTGCGTTGCGCCTGTGCGAGCGGCCGCGGGCGCCGGAAGAGGCGCGCGAAACCTTCGAGATGATGACGGCGCAGGTGCCGAATGCCGCCGGGCTCACCGATCCGCCAGCCGGCGATACCGCCCGCAACGGCTGATTTTCCGGCCAATATCGTCAACAAAGTCTTTCTTTCCGCTTTGCGGCGCGAAAGCCCCCTGCTATATGCGCGACCATGAGCACAGACAGCACCCGTACGCCCCTCGACCATATCCGCAACTTCTCGATCGTGGCCCATATCGACCACGGCAAGTCGACGC
>ERZ778022.2665-NODE-2665-length-18356-cov-4.867658_pt1 | contig 18356 bp, 7 predicted proteins | sample MGYA00375752_ERZ778022 | MGnify/ENA primary metagenome ERZ778022 (study PRJEB29350, sample SAMN05389826) | bioreactor metagenome | isolation source: Thiocyanate bioreactor | place: South Africa: University of Cape Town | collected 2014-04-04 ... | reverse complement strand
GCAAAACACGGGCACCATGACGTACCGCCTGATCTGCAACCCGGGGTACTACGGCACCGTCACCACCACCACGGCGTCGCCCGCCACGTGCGCGTACTCCGGCACCGACCCCACGTGCACCACCTGCCCCGCCGGCAAGTACTGCCCCGGCGACGGCACCGCGTACAACTGCCCCGCCGGCTACTTTGGCTCCTCCACCGGCCTGTCCTCCAACCTGTGCAACGGCATGTGCACGGCGGGCTACCAGTGCCCCTCGCCCGGCGGCAGCACCAGCGCCACACTGCAGGCGTGCGGCGGCACCGGCAACTTGTATTGCCCAACGGTGCGTGTCGGGGGACGGTGGCAGGTATTACTGTGTACAGTACTTTGTGTGTCCCCACCCCCACACCCCACTCCCGCAACCCAACTTGCAGGGGAGCTCAGCGCCGACGACGGTGACGACGGGCTACTTCACGGGGCCCACTACGTCGTCCGCGTCGCTGCGCGAGTGGCAGGCGCCCTGCCCCACTGGCCGCACCTGCACGTCGGGCGTCGTGCTGGCGGGCGTGGACTTTGGGTCCACCTGCCCCTCTGGCGCCATGTCGGTGACGGTGAACGAGAATACACCGTCCATTGACATCCTGCCGTCGGCGCTGTCGGTGACGACGCCCGGCTACTCGGGCACCCTCAACTGGACGGTGGCGTTCACGGCGTCGGGCGCCTGCCTGGCGTCGCGCTCCGTCGTGCTCACCAACGGCACCAGCACCAGCAACAGCCTGCGTGTGGGCACCACGCCGCTGGACGCCACCTTCTGCAACACGCCCTTCAAAGCGACGGTGACGGCGGCGCGCACCGCCGACATCATGCTGTACGCCTCCTGCGCCGTCACCATCACGGTGCTGCAGGTGGGCCGGCAGCCGTTCATCACCGACTGCCGGCCGCGCAACGTGTCGGAGCGGTCGGTGCCTGGCACGGCGGTGGGGGCGCCGCTGGTGGGCGGCGTGAACAACACGGGCACGACGCTGCTGTGGAGCGTAGATGACACCTCGTCGCCGGTGTACATTGACGCGTGCACCGGCGGCGTGCGGGTGCGCACCGTCATGTACTACGCCACCACCAAGAACTTCACGGTGCCCATCCGACTCTCCAACTCCGGCCTCCCGCCCCTGCTGTCCACCACTTGCAACCTCACCGTCAGCGTGCTGCGCGTGAACCAGAAGCCGAGCCTGGTGTCAGCGTCCTTCTTCGTTAACGACCTGTCGTCGGTGGGCACGTACGTCGGCACGCTGGAGGGCACCGACCCCGACCCGGGCGACGTGGTGGGCAAGTGGAACGTGACGGCGGTGGACTCGCCCGACGCCTTTGCCGTCAATGCCACCTCCGGCGTCATTACCGTCAAGGCGGGCGTGCTGGACATCCTGAAGAAGGCGACGTACAGCTACACGGTGGCGTTTACCGACGGGTGGGATGTGGTGACGGCGCCCATCACCATCACGCTGAAGGTGGTGCCGCGCCCGCCCACCACCTTTGCGCAGAGCCGCGTGGTGAGCGAGGCGGCGGCGGGTGGTGCGCACCTGCCACCCGCCCTCAACGCCTCGCACCCGCAGGGCACCAACTTCTCGTTTGTGGCGCTGGCGCCCGCCACGCCGTTTGGCATCTTCCCCAACGGCACCGTGTACCTCCTGCCGGGGTACACCCTCGACTACAACACCGCCTCCACCTACACCCTTGTGTTTTCCATCCTGGACGCCAAGGGCCTGGCGACGTCCGACACGCTGACGGTGACGGTGACGGAGGTGAACAAGCCACCGCGCTTCCCCGCCGGCCGCGCCTGGACGCTGGGCGTGAACGAGGGCTCGGTGGGCGGCACTGCCATCGGCAACGTGTCCGCCGTCAGTTCACCCATCTTTGTGGCTGCCACCGACCCCAACACGCGCGACACGCTGCGGTACACCATCACCGGCGTGGCGCCGCCCGCCGCCGCTGCCCTGTTTGACGTCAACGTGCTGACCGGCCTGCTGACGGTGGCCGCCGGCGTGCCAGGCGGCGTGCTGGCGTACGACGAGACGCTGGCGTGGCCGTCGCCGCGCACCGCCACCGTCAACATATCTGCCACTGACAACGGCACGCCGCGGCTGTGGGACAACGCCACCGCCACGGTCACCATCCAGAACGTGAAGCCGCGCCTGACGGGGCGCACCGTGTCCGTGCCCGCCAACGCCGCTGGTGGCACGGTGCTGGACGTGGTGAAGGCGTGGACGCCGTACCCCGCCGGCATTGTGATGTATGACCTCACTGCCAACGACGTCGACCTGCTGGGCCGGCCCGCCTTTGTCATCAACGCCACCGGCGGCCTGGCGCTTGCCACCTTTGCCAACGCCACGCCGCCGTCCTTTGACTTCAACGTGCGGTGGCGGTACAACGTGACGGTGCGCGCGCGCGACATCAACGGCCTCACCGTCTCCGCCGTGTGGGTCATCCTGCTGAACCACGTGAACCGGCCGCCCGTGTGGTCGCGCGTGCCGCTCATGTTTGCCGCGTCGCTGACGAGCGGCACGGTGGGCGTGCCGCTTGCGACGTACGTGACCGACCCCGACTCGGGCCTGGGCCTTGGTGAGAACCTGACGTACCGCATCCGGCCGGGGCTGGGATCCGGCAACACGGACGGCACCTTTGGCGTGGTACTGACCACGGGGCAGGTGTTCGTTGCCAACAACGCCACGCCGTCATTTGCCTTCCCGCCCGGCGCGCTGGCGGCGCCCACGTACAACATCACGGTGGAGGTGTCGGACGCCGGCGTGGACGGCCCCGTGTACACCGTGGCCACCAACATCACCATCCAGCTGACGGTGAACCAGATCCCGCCTGACGTGTCCGCCTACAACCTGACGGTGGCGGAGCACGTGCCAGTGGGCACGGTGGTGGGCACCGTGGCAGGCTCCACCGTCAACGTCGGCTACAAGCTGACGTACTCGCTGGCGGGCACGGGCGCCAACGCGTACGCGCCCTTCCCGTTTAACATCACCACGACACCCGGCGGCAGCGCCAACGTGGGTGTCATCCGCGTCACGGGCGCGGCGCCCATCGAGTTCTGGGGCACCGCCGCCTCCCAGTTCCGCTTCTACGCCGCCACGCTTACCGTGACGGACAACAACCCCACCAGCCCGCTGTCGCGCTCCGCGCCGCTGGAGATCTGGGTGACGTGGGTGCACGAGCCGCCGTACTTTGACACCGTGGCGCGCCGGCCCGCCTCCGTCACCTTCAGCCTCCGCCTGGACGAGCACTCGCCGCCCGGCACACTGGTCACCTCACCGTCCACCGGCTCCTGCCTGGTGCGCGGGTACAGCAAGGACCCGTGGCAGAACGTGGCACTGACGTACCGGTGGTCAGCGGGCGGCGCCGCCACCTCCCTGTTTGCCATCAACGCGACCACCGGCTGCGTGACGGTGGCGGCCGGCGCGGGCGACATTGCGTACAACAACGCGCCGTGGTACGTGCTGACGGCGGAGGTGCGCGACGTGCTGGGCGCCACCGACACGGCGACCGTCAACATCACGGTGGCGGACGTGAACGACCCCGCGGTGTGGGCGGGCGTGTTTGACCTGTCAGGCGCCAACGTGACGGCCACCGGCCTGCGCGTGCCTGAGAACGCCACCACGGGCACCGTGTTTGGCTACGTGCGCGTCGTGGACCCCGACCGCTCGCCCGCCGCCGCCGCCGGCGGGTGGGGCGCCATGGTGTACGGCACTGGCTCCACCGGCCCCGTGGGCATCAACGCCACCACCGGCGCCGTGTACCTGCAGGTGGGCGGCACGTTTGACTGGTGGGACTCGCCGTCGTTCATGGTGACGGCGGCGGAGTCGGACACCGCGGTGCCCTCCCTCGCAGTCTACCTCCCCTTCCGTGTGACGCTGGTGCAGGTGAACACGGTGGCGGTGAGCAGCTTTTCTGTGGCACCCGGCACGCCGGCGGCGGCTGGCGTCAACGGCACGGCGCACAACGTGGTGGGCTCGCCTGACGCCACCTTTACCACGCGCGGCGGCACGGTGGTGTACATCACGGGACGCGGGTTTGGGCGCACGGCGCGGCGGCTGGCGGCAGAGGGCGCGACGCCCGCCGCCACGGCCATCACCGCCACGTACGGCCCGCGCGGCGTGGAGTACGCTGCCACCGGGTGCTCCGTGTTGGTGGCCAACACGGTGGTGCGGTGTGTGACGACGGCGGGCGTGGGGTCGGGGCACATTTGGACGGTGATCGCAGACGGCTGGCCGGGTGTGTCCACCACTACTACCGCTTACTTTGCGCCCGACGTGACGGCCGTGGTGCGCGCCGCCGCGCCGCCCGTGGGCGCCACGGAGGCCGATCAGGGACTTACCACCGCCGGCGAGCCGGTGCTGGTGAACTGCACCGACTGCGGCCCCGCCGCCGCCGTCGTCACGCTGCGGTACGGCCGCACGCCCGCGGAGCACGGCGTGCAGGCATGCACCTGGGTGGTGCCGCAGGTGCAGCTGCGGTGCGCCACGACGGCGGGCGTGGGGTCGGGCCTGGTGTGGCAGCTGACGGTGGGTGGCCAATCCAGCGACGCCTTCAATGGCTCCGCCGTGCATTACGCGCCGCCCACCATCACCGCCGTCGCGGCGCCGCGTCTGGATACCGGCGGCCACGACATCATCTCCCTCACCGGCACCAACTTTGGCCCCGCTGGCACGTCGGAGCTGGTTGTGACATACGCCGTGAACCTGACGGCGGCGTCCGGCGGCAGCGTCGCGCTGTACACCGCCACCAACTGTACTACCGGCGCCACCACGCCGCACACCGGCATTACTTGCAATGCGGCACCCGGTGTGGGCTGCAACCTGACGGTGGCGGTGGCGGTGGCGGGTCAGGGCTCGCCGCCTGCGTCCGCCGCCACCGCCTCCCTGTGCTACAAGCCGCCCGTGCTGGGCGGCCTGGCGGGCATGGGGAAGGACGGCGGCAACACGCAGGGTGGGCAGCAGGTCATCCTGACGGGGTCGCAGTTTGGCCCCGTCACACCCCTGCTGCCCGACGGCACCCCTACTGGCCCCTCCCTGCCTGCCGCCTACTACGCGCACCCGGCGACGTGGGCGGACAGCGGCAGCACCGGCGCGCGGTACACCGCGGCGGGGTGCTTTGTGGCGGTGGCGGGCACCAAGATGGTGTGCGCCACGGCACCGGGGGTGGGCGCCGGCCTGGTGTGGCGGGTGGAGGTGGGCGGGCAGACGTCGCCGGTGCTGACGTCCGACTCGTCGTCGTACCACCCGCCCATTGTAGCGTCGTACGCCCCCACGCTGCACCCTGAGACGGCGGGCGGCGAGGTGATTGCCATCACGGGCGCGCAGTTTGGCCCCGCCGGCACGCCCATCGACGGCGCCACCTACGGCCCCAACGGCACCGAGTTTGTGGCCACCAACTGCAGCCTGGTGACGCCGCACACGCAGGTGCAGTGCACGACGGCGGTGGGCGCCGGCGCCGGTCTCAAGTGGTTTGTGACGGTGGACGGCCAGCGCTCCGTCACGCCCTCCACCGCGTACGCGGCGCCCGAGATCACCGGCTTTGCCGGCCCCGGCGCCGTTAATGGCAGCACGGACGGCGGCGCGGCGGTGGTGCTCACTGGCCGCTACTTCAGCGTCGCCAAGTTCCTGGGCGCCGTCACGTACGGCGCCACGGGCGTGGAGTTTTCTGCCTCCAACTGCACCGTCACCACGCCGCACACCGCCATCACGTGTAACACGGTGCCGGGCACGGGGCGGTACCTGCGGTGGGCGGTGACGGTGGGCGGCCAGCCCAGCGCGCCCTCCATCGCCCGCACCTCCTACGCGCCGCCTGCCATCACTGCGCTGTCGCCCACCGGCGTGTCCACGCTGGGTGGCGTGCTGGTGACCGCCACCGGCACCAACTTTGGCGTCACCTACCCCGCCGCCGCCGTCCGCGTGCTGCACAACGCGCGCGCGCTGCCCGCGCCGCCCGCCGACCAGCTGGCGGCGTACTGGGACGCGGTGTACGACGGCAGCCCAGAGGCGCTGGCGGCGGCGGCGGGCATGGACAACGTCACCGCCTGGCTGGCGTCCCTGCCCACCTTCCTCCCCACCGCCGCCGTGGCGCTGGGCGGCGGCGTGCACGCCGTCACGTGGCGCACGCCGGCGGGCTTTGGCGCGGGCGAGGTGATTGTGATGGTGGACGGCGTGCCGTCGCGGCCGGTGCGCCTGCCGTACGGCGCGCCGGTGGTGGCGTCTGTGTCGCCAGACCGGCAGGGCCTGCCGCCCGGCCTGCTGCGCATCACGGTGGACGGCAGCAACTTCTGTAACGGCGCCGACGGCTGCGGCGTGCTAGTGGTAAACGGCGACGCGGTGGCGACGTCGGCTTGGGACGACAACACCGTGGTGGCAGTCATTGCTGACCTGGCCGCCGGCGCGCCCGCCGCCGCCGTGGTGGTGGTGGTGGGTGGCGTGGCGTCCAACACCAAGACCTTCCTGAAGCCCGTGCCCGCCATTAACGCACTGGCGGCGCAGGGCGAGTGGGGCGCCATGGCGACGGCGGGTGGGCAGCTGTTCTGGGTGGCGGGCGTGGGCAACCTGGGCACGGAGCCCGCCAACGTGACGATCGGCCCGTGGCCGTGTGTAAACATGACGCGCGCGGTGGACAACGGCCGGCTGCCCACCGACCAGGACGCCGAGTTTACGCTGACGTGCGTCACGCCGCCCGGCGTGGGCGTGGGGTGGCCAGTGGTGGTGACGTCGTTTGGCGGGCCCAGCCGCGCCAACAGCCCCGTCACCTTAAGTTACGCGCCGCCGGCGGCGGCCGACCTGCGGCAGGCGGGTGTCGGCGGCGGCAGCTTGATCACGGGGCCCGCCCGCGTGCCCACCGTGGGTGCGCCCGTGGTGCTCACCGGGTCGCAGTTTGGCGCGCCGGGTCTGCTGGCGGACTCGGGCGCGGCGCTGGTGGTGCTGCTGGATGACGCGCTGCCGCTCAACGTGTCGGCGCACGCGCAGGGCGCGCTGGCCGTGAGCGTGCCGCCCGGCGACGGCATGCTGCACTACCTGCGCGTGATGGTAGCGGGCCAGGCGTCCGACCCGCTGCACTTTAACTATGCGCCGCCGTCGGTGGCGGCGGTGACGCCGGCCCACGGGCCCACGCTGGGCGGCACTGTGGTGACGGTGCACGGCGCCAACTTTGGTGTCAGCACGTCGCCCTCCGTGACGCTGGGCGGCGTGCCGTGCGCGCTGGCGCCTGGGTGGGTGCCCGCACCGGGGCACGACACCCTCGCCTGCGTGGCGCCGCACTCACAGGGTGTGGCGCAGGCGGTGGTGGTGAGCGTGAGCGGGCAGGTGTCGGGCCCCGCGCCGTCTTCCGCGGGTTGGTGGAGCTACGACGCGCCGGCGGTGGTGCGTGTGACGCCAGACCACGGGCCCACGTCGGGGCGCACGGTGGGGGACCTGACGGCGGACGGCCTGCACCGCACGCCTGGCGCGCGCATCGTGACCACCCTGACGGGCACCAACCTTGGCATGCACGGCGTCGTGGCCATGTGGGCGACGGAGGACGGCGACCCGCTGGCGGCCAATGTCAGCGTGCCGGCGGGCGACGTGCTGTCGTGGAACGACACCACCGTCGTGTACTACGCACCCGAGGGCTTTGGCTACGGCCTGGAGCCGCGGTTGTGGGCGGGCCAGTGGAGCGGTCCCACGCCTGTGCGGTTTGACTACGACCCGCCCACCGTGCTGGCGGTCATGCGTGCGGACCGCACGCTGTCGCAGTGCCAGACCTTTGACCAGTGCTTCACGGCGGGCAACACGACGCGCTGCCGCACCGTCACCATGGGCTGCTACCCCACGCGCGGCGGCTTTGCGTTGGAGGTGGTGGGCGCGTCGTTTGGGCCGCAGGCCACCCTGAGCGGCGTGACGGAGGTGACCGTGGGTGGGCGGGTGTGTGCGCCGGCGCGCGACCCCGCGCTGGCGGCGCGCGCCAGCCACACCTCCGTGCTGTGCATCGCGGCGGCGGGCGTGGGGGAGAACCTGCCGGTGGTGGTGGCGGTGGGCGGCCGCGCCAGCGCGCCGTCGACCAACGCCACCCTGTCGTTTGACCCGCCCGTCGTCACCTCCATCGTGCCTAACACGCCGGACGCGCGCGGCAGCCAGGACGTGGCGGTCAAAGGGTGGAACTACGGCACGGAGGCGACGCCGCTGGCCATCACGGTGGACGACGAGGCGTGTGGGTCGCCCGAGTGGCTGAACGACGGCCTGCTGCGGTGCAGCCCGCCGGCGCAGGCGGTGGGCGCCAAGAACGTGTCCATCTCGGTGGCCAACCGCACGGCGCCGTACACGTTCTGGGACGTGGAGGAGGCGGTGGTGTACCTGTGCCAGCGCGACTACTACGGCCTGGACGGCGAGGTGTGCCTGGCGTGCCCCACCGGCGGCGTGTGCCCCGGCTCGGAGCGCTACGTGGACCTGCTGAACTCCACCGCCGGCTACTGGCGGTCGGACGTGCCGGTGGACACCTCCGACGCCTCCATGTGCGACGCGCCGCGCCGCCTCACCCGCACCGCCTGCCCCGTGCTGCGCCCCTGCGAGCCCGCCGCCGCGTGCCTGGGCGGCAACACGTGCGCGGAGGGGTACGTGGCGGAGCGGTGCGCCGCCTGCCTGCCCGGCAAGTACTACCGCATGAACGGCGAGTGCGTCAAGTGCCCCTCCTCCATGTACGCGCTGTACATCGGCCTGGCGCTCGTGCTCATGGCGGGCATCGGCCTGTCGTACTACCTGCAGAAGAAGAACATCTCGGTGGCGCTGCTGTCCATCGGCGTCGACTACCTGCAGGTGCTGTCCATGTTCAGCCGCACCAAGATCGTGTGGCCGGCGCTGCTGAAGACGCTCTTCAACGTGTTCTCCGCCTTCAACCTGAACATTGAGATCACGGCGCCCGAGTGCCTCGTGCCCGATCTCACGTTTGCCACCAAATGGTTTGCGGTAGAGGTGATACCGCTCGCCGTCGCCGCCATCATGCTGCTGCTGCACGCCGTGCAGCTGGCGTACAAGCGTGCCTGCCTGTCGGGCGGCAAGAAGCAGCAGTACGACCACGTGCCGGCGCTGGTGGCCACCTCTATCGTCTTGTTCCGCATGCTGTACATGAACCTCACCAAGACGTCGTTCGACGTGCTGAACTGCACGCCCACCGACCCGCCCGAGTTCCGCGACCCCGTCAACAAGCTGGACCCCATCGAGTACATGGCGGGCGTGGTGCAGCCAGAGTACGTGTGCTGGAAGCCGGGCGGCTGGCAGGTGTTCCTGTACCCCTTCGGCCTGTGCGCCCTCCTCCTGTACTCCCTCGCCGTCCCCGGCGCCGCCATCTGCCACCTGCGCCGCAACGTGGCGGCGGTGACGGAGGACCAGGTGCTGCGTGCCAAGGGCACCGGCAACGACGCGCTCTCCAACCCACGCTACCTGGACTTCCGGCGCACGTGGGGCAAGCTGTACGCGCACCTCGTGCCGCGGCGCGCCACCTACTGGGAGGGCATCATTGCGCTGCGCAAGCTGGGCATCGCGGGCACCAGCCTCGCGTTCCGGTGCGTCGTGTGTCGCTGTTATCTAGTTGCACACGGCCGTCAGCCTTCCTGTCACACACCACCACCCCCAACCCTCGTTCCCTCTGCAGGCAAGTGCCGTCCTACCAGCTGGCCATCGCGCTGCTGGTGCTGTTTGCCTCCTTTGTGCTGCACGTCGTGTGCCAGCCGTACATGGGGCACCTGCAGCGCGCAGCGGTGGTGGAGGACCACGAGCGCCGGTCGCTGTATGACCCCATGCACGCGCGCATTGAGGCCAACCTGCGCGAGGCGCAGGCCAAGAACTTCCGGAAGCGGCGCGCCGCCAACGTGTTCTCCACCGCCGCCAGCGCGCGCAAGCGCACGGTGCGCGAGACCGTGCTGCTGGGCTTCTTTGACGCCAACACGGTGGAGGCGGTGCTGCTGGCGTGCGCCATCCTCATCTGCCTCGCCGGCATCTGCTTTGACTCCCGCCGCTTTGCGGGCGACGCACTGGATGTGCCGCGCGTGGCGCACGAGTACCTGGGCTTTGCCGTCGGCTGCCTCACCATCATCTTTGTGTCGCTCGCCTACTACGCCATGGTGCTGGTGGTGGAGCTCACGATGGCGATCTGCCCCGACACCCTGACGCCCATGCTGGCGTGCCTGTGCCCCTGCGCCGCGCGTGGCGCCAACGCGGCGGCCGCCGCTACCGCTGCGCGCGCCAAGCGCACCTCCGTCACGTCCGACGCGGAGGGCATGTCATCTGACATGGTGGTGAACCCCGTGCTGCTGCGTGCGTCCGCGATGGCAGAGGCAGGTGCGGCAGCCTCCGACCCCGCGCTGGCGGGCATCGTGGCGCTGGCGGAGGTGCTGCGTGCCGGTTCCCCGTCGCCCGCCCTGTGGGCGGCCGTGCAGGGCAGCTACGGCAAGATGACCAACATGCTGCACGACCTGCTGGAGGAGAGCCGCGCCACCAAGCGCGCGCAGCAGGTGGCGGCCGACACGGCGGAACTGGCGTCTGCCATGGAGGAGGCGATGGTTGCTGGCGCACGTGCGCGCCGGCCGTTGGTGCGGCATCAGTTCCAGCCACGTGTCACGGCGGGCGGCGATGAGGCGGCCGCCGGCGGTGCACGTGACAGCCCGCGCAGCAGGGGTGGTGGCGTTGCATCGTCGTCCGTCTTTGTGGCATCCAACCCCATGTCAATGCCGCCGCGCACTGGGACGTCGGCGCGGGTCACGGCTGGCGGAGGCGGCACGGGTCTTTCACTGCGCCAGCTGCCACGCGGCGGCGGTGGCGCCGGCAGTGCCGCCCGCCTACGCTCGCCATTGGCAGTTGCGACCGTGGCGTCGGCATCGCCCCTGTCGCCTGCCTCCTCCACGCCGCCGTCGTCCTCCGCCGGCTCGCTGACTGCCGCGTTGCTGCGCGGCACCGCAGGCGACGACGCTGCCAGTCCGCCGTCGCTGTCACCAGGCGTGCCTTTCGCTGCAGCTGACGCAATGGAGCTGCCCGCCAAGGGCGGCGACCTCCCTGCCGCTTCGACGCCGTTGGACGCCGCCGCTGCACCCGCGCCGTCCCCGTCCCCGTCCCCGTCGCCGTCGCCCGCTGGCGATGATCCCGCTCGCCCTGACGCCGCTGCAGGCGCGCCGTAGGCACGCCTGCGTATTGCATTGTATGGTTGCATATTGCAGCAGCAGCAGCAGCAGTGCCGTGCGCTGTGTTGTATTGGAATGCCCTGGTTGCCATCGCAACGGCACACTGTGTTGCTCTTGTGCCCCCCGGTTCCCTCCCTGCTCCCACGTGTGGGATGCAACGTTGTGCCCGCTCGTTTGCGTTGGCGGCGGCGCCGCAACTGCACCCAGCGGCACTTGTCCGCGCTCGCAGTTGCCTCGCCACCGTCGCCGCAAGCGCCCGGCGTACTGTACAGGCCAAGCGCACCTGCCTACCACCTCTGATGGCCGCGACCCGTCGGGTTGTCAGGTTTGAGTATGTTGTGTGCCTGTGTATGTGTGCGGCCAGCTCCTGGCTCGCTCTGCGTATTACTCGATGCCACTGGCACGGCTCGTTTGGATGTGCTGTGTGCCCCTGCCGCCGCCGCCTCCATGTTTATTGTCATCACCCGCGTGGCGGCCTCCCGTTCTGCTCTGGCACGTGCCGCCGTGTGTGGGGTCGCCGTTTTACGTGCGTACCCCCGTTCCCCCGGCACGTGGCAGCTGTAACACGGGGCCCGCCACCGCCGATAACTTATTGGTAGCTAAATGCGCCACTTGAAACGCTGCGGGGTGCAGGAGGGGGGCGTGGCACGGCGTGCCGATACACACGCACATTCACACACAACACATATTACAATATCGATAATAGGGTGCCAGGGTTGGTACAAATGGACACATAGAAAGCACGCCGCCACGCCGGCGGCGTCATCCCCGCCGCCCCACCAGTCGCCGCAACTTCTCCAGCCCCGCTTCTGACAGGCCAGCGGCACGCCCGCCGCCCGCTGACAGCGTCGCCGCGGCAGCCTCCATCACGCCGTCAGCGCCGATGGCTGCCACGGCGTGCGACACAATGGCCGCCACGCCGCTGCGGATGTCGGCCTTGGCGTCGTCAAGCAGCTCAAAGGCAAGCGGCAGGATGACGCGCGGCAGCAGGGTGGGCCGGCGCGCATACACGTCGGGCACGGTGACCGCCAGCTGCTCCAGAAACAGTGCGCGCAGCTTGGGCGTGCCGTGCCGCACCAGCCCGGCAAGCGGCTGCACCAGGGCGGACGGGTCGGCAGCGTGCACCAGACGGTCCAGCGTGCCACGCGCCGCCTCTGCCACGGGGCGCGACGTGGCTGCCAGCGCCGCCGCAACGGCGGGCAGCACCAGCGGCGCCACGCGGTCAAACGCGTCGCCACGCAGCGCGGGCAGGAACAGGTCCGCCGCACCCAGCGCCGCCACCGCCACCTTGGCGTTGGCGTCACCCACTCGATTTGCCAGCGCATCTGCCAGCGGCACTGCAAAGTTGGCAGCCAGGGTGCGGTCGCGCTGCAGCGCGGCTGCCACCTCGCCACACGCATCCACACGGTCCTTCCAGTCTGCCGCCTCCAACCGCCCCACCAGCGTACGCACCGCCTCGCTGTTTGTGCCCCCCGCCCCGCTGCCGCCGCCGCCGCCGCCGCCGCCGCCAAACCCAGCAGCCGCAGCTGCTGCTGTGGTGGCACGCGCCGCTGGCGCAGGGGCCAGCACCACTGCCTTCCCACCGCCGCCGCCGCCGCCGCCGCCGGCGTCATCCAGGCCGCTCCCGTCGCTGCTCTCCCACGATGTCACCGCCTCAAGGGCGGGGGCCAGGCGCGCCGTCCACCCACTGCCACCACCGCCACCGCCGCCGCCGCCGCCACCACCACCAGCGCCGCCGCCGGCAACCAGCCCGACGCCGCTGCCACTGTTACCGCGCGCCCGGCGGAAGCCAACACCCGGCGGCGGGATGCCGCCGCCAGACCCCAGGCTTGCGGCGGCATCCCCGCCGCTGCCTGTGGACGTCGGCGCAGACGTCGGGGCTGACGTGGGCACTAGCGCTGACCCCGCGCGCACGCCACGCGCCGCAATACCACCTGGCAGGGGCGCGGAGCTGGCACCGCCGCCGCCGCCGGGCGGGCCGCCTGCGCTGCCGCCGCTGCTAACCGAGTCAAAGCTGGCCAGCATGCGGGGCGATGCCGCGAGGGAGGGCGAGGGCGCGGGTAGCGGCGACGTCATGCCGGTGCCGCCATTCACCACCGCGCCGATGGCATCCTCGCACGAGAAGGCGTCGACGGTGGGCGCGCCGCGGTCCAGCGCCGGCCGCAGGCGCTGCAGCACGCGCTCCTGCAGCGCGCGCGCCAGGTAGCGGTCGTCAATGATGCCGGCAGTGAGCAGGCGGTGCAGCGCGCGGATGCCGGCATGCCGCACCTCCGGGCTGCCCTCTGACGCGTACCGCGCCGCCGCCTGCACCACGCGCTCCAGGTCGCGCGCGCTGCCCGCCAAGCTGCCGCCCAGCCGGTCCACCGCGCGCGCCAGCCACGGCGCCGCCTTCAGCCGGATGCTGGTGTTGCGGTGGCCGGTGGCGGACAGCAGCGCCGCCACGACGCGCGGCGGGGAGGCGTACAGGATAAAAGCAGCGAGGGCGGCGTCGGCGGCGGCGGAGATGAAGATGGCGGTGTCGGTGGCGCGGCGCAGCAGCAGCGCCGCCACCGCCTCCGCCTCACCGTCCAGCGACCGGCCCACGCAGCCGTACAGGTCCACCAGCGCCAGCATGGCGTTCTTGGCGACGTTAGAGCGCAGGGAGTCGGCGGCTGCCAGCACGCCCGTCACCACATTGTGCAGCTGCCCCGACGCCAGCAGCGTGGGCGCATGGTGCAGCGCCAGGCGGCGCACCGTGTTCAGGCCCTCAAACTGCTTCTCCCACGAGTCGCACGTCACGGCGCTCACCACCACGCGCAGCGCCACGTCGGGGTGCACCGGCAGCGGAGTCATCAACCGCGACGGCGTGTAGCTCACCTCCCCCACGCTCGCCACTGACGGGATGCTGCTGCGCCGCCCGCCCGCCGCCGTCCCCACACCACGCATGCTACCCCCGCCGCTTCCGCCACCGCCCGACACCACAGAGCCGCCCTCCCACGGCGACCCCATCTCCGACATGTCCAGACCCGACACATCTTCCATGGGCGGCGGCATGGAGAAGCGCGCGGAGGAGGGCGAGCGCGTAGGTGACGAGGGAGCCGACCGGTGGCTGGCACTGCCCGACGCCAACACAGGTGACGCCGGCACGCCAGCACGCCGGCCGTACCGCGTGGATGCCGACCCGTCGTCGTCGTCGCGCCGGCGCGGTGACGAATCCTCGTCATCCACGCCCACCACCACCGTGCGCGCACGGGCCAGGCTGCCGTGTTCCATATACCTGCCGTCGCCCCCGCCGCCGCCGCCGCCGCTGGGTGCGTATGCTGCCGCATCCGAGCCAGCGCGCAGGCGCGGTAGTGCAACATGCGGCCCCACCGCGCCGTCATATGCGCCAACCGGCGCCGCGGCGGCAGCAGACAGCGCGCCGCCACGCCGCGCCAGCGCACGTGCGCCACCCGGCCCACCGCCGCCGGCAGCAAGCCCAACGCCGCCTGCTGGCGGGCGCAGGGGTGGCGCAGACCCGCCAACCAGTGCACCGCCGCCACCGCCGCCGCCCCAGCTACTGTACGAGTTGCTGTGCGGCGTGCTGCCGCTGCCGCCCGACAACGCGCTGCCGCCGCTGGGGAAGTGCAGCGGCGTGGCAACGTCCTTGGCCGGCGACGGCGGGTAGGCGGCATATGGGTCGTGCCCAAACTCTGCCGCCAGCGCCGCCGCATCCCACGCGCCGCCATATGCGCCGACATATGCGCCGCCGTGCCGTGGTGGGTACCCACCCCCACTCCCACCGCCTCCGACGCCGCCGCCACCACCAACGCCGCTGCCGACGCCACCGCCTAGCCGCCCTCCCACGCCGCGCTCTGACCACCCTGCTGATGACAACGTGGTGCTGTCATCCCGGCCACCCGCAAGTGACGCGGTGGAGGCGGAGGGCGGCGGCAGCCGATCTCCGTGAAACCTGCGGCTGCCGGTGTCAATGCCGCCGTCGCCGCCCTCACCACCGCCGCCGCCACCGCCGCCAGCCACCTGCCATGAGCTGGCACCTTGCAGCTCCAGCGCCTCCACAACGTCGGCGGTGTACCGCCGCCCCAACGGCTGCACGCCGCCAACACCACCGCCGCCATAACCCGCTGCCGTGGTGGCGGGCGCCGCGCTGTACGCGCCGTGGCGCGACCGTGCCGCCGCACGCGACTCGATGACGGCGGGTGGGGCGGCAGCGTCACTGGGCAGCGCGCGCCACGCACCCAGCGTCAGGCGCGGTACCGCGTCGCCGTCGCCACCCTCCTCGCCGCATTCATACCCGCCGCCCACACCGCTGCCGCCGCCGCCGCCACCGCCATCGTCATCACCGCCGCCATACCCGCCACCACTGTTAATCACGCTGGCGCTGACGGCGCGCCGTGACCGGCTGGATTGCCGCGAGGCGCGGCGCTTCAGAAGGTCCAGCTTACTGCGTACCGGCGCCGCGCCTGCCGACGCTAGGGCGGCGCTGCCATCGTCAGGTGACGACACCGCCACACTCACACCGGCCGCACGCCCGCGGCTGGAAGGCATGGCCATGCCTGGCTCGGGTTCCGCGTCGCCATACGCCGTGGCGCCAACCACTGACGCACCGGCAGACAGCATGGCGGGCGCCACGGTGGGGGTGCCGCCGCTGGAGGTGGTGCTGCTGGCAGGTGCAAACCGACCCGACGTCGACCCTGCCTGCAGCGGTGACACGCCCGGGAACGCGGGTGACGACGCCGCCGCAGCAGTACCTGCGTGCCGCAGCAGGGAGGCGAGCGCATCGTGCTCGCCCGCCTCCGCGCCCGGCGCAATGTCATACAAATCCACCGTCAGGCCGCCGCGAGCGGTGCTGGCACCAAGCGGTGCCGCGGGTGCAGGAGTCGGCGCGGCGGTTGGTGCAGCAGCAGCCGGGCCCACCCGCGAACGGAAACGGTCTGTGCCAACCAGGCCGTCGGTATAGGCGCGTTGCGCCGCGCTCGCCCCCACACTACTCCGACCAGCCGCCGCGCGGCCCTTGCCGGGTGGCGTTGCAATGTCCAGTACGCTAATATCACAATCAGCCGCGGAAGGAGTAGCCGTGACAACGCGGGGCGACGAGGAGGCGGGTGGCGGTGACGCAACGTCGCTGTTGCGTTCGGCACCGGACCCTGGCGACGTTGGTGACGCCCCGCGCGACGCAGCAACAGCGGCGGCAGCGGCGGCGGCGGCGGCAGCAGCGGCTGCTGCTGCAGAATCAGCTGCTGCAGCTGCCGCTGCCGCCGCTGTTGCTACTGCCGCACCCACGTCCGCATCGCCGCGAGGGGACGTCACCACGGCGGCAACGGTGGGCGCCGGCGGTGATAATGGCGAGCGTGCCATGGCAAGCCCGCCAGCACCACGGCTCGGGAACGCCCTCAACCCGCCAGCCCCAGTAACCGTAATGGGGCTACCACTGGCGCCTGCCGGTGCCGCCGCCACTGACGCACGCATGCTAGCAGCAGTTGTTGGCGCTGCCACCGCCGGCGGCGCCGCCGCGGGGCTGGATGCGCCTGACGGCGGGCCACTACTACTGCCAACCCCCACCCCCGACACGGCCAGCTCACGGAGCCGAGGTGGCACCGCGCTGCTGCCAACAACAGCAGCGGCGACCGTAGCTGCGTCGCCGCCCCCGATGCTGCGCGACGACAGGCTGGTTACAGGTGGGGCGGCAGCAGGGGAGGCAACAGAGGCAGCGGCGGCAGCAGGGGAGACAGCAGAGGCGGCGGCATGTCCAGGCGGCGCGGCGGACGGCGCGGTGGGTGCAGGCGCGCCGCCGGACGCGTTCATGCGCACAAGCAGCTTGTCGGCGGCCGCCACGACGGTGGCAGACGCGTCGCGGGTGCAAACGAGCGCGGCGGCGGTGAGCGCTGCCACGTCCAGCGTGTCTGGCGGACCTGCGCGGCACAGGTCGGCGGCCATCGCCAGCGCGCCGCGCCGCACCGCCTCGTCCTCCGACTCCATGCCGCAGGAAATGAGGTAGCCGGAGACGGCGGCGCCCGCCACCGGCCCGCCGCGCTTCAGCGCGGCCGCCGCCAACACGCTGGCGGCGCGGCGCACGCGGTCACGCGCCACCAGCGCCAGCACGGGCGGCAGATTAGCCAGCACGGCGAGCACCAGGTTGTCGTCGGGCGTGGACGCCGGCGTGGGCGTGTCGCCCGCCGTCGCCCAATGCAGGTACTCCACCAGCAGCTGGATGGCTGCCAGCACCACCTCCTCGCCCGCCTTGGTGGCAGCGGCAGCGGCAGCGGCACCCATCCCGCCACCGCCACCACCACTGCCAATGCCCCATTTCTGCCGTGATGACGTCCGCACCACGCCGCCAGTAGTTACCGGGGCGGTGGTGGTACCGGCCAGCCGCTGGCGCAGCAAGCCCAGCAGGCGCACCGCCGGCACCGCCACCGTGCCGCCGCGCCGCAGCTCGCCGCGCACCACGTCCAGGATCGTCAGCGTCCGAAACTCATCCGCCTCCACCAGCCGCGCGATCGTGTCCTCGTCCATGCCGGAGCAGCGGTTGGTGCACAGGTGGACGGCGGCGGAGGCGAGTCAGGCGACGGCGGTGGGGCTGGAGCACAATGGACCCTTGCGAGTAAGGGGTGTGGGGGGCTCACTGTCAGGCAACCACCGCCATGGTAGCGCGTGCGCTCACTAGTAGTGTCGTTGTATGCGTGTGCTGTGCGAATAGTGGGTGGCGAGTTGTTGACAGCGACGGCGATGACGACAGTCTCGACACCGATCTTTCGCTTGTCGCCGTTACCCAGTTGTGACCGTCCTCGGGCGCCAAGCAGCAGCAGGTGCCACGGAGCAGCACGTGTCGTCACACAGTAGCAGCAGCAGCAGTTGGTGTCACACAGCAGCAGCAGTTGGTGTGCAGCGTCTTGTAGCTCAGCCAGGCGGTACAACGACCAACGGAGCACCCGGAGCCGACGCCAATCCAGCTACCGTCAATGAGCTACCACAGTCCACAATCCAGTACAGAACAAGCTGCCAATGCCAATGGAGCAGTCCAGCGGTCCAGCCAGTCGTTCATGTACCAGTAGTAGACGAGCTGTATGTAGGTCGGCGTAACAACCGGGCGGCCGAGTACACCGAGCCCCGATGGCTATGAAGCCAAGCCACTGAAGCAGCAACAGTCCAGCAGAGAGCAGTCCAACGGAGCAGTCCAGTCCAGTACCGAACGGTCCAGCCAGTCGTT
>ERZ778022.2663-NODE-2663-length-18379-cov-4.985211_pt1 | contig 18379 bp, 15 predicted proteins | sample MGYA00375752_ERZ778022 | MGnify/ENA primary metagenome ERZ778022 (study PRJEB29350, sample SAMN05389826) | bioreactor metagenome | isolation source: Thiocyanate bioreactor | place: South Africa: University of Cape Town | collected 2014-04-04 ... | reverse complement strand
CTGCGCGACCTCGCACAAGGAAAGCGGGACCCCGGGTCAAGCCCGGGGTGACGAACGTGTGAGGGAACGGGGGGCGGATCCGGGCCGCCCTAGTCGAAGCTCACTTTCCCGCGCCCGGCCTTCACCGCGCCGCGCTTCTTCTTGCTCTCCAGCCGCGCGGTCTTGCCCACGCGGTTGAGGCGGCTCTTGGCGCGCTGCTCGGGGAGCTTGTGCGCCTCGGCCAATAGCTCGGCGAGGCGTTCGCGGGCGTCGAGGCGGTTCTGTTCCTGGGTGCGGAAGCGGCGGGCGGTGAGGACGAGCTCGCCGCGCGCGGTCATCCGGCTCCCGGCCAGCGCCTTCAGCCGGTGGAACACCGGCGGCGCGAGGCGCAGGGCGAAGACGTCGAGGCGGAGCTGCACCGCCGTCGCGACCTTGTTGACGTTCTGCCCGCCCGGGCCGCTCGCGGCGATGAAGCTCTCGCTGGCGAGCGCCAGGGCCCGGGCCAGGACCTCATCCATCGGCGAAGCCGAAGGCGGCGAAATCGGCCGGGAAGGACGCCGTGGCCGCCACCGGGTCCTTGCCCAGGCGGGGCAGCGAGATCGCGGCGGAATGGAGCATGGTCCGCGCCGCCCGCCCCGCATAGCGCGCCGCGTCGGGGTGCGCCTGGCCATAGACCGGATCGCCGAGCAGCGGCACGCCGAGGCCCGAGGCGGCGTGGACGCGGATCTGGTGGGTGCGGCCGGTCTCCGGCCGGAACTCGACGAGGGTCAGGTCCCCGACCTCGGCCAGCTTGGTCCAGTGCGTCACCGCCTCCTTGCCGAGCTTGGCGGCGATCATCCGCCAGCCCTCCCTGGCCGAGCTGACCTTCTTGAGCGAGAGCGCGACCGTGCCCTCGTCCTTGGTCAGGTGCCCGGCGACGATCCCGAGGTAGCGCTTCTCGACCCGGCGCTGCTCGAAGATCTCGCCGAAGCGGCGCAGCGCCTTCGGGTTGCGCGCCAGCAGCAGGCAGCCCGAGGTGTCGCGGTCGAGCCGGTGGACCGGCGCGGGATGGCGCTGGAAGCCCAGGCGCAGCGCGTCGAGGTGATCGTGCAGGCTCTCGCCCCCGGCGCGCGGGCGGTCGAGCGGCAGGCCGCCGGGCTTGTTCACGACGAGCGCCTCGGCGTCCTCGAACAGGATCGGGATTTCGGTCACGCCACGGCCCCGGCGATCCGCCGCAGGGCCTCGGCCAGCCGCGCGTCGTCGGCGGCGAAGCTGATCCGGAAGCCGTCCTTGCCGCCGAAGCCGGAGGCGGCGACCAGCGCCACGCCGTGCTCCAGCAGGTGCAGCGCCAAGGCGTTGTCGTCTCCGAACCGGCCCATCAGCGGGGCGGCGTCGACCATGCAGTAGAAGGCGCCGTCGGGCACCGGGGTCGAGAGGCCGGGGATCGCGTTGATCGCGGCGACCACCATGTCCCGCCGCGCGCGGAAGCGCTCGCGCCAGTCGGCGAGGAAGTCCTGCGGCCCCTCGAAGGCGGCGACGGCGGCGGCCTGGCTGATCGAGCAGGGATTGCCCGAGGAGTGCGACTGGAGCTTCTCCATCGCCGCGATCAGCCAGCGCGGGCCGGTGGCGACGCCGATGCGGAAGCCGGTCATCGCGTGGCTCTTGGACACGCCCGAGACGGTCAGCACGCGCTCCGCCAGATCGGGCCGCTCGACCGCCAGCGTGGCGTGGGCGCCCGGCGCATAGCGCAGCGGGGCATAGATGTCGTCGCTCAGCACCAGCACGCGCGGATGGGCCGCCAGCACCTCGCCCAGCGCGCGCAGCTCCTCGGCGGGATAGGTCGCGCCGGTCGGGTTGCCGGGGCTGTTGAGCAGTAGCCAGCGCGTCCGGGGCGTGATCGCGGCGGCGAGCTGGGCGGCGGTGATGCGGTAGCCGCCCGCCGGGGTCGTCGCCAGCGGCACGACCGTCGCCGCGGCGAAGCGGACGATCTCGGGATAGGAGACCCACCAGGGCGCGGGGATCAGCACCTCGTCGCCGGGATCGAGTGTCGCCAGCAGGGCGTGGAAGATCGCCTGCTTGCCGCCCGCGCTGACCGTGACCTGACTGACCGGGGCCTCGATCCCGAGGTCGCGGGCGAAGTGCAGGGCGGCCGCCTGCTTCAATCGCGCCGTGCCGCCGACCGCCGTGTACTTGGTGTCGCCCGCGTCGAGCGCCGCCTTGGCCGCGGCGACGACATGAGGCGGGGTGGCGAAGTCGGGCTCGCCCACCGAGAGCGAGATGATGTCGCGCCCCGCCTCGCGCAGGGCGATGGCGCGGTCGGTCATCGCCGTGGTGCCCGAGGGCGCGATGCGGTCGAGGGCGATGGAGGTGTCGGTCATGTCAGGAGCCCGATTTCAGGAGCTGGGCAGGCATCAGCCCGCGCCGGGCGTTGCCGATGAGGAACCCGCCCGCGAGGTCGTCGAGCCGCAGCTCGGCCTCGGTGGCGCGGCCCGCCTCGATCAGCGAGCGGCGGAGCACGCCGGGCAGCAGGCCGAGCGTGGCGGGCGGGGTCAGCAAGCGCCCGTCGCGCTCGACGAACAGGTTGGTGAAGCAGCCCTCGGTGACGAGCCCGTCGTCGCGCAGGAACAGCGCCTCCTGCGCCCCGGCGTCTTGCGCGGCCCTGAGCCCCGCCTCGTAGAAGCTCCGGTCGGAGGTCTTGTGCCGCAGCCGCCAATCGCCCGCGTCGACCGGCAGGGAGAGCACGGCGCAGGCCGCCGGCTCGGGCAGCGGCGCGGGCGGCGGCGAGAGTTCCAGGCTATAGGCCCCGCTGCGGCCGGCGACGAGGCGCAGGGTCGCCGCGCCCTCGGCCTCGAAGCACAGCGCCTGGATCGCGTTGCGCACCGCGTGGCGGTCGAAGGAGAAGCCCAGTTCGGCCGCGCTCGCCTTGATCCGCTCGAGGTGCAGCTCGAGCAGGACGATGCCCCGCTCGGGATCGAAGGCCATGGTCTCGATCAGGTCGAAGGCGGCAGCCGCTTCCGCAGTAGTCGATTGCCGCACGAAACCCCCTTTGACCAGGCACTCGCGCCATTCGGACATCGCTTCCGAATCCGCGACGATCGCCGAACCCACGCCGAGCACGGCCCTGCCTGAATCATTTTTGGCGGAGCCATTCTCATGCGGCGCGAGGCGCAGGGTGCGGATTGCCACATTGAACGCGCTGTCGCCAGAGGCATCGATCCGCCCGATCGCGCCGCAATAGGGCCCGCGCACGTCGCGCTCCACTTCGGCGATCAGCTCCATTGCCCGGATCTTGGGCGCGCCGGTGATCGAGCCGCAGGGAAACAGGGCGCGGAGCAGGTCGACGGCGGCGCATCCCTCCGCCAGCCGCGCCCGCACGGTCGAGACCATCTGGTGGACCGTGGGATAGGATTCGATGGCGAAGGGGTGCTCGACCCGGACCGAGCCCGGCGCGGCGACGCGGGCGAGGTCGTTGCGCATCAGGTCGACGATCATCAGGTTCTCGGCGCGGTCCTTGGGCGAGGCGGCCAGCTCCTCCGCCAGCGCCGCGTCCTCGGTGGCGTCGCGGCCGCGGCGGCGGGTGCCCTTCATCGGCCGCGCCGTCACCGCGCCGTCCTTCAGCGCGAAGAACAGCTCGGGCGAGAGGCTCAGCAGCCAGTGCGAGCCGTCGTGGACCACCCCGCCGTGGCCGGCCCGGGCGGCGGGGCGCAGCGCGGCGTAGAGCGCCAGCGGATCGCCGCGCCAGGGCCCGGCCAGCGGGATCGTCAGGTTGGCTTGGTAGATGTCCCCGGCCAGGATCGCCTCGCGCAGCCGGGCGAAGGCGGCGGCATAGGCGCCCGCCGACACCTGCGGCTCCAGCGGCCCGATCGCCGGGGCGGGACCTCCTTGCGAGCGGTCGGCCAGCCAGCGCGGGGCGTCCACCGCCTCCCACCCGGCGAAGGCCCCGAACCAGACCAGCGGCCCGTTCGCGCCGCTCCGGGTCAGGGGAGCAAGCCTCGGCTCCAGCACGAGTCCCGCCTCGTAGGCGATATAGCCGGCAAGGTCGCGCCCCTCGCGGCGCAGCGCCTCGATCCGTTCCAGCGCGGGCGCGACCTCTTCCGTCCGCCAGGCCGCCACGATCTCCACCGGATCGCGGTAGAGCCGGGCCTGGCTCGCGCCTTGCGGGCGGGCGTCATCGAGGAGGACGAAGGGGGCTGGCATCGCAGCGCCTTTAGTCGCCGCGTGGCCGCGATGCAAAAAGCTGGCAGCGTCTCGGTTTCAACTTCGGTTTCCGGGCCGGAAGCGGACATCATCGCAAACCTCGTCGCCCCGGATCAAGTCCGGGGTTACGAACGGGGAGGGGAACGTCGGTAATGAGGCCGTAAGCCGAAATTCAAACTGAGACATTGCCAAAAAGCTGCTCGCATGAGGGGAAACCCCTGATTACAACCCCCGGCAAAGAGCAACGCGGAGCGCTTCATGGACGATATCTTCATCGGGCTTGCCAGCAATGGCGAACGGCAGGTGCTGAAGCTGGGGCGGGCCAACCGCCACGGCCTGGTCGCCGGGGCGACCGGCACCGGCAAGACGGTGACGCTGCAAACCATGGCCGAGCAGTTCTCGGCCGCGGGCGTGCCGGTCTTCCTCGCCGATGTGAAGGGTGACCTTTCCGGCATCTGCATGGCCGGCAGCCACGAGTTCAAGCACGCCGACGTGCTGGAGGCGCGGGCCAAGGAGATCGGCATCACCGATTACGCCTATCGCGACAACCCGGCGGTGTTCTGGGACCTCTACGGCGAGCAGGGCCACCCGATCCGCACGACGATCTCCGAGATGGGGCCGCTGCTGCTCTCCCGCCTGATGGGCCTCAACGAGACGCAGGAGGGCGTGCTCCAGATCGCCTTCCGCTATGCCGACGACAACGGCCTGCTGCTGCTCGACATGGAGGACCTGCAATCGGTGCTGATGGTCTGCGCCGAGCAGGCGGGCACCCTGGCGACCAAGTACGGCAACGTCTCCAAGGCCAGCGTCGGTACGATCCAGCGCCAGCTCCTCGCCTTCGAGAGCCAGGGTGCCGACCGCTTCTTCGGTGAGCCGGCCTTCGAGGTGAACGACTTCCTCAAGACCGACGAGCAGGGTCGCGGCATGGTCAACATCCTCGCCGCCGACAAGCTGATGCAGAGCCCCAAGCTCTACGCGACCTTCCTGCTCTGGCTGCTGTCCGAGCTGTTCGAGGCCCTGCCCGAGGTCGGCGATCCGGAGAAGCCCACCCTGGTCTTCTTCTTCGACGAGGCGCACCTGCTGTTTGACGACGCGCCCCAGGCGCTGTTCGACAAGGTCGAGCAGGTCGTCCGCCTGATCCGCTCCAAGGGCGTCGGCGTCTATTTCGTGACCCAGAACCCGATCGACATCCCGGAGAAGATCGCCGGCCAGCTCGGCAACCGCGTCCAGCACGCGCTGCGCGCCTTCACCCCGCGCGACCAGCGCGCGATCAAGGCGGCGGCCGAGACTTTCCGGATCAACCCCGAGCTGGACGTGGCGAAGGCGATCACCGAGTTGAAGGTGGGCGAGGCGCTGGTCTCGACGCTCGACGACGACGGCGCGCCGACCGTGGTCCAGCGCACCCTGGTCGCCCCGCCGCGCTCGCGGCTCGGCCCGGTGACGCCGAAGGAGCGGGCGATCATCCAGTCGATCAGCCCCTTCGGCGGCAAGTACGATTCGACGATCAACCGCGAATCCGCCGCCGAGGTCCTGGCCAAGAAGGCGCAGGACGCCGCCGCCGCCGCCCAGGTGGTGCAGGAGCAGGGCGTCGAGGCCCAGCGCGCCCAGCCGCGCCAGTCGCCGTCGCTGTGGGAGAAGGCCGGCAAGGCCGCGCTCGGCGCGGCGGCGGCCTCGGCCGGGACCATGGTCGCGCGCAGCCTGTCGGGCAAGAAGTCGAGCGGCAACATCGGCGCCTCGGCGGCGAGCGCGGTTGCGGGCACGATCGGCACGGCCCTGGGCGGCGCGGCGCTCGGCCGCTTCGCGCGCGGCCTGCTCGGCGGGCTGCTGCGCTGAACCTTCCCTCCCGCCTGCGGGTGGGGGTGAGGTTCAGCTCAGCGGCAGCCGCAGCGTCGCGGTCAGGCCTTCGACCTTGCCGCCGCCGCCGCGGCGGTTGGCGATGGTCAGGCTGCCGCCGTGCTGCTCGGCGATGGCCCGCGCCAGGGTCAGGCCGAGGCCGGCCCCGCCGGTCTCGGTGTTGCGCGAGGGCTCGCCGCGCTTGAACGGCTCCAGCATGGTCGCGATCCGGTCGGCGGGGATGCCGGGGCCGTCGTCGTCGATCCGGATCACCGCCGCCTGGCCTTCGCGCATGAGCTGGACCCGCGCCTGCCTGCCGTAGCGCAGGGCGTTGCCGATCAGGTTGCGGACCGCCCGGCGCAGCCAGGTCGAGCGCAGCGGGATCACGATCCGCTGGGTGTCGCCCAGGATCACGTTCTCGCCCATGTCCTCGTAGTCCTCGACGATCGAGGCGACGAGGGCGGAGAGCTCGGTCGGCTCCTTGGGGTCGCTCGACCGGCCGACGCGGGCCAGCGAGAGGATGTCGTCGAGCGAGCGGACGATGTCCTCGATCGTCGCGGCCATCTTGGCCCGCTCGGTCTCGTCCTCGACCGATTCGATCCGCACCCGGAGCGCGGCGAGCGGGGTCTTGAGGTCGTGGCCGATCGCGCCGAGCATCACGTCCTTCTCGTCGAGCAGGGCGGCGATGCGGTCCTCCATCGCGTTGTGCGCGACGATCAGCCGCTGGACGTCGCTCGGCCCCTCGGGCGCGAGCTGGCCTTCGAGGTCGCGGGTCTGGGCGAAGCGGTCGAGCCGCCCGGTCAGCGCGGCGAGCGGCTTGGTGATCCGCCGCAGGATCAGCGCGACGGCGCCGACCAGGACGAGGTAGGTCAGCAGGGTCTGCCCCAGCAGCGAATAGAGCAGCCCGGCGTCGTCCCCCGGCACCAGCACGCGGGCGACGAGCCAGTCGCGGTCGCCCGGCCGGCGGATCGCCGCGATCAGGATCCGCTGGTCGTTCCGCAGGCTCTGGGCGATCTCCAGGCGGCGGGCGAGGCGGACCAACGCGGGGCGGTCGTCCGCGACCTTGCGCCGGGTGACCTGGACCGCGTCGGTGACGATGTTCTGCTCGGCCAGGACCCGGCGCAGGTCGTCCGCGGCGCGGCGGTCCAGCTTCTCCCCGGCGCGGGTCGGGGCCTGGACCGCCTCGTCGAGCCGGAAGCCGCCGCCGCCCTCGATCGCCCGGCGCTGGCGCGGATAGGCGGTCGCGATCATGCTGTCGCCGCGGGTGCCGATCAGCAGGCGGAAGGCCGCGGCGTGGAGCAGGGCCATGTCGCGCCGCTCGGACTGGACGCGATAGATCAGCGCGGCGTTGAGCGCCTGGGCCAGCAGCAGGGCCAGGCCGATCGTCAGCAGCACCTGGCTCTTGAGGCTGCTCGGCCAGAGGCGGCCCGGCGCGAGCTTCATCGCGTGTTCCGCGTCGTCATCAGGAATCGTCGCCCGGCGCGCGGCGCACGTCGGCGGCGAGCATGTAGCCGCCGCCCCAGACGGTCTGGATCAATTGCGGATTGCGGCTGTCCACCTCGATCTTGCGGCGCAGGCGGCTGACCTGGTTGTCCACCGCGCGGTCGAACAGGTGCGCCTCGCGGCCCTGGACCATGTCGAGCAGGCGGTCGCGGTCGAGCACCTGGCGGGGATGCTCGAGGAAGGCCATGAGCAGGCGGAACTCGGCCGAGGAGATCGGCACGACCGCGCCCTCGGGATCGATCAGGCGGCGCTTGAGCGGGTCGAGCCGCCAGTTGTCGAACAGGAAGTCCTCGTTCTCCTGCTTGTCCACCGGGCCGCGCGCGGCGCGGCGCAGGACCGAGCGGATGCGGGCGACCAGCTCGCGCGGCTCGAACGGCTTCACCACGTAGTCGTCGGCGCCGATCTCCAGCCCGACGATGCGGTCGGTCGCCTCGCCCTTGGCGGTGAGGAAGATCGTCGGGATCGCCCGCGCCTCGGTCAGGTGGCGGCAGAGCGAGAGGCCGTCCTCGCCCGGCATCATGATGTCGAGCAGGGCGAGGTCGGGGGTCTCGTCGCGCAGGCGGGTCCGCGCGTCGGCGGCGCTGGCCGCCTGCGTGACCGCGAACCCCTGGCGGGAGAGGTATTCCGCCAGGGGCTCGCGCAGGGCCGCCTCGTCGTCGACGAGGAGCAGCTTGATCGGTGCGGTCTCGCTCATGCGTTGCGGCTTCGCGTCCTTCCGTCAGTTGGCCGGCTGCGGCGACGGTGGGGGCGGCGGCGGCGCGCCGGGGGTGCCCGCGCGGTCGTGCCGGCCGCGGCGCATCTCCCGGTGTGCGGCCTGGCGCTCGTCGGGGGTGATCCGGCCGTCGTGGTTGGCGTCGATCCGGTCGAAGCGGCGCAGCGCGGCATCGACGAACTCGGCCTGGGTGAGCGAACGGTCGCCATTGGCGTCGGCCTTGCGCCCGCCCATCATGCCGTGGCCGCGACCATGACCGAAGCGATGGCCGGTCATGCCGGGGCGAGCGCCGTCCGCGCCCGGCGCGGGCCGGGCGGCGAACTCCTCGCGCGAGAGCTGGCCGTCCTTGTTCGTGTCGAGGCGGTCGAAGCGGGCCTGCTGGCGCTGGGCGCGCTGCGCCTCGCGGTCGGAGCTGTCGAGCTTGCCGTCGTGGTTGACGTCGAGGCGGGCGAAGACCTTGGCGGCCTGGTCCTGCGCTTCGGCGCGGGTGACGACGCGGTCGCGATCGGCGCCATGGGCGTGACCGTGAGCGGGAGCGACAGCCGGGGCGGCGTCGCCGGGAGCGGTGGCGGCATAGGCCGCGCCGGCAATCGCCAGGGCGGCTGCCGAAATGCCGAGGAAGAGGGGCTTCATCGAGTTCTCCGAGGGGATGGGAAGGAAGCCGCACGGCGGGGAGGGAGGGGGAAGGGGAACCTTGACCGCGCGGCTTCCAGTCACGGTTCTACGCCCCGCCTGTCGCGCGAATATGCCGGGGAAGGGGTATTTTGTCGCCATTTGTCGCAATCTCGCGGGTCCGTTCATATGGCGGAAATCGGCGCGGGCGGCGGGGCGCTCAGCCGGGCGCTCATCCCGCCTGGGCCGGCACGCAGAAGGCGTTGAGCTTGTTGCCGTCGGGGTCGCGGTAATAGGCCGCGTAGAAGCCGTTGGGGCGCAGGCCCGGCGGCCCCTCGCAGCTCCCGCCGTTGGCCAGGGCAGCGGCATGGACCCGGCGCACCTGGTCCTCGTCCGCCGCCATCAGCGCGAACATCGTGCCGTTGCCGACCTGCGCCGCGTTCCCGTCGAAGGGATAGGTGATGCCGATCGAGACCCCGCCCTCGGGAAAGGCCCAGCCGATCGCCTTGTCGTGGCCGAACGAGCGCACGCCGCCGAACTCGGCCATGACCGCGTCGTAGAACCTGGCGCCCCGGTCGAGGTCGTTGGTCCCGAAGGTGACGTGGGCAACCGGCATGATCCTCTCTCCTTATGCGCTCACAGCGGCGCGCACTCTGCCGCGAGCCAGGCGCGCGCGCCACCCGCAAGCTGCGGGCCGACCACTTCCATCACCCGGGCGTGGTAGGCGTTCCACCAGGCGCGCTCGTCGCCGTCGAGCAGGGCGGGATCGACCAGGGCGCGGCCGATCGGGGCGAAGGTCAGCGTCTCGAAGCCGAGGTACTCGCCCTCGGCCCCGGCGATCTCGCGCGGCTCGACGAGCTGGAGGTTCTCGATGCGGATGCCGTAGTCGCCGGTCTTGTAGTAGCCGGGCTCGTTGGAGAGGATCATGCCGGGCAGCAGTTCCTGCCCGGTCCCGCCTTGGCCGCCTGCCGCCTTGCCGATCCGCTGCGGCCCTTCGTGGACCGAGAGGAAGCTGCCGACGCCGTGGCCGGTGCCGTGGGCATAGTCGAGCCCGGCCTGCCACAGGTGGGACCGGGCCAGCGCGTCGAGCTGGTGCCCGGCCGTGCCCCGGGGAAAGGTCGCGCGGGCCAGCGCGATATGGCCCTTAAGGACGCGGGTGAAGCGGTCCCGAACCTCGCCCGGCGGCGCGCCGGGGCCGATCCAGACGGTGCGGGTCACGTCGGTCGTGCCGTCCGGATACTGCCCGCCGCTGTCGACCAGATAGACGCTGCCGGGCGGCAGGGTGCGGTTGGTCTCCTCGCTGACCCGATAGTGGACGATCGCCCCGTTCGGCCCGCTGCCGGAGATTGTGTCGAACGAGAGGTCGCGCAGGTCCCCGGCCTCGCGGCGGAACTGGTGGAGGCGGTCGGCGGCGGCGATCTCGGTGACGCCGCCCTTCGGCCCCTCGACCGAGAGCCAGTGCAGGAACCGCGTCAGCGCCGCGCCGTCGCGGGCCTGGGCGGCGCGGTGGCCGGCCTGCTCGACCGGGTTCTTGGTCGCCTTGGGGAGGACGCAAGGGTCGCGCTCCCCGACCACCTCGGCCCCGGCCTCGCCCAGCACGCCGAACACCGCCTGGACCGCGCTGTCGGGATCGACCGCGACGCGCTTGCCGGCGAGGGCCTGCAAGGCGGGGACGAAGGCGGAATCGTCCGCGATCCGCACCGCGTTGCCGAGATGGGCGCGCAACTCCGGCGTGACCTTCTCGGGCGCGATGAACAGGTCGGCCGTGCCGTCGGCATGGGCCAGGACGAAGGACAGGGTGACCGGCGTGCGCTCGACGTCCGTCCCCCGGATGTTGAGCAGCCAGGCGATCGAATCGAGTGCGGCGATCACCGCGGCGTCGAGGCCCTTTTCGCCGAGCCACTGGGCCACCGTGCTGCGCTTCTCCTCGCTGGAGACGCCGGCATAGGCCAGGTCATGGACCTCGGCCGGGGCGAGCGAGGGCTGCGGCCGGTCCGCCCAGATCGCGTCGATCGGGTTGCTGGCGACGGGCACCAGCGTCGCGCCCCTGCCCGCCAGTGCCTTGCCCGCGCGCTCGGCCCAGGCCTTGCCGTGGAGCCAGGGATCGAAGCCGATCCGCGCCCCTTCCGGGACATGCTCGCCGAGCCATTCGGCGGGGCTGGTCTCGGGCACGTTCTCATAGGCGTAGAACCGCCCGTCGACCTGGTCGCGCACTTGCAGGGTATAGCGCCCGTCGACGAAGATCGCCGCCTCGTCTGCCAGCACCGCCGCCGTGCCCGCCGAGCCGTTGAACCCGGTCAGCCAGTGCAGCCGCTGGGCATAGCCGCCGACGTACTCGCTCATGTGCTCGTCGGAGATCGGCACGACGAAACCGTCGAGCCCCTGGCGCTTCAGCTCCTCGCGCAGGGCGGCGAGGCGCGCTTCATGGGTGTTCATCAGCATCGGCCGCACACCCCGTGTCCTGTCAGATCGTCACCCCGGGCTTGACCCGGGGTCCCGCTGTTCTCTGTGCAAGGCCCGCGCCGCCGAAAGGAAGCGGGGCCCCGGGTCAAGCCCGGGGCGACGAACGATGCAGCGGAAGCGTTGCGGTCGATGGCGTGGGTTGCAGGCGTCATCGGGCAAACATAGATGCAGGCGATGGCAACTTCCACCACGACTCTTCCCGCCCCTCCCGTCGCCGCGAAGAAACCCCATTCCTTCACCCACCACGGGGTGACCGTGACCGACGATTACGCCTGGCTGCGCGACCCCGGCTATCCCGAGGTGACCGACCGGGCGGTGCTCGCCCACCTGGAGGCCGAGAACGCCTGGTTCGAGGCGCGGATGGAACAGCACAAGCCCTTGATCGAGACGCTGTTCAAGGAGATGCGCGGCCGGATCAAGGAGGCCGACAAGTCGGTGCCGCAGAAGGACGGCGACTGGCTCTACTGGATCGAGTTCGAGGAAGGCGCCGAATACAAGAAGTGGTGGCGCAGGCCCGTCGCTGCCAAGGACGATCAAACTGCCGACGAGCTGATCCTCGACGAGGTCGCCCTGGCCGAGGGCAAGGACTATTTTCGCCTCAGCGCGCTGTCGGTATCGAGCGACGGCCGGCTGCTGGCCTATGCGATCGACGACAACGGCTCGGAGCGGTTCACCGCCCGGATCAAGGTGATCGCCACCGGCGAGCTACTGCCCGACGAGATCCCCGGCACCCTCTCCGCGCTGGTCTGGGTCGCGGGCGACAAGGGCCTGGTCTATTCCCTCGCCAACGAGCAGTGGCGGACCGACAACGCCCGGCTGCACTGGCTCGGAGAGCCGATCTCGAGCGACGTCGAGCTTTACCACGAGGACGACGAGGGCTTCCGCGTCGGCTCCGCGCTTTCGGCCAATGAGCAGTGGCTGATCGTCTCGGCCTCGGACCACGAGACCAGCGAGGTCCGCCTGATCCCGGCCGCCGATCCTCTGGCCGCGCCGATCCTCGTCCGGCCGCGCGAGAAGGGCGTCGAGTACGACGTCGACGAGCGCGACGGCACGCTCTACGTCCACGCCAACGACACCCATGAGAACTTCCGCCTCGCCACCGCGCCGCTCGACCGGCCGGGCGAGTGGACCACCCTGATCGAGGGCTCGGACGCCTTCTACCTGACCGGCTTCGACCTGTTCCGCGACTTCTACGTGATCGAGGGCCGCCGCGCCGGGCTCGACCGGATCGAGGTGCGATATTACGACGACCCCGCGCGGATCGAGCCGATCGCGTTCCCCGAGGCGAGCTATTCCGCCGGGCTCAGCGACAACCCGGAATGGGCGGTCGACACCCTGCGGCTGTCCTACGAATCGATGGTCAGCCCGGCGACGGTCTATGACTATTCGGTGGCGGACCGGACGCTGGAGACGCTCAAGGTCCAGGAAATCCCCTCGGGCTACGACGCCTCGCTCTACGTTACCGAGCGGCTGGAGATCACCGCGCGCGACGGCACGGCGATTCCGGTCAGCGTGGTGATGCGCCGCGACCGTCCGGCGGGCGGGCCGCTGCACCTTTACGGCTACGGCGCCTACGGCATCGCGATCGACCCGGGCTTCTCGACCTCGCGGCTCAGCCTGGTCGACCGCGGCTTCGCCTATGCCATCGCCCATATTCGCGGCGGGGACGATCTGGGGCGCGCCTGGTACAAGGCGGGCAAGCTGGAGCGGCGGACCAACACCTTCAACGACTTCGTCGACGCGGCGAAGGGCCTGATCGATCGCGGCTATACGGCGGAAGGCCGGATCAGCATTTCCGGCGGCTCGGCCGGGGGCGAGCTGATGGGCGCGGTGATCAATTCCGATCCCCACCTGTTCGGCGCGGCGGTGGCCCACGTGCCATTCGTCGACGTGCTCTCGACCATGCTCGACGAGAGCCTGCCGCTGACCCCCGGCGAATGGCCCGAATGGGGCAACCCGATCGAGGACTCGGCGGCCTTCGCGCTGATCCGGTCCTATTCGCCCTACGATCAGGTGAAGCCCCAGGCGTATCCCCCGCTGCTCGTCACCGCCGGGCTCAACGACCCGCGCGTCACCTACTGGGAGCCGGCGAAATGGGTCGCCCGCCTGCGCGAGTTGAAGACCGACGGCAACGAGCTGTTGCTCAAGACCAACATGGGCGCGGGCCACGGCGGCAAGTCGGGCCGGTTCGAGAGCCTGCGCGAGACGGCCGAGGAATTCGCCTTCATCCTCTGGCAGCTCGGCGTCGCGGCCTGATCAGGCGGCGCGCGCCTTCCGGCCCGCCGCCCCGCCGAAGCCGCGCATCTTCTCGCGCATGGTGCGGTTGCGGCCGGCGTGCTTGGCCTCGTAGAGCAGGCGGTCGCAATGGGCGTAGAGCGCCTTGAAGTCGCCGCGCAGCGCGCTTTCCGGCGGCTGCTCGACCAGGCCCATGGAGGCGGTGACGACGCGGTCGAGCCCCGGCACCCGCGCGGCCACCCGCACTGGGATCGCCTGGCGGCGGCGCTCGGCCCGGCTCGCGGCATCGCGGCCGCGCAGCAGCAGCAGGAACTCCTCGCCGCCCATCCGCAGCGCCAGGGTGTCGGCGTCGGGCTCCAGCGCCTCGGCCGCGGCGTGCAGCACGGCGTCGCCGACGACATGGCCGTGGGTGTCGTTGACCGACTTGAACTTGTCGAGGTCGATCACCGCCATCGCCCGGAAGCCCGCGGCGTAGAACTGGGCGAAGCGCTTCTCGATGACCCGGCGGTTGAGCAGGCCGGTCAGCGGATCGCGGTCCGCGCGGTCCTCGATGATCCGCAGGTTGGTCATGGCGATGTCGCGCTGGCGGCGGATGATCATCAGCCGGTCGATCACGCCGAGCGTGGTGACGATCACCTCGACCCCCATCGCCAGGTGCTGCTCCATCATCATGTCGAGCGGGGCCCTGGTGGCGCCGAGCACCGAGAGGATGCGGATCACGCCGGGCAGCATGACCGGCGCCCAGGCGACGATCTGGAAGATCGCGGCCCGGCTGCCGCGCGCCTTGGCCACCCACAGCACCCAGCCGTAGAGCGCCATGACCGGCAGGAAGGCGCCCATGCCGAGCGGCGCGGCGAGGGGCCGCAGCGGCCCTCCGGCGAACAGGAAGAACAGCGTCCACAGCGCCAGCCAGGGCGTCGCCAGGCGCAGCAGCCGGCGGTGCCGCGGATCGAGCGTGTCCGGCTCGACGATGTCGGCGATCAGCAGCCCGGCCACAGCCATCGCCCCGGCGACGGCGATCGCGGGCAGCATGGCGAGGGCGCCGACGTCGAGCGCGGCGAAGCGGTTCACGATGCCCGAGGTGCACAGCGTATAGGCCAGCATGAAGGTCACGGCGGCCGAGTGCCACAGCAGGAAGCGCTCGCGCAGGACGCGGTAGAAGGCGAGGTTGAGCAGGATCGGCATGATCAGCATCCCGCACAGCGCGGCGACCAGCAGCTCGTGGCGCAGCGAGCCCGGGGAGGCCTGGGGATCGCCGGTCAGCCGGGCGTCGGCCAGCAGGCCGGTATGGCGCGCCGCCTCGATCCGCACCACGACCGTCGCGACCGGCCCGGCCAGACGCGGCAGGGCGGCGGTCATGCGCCAGCCGTCGGTCGCGGGGGTCATCGCGGCAGGAGTCAGGTCCCGGCTGGCGCTGCGACCGTCGGCCCCGATCACGGTGAGCCGCAGCGTCTCGAAGCGGGTCAGGCGCGTGGCGAAGGTCGTGGGCGCGTCGGCGCTGCCGCGCAGGTCGAAGCGGAGGAAGGCGACCGGCGCCGCGATCGACCAGCCGTTCCCCGCGCAGTTCCAGCGCCCGGGCTGGCGGGCGAGCTGCGCGTAGTCCTCGCCCATCGCCGCCGCGGCATGGCACGGCGGCGCGTCGGCGGACGGCGCGGCGCGGGCCAGCGCCATCCCCGTCATGCCGACGGCCGCGACGAGCCACAGCGCAAGCAGACGGATCGGACCCCAAAGCATCGATCCGGAATAGGTTTATCCGGTCAAGATCGGGTTAACCGCGGGGGTCGTGATCTTCGGGTTTTCGCGCATTTCCGGCGCGTGGCGGCATATCCGGCGTCGGCTCGGCGGCACCTCAGCCCAGCACCTCCGCCACCGGCACGGGCTCGTAGCCCAGCTCGCACGCCACGGCTTCGCAGGTCACGTGCCCGGCGTGGACGTTGAGCCCGGCGGCGAGGTGCGGATCGGTCCGCATCGCTTCCCGCCACCCCAGGTCGGCGATCCTGAGGGCGTGGGGCAGGGTCACGTTGTTGAGCGCATAGGTGCTCGTCCGCGCGACCGCGCCGGGCATGTTGGCGACGCAGTAGTGGACGATGCCGTCGACCACGAAGGTCGGGTCGGCGTGGGTCGTCGGGTGGCTGGTCTCGAAGCAGCCGCCCTGATCGATCGCGACGTCGACCAGCACCGCGCCGGGCTTCATGCAGCCGAGCATGTCGCGGGTGACGAGCTTGGGCGCGGCGGCGCCGGGGACGAGGACGGCGCCGATCACCAGCTCGGCCTCGCAGATCATCTGCTGAATGTTCGCGCGGTTGGAGAAGCGCGTCTTGGCGCGGCTCTCGAAATGGATGCCGAGCCGCTCCAGCACCTCGGGATCGCGGTCGAGGATCGTCACGTCGGCGCCGAGGCCGACCGCCATCTGTGCCGCGTTGAAGCCGACCACGCCGCCGCCGATCACCAGCACCCGCCCCGGCAGGACCCCCGGCACCCCGCCGAGCAGGACCCCGCGCCCGCCGTGGGCTTTCTCCAGCGCGGTCGCCCCGGCCTGGATCGCCATCCGCCCGGCGACCTGGCTCATCGGCTTGAGCAGCGGCAGCGAATGGCCCCCGTTCGCGGCCGGCCCCGTCACCGTCTCGTAGGCGATGGCGGTGACGCCCGATTTCACCAGGTCCGCGGTCTGCTCGGGGTCCGGGGCGAGGTGGAGATAGGTGTAGAGGATCTGCCCCGCGCGCAGCAGGGCGCGCTCGGGGCCTTGCGGCTCCTTGACCTTCACGATCATCTCGCAGCCGCGGAAGACCGTCTCCGCGTCCGGCTGGATCGCCGCGCCGGCCGCCGCATAGTCCGCATCCGTCGCCCCGATGCCGAGCCCGGCGCCGGTCTCGACCCAGACCTCGTGCCCGTGGGCGGCCAGCTCGTGCGCGCTCTCGGGCGTCAGGCCGACGCGATACTCGTGGTTCTTGATCTCCCGAACGGTGCCGACGCGCATGGGCTTCTCCTCTTTCTCCGCTATGTAGGAGCGATGCAAAAGCCAGCCAATGGGGCGGGAATGCCCGACGAGATCGCCATCCAGCAGGTCCTCAACCGCTATAGCGACGGCTGCACCCGGCGCGACTGGGACCAGGTCGCGGCCACCTTCCTGCCCGACGGGATATGGGAGGTGCCGGCGCTCGGCACCTTCCACCAGGGCTGGGCGGCGATGCAGCCGGCGATGGCCGGCTTCGTCGCGCAGATGGATTATTTCGTGCAGCTCAATTCCCCGGCGGTGATCGAGGTCGCGGGCGACGCCGCGACGGCGCGCTCGACGATCCGCGAATGCGGCAAGTTCGCTGGGCGCGACGAGGCGCTGGAGGTGATGGGCTACTACGCCGACGAGCTGGTCCGCACCGCCGCCGGCTGGCGGTTCGCCCGCCGCACCTTCCGCGGCCTCGGCGTCCATCGCTTCCCCTTGTCGGCGGGGCCGGCGCTCGGTTGAGCGGAGGCAATTTCGACCGGATAAGTCTCATTTAGGCGTTGTGCTGCACCTGAACCCGTGATTAACTCCCCCTCGTTCCGCACCAGGAAGGGGAGGAATAGATGACGTTTCAGGAAGCTGTAAAAACCTGCCTGTCGAAATATGCGACGTTCAGCGGCCGCGCCGCGCGATCCGAATACTGGTTCTTCTACCTGGCGACCATTCTGGTCCTGATCGTCGCGTCGATCATCGACAGCATCCTGGGCACCGGCTTCAAGACGGTGAACCCGATTACGGGGGTCGCGCAGAGCTCCGGCTACGGCTGGCTCTACCTGATCGCCGCGCTCGCCCTGTTCCTGCCGAGCCTGGCCGCGGGCGTCCGCCGCCTCCACGACACCAACCGCTCGGGCTGGTGGCTGCTCATCGCGCTCATCCCGCTGATCGGGGCGATCCTGCTGATCGTCTGGCTGGCGACCAAGGGCACGACCGGCAACAACGACTACGGCGCCGACCCGCTCGGCGGCGACCTGACCGCGGCCTTCAGCTAGGCGCCGCGCCTCGACCGTCCGCAACGGCGGCACGAAGGGCCGGGGGAGCGATCCTCCGGCCTTTTCGTTTGGGGATCATGTCGTTTGCAATCAGGTCGAGCGGACGTTCCCACCCCATTTCGTCACCCCGGACTTGATCCGGGGTCCCGCTTTCCTTTTCCGACGTCGCGCAGGAAGAAGCGGGGCCTCGGATCAAGTCCGGGGTGACGAGGTCGAGATGGCCTCCGCTCCTCACCCCATCCCGGTCATTCGGCCGCCGGGTTGGCAAGCTGCATGATCGCCTTTCGTTTGGGCGTGAAATCCTTCCCGGAGGATAAGGTGCCGTGCTTCGGCCGCCCTTAAAGCGGGTTCCCGTCCCTGTCGCGATAGATATCCCGCCGCCCGACATGGTTCGACGGGCCGACGAAGCCGTCCTGCTCCATCCGCTCGATCCACTTGGCGGCGGTGTTGTAGCCGACGCCCATCTGGCGCTGGATCCAGCTTGCCGACGCCTTCTGGCTCTCGAAGACGATCTGGCAGACCTGGCGGTACTTGCGCTCCTCCGGGCTGTCGGAGGCGGCGTCGATGTCGTCGAAGCCGAAGCCGCCGTCCTCGGGCTCCTCGGTGACGGAATCGACGTAGTCGGGGCTGCCCTGCGACCGCCAGTAGTCGGCCACCTTCTCCACCTCCTCGTCCGAGACGAAGGGGCCGTGGACGCGCTTCACCGGGTCGGTGTTGGGCTTGTAGAGCATGTCGCCTTTGCCGAGGAGCTGCTCGGCCCCTTGCTCGCCGAGGATCGTGCGGCTGTCGATCCGGCTGGTGACGGCAAATGAGATGCGGGTCGGCAGGTTGGCCTTGATGACGCCGGTGATGACGTCGACCGAGGGGCGCTGCGTC
>ERZ778022.2661-NODE-2661-length-18389-cov-4.099651_pt1 | contig 18389 bp, 17 predicted proteins | sample MGYA00375752_ERZ778022 | MGnify/ENA primary metagenome ERZ778022 (study PRJEB29350, sample SAMN05389826) | bioreactor metagenome | isolation source: Thiocyanate bioreactor | place: South Africa: University of Cape Town | collected 2014-04-04 ... | reverse complement strand
AGCGACTGCCCATGCCGAGATGGATCGCCTGCCTGCGCAGCGGCGGCACGAGCTTCAGCGCCCACAGGCCGGAGGCGCGGAGCGCCTGCGCCGGCAGCAGTTCGCTGAGCAGCGAGCGGAACAGCGCATCGACCATGCTACCGGTGCGGCCGAGATCGGCCGCGCGACGGGACGCGTAGTCGTCGCTGAGACGAACGGCCCAGCCCGGCTGCGAACGATCGGTGGCGGCGAGGGTGAGCGCCAGATCGGCGACATCGCGAAGGCCTAGATTGAGCCCCTGCGCGCCGATCGGCGGGAAGGCATGGGCGCTTTCGCCGACGAGAACGACCCCGTCGCGCCCGGCCCGATCGACGGTCAGGGTCGAGAGCGGGAAGACATGGGCGGGCGTCAGCAACTGGATCGTGCCGAACAGCCGGTGCGATTTGGCGAGGAAGGTTTCGCGCAGGCCCTCGGGGCCGGCCGATTGCGCCGCAGCGAGCGTGTCGCGCTGGTCGATCCAGACGAGGTTGGCGCGGTTGTCGCCGGCCGGCACCAGCGTGAACGGGCCATTCGGATAGTGAAATTCCACCGAGGTCCCGTCGAGGGGCCGGCCCAGTTCGAGGTCGCAGACCAGGGCCGCCTGGGTGAAGGCGGTTTCGCGGGCCTGGATGCCGACGGCATCGCGCACCATCGATTTCTTGCCATCGGCGCCGACGAGCAGCGGTGTCACGAGGTCGGTGCCATCGGCCAGGCGGAGCCGCCACCCGCCCGGGTCCGCGCTGACGCTGGCAAGAAGGGAGTCCGAAGCGCGGAGGTTGGGGAGGCCGGCGCGGGCCGCCTCGAACCGCTCGCTGAGGCGCACATTGGGGAAATTCCAGCCGAAGGCCGGCAGATCGAACTCGGCGGAGTCGAACAGCGTCTCCGGCGCCCGTACCAGCCGGCCGGTGTCGTCGACGATGCGGATGCGCGTCAGCGGCTGGCCGACGGCGGCAGGATCATCCACCAGCCCGGAGGAGGTCAGGTAATCGACGCTGGGCAGCATCAGCGCCGAGGTGCGGCGATCCACCGGCCCCTTCGGCGCAACGTGGAGCGTATCGAGCCCGGCACGCGCCACGGCCGTGGCGGCGGCCAGCCCGGCGAGGCCGGCGCCGACGACGACGGCATCCGGCCCGCTCATCGGGCGACCGCCAGCCGCTTGTCACGGCCGCTAGGGATGATGAACGCGCCCGCATAGGAGCCGACGAACAGCGCCACCAGATAGATGGCGAGGTTGTCGGGCCAGAACCCGATCAGCGAGATGGCCGGCCCCGGGCAGATGCCCGACATGCCCCAGCCGATGCCGAAAATCGCGGCGCCCGCCACCAGCGGGGTGTCGATCCGGTTGAACTCGGGTTCGTGGAAGCGGCTGTCGAACAGCGGGGCGGTGCGGCCCTTGCCGATGCGAACGGCGACGAACATCACGAGCAGCCCGCCACCCATGACGAAGGCGAGGCTGGGATCCCAGCCGCCGCTCGGAATGGCCGAAAAATCGAGGAAGTGCAGCACCTTGAGCGGATCAACCATCTGCGACACGTAGAGGCCGGCGCCGAACAGCAGGCCGGCAAAGGCGGCGGTCAGCAGGTAGCGCAGATCGAGGGCGTCGCGCATCAGACGATCCCCGTGATGGTGACGGTGGCGATGGCCACGACGAAGAAGACGGCCACGGCGACGAAGGAGCGCTTGGAGAGCCGCGCCAGACCGCAGATGCCGTGACCCGAGGTGCAGCCGTTGCCGATCTTGGTGCCGAAGCCGGTGAGGAGGCCGGCGATGGCCAGCCAGACCGGCGTGCTGATGCCCCAGCTGGTGGGCGCTTCGACGAGATGCGCCGGTGCGTTGCCGCCCACGCCGATCCCCGGCAGCAATTGTGCGCTGCCCCAGGCACCGAACACCAGTGCCGCGAGGAAGACCAGCCGCCAGACGACGGTGCGGGCAGGGGGCAGAAGCTGGCCGAAAATGCCGGAGATGCCGGCGATGCGGCCATTGCCGAGCCACAGGATGGCTGAGCCGAGACCAATCAACAGGCCGCCGGCGAGGGCGGAAACAGGGGTGAAGTTTTCCATGCGGACGATCCGACTATCGTTGGTTGCCGCAGGGTATCACCGCTTCGCCGGCCGGAGCCAGCGACGGAACAGCGCGTTCATGCCCTCGTGCGACGCTTGCGCGGAAAAAGCGCACCGCTGAAATTCAGACCGCAACGACTTCCAACTCAACCCGCCGCGCCCTAGATTTGCGCTCACCCCCACCCGGAGCCTTCTCCCCATGGACGTCGTGATCGACCTCATCTCCAATCCGAGCGCCTGGCTCGCCTTCGGCACGCTGACCGTGATGGAGATCGTCCTCGGCATCGACAACATCGTCTTCATCTCCGTGCTGGTGTCGCGGCTGCCGCAGGACCAGGCCGATCGTGCCCGCCGGCTCGGCATCGGCCTGGCACTCGGCTTCCGCATCGCGCTGCTGCTGCTGATCGCCTGGATCGTGGCGCTCGACCAGGATGTGATCACGCTGTTCGGCGTCGGGCTCTCGTGGAAGGACATCATCCTGATCGCGGGTGGCGGCTTCCTCGTCTACAAGGCGACGCACGAGATGCATGCGGCGATCGAGGAGCCGCATGAGGAAGACATGATCAAGAAGGCCGGCACCGCGTTTGCGGCGATCATCGGCCAGATCATCGTCATCGACATGGTGTTTTCGGTCGACTCGATTATCACCGCCGTCGGCATGGTGCCGGATTCCATGGACTACGCGCATCGCGTGATCATCATGATCGCTGCCGTGGTCATCGCCGTCGGCGTGATGCTGGTGGCTTCCGGCCCGATCGCGCACTTCGTCGCCGAGCACCCGACGACCAAGATGCTGGCACTCGCCTTCCTGCTGCTGATCGGCGTTTCGCTGGTGGCAGACGGGCTCGGCGCCCATATCGACAAGGGCTATATCTATGCCGCCATGGGCTTTTCCGTGCTGGTGGAGGCGATCAACATCACCGTCGCCAACCGCAACAAGCGGCGATCGCCCAGCGGGCCGAGACTGGCCGCCGCAGCGACGCTGACCGGCGCGGGCGCACCTGTGGCAGCGCCGGTGGCGGCCACCACATCGCACGCAACAACGCCTGCCGCCGCGTCAAAGCCGCGGCGAGGCACAACGCCAACCCAGCGCGCCCAGGCGCGCCCGAAATCAGCCCCGAGGAAGAAATGAGCCGAGCCTTTGTCGTCCGTGAGTTCGGTGGCCCCGAAGTCCTGAAACTCGAACAGCGCGAGGTCGGGGCGCCGGGGCCGGGCGAACTTCGCGTCCGTCACCGGGCCATCGGGCTCAACTATTCCGACGTCTACAACCGCACGGGGCTCTACAAGCTGCCGCTGCCGTTCGTGCCGGGCGGCGAGGCGGCGGGCGAGGTGACCGCCGTCGGCGACGGCGTGACGGATTTCAAGCCAGGCGACCGGATCGGCTATATCGGGCCGCCGGGCGCCTATGCCGACGAGCGGCTGTTGCCCGCGGGTCGGGCGTTCGCAATTCCCGATGCGATCGACGACGAGACGGCCGCTGCCGCGATGCTGAAGGGCATGACGGTCTACTATCTCATCTTCGAGACCCATCGCCTCGCGGCGGGGGAGAGTACGCTGTGGCATGCCGCAGCGGGCGGCGTGGGCCTCATCGGCACGCAATGGTCGAAGGCGCTCGGCGCCACGGTGTATGGCACCGCCGGCTCGGACGAAAAGCTCGACCTCGCCCGCGCCCACGGCTGCGACGCGGTGATCAATTACAAGACCGAGGATTTTCCGGCCCGGATCAAGGAGTTGACCGGGGGCCGGGGCGTCGACGTGGTCTATGACGGCGTCGGCAAGGTCACCTTCGATCCCTCGCTCGACTGCCTGAAGCCACGCGGCCTGATGGTCAGCTTCGGCAACGCATCGGGCTATGTGACCATACCCAACCTCGGCGTCCTCGCGACCAAGGGCTCGCTCTATGTCAGCCGCCCCACCGCGGCGACGTATTTCGCCAAGACCGAAGACCTGCGTCGGGCCGCGGCGGCGCTGTTCGACGTCATCGCCTCGGGCACGGTGAAGATCACCATCAACCAGCGCTATCGCCTCGAGGATGTGCCCGAAGCGCACCGCGCGCTGGAGGCCCGCGAGACCTCGGGCTCGACAATCTTCACGCTGTAGGCTCGCCCGCTCCGCGACCGGTCGATGGCCGCGGAGCGACGCCCTCAATCCTTCGACGGCTGGACAGCGCAGGTCCGAGTCTGGGACAGTTGTCGACACACGCGCACTTGCTGAAGGCACGCTCCCATGAAGTTTGAACTGAAGAACCCCACCCACGTCGTCTTCGGCGAGGGCAAGATTGCCCGCCTGCCGCGGCTGATCCCGGCGGGAACCAAGGTGTTCCTGCTGTACGGGGGCGGATCGATCAAGCGCAATGGCGTGTACGACCAGGTGATGGCGGCGCTGCAGGGCTACCCCATCAGCGAGTTCGGGGGGATTGAAGCAAACCCGCATTACGAAACGATTTTGGCAGCTGCCGCGCAGGCGCGCCGGGACGGCAGTGAGTATGTGCTCGCAGTGGGCGGCGGCTCGGTGATCGATGCCGCCAAGTTCCTGACCTCCGCGATCACCACGGACGAAGCCGACCCGTGGGACGCGTTCTTCCACAAGCGCTACCCCAAGCACATCCTGCCCGTTGGCTGCGTGCTGACGATGCCGGCCACCGCATCCGAAAGCAACGCGGTCTCGGTCATCTCCACCACCGAGCGGCACCTGAAGTATCCGTTCGCCAACGAGGCGGCGCGGCCGGCCTTCGCGATCATGGATCCCTCGACCATGGCGAGCCTCGACAAGCGCCAACTCAGCAATGGCGCCGTCGATGCCTTCACCCATGTGCTGGAGCAATACCTGACGCTGCCGGGCAATACGCCGGTGCAGCACGGCTACAGCGAGGTTCTGCTGCGCACGCTGATCGAGTGGGGTCCCAAGCTGCTGGCCGACAACTCGCCCGAGGCCCGGGAAACGGTGATGTGGGCGGCCAACCAGGCGCTGAATGGCCTCATCGGCGCGGGGATCGAGCAGGACTGGTCCACCCACTACATCGGTCATGCCATCACCGCGCTCTACGGGATCGACCATGCGCGCACACTGACCCTGGTGATGCCGTCGCTGCTGCGATTCAAGCGCGACGACAAACTGCAGATGCTCGTCCGCTACGCCCGCAATGTCTGGGGCATCACGGAGACTGACGAGCGCAAGGCCGCCGACCTGGCAATCGAGCGCACCGAGAACTTCTTCCGCGACATGGGGCTTCCCGTCAGGGCAGGGGATCTCGAGGGCATCCGCGTGGTAGCGGCGGACGTTGTCGACCACATGGAGCGGGCCGAGCAGACCAAGCTGGGCGAGCGCGGCGATATCGGCCCGGCCGAGGTGAAGCGCATCCTCGACATGGCCGCGTAGCGACGGCGCGAGGACGAGAGACAGACCGAGGGGATAGCTCCCGCGCGCCGGATCGGGCCGCGGGTCTGAGCGCTGGTTGCTGCGCCGCGAGTCTGGTGGCTCTTGCTCGGGGCGAAATGCCCCGAAAGCCTGTTGGTCGGACGGGATTCATATTGCGCGATACCAGAAACGTTTCTATACATCCCTTGGCGCGGAGGTTGCCATGCCCCGGCGCTGAAGGGGAATCACTTGAAAGAGAAGCTTGTTTCGCTGCAGCAGGCGCTGAGCCCGATCCAATCCGGCGCGTCCATCGCCGTTGGGGGCAGCCTGCTCCGTCGTCAGCCCAATGCCGCCGTCCGTGAGCTAATTCGTCGTGGCGTCAATGACTTGACGATCCTGACCTGGGCCGGGACGACGGCCATCGATATGCTGGCGGCCGCCGATGCGATCCGCCGCTTCGAGGGTATTTACGTCGGCCTGTTCAACTATGGGCTGGCGCCGAATTTTCGTCGCGCCGTGCAGGACGGTAAGATCGAGGTTCGCGATTTCTCCGAGACGGCCATGGTGGCTCGGCTTCGCGCCACGGCCCAGGGGCTGAGTTTCCTGCCGATCAAGACGCTGTTTGGCTCGGATATCGCCGCGAAGAACCCTGAACAGATAAAAACGTTTTCGTGCCCCTTCACCGGCAAGCCGTTGCAGGCCGTGGCGGCCGCCGACACGGAATTCACGATCATCCACGGCTATGCCGGCGACAAGTACGGCAACGTGCAGTGGCCGGTGGTGCGCGATACCGACGACATGGACCAGCCTTTTGCGGCGGCCGCCAAGCGCCTGATCGTCACCGTGGAGCGCATCATCCCGCATGAAGAAGTGAAGCGCAGCCCGTCGCTGACCTACATCCCCGGCAACTGGGTCGAGGCCATCGTGGAGGTGCCGTATGGCGCCCATCCGGTCGCCTGCGACACCCGCTACGATGAGGACGACGCGCATATGCAGGACTATGTTGCGCGCTCCAAGACCGCGGCCGGCGCCGCCGCCTATCTCGACGAATTTGCACGAAACCTGCCCGACCACGAGGCCTACCTGCGCAAGGTCGGCGGCGAGGCGGCCCTCTCTGCGCTGCACGTGAGCGAGGGGGCACGCTGATGGCCGACTATTCCAACAACGAGCTGATCACCGCCTTCCTGTCGCGGCAGATCGAGGACGACGACCTGTGCTTTGTCGGCGTCGGCACCAATGGACGTGCCTTCACGCTGGCTGTCGGCATTCCGCTCGCCGCGGTGCGGCTGGCGCAGATGAACCAGGCGCCGGGGGCTTCGGTCTACTGGGGCAATCTGCTGGAGCCCGACCTCTCGGTCATCCCGGAAACCTTCACGCAGGACAGTTTTACGCGTTGGCAGGCCGCGGCCTGTCCGCCGGATACCGGCGTCAAATGCGACATGCTCTCGCGCGGCTCGTTCGACGTGAGCTTCAATTCGGCCGCGCAGATCGATCGGCACGGCAACCTCAACATCACGGCCATCGGCGACTACGAGCGGCCGCGGGTGCGGCTGGTCGGCTGCCTCGCGCAGCCCGAGCACCTCGCCTTCGTCCGGCGGCCGCTACTGGTCATGGATCTCGACAGGCGCACCTTCGTGGAGAAGGTGGACTTCATCACCAGCGTCGGCTTCCTCGATGGCGGCGATGCGCGCGAGCGCGCCGGACTGGAGCCGGGCGGTGGCCCGCGTTTCGTGGTGACGGACAAGGCCATCTTCGACTTCACGCCCGATACCCGCGAGCTGCGGCTGGTGTCGTTGCATCCGGGCGTGTCGCTCGACGAGGTGCTTGGGCTGATGGCGCTCGTTCCGGTGCTCCCGGACAACGTGCCCGAGACGGCGCCGCCGACCGCGGCAGAGCTGCAGGCCATCCGCCGCGACATCGATCCCAACCGTATTCTTCTGCGCGTGTAGGTAGTTATGCCTGGTCCTCTTGCAGGTCTCAAAGTCCTCGATCTGTCACGTTTCATCGCTGGTCCGCACTGCGCCATGGTGCTGGGCGACCTCGGTGCCGAGGTCGTCAAAGTGGAGCGGACGCGGCTCGGGGACGACACCCGCAGCCTCGGGCCCTACATCGAGGGAGAGAGCATCTATTTCATGATGTTCAACCGCAACAAGCGGAGCCTTACCCTCGATTTCCGTAACCCCGAAGCGCAGAATCTGCTGCGCCGGCTGGTGGCGGAAGCCGACATTCTCGTCGAGAATTTCCGTCCCGGCACGATGGAGAAGATGGGCTGCGGCTGGGACGTCCTGTCCAAGCTCAATCCGCGCCTCGTGATGGCGAGTCTCTCCGGCTATGGCCAGAACAACTCGCTGACCAAAGAGCCGTGCTTCGACGGCATCGCGCAGGCGGTGACCGGGATCATGGACCTGACCGGGCATCCGGACGCCGGGCCCTCGATGGCCGGCACGTTCCTCGTCGACTACGCGACGGCCCTGCACGCCACGATCGGCATCCTCGCGGCTGTGGAGAACCGGCACAAGACGGGCAGGGGGCAACTGGTCGATGTCAGCCTGATCGGCGGCGCCGTCAGCCTGCTGATGACCGCGATCCCCGAATACCTGGTCAACGGCCGGATGATGTCCCGGATGGGCAATCGCGACCGCTATGCCGCTCCGGCCAATACCTTCCAGACCAAGGATGGCTCCTGGGTCCACATGGTTGCCGGCAACAATGCCCACTTCCCCCGCTTCGCCAGCATGATCGGCCGGCCGGAGCTGATGGAGGACCCACGCTTCGTCAATGTCGATACCCGCATGGCCAATGTCGATGCCATCGAGGCTATTGCTGCGGAGTGGGTGGCCGGGCTGACGGCGGATGAGGCGATCGCGGCGCTGCGCGCGGCCGAGCTGCCGAGCGCCAAGGTGCGCACCGTCGCCGACGTGGCGAACGATCCCTACATGCGCGAGGCTGGGCACATCGTCGATGTCACCCATCCACGCGCCGGCGTCGTCCCGATGCAGGGGCCGGCAATCCACCTGTCCGAGACGACCTCGGAGGTGCGGCTGCCGCCGCCTGTCCTCGGTGAGCATTCCGAGGATGTGCTCAAGGACTGGCTCGATATCGAGCCCGAAGAGCTCGGCCGCCTGCGCGCCGCCGCCGCGATCTGAATTTTCCCCGTTCGAGCAGAAAGCCAACCATGAGCACGGCCGTCAGCACCGCCAACTCGAAGACCAACATCAACGGCGCCCATGCCTTCGCGGCTGCCCTCAAGCGGCACGGCGTCGAAGTGATCTTCGGCCAGTCCATTCCCGCCGCGCTGTTCCTAGCGACGCCGCACTACGGTATCCGCCAGATCGGTTACCGCACGGAGAATGCCGGCGCGGTGATGGCCGACGCCTATGCCCGCATGTCGCACAAGGTGGCCGTGGTCACCGCGCAGAACGGGCCGGCGGCGACGCTGCTCGTTCCGGGCCTTGCCGAAGCGCTCAAGGCGTCGGTGCCGGTCGTTGCGGTGGTGCAGGACGTGCCGCGCCAGTTCGCCGACAAGAACGCTTTCCAGGAACTCGACCATATCGAGCTGTTCCGCGGCGTATCGAAGTGGGTGCGCCGCCTCGCCGATGTCGATCGTATCGATGATTACGTGGACATGGCCTTCACGGCAGCGGCATCCGGCCGTCCCGGCCCGGCGGTCCTCATCGTTCCCATCGACGTATTCGTCGATACGCCGAAGCCGCAAGCGCACGAACGCGTCGCCAGCCTCGGCTCATTCCCGCTAGACCGGACAGCGCCGGACCCGCGGCTCGTCGCCGAAGCAGCCGACCTGCTCGCCAAGGCAGAGCGCCCGCTGATCATCGCTGGCGGCGGTGTGCATCTGTCGGATGCTGCGGATGAACTCGCGGCCCTCCAGGAAGCAGCGGCCCTGCCGGTGGCGACGACGGTGATGGGCAAGGGCACGACCGACGAGCAGCACCCGCTGTCGGTCGGCGTCGTCGGCTATTTCATGGCCGACCGCAGCCGGACCAAGCACCTGCGGCCGCTGGTCACCGATGCCGACGTGATCCTGCTCGTGGGCAACCGCACCAACCAGAACGGCACCGACAGCTGGCAGCTCTACCCGCGCAATGCGCGCTACATCCATCTCGACGTCGATGGACAGGAAGTCGGGCGCAGCTACGAGGCGGTGCGCCTCGTCGGCGACGCCAGGCTGGGCCTCGCCGCCCTGCGCGAGGCGCTGGCCGCCCGCGATCTCGGCAAGCGCCAGGCGGCGCGGCCGGCACTTGAAAATACCATCGCGGCCGGGATTGCCCAAGGCCGCAAGGATGCCGAGGCCAAGGAGACCTCGAGTGCGAGCCCGATCCGGCCGGAACGGCTGATGCGCGACCTCGACAGCGTGCTGACGCCCGAGACGCTCGTCGTTTCCGACGCCAGCTATTCGTCGATCTGGATCGCCAACTTCCTGACCTCTCGGAAGCCGGGCATGCGCTTCATCACGCCGCGCGGCCTCGCCGGCCTCGGCTGGGGGCTGCCCTTCGCCATCGGGGCCAAGGCGGCGCGTCCGAACGCTCCGGTCTTTGCCCTCGTCGGCGATGGCGGCTTTGCCCACGTCTGGGCCGAGCTTGAAACGGCACGCCGCATGAAGCTGCCGGTTGTCGTCGCGGTGCTCAACAACTCCATCCTCGGCTACGAGAAACATGCCGAGAAGGTGATCTTCAACGAGTACAGCGACGCCTGCGATTTCACGCCGGTCGACCACGCCGCCGTGGCCCGCGCCGCCGGCTGCGACGGCATCAGGATCGAGAACCCGGCCGACTTCCTCCCGGCGCTGAAGGCGGCGCTGGCGAGCGACCGCACCACGCTGCTTGACATCATCACCGACGAGCGAGCCTATCCGCCGATCACCTCGTTCAACGACAATGCGGCGCTGAACTACTGAGCCGCAAACCGGGAGAGAGCCGTGAAGAAGCTGATGAACAAGCCGGAGCATTTCGTCGACGAAATGCTCGAAGGCCTCGTGCTTGCCAATCCCTCGCTGCAGCGTGACGGCTCCGCAGGCCGGGTGATCCGCCGCGCTGAACCGGCGCGGCAGGGCAAGGTCGGCGTGGTTTCCGGCGGCGGCTCCGGACATCTGCCGCTGTTCACCGGCTATGTCGGCAAGGGGCTGCTCGACAGCTGCTCGATCGGCAACGTCTTCGAGGGCCCCAACGTCGTCTCCTGCATGGAGGCGATGCGCCTTGCCGACGGCGGCAAGGGCGTGCTGCGGCTCTATGGCAACTACGGTGGCGACCGGATGAATTTCGACATGGCCGGGGAGTTCCTGGCCGATGACGGGATCGAGTCGACCACCGTGCTCGGCAACGACGACGTCGCCAGCGCCAGCCCGGCCGAACGCCAGAAGCGCCGCGGCGTGGCAGGCATCATCTTCGCCTACAAGACCGCGGGCGCGTCGGCGGAGCAGGGGGACGACCTCGCCACGGTGACGGCGGTGGCGCAGCGCACTGTCGATGCCACCCGCACCATCGGCGTGGCGCTGTCACCGTGCCAAGTGCCGGGATCGGACCGCCCCTCCTTCATCCTCGGCGAGGATGAAATCGAGATGGGCATGGGCATCCATGGTGAACCCGGCCTGTGGCGCGACAAACTGAAGCCCGCTGACGAGATTGTCGACGAGATGATCACCCGTCTGCTGGATGACCGCCCCGCCGGCCCCGGGAACGAGGTCGCAGTGCTGGTCAACAGCCTCGGGGCGACGCCGCTCGAAGAACTGTTCATCCTGTATCGCCGCGCCTCCAGCCGCCTCGCAACGGCTGGCCTGAACGTGGTGGTGCCGCTGGTCGGGCACTTTGCCACCTCGATGGAAATGGCCGGCGCCTCGATCAGCCTCTGTTTCGTTGACGCGGAGCTGAAATCACTGCTCGATGCACCTGCAGACTGCCCGTTCTGGAGCGTGCGCGGATGAGTGTAACGGTTGCAGCGCTGAGCAAGGCGGTCGCCGCCGCGCAGACGGCGATGACCGGGCTCGAGCAGGAACTGAATGCCGCCGATGCCAAACTCGGCGACGGCGATACCGGCACGATGCTGGCACGCGTCATCGCCAAGATGGCGGAACAGCCGCTGAGCGGCGATGATGTCGGCGCAGCACTGGGCACGCTGGCGCGCGCGACGGCCTCGGCCACCGGCTCAAGCCTCGGAACGCTGTTCGCCACGGCACTGCTGACCATCAGCCGGGGCTGCAAGGGCGAGACCGAGGTTGCGGTGGCGCGGCTGCCGGACCTGCTGGCGCAGGCGCGCGACGCGATGATCGCGCGCGGTGGCGCGGCGCTCGGCGACAAGACGGTGCTCGATTCCCTCGACGCCGTGGTGGCCGCGCTCAGCGAGAATGCCACGCCGGCAGCAGCACTCGAGGGGGCGCAGCGCGCGCTCGAAACCTTCCGTGGGAAACCGAACCGCGTTGGCCGCGCCCGCATGTTCGGTGATGCCACGATCGGCATCGACGACCCGGGCATGCTGGCCTTCGCCCGCCTCAGCCAGGCTGTGCTTTCGCGGTCGGCCTGAGACGCTGACGGCCAAGCGCATTGCCGCGTCGAGACCTCAGCCGACTTCTGCGCGGGCCCGTCCGATGCGCGGAACCCGGCCGGTGCGCGGCGCGGCACATGATCCGCGGATCGTCAGCCGCGTCGGCAGGATCACCTCGCGGGGCGCGCCGGGGCGGGGCGATACGATGCGGCGGAGAAGCAGTTCAGCCGCCGCCGCGCCCATGTCGCGCTTGGGCAGGCGCAGCGTCGTCAGATCAATACGCTTCAGCCCCGCCAGCTCGATGTCGTCACAGCCGACAAGCGACAGATCGGCTGGAATTCGCAAGCCAAGCGCCGCCGCCGCATCCTGGATGCCAAGGGCGTTGACGTCATTGCTGGCAATTACCGCCGTGGGCAGGTCATCGAGGCCGGCCAGCACGTGCATCGCCTCGTAACCGGCTTCGCGGGTGTAGTCGGACCGCACGATCAGGTTGGGGTCGGTATCGCAGCCCAGGCGCACGATTCCTGCTTCGAATGCGTCCAGCCGCTCGTTCGCCGTGCTCGATACGGAGGGGCCGGACACGAAGCCGATGCGCCGATGCCCGAGGCCGTGGAGATAGTCGAGGATGGCCTGGGTGCCGGCATGATTGTCGGAGCCGACATAGTCGTCGCGATAGCGGTGACTGCGCCGCTGCAGCAGAACGAACGGCGTCTTGCCCTCGAGCAGCGCGCGGACCTCCGGCGAATCGGCGTACTGCGAAATCAGGATCATGCCGTCCACCTGCCGATCAAGCAGGGTGCTCATCAGATCGATCTGACGGGCTTCCTCGTCGTCGGTATTGCACAGCAGGATGGTGAAGCCCTCGCGCACGGCGACGTCGTCGATGCCGCGGACGAACTCTGGGGTCGACGGGTTGCTGATATCGGAGACCAGCACGCCGATGGTGCTGCTCCGCCGGCTGCGCAGGGCGCGCGCCAGCGTCGAGGGACGATAGCCGAGCTCGGCGGCGACCTTCTTGATCTGCTCGCGGGTTTCGTCGTTGACGTGACGCTTGTCGGCAAGGGCGTTGGACACCGTAGAAACCGCGTGGCCACTCCTCGTTGCCACGTCCCGGATCGTGATCCGCTTACCCCCCGACAATCGTTTCTCCCTGCGCAAAGATACCCTTGTAGCGGATTTGAATATCAAACGGAGGTGTCTTTCAATGATTGACTGACAGGGGATTTACGTCGATAACAGGCGCCGCGAACCGTTTTCTGAAAAACGTTTCGTGACGAGCTCAATGCTCGCTAGGGGGAGGATCAGGTTTGGTCGGTGAACGACGCCTCAAGGTGGGGCTTATCGGTGCCGGCGGCTTTGCCAACGCCGCACTGGTGCCGTCCATGCGCTTCGCCCCGATCGACCTCGTGGCGGTCTGCGACACGGATGCAGCCCGGGCGGATGCGACCGCGCAGTTGACCCGTTCGGGCCGCGCCTACACCAAGACTTCGGAGATGTACGCCAGCGAGCAACTCGACGCCGTCGTCATGGCGGTGGGGCCGACCATTTACCCGACGCTCGCTGCGGAAGCCATTGCGGCAGATGTCCATGTCTTCGTCGAGAAGCCCCCTGCGGTCGAAGTGTCGCTTGCCGAAGGAATGAAGCGGGCGGCCGCCGATCGAGGCGTGCAACTCGGTGTCGGGTTCATGAAGCGCTTTGCCACCGGCTACCGGATGGCCAAGGAACTGGCTGCGACGCCGGACTTCGGGCGCATAACCCATGTCAGCGCGCGGATCAGCACCGGCGTCTGGACGCCGGCCTGGTCGAAGACGCTGACGCCGACGGCCTTCGTGCTCGACCACAGCGTGCATTTCACCGATCTTGTGCAGTTTTTCGGTGGTCCGGTGCAATGGGTCTGCGCGGCTCACTCCTCGTCGGGCGCCGACCGTTTCGGTTTCGCCGTGGCGATGGGCTTTGCGGGCGGCGCGTCGGGCGTCCTCGAAATCTCGAACTTCGAATCCCGCGGCGTTCCTAACGAGCGCATGCAGATCATGGGCGACAAGGGCCAGAGCGTTTCCATCGAGAACGTTACCCGCGTCACCCTCGGCCGCGACGCCGAGCCCATGGTCGCCGGTCGGCACTTCGATCCCGAGCACGACCGAGTGACCTGGGAGCCGAACATGACCAACATCTCGGCCGAGAATTCCTCGCTGGTACACATGGGCTATGTCGGCGAGATGCGGAACCTGGCGCAATCACTGCTGGCCGGCGAACCGCTGAGCCCGAACATTGACAACGGAATTGCTGCGCTGAAGCTGGCGCACGCCATCATCGAGAGCAATGGCCGGCGCATCGATCTGGCCTGACTACAAGGGGATACGGCCAGCATGGCTTTGACGATCGACTTGAGCAAGCGCGTGGCCGTGGTGACCGGCGGCGGGACGGGCCTGGGCAAGGCCTCCGCCAGCGCGCTGGCGGAGGCGGGGGCGAGGGTCTGCATCGTCGGGCGCCGCCGCGACGTACTCGAGCGCGCCGCCGCCGAGCTGGGGGCAGATGCGTTCGTGGCCGATGTGACCGACGCCGATAGCGTCAGGAAGCTGATCGAGGACATCGTCGCCGCGCACGGCCGGATCGACATTCTCGTCAACGCAGCGGGGTTGAACCTGCGCGGCGACTCTTTCGACTACGCGATCGAGGACTGGGACAAGGTGCACGCGATCAACACGCGCGGCCTGTTCCTGATGTGCCAGGCCGCCGGCCGCGTGATGCGGGACAACGGCTACGGCAAGATCGTCAACATCGCCTCCATGGCCAGCGAAGTCGGCATGCCGCGCATCGTCGCTTACGGCTCGAGCAAGGGCGGCGTCCGCCAGATCACGCAGGGTCTCGCCGTCGAGTGGGCGAAGTCCGGAATCCGCGTCAACGCCATCGAGCCGGGCTGGTTCAGGACCGAACTGACCGAGCCCCTGTTCCATGACGAGGCGTGGGTTCAGAAGATTAGCAACCGCATTCCGTTTGGTCATGCCGGAAATCCAGAGGACCTGAAGGGCGCCGTAGCGTTCCTAGCCTCCCCGATGTCCGACTACGTCACCGGTGTCTTGCTGCGCGTCGATGGGGGAGCCTTGGCGAATTGACCGAACCACAACCGCAAACCGACCTCGTCGAAGTCTCAGAGCAGCCCACGCTGCCGGAGCGGATAGGGCAGTGGGTGCTGGTGCCCATCATGCTCGGCATCATCGCAATCGGATTCGCAGCGGTATGCCTGCGCTTCCTGTTCGGCGGACACTACGCGCTCTTCTGGTCTGAAGAGGTGATCCGCTACGCCTTCATCTGGCTGTTCTGGCTCGCCGCTCCGATCCTGGTGTGGCGCGGGGCCATGTTCTCGGTCGACCTCGTCGTCGCGAGCCTGCCGCCCACGCTGCAGCGGCTCGTGCAGATCCTCTGCAATCTGGGGATCATGTTCCTGATGTCGATCTACGTCTGGTACGGGTGGCAGATGACCTGGATCAACGCGGCGCAGGAATCGAGCGCGCTGCGGATACCGCTCTCGGCGGTCTATCTCGCAATCCCTGTCGGCTCGGCACTCATCGTTCTCGCAGTTCTGGTTCAAACGGTGAAGCTGGTCCTCGGCTTCCGTCGCGAAAAGGCCGTCTGATGGTCGTCACCCTGTTCGGTTGTTTCGTCGTCCTGTTGCTGATGGGCCTGCCGGTCGCTTTCTCGACCGGTCTCGCCGCCCTCATCGTCGTTTTGATCGAGCCGGCAGTCGCCGAAAAGCTGCTCATCACGAAGACCTTCGGCGGCATGGACTCGTTCACGCTGATGGCCATTCCGTTCTTCATCCTCGCTGGCGAGGTGATGGGCAAATCGGGCCTGACGCAGCGCATCGTCGATCTCGCAACGGCTCTCGTCGGTCATATCCGCGGCGGCCTCGCCTATGTCACGGTCATCGGCAACGCGATGATGGCAGGCATTTCCGGCTCCGCATCGGCCGATTGCGCGGCGACCGGCTCGATCCTGATCCCCGCAATGATCAAGCAGGGCTACAAGCCCCAGTTCGCGGCGCTGATCGCAGCGTTCTCGGCAATGATGGCGCCGATCATCCCGCCGTCGATCTTCCTCATCATCTACGGCTCGATGGCCGGTGTTTCGATCGGGCGGCTGTTCATCGGCGGCGTCATTCCGGGGCTGCTGATCGGCCTGTCGCTGATCATCCTGGTGCTGATCCTCATGGCCGGCAAAGGCTACGCGGTCCCTACCGGCACGTTCCGCTGGAGCGAGCTGTGGCGCTCGACGAGCAAGGCGCTGTGGGCCATCGTCATGCCATTCGTCATCGTCGGCGGCATCCTCTTCGGCCTGATGACACCGACCGAAGCGGGCATCGTCGCCGTGGTCTATGCGCTGTTCTATGGCTTCTTCATCGAACGGACGCTGACGCTCAAGAGTCTCTCGCAGCTCACCATGTCCGCCGCTCTGTCGTCGGCGAACATCATGATGATCGTGGGCTTCTCCGCCGTGTTCGGGACCATCATGGCGCTGGGCCGCTTCGAGCAGCAGGTTACGTCCATCCTGTTCTCGATCACCACCGAGCCGATCCTGGTCGTGATCATCCTCATCCTGCTGCTGACCCTGATCGGCGGCCTGATGGACGAGGTCTCCACCGCCGTGCTGTTCGTGCCGACACTCGCCTCGATCGGTGCCCAGATGGGCTTCGACCCGGTGCATTTCGGTGTCGTCATGGTGCTGGCGATCATGATGGGCGCGGTGATGCCGCCGGTCGGTACGCTGCTGTTCATCGGCGTGGGGATCGCGCGAATACCCTTATCTCGCATTCTGCGGCTGGTCTGGATCTTCCTGATCCCACTGCTGATCGTGAACATCTTCATCGCGCTCGTGCCAGCCACAGTCACCTTCTTGCCATCGCTGATCATGCGGTAGCGGGACAACACCCTCAGATCCGGGAGGATACCCATCTTGAAGACACAAAATCGTTTCTTGACTGCAGCCGTGGCGGTTGCCGCCCTGCTGGCCCTGGCGCCGCAGGCGTCCGCCCAGACTCTCATCACGCTCGGCGATATCTACGCCGCGACCCACTCGAACAGCGTCGGCGAGACGCGCTTCGCCGAACTGGTGGCCGAACGGTCCAAGGGTGAGCTGAAGATCGAGACCTACTTCGACTCGACCCTCGGCAACGAGCGCGAACTGGCCGAAAGCGTCGTTGCCGGTTCGGTCGACATCGCACCGAGCGGCGTGTCGGGCATTGGCCGCTTCTTCCCGCAGTTGCAGGTGCTGGAGCTGCCCTACCTCTACAGCGACCTCGATGAACTGGTGAAGGTTGCCGAGGGCATCTCGGCGGATGTCGACGCCACCTTCGAGGCCAAGGGGCTCAAGAACCTCGGCTTCCTCTTCCTTGGCCCGCGCTCGATGGCGTCCAAGAAGCCGATCTACACCCCGGCCGACCTGCAAGACCTGCGCCTGCGCGTTCCTGAGTCGCCGCTCTATGTCGGTCTCGCCCAGTTCATGGGCGCCGTGCCGACCCCGGTGCCGTTCCCCGAAGTTTACACCGCTCTCGAAACCGGCGTCGCCGACGCGGCTGAAGGCGAGCCTGCCACGCTGACCACCACCAAGTGGTACGAGCCGACCAAGCGCGTCAGCCTCACCAAGCACATCTGGCACTACCGCCTGATGCCGATGAACCTCGACAAGTTCAACTCACTGACCGAAGAGCAGCAGCAGATCCTGCTCGACAGCGCGCACGACGCGATGATCTACCAGGCTGGTCTGGTGAACGAGTACAATGCCCGCGCCCTCGATGAGATGAAGGCCGCCGGCGTCGAGATCATCGAAACCACCGGTCTCGACGAGCTCGCAACCCGCTTCGCCACCTTCCACGACACGTTCGCGAACGATCTCGGCCCTGAGGCCGTGGCACTGCTCGCCCGCGTCCGCGAGATCAAGGCGCAGTAACGGCTCCGCACAATCCGGCGTCCCGCACCCTGCGGGACGCCGTCCTCATTCAGCGAACGGCATCATCGTGCTTTACAAAGATCCGACCTTCGAAAACGTCGAAGTGGGCGAAACCTTCGGTCCGACGACCCTGGTTCTCGATGACTTCTTCCTAAAGAGCTATGCCTATGCGACGGACGATTATTCGGGCGTCGAGATCGTCGATGGCGAGATCCGTTCCGTCGGCGCGGTCCCGGGGGCCGCGATCGTCTCCGAGCTGATGCTGATCTTCCTCACCGTCTACGATCCTGACGGGGTGGTGGGCCTGCACCAGAAGGAAGAGGCCGAGTATTTCGGCGCCATCGCGCCAGGCACGACGCTGACCTTCACGGGTCGCTACATCGACAAGTACGAACGCCGTGGCAAGGGCTATTGCGTGCTCGAAAGCGAAGCGCGCGACCCGTCCGGCAAGCTGGTGGTGCGCCAGCGCAGCACCGAAATCATGCGCATTCCGACTGGCATCTCTGTCGGCACCGGCAG
>ERZ778022.2660-NODE-2660-length-18393-cov-3.777184_pt1 | contig 18393 bp, 20 predicted proteins | sample MGYA00375752_ERZ778022 | MGnify/ENA primary metagenome ERZ778022 (study PRJEB29350, sample SAMN05389826) | bioreactor metagenome | isolation source: Thiocyanate bioreactor | place: South Africa: University of Cape Town | collected 2014-04-04 ... | reverse complement strand
AAAAAGGAAATTTATAAATAACCCAATTATAATTAACTAATTCATGAATAGAAGAAAGGCGGTACAAAGAGTAGCTTTATTGTTGGGCGGTTCCGTTTTGGGCGCTGAAATGTTTATTCAGACAGGTTGCAAAAGCGGTGATGGCGAAAAGAAACCTGCGCTGGCTCCCGAACAGGATTTTTTTACAAAAAACGAAATAGCATTTTTGGATGAAGTGGGCGAAACCATCCTTCCACGAACGGATACGCCGGGCGCAAAAGACGCGAAGGTTGGTGAAACGATTAACGTTTTAGTGCGGGATTGTTACTCAAAAAGCGATCAGAAAGTTTTTAGGGACGGAATGAAAACAATCCAAAAACTCAGCAGCGATAAATACCGGGCAGACTTTATGAAAATGGATCCCGCCGAAAGAACTGAATTGCTGACAGCGCTTGACCAGGAACAAAGAGAATATCAAAAAAATAAAAAAGACGATGCGCCAAATCACTATTTCCGCATGATGCGGGAACTGGTGCTACTGGCATTCTTTACTTCAGAACCCGGCGCTACAAAGGTTTTAAGATACATTTCTGTCCCGGGAAGATTCGACCCCTGCGTTCCCTACAAAACCGGGGAAAGAGCGTGGGCTACTTAAAACAAAGGCCTTGGAAAATAAATGCACCCTCTTAAAGCCTGCTTAAAAATTTGAACCTATAACAGTTTTTTACAAAGAGTTGGGCGAGATGTTAAACCAAGGATTGTACATAAAAATTCCATTATTATTTTCAAATGTTTTTATAATCTTGTATCCAAATGGAAATATGTTATAAAAATGGGAACGAAAAATTTGATATAGCAGATTATATCGACAGCAACGAGATGATTGCTGAATATCTAAACACAGTTTTGGAAGAAGGAAATGATTCGCAAATTGTTATTGCAATTGGAAATATTGCAAAAGCGATTGGAATGACCACAATTGCAGAAGAAACCGGAATGAGCAGGCCAAGCCTATACAAAGCACTTTCTGATGGAGCAAAACCACAGTTTGGAACTATAATGAAAGTTTTGCGCGCAATTGGCGGACAAATTCAAATTAACCCAACAACCGCCTAAGGAAAACACATTACACCGTAATTTCCGGTCACTCAATTCACTCGATCATTTCACTTAGTTCCAGCCAGCGCATTTCTTTTTCGTCAAGCAAACCGCTCAATTCGCCAATTCTGGCAGAAAGGTTTTGAAGGTCTTCAAAAGGCAGGTTTCCCGCTTCAAGCTTTTTGGTAATAGACTCCCTTTCATTGTTCAGGTCAGCGATCTCCTTTTCCAAAAGTTCAAACTCTCGTTTTTCCTTAAAAGAAACACGTTTGTCTTTCTTGGGAGTAGAAGTCTGAGGAGATTCGGCAAAAACGTTTTTGATGCCGGCAACTTCCTGCTCATCCTTTTTTTCAAGGCGGTACTGAGAATAGTTACCGGGGAAATCCCTTATCACGCCATTCCACTCAAAAACAAATAGATGATCCACAAGCCTGTCCATGAAATAACGATCGTGTGAAACGATGATCAGGCAGCCCGGAAACTCACTTAGAAAGTTTTCTAAAACACCGAGCGTGGGTAAATCCAAATCATTGGTGGGTTCATCTAAAATTAAAAAGTTGGGATTACGAAAAAGAATGGAAAGCAGGTGCAGCCTGCGTTTTTCACCACCGCTGAGTTTGCTGATGTACGTGTACTGTTTTTCGGGATCAAATAAAAATAACTGTAAGAACTGTGCCGCGCTCAAACTGCCGCCCTTTGCGAGCGGAAAGTTTTCCGCGATATTTTTCACAAATTCAATCACGCGCATATCTTCTTTCACAATCAGGCCTTGCTGAGAGTAGTTGCCAAAAATCACAGTGTCGCCAATATTTATTTTACCGCTGTCGGTATTTTCAATGCCCTGCAACATATTTATGAACGTTGACTTCCCGGCTCCGTTTTTACCAACAATTCCAATGCGTTCGCCTTTTTTAAAAGTGTAATCAAAGCCCTCCAATATTTTTTTATCGCCGAAGGATTTATACACTTTTTTCATTTCTACCACTTTGCCGCCCAGCCTGTTCATTTTCATTTGCAGTTGCAACTGGTCGTCAATTATTTTTTGTTTGGCGCGCTTTTCAACTTCGTAAAAATTATCTTCCCGACTTTTCGATTTTGTGGTGCGGGCCTTTGGCTGTTTGCGCATCCACTCCAACTCGCGGCGGTAGAGGTTTTTTGCTTTGTCAATACTTGCGAAAGTACTCTCAACGCGAGCGGCTTTTTTCTCTAAATAGTTTTCGTAGTCGCCTTTATGAACATAAATGGTGCTGTCTTCTATCTCCCAAATTTCATTGCAAACAGCATCCAAAAAATACCTGTCGTGTGTAACCAAAAGCAGCGTGATATTTTCTTTTGATAAAAAATATTCGAGCCATTCTACCATCTCCACGTCAAGGTGGTTAGTGGGTTCATCCATAATGAGTAAAACATGTTTGTGCTCAAAGCCAATGTCAACAAGGGTTTTGGCAAGCGCCACGCGTTTTCTCTGACCGCCGCTCAAGGTATTTACTTTTTGATCGAGTTGGTGAACATTTAGTTTGCCGAAAATTTGTTTCACTTTGGCATCAAAGTCCCAGGCACCCAGTTCATCCATTTTTATCAGGGCATTAGTAATTTTTTGTTCATTGCCGGAGTCGATAGCAGATTCGTAATTTTTTATAGCATTGATTACAGGATTGTCGTGAAAGAAAATATTATCTGCAACCGTTTTGCTTTCTTCCAGGTTCGGCTCCTGCTCAAACAAAACCACATCCACGTCTTTGCTGATCCATAGCTTGCCTTCGTCGGGCGTTTCTTTTCCTGCAAGAATTTTTAAGAGTGTGGATTTGCCTGTGCCATTGCGTGCCACGATAGCAATCTTATCTCCTTCCTCTATATTAAATGAAATACCCGAAAACAATGGTTGAATGCCATAACTTTTTGCCAATCCTTCTGCTGAAACGTAGTGCATGGGCGCGAAGGTATGATAGAAATTTAAAGTTCTATAAACTTTAAAGCTTAAGTATAAGTATAAGATTTTTCAGGTTATGAACTTCTTCTCCCTTTATTTGAAATAGTTTTGACGTAATCTTTTAAAAAACAATACATCAAAGAAAACCTCTATTAAAAAAAACGCATGCTGTGCGCATTAAACAATGACTTCACAGCTCCAACCCTCTTTAAAAAAATTTAGATACGTTTGCCCTGCAGCGCCATTGAACTCAATTCTGACATTGGAAACCGAGATATTTAAATTTTTTGCACTTGAGTACATCTTGGTACTATCCCTTTCTTAATTTTTTATATTGTAAGAATAGGTATTGCCTTTGTTGGTTCTTTTATCCCCTGGAAATCAGCGGCATAATAATTAAAGTATCGTATTAAATTTTTCTCGTTTTGCGCCTGTTATCATTCGTTTAAAAAAAACTCATGACGTCGTTTTCATTTAATACATAACTGCTGTTGCTTTCAGGCTCACCCCGCCCTTCTTCCAAGATGACCGCCCCTTTGTGTTTTAACTCTCTTTCCCTAAGCTCTAATTCTTTTGCTTTTCTTTCTGCCTCTACGTTTCCGAAGGAAAAGCAAAAAACCAAAACCACCATGAGTACTTTGTATATCCTGATTTTCATTTTTGTAGTAGTTCTATTTTTAATCGTCAAAGATTTGGTGTACAAATTTTTACGGGATTGACTTCAAAGAATCCTGCAGCTTTTTATTTTCCAACAAATCCGGCAGACCCGGCGTAACCAACACGGTAACGGGTACCGCAAGATGTCTTACCAGCTGCTTTAGATTTTCATTCTGCATACGAATACAGCCTTCGGAGGCCCTTTTACCAAGAGATGCATTATCATGTGTACCATGAATGCCTATTCCTTTTTGGCCGGGAACGGCCAGCCTTATGAAATAAGGTCCGTAAGCGCCTTCTATTGTTCCATTGCCATCTTTAAAATCGTGCGACCAGCCGGAGGCATCCTCAATGCTTACCGCTTCGAAAACACCTTCAGGCGTTTTTAAATCACCTTTGATATTTTTATTGCCAAAATTTTCCCCTGTGGCGATTGGAGATTTCTGTAACAGATCTCCTTTGTAACTATAATGGTACAAAACCATTTCCTGTTTGTTGATAACAATAAAAGAACTATTTGAAATATTCTCCAGTTTCCTAAAATACAACAGAGATGCAGGAATCAAAAGCAGATAAGGGGTGAAGATTAAAATCCATAAAATATATATATTTTTCTTTCGGCTCATAAAGAAAGATTCGAGATTTATAGTAAAACCTTAATAATAGAAGTAATAATTCCCAAGCAAGAAAACTACCTTTGTGATGTTCGCGTCAGCCGGTGCTGGCTGGTCTGTTACAAAAACCGGGGTTTCGTCATCGTTAAAAGAATATAGTACCGCCATTCTTTCGCCGGATGTAGCATTTTTAATAATGAATGCAAAATCTGTAAATCGGGAGCTTGTGTTAACCACTCGCGCGTAGTAAATTGTGTTAGGCTTAACAGTTTTGGGGCGTGTAAGAACTTTCCAGTTAGGTCGTTGTGCAGTATCAGTTGTTACCCTTTTTACATAATCCAGAAGTGCGATGCGGCATTTGTGGGTTTCAATAGTTTCTTTAGTGGTAGCATCGCCTAAAACATTATTAAGCAAATTAAAGTCTGTTCCGTTTAAAATGTATTTAGATGATACAAATCCTTTCTTGTCTTTGTATTTTACGTGGCTCCAGTCCGGTTGGTAATCGTATACTATTAATTCAGCCCCGTAAGGAACACCTGCTACATAGTTATTATCAACGCCTGCCACTTTTGTAGAGCGTAAGGAAACACTTTGAGCAGATACGACATAGCGTGGTGATTTATCATCTAACCATTTCTCTTTGAAGTAAAAGAAATATGCTAATGTAGCACCTGTTGCTAATAAAAGCAAGGTTGCTACCGATATCATGAGCCAGGGCGTTTTCTTTTTTTCTTCAAACAAATCCGTGTACACATGCGGTTGCGGCTCTGAAGACAATCCAGCATTAGATGGAGCAGATGTATTTTCAGATGGTGTTGACGGAATATAGATCTCGGTAACATCTTCTTTTGGCGGTTCAAAGCCACCTGGCTTATTTGCTTCTTGTACAGAAGCAGTCGATCTTGAAAAAGGCGGTACCGGCAGTTCTAATAGTTCTGCTTTTTTCTTTGTAAAATCTTCTTCACTTATCAAGCCATCTTTTAATAGCTGATGCCATTCCTGTAGGAGTTTGAGATTATTTGTGTCCATCTTTTAAAAGCTATTAAATCAATCTATCGGCATATATTTTATCTTGATTTGTACGGGACTTGCTTCTCTGCTTCTGATATAAAAATAGGTACACCGTCGGCCATCAAAGGACATATCAGGCCCCTGCGCAATTTCTTCATCATTCTGGCAGGGCAACTTTATCCAGATTTTATTCCCAAGATAATCAGTGTTATGTTTTGTATTTGGCAATAATATTACTCTTTGCCAAGTATCTACAGGTGCGATGTTTATGTAACTAATTGAGTTCATCTTCACACTATTAAATGTCCAATCTTCTCCATCCTGAAAATACACCATAATTACTTCGGCGTCATGTTCTCCACTACTTTCACTGTTTAGCTTTAGCATCACCTCAAGTTCTAAACGACCGGCATTTTCCGTCGTATTTCTAATGGTAGCACCTGATATTTCACTCAGGTAATTAAATGTCCAAAATTGCGTCCTTTGTCCTATCAAATCGGATTTTATTTTTTCTGTATCTGGCGTTGGATTCTTAATCGCACTTATGCTGGCCTGAATATTTGATTCCAGTGTATTATATTGGTCTATTTTTGTTGCCCTGTAATTATTGGTTTCTGCATTATATATCGCATCAAATTCGACAGCATTTTTCCCTTTATTTCTTCTGGCTAATTCCTTTTTCTTTGCCTCGACTTTCTCAATGCATTGCTGCCATTGACTGTTAGCTGATTGCTGTAATTCATTCCATTTTTTCCTTGCCAGTTGTTTCGTGGTAAAATTGTAATTGCTAAAAGATTTTATAAAGTCTTCATCTACTTTTACTAACATTTCATAATTTTTCTCTACACAATTACAATACAGAGCCGCAGCTGCTTTAGCATCTTTTCCCGGGTCATGCCTGATGAAAGAATACCATCCGGCATATAGGCCCGCTAAACTAAAAAAAGCACCAACAACCCACCATTTATTCTTGCCAAGCCAACTTCCAAAATCAAACTGGTTTTCAACTACAGCGTGCTGCTCCTGCACAACATTATCTTTACCCGGTATTGGAGCCTGAGCATTTGCCTTTTCTAACAGTTCTCTTTTTTTAAAAGCAAATTCATCATTGGTTATAACACCGTTTTCTAATAACTCGTGCAACTCCCGAAGTAATTTGTATGTACTGTCATCCAGCATATCTTATTTATTTTAAAATCTTACTTTTTTCTACATCAAATTCTTCCTGCGTGATAATCTCTTCATCCAATAGTTTTTTAAAATCTTTAAGTTTTTCAATATCCCTTGATAGCTGAATATTTTGAGAAGCTTGCGGAAACGGTACAGTTAAGTTATCCACCGTATTGTTAGTGAGAACATTGTTGTTTTGGCTATTCTTAACTGCATAAATTACGCCAATAATAATTCCGACGAAGAGAAGGAGTCCTAATATAGTAACTTCTTGAGTTCCTAATGCCGCAGTTAAAACAAGTAGTGCATCAATCATATTTATATCTTTACTTAGCTATTTAAGATTTTACTTTTTTGTTGTTCATATTCTTGTTGGGTAAGAATACCATCATCTAAAAGCTGTTTAAACTGCTTTAATTTAGCTATCATTTCGTTTTCCGGATTAGGCATTTGAGAAACTATGGTGTTTGCGTTTTCTGTAGTCGGTATATTAATCGCCGTTGCTGTTTCTGACGGAGGCTGACTATTTTGTATGCCAAATATATTATGTAGGTCTTCATCTTTTTTTCCATGGTTTTCATTTCGCTGCGACTCGCTTACAGTATTAGCTGGTTTTGCCAATATCATTAACAACCCGACAATCGCGATAATTGCGCCGCCAATGCTACTGGCAATACCTGTGCCATCCGATCCTCCGCCCATGGCAGATCTTAATTGTGAGTAGCCAGAATTAATATGACTGATGCCAAATATTAACGTTCCGATTCCAGCTATCAATAAAACAATTCCAAAAACTTGCTTTTCATTCATATAACCGGCATTTATTGTGATTTAAAAATGTGTTACTAAAAGCTGTTTAAAATTTTAGTCTTCTCTACATCTTATTCAGCTTGTGTCCTTATTCTATCATATAATAGCTTCTTCTATTTTTTACGGCTCTCTTTGTTCTGTAATGGCTGAATGTTGGGAGGGTTTGCACAAAGGTGTAAGTAAATTATTTGCTATATTGTTTGTTGGAACATTATTGCTCTCATTGTTCTTGACAGCATACTTTAACCGTTTAACAAGTTGCTCTTTTGCCGTTCGTATTCTTGTGGCGTAAGAATACCGGAATCTAAAAGGCTTTTTAACTGTTTTAGTTTTTCAAATTTCTCATGTTCGCCTACTGAATCTTTTGGGGCGGTAGCATTTTCCGGCGACATTGAAACCAACGTCTTTGTAGTAAAAGTATTATTTTTTGTATTATTCGCGATTGAAGTGAGAGCCCTCATGCCTTCTGCAATTGCCCTAAATACCACTACAATTAGGAATCCTATTAAGGGTACAATCAGTATGCCAAAAGAGCCGTAGTTGCCCAAAAAGGGAATCAGGACTCGACTAAAATCCCTACCTAAGTAGCCGTTTGCAAAAATAAGTGCGACTAAAATACTTCCGGTTCCGAACATGCCTACCAATAGACCATACCATTCGCCGAGTGTTTGTATAAAATTGGAAAGCGCCGGAATTGCATGGAAATTGTCATCAGCAGTAGAAGCCTGCTTTACATCATTTGCCCTGTTCCACCACAATTGAAAGCCACACCAACAAGTAAAACACAATATCAACCAGATTAATACAATACTAAAAATGACTCCACCGGACGCATATTCCAGTTCACTTTTGTAAGCAAAAATGAAATACAGCGGTATCACCAAATTTATTATTGCAAAGGCGTAATACAGCCAGCTAAGCGGCTTGCGAAAGAAAAAACCTTTATCAATGTATTCTAATACCGGCTTAATAAATTTAAAAAACATTGTGTCCATAGCAATAAATTTTAGTTACTTAAAATTTTATTTTTTTGTTGGTCAAACTCCTCTTGTGTAAGAATACCGCTATCTAAAAGTTCTTTTAATTGTCGCAGCCCGCTTATCTTTTCACTATCATTATGCTTTTCTCCTTTTAGTATTGTGTCTGCATCAGCCGTAAGAAGATTTGAAATGCTGGCTTCAGTTAACACTGTAGCAGTGGGGTTATTACTAAGAGGCGAAACTGGGGGATTGTCTATTATTTTTTGGGACTCCCCATTACCCAAATAATTATTTACAACTACCTGCTGCGATGTAGATCCGGCATTGGAAGCCATACTAATCCCCTTAGGGCTTGGTCCATATTGATTAGTAAAAGGTTGGCTATCGCCAAATGCCAGCACGAATGGGTTATAAATCGGCAGAAAAACCATCCATCCACTATTTCCTAAATCGTGGCTTCGTTTTACTGCAGCGGCTGCGTACAACCAAATGGGAATGACCCAGATAAAAAATAAAAGTATACCCGTTAATGATGCAGCAATTGTTATGGGTATCATGATTAACCAAATTAATGGCCCGATTAACCAGTATTCAGTTCGCCTGATGCGGCCATCGATTGAAAAAATGTTCTTGAACATAATTGATTTTTTTTATGAATGATGCTTAATAAAATAATCAGATTTATTTCCTATTTAATAGAGTGTTTTGTAATTGGGAAAGTTATCGAATCAGCCATGTTTTGTTCAATAACATCAGGTCTTTCACGGCTAAAATTAAGACCTCCCCGGTTCTCCAAAAATTGGGAGTTTTTGAATTTTATTAGTTTGTTTATCTGTAATTGAAATATTGCCTTTGAATACATCTCCGGGTCCGGTTGAATCAACTTCAACATTCAATTCACAAGTTAGTTCGTACTGTTCATTTGATAAAACAATAACTATTTTCTTCAATGAAACTCCATCGTATTTTCCCAGATTGTCTTCATTCATTACATTATTATTCGAATCAAAAAGGGTTGTTTCGACAGAGTTTAATCTTTGTAGCTTGTCATTAATCGAAATAAAGCCCCTATCAACTTCGGCTTTTGATTTAAAAATTAAAAATAAAATGTATTGTTCTTCTTCAAAATCAGATTGGTTTAAAGAAAAATTTAAACCCTTATATTCATCCTCAATTTCAATTTTTTCGAATTTGTTAACAATAAAGTTTGCTTGGCTACAACCTATTAATAACAATATAATCAAGCAGACTACATAAATTGGTAATTTATTTGGGAAGGTCACGTTAAAAAAATTATAATGCCTACTCGTTTCCGTTTTCGGCTTTCCCGTTTTGGTTATTTCTATCGTTAAAATGAGTTGCTTTTGGTTTAAGCAAACGTTTTTTTACCTGATTCAAAGTAATCGCCTGCAATTGATCAGGAGTGCCATTATTGACGGAAGCAAAGGAATAACAAATAGAAACTTTTTCATTTTACGGACTTAAATAATTTCTCTTTTTTTATCACTTTAATTATTTTACTCCTTATTTGCAATATATTTTTCCTCGTAAAGTTTCTCTGTCCACACTCCTATTAAATACGTTGCTGTAGAAAAAAGTACTATAAAACATAGTATGGCGAAAAAGATTAATAAGGCAGGCCCAGCATTAGCGGCAGTGTTATCCTTAAATGAAAAAGAAATATGAAACATATCAAATACATTGTCAGAACAAACAATCACCGCTGCTATACCTAAAAAAATGAATGTAATTGAGAAGATTCTTAAAAGCAATCCTACTATCCCCAAAATTGGTTGATCCCCATAATCTGGTTTTTCGTGCGTATTCATTTTAGTATTTAATTTTTCTAGATAAATTCAAAAATAGGAATGGCGAAGTCTAATTCTGATTTAACCAACCCGTTTTGGTTATACTTTTTTCTTTCAAATCAATCTTTCACTATTCCATCAATACCACCTACCAAACTTCACTCAATAATTCTCTGTAAACAAGAAAACAGGATAAACAATCTGTTTTCAGGATAAAAAATAAAGCGGGTTGGATTTATGCCGTAACGCTCATTAATGAGTTGGGAATAGGAAGGAGGCTAAAATTTCAAATGTGAAATTTGAGATGTAAAATTGACTTACCAGACAGTATCTTCAGGCGTTGGTCTCCCGATTTTTCCTTACATCAATTTTTTAAAGGCAGCGCCAACAGGAACGCTTTCACCTCCGATGGTTACATAATGTCCCTTTCGCTGCGCGGTGATATACCGGGTATTTACAATAAATGACTGATGTACCTGTTCAAAAAAATCAGGCAACATCGCTTTTGTTTTTTCAATGGTAGAACCTACTACCAGAAAGGAATTGGGCCAGCGAAATTTAATGAGAACGGTATTACGTTTGATATGATTAAAAGACTGAATAATAGTAACATCCTCAAATCGGATTTCTTTACTAATGAAGTCATGATCCTGAAAAGACAATTTCCTCAATGTTTCAAGGCTAACATTTTCAAAATATTTCCCCTTTAAAAAAATAGTTTTTGTTTTCAGTTTATTTTTTTCCGGGAATGCCATTTCAACCGCAACCAATAATTGCTTTTCGATAATTGGCTTGGTAATAAAGGTGGCTGGCTTATATAATTTGGCGTGTTTTAAGGTGGTTTCATCGGAATAACCACTGAGAAATATAAATGGGATGCTATAATGCTCCTGTAAAAAATGGGCGATCCTGATACCAGCATCTTCATCCTCAAACAGGCGAATGTCTAACAATACAAGGTCGGGTAATTGTGTTTTTATATAAGCAATGCTTTCATTGTAAGTATCTGTAATTATACAGTCCCCTATTTTTTTATCTTCCAGTAATTCTTTTACGTGGTTTGCTATTATAAATTCATCTTCTACAATTAGTATTCTGCTCATGTGTTAGTTGTTTTGAGTGTGTATAGTTTTGGTTTAGAATTTTATCATACAACAAGCGCCGGTTTCGTTATAAAAACTAATTTTCGCCCTTAGCTGGTGGGCGAGCCCTTCCAATAGAACACGCCCGAATCCCGATGTTTTATGATTCAAAAATTCATCATTATAACCTAGGCCGTTATCCCTGTAAATCATTAAAGTGTGATTGTCTTCATTTGTTGTAGTTAACATGATATGTTTATCAGTTGTATTAACGAACGCATATTTGAGGGAATTGGTCAGGAGTTCGTTAAAAATTAACGCTAGCGTGGTTGATTTATTTTGAGGGATAGTAATATTGGCATCTATTTCAGCATTTATTTCAGTTAAGCCTTTTTGTGATAAAAGCGATTGCGCGATATTTTCCGCTACAGGCTGAAAATTTATATTCTCCAGGTCGTTTCCTTTATATAACTGCCGATGTACAGTTGAAATAGCGATGATTTTATTGTCGATATTGGCAAGTTTTTCAGGATCAATATTATCCTTGTATTTGTTAAGTAAACTGCTTACCAGCCCCAGGCTGTTATGCACCCGGTGATGTTGCTCTTTTTGTAAATTTTCCAGGTGTTTCTTTTGCCTGCGTATTTTATTATTTTGAAAAAACAGGATGGCCATGAAAGTCATGGCTAATAGCAGCACCGGCAAAATATATTTAAATAATTGCGTGAACAACAAGGTTTCTTTTTGTGTGTTTTCAATTTTTGTGAAGCGATTATTAAGGCTGTCAATAATATTGTTTCTTAAAACGAAAGTTCTGTCACCGGCATTCACAATCTGGTTGAGCGAATCGAGCGTGTGAAGCATTTTAGTGTCAATTAGTTTTTGATCGGCTTCTCTTTGTAATTCAGCTTCCGGTTTTTTTAGTATGGTGTAATCAGGTGCATATTTTGCAGTAGTTATATAATTTTGATTAGTAGGGTCGATTCTAACGTTAATGGAGGATGGAGTGCCATAACCGTAAACGGGTTTAAAAATAATCTTATAAAACCCATAAGGCAATTTGCTGATGTGGTCTCCGGCCGATAACCAGGTTTTACTATTGTCGAAACTCCATTGGCCTACTCCATTAGGCGAGAAATTAATCCGTATTGAAACATCAGGCAGCACATCATTATATCTATCAAAGGCTATAAAAGGGCTTGCGGGATCCACGAAGTATTCCGGCCAAACGGGATCACCATTGCAAGTACAATCTTTTCCCTCTTCTGGCACTGAAGGAAGAAATCCTCTTTTATGATAAGGATTTACCGGAGGTGCACGCCGGATGCCAAAACCGAAGAGTGTTCCATAACTTTCTCTATACACATTCCCTAAAAGCTGGCCGGCATAAATATATTGCCCAGATTGCACAACAGGTTTTAAGCCAATGTAATTGGTGGTTAAAATCTCGCCATCAATCCATATTGCATCATTCGTCTGGTTATCTTCCAATGCATTGACAGAAGTATAAATATTGATAATTCCCGAATGGGCCGCAAAAATTGGTTCACCATCTTTTACCACATAAACAGAAACTGCAGATCTTCGCTTTCTATCGTTGCAAGTGCGGATCGTACTAGTGTCTCCGAATGAGCCACCTTTAACTTTTTCTTTGAATCGGGGAGAATTATTTAAAAATGGAGAAAATAACGACAACCCTTTGCCATCATTCAATTCATAACATTGGCAGTAGGAAGTTATTGGTAAGATAAACAATATCGCAATCAGTAGTTTCACCTTCTAACAGGAAAAATACTACTCTTTTCAGGATAAATATAATTTTTTAGGATATATGTTGCGTTTTTTAGGATAAATCAAAAAGGAGATTGCTCTTTGAAACTCTAATTTTCTTAGCGCTACAAACTTTTAATCAATCCGCCATCCACAGCAATGCTTGCGCCTGTTATATAGGATGCTTGTTCTGACGCTAAAAACGCAATTACACTGGCCAACTCTTCAGGCCTGCCCAGGCGTTGGGCAGGAATTTGCCGGGTTGTAGTTTCATAAATTTCTTCCAACGGTTTTCCCTGGCTTTCAGCCTGCATCGTAAATAAGTGCTTTAACCTTTCCGTATCAAAATTTCCGGTGAGGATATTGTTTACAGTGATGGCATCTTTCGCCACTGCATTTGCCAGAGTTTTTCCCCAGGTGGTAACAGCCGCGCGGATAGTGTTTGATAAAGCAAGCGTATCAACCGGTTCTTTAACCGTTCGCGATGTGAGGTTGATAATTCGTCCCCATTTATTTTGTTGCATGTGTTTTAATGCCAGCGATGTTGTGAATTGAACTGTTTGAAACAACATATTAAAAGCCGCTTGAAAATCTTCAACCGTCTTTTCTAAAACTGACCCGGCTTTCGGGCCATTGGTGTTGTTGACTAAAATATCAACAGCGTTATTTTTAAAATATTCTGAAATGGCTTTTTTGTAGCCTTCAAAGTCAGAAAAATCGGTAACTAAAAATTGGTGCTTTTGCCCTTCGCCGGCTGGCAGCTCTAAAACAGCCTGCTTCAACTTTTCTTCATTCCTTGCTAAAAGTGTAACGTTGGCGCCACTTTCAGCTAATTGAACGGCTATTGCTTTACCGAGGCCTCCACTGCTGCCACCAATTAAGGCATTTTTATTTTTTAGGGAAATGATCATTAAAAAAGTTTTATGTTTTCAGATTTGTCGAGCAATGCAAAAAAATCAGTAAGGTTTCGAGCCAGCGCTTTTTCAAAAGAATTCTGCATGTCTTTTGGCGTTGGATGTTTGCCGTTCCAATCTTTAAAATATTGCTGAAAGGCTTTATCAACGCCTTCGCGGCCCACCATCATTTCAAGTTTATAAAGCCATATCGCCGCTTTCACATAGGAAATTAAACCATATTCTTCTGAGGATTTAAAATCGGCCGCTGGCTGGTCAATCTTTGCTGTCATTGGAATGGCCTGGCTCATAAAGTTGTAAAGTTTAAACTGAAATTCTTCGGCCGGTAAAGATGTTAACTCCTTAGGAAGTTCGCCCACCATTGAATTGGCCCTGTATTTATCAGCTTCGTACCTAAACTGGTAATACGTATTTAACCCTTCGTCCTGCCAGGTATGGCTTCTTTCGTTGCTGCCCAGCATTCCCATAAACCAGTTATGGCCTACCTCGTGCGTGATAACGCCATCAAGGCTTGCAGGCTTCGCATCCGGTTGGGTAATCAATGTAATCATTGGGTATTCCATGCCCCCGCTTGCGTTGTTTTTTGGCCCTTCAAAAGCCTGAACGGTTGGGTATTCGTAATCACCAATCCATTCACTGTATTTTCTTGTGGCGTCTTTCACATAATCAATGCTTTTGTTCCAGATGGTGTTCGGTTTATTATGATAATAAGTAAAAGCATCTACAACTTTATTTTTTAATTGAACAGTGTCGTATTGAATCACCATGTTCTTGTCAGCAAACCAGGCAAAATCCACAACGTTTTGAGCAGTGTAGAAAAGCACTTTATTTTTAGTTGAAGCAGGTTTGTACAGTTGCGGGGCACTGTTTTGATTGGCAGCATTTTTTGCGCCTGCCAGTTTATACTGTTGCAGTTCGTCAGCCGTTTGCAGCACGCCGGTTGCGCCAACAATATAATCACCGGGGATTGTAATATTTATTTTGTAATCCGCATAATCGCTGTAATATTCGCCCATATCCAGGTAAGGAAACTCGTGCCATCCATCCTTGTCATAAACGGCCGGTTTGGGATACCATTGTGTCACCATAAATTCGCCATCGGCATAACCCGACCGTGAAAAATAGGAAGGCAGTTTCACTTTGAAAGGTGTTGTTATTGTAATGGTCTCGCCGGGTTTTAATGGTTTAGGAAGGTTCAGTTTAACCACATCAATATAATCAGGATTACTATGCGGCGTGGTAGTAGCTTTCGAACCATTCACTTTAAAATCCAGCCCTTCAATCCACCCGGCTACTGCGTCTTTTTCTTTTGACTTTCGTGTCGCATCAGCATCAATTTGTCTAAATAAGGCGGTATTCCTGTTTTTATAAGCGTTCGGCCAAATGTGGAACCAAATAAAATCAAGTGCATCGGGAGAATTATTAGTGTATTTAATAGTTTCAAATCCTGCCAAAGTTTTGGTTTGATCATCAAGTGCCACGTTTATCTCATAATCCAGCTTTTGCTGAAAATAATTTTTTTGAGCTGAAGCTGGAATGCTGTAAACAAAAATGAATAAAAAGAAAAAATACTTCATGTAATCAATTTTAAATAAAAAAACCTGTTTCAAGAAAATGTCTTAAAACAGGTGATAAATATAATGAAGAATAGTTTAAACCCTGGAAGGTTGTCTTGAAGCAAAAAATTTAACGAGTACAACACCTGCCAAAAACCCTCCTACGTGCGCTGCAAAGGCAACGCCGCCGCCTTCTCCTGTTTCCTGGCCAATCACGCCAATCCAACTGATGACCTGCATGGCAATCCAAATACCAAGCGCCACTACTGCAGAAACATTGATCACGCCTCTCAGTGCAAAAACCCGCACCTGGTTTCTGGGGAACAAAACCATGTAACCACCCAACACTCCCGAAATAGCGCCCGAAGCCCCAAGGCTTGGGATATCCATCCCCGATTGTAAAATTTGCGAGGCGAAAACGTGGGCAAGAGACGCAAGTATTCCACAAATCAAATAAAACATAAGGTACTTAAAATGCCCCATCACGTTTTCGAGATTATCACCAAAAATCCATAAATAAAGCATGTTACCGGCAATGTGCATGAAGCCGCCGTGCATAAACATAGACGTGAGAATTGTTAAATATACCGGCTCGGGTGAAGGGCCAAGAGGGCCGGCTATAATATCAGTACCTGTTAAAATTTCGCGCGGCACGGTTGAATAACTCATCAAAAACGCTTCGTTGCTGCCCATTCCCTGGGCGAAAACAAAAACGATAATATTAATGGCAATTAAAAGATAATTGACAAAGGGGGTTCTTGTTCTTCCCGAATTGTCGTCTCCAATCGGCATCATGGCAATAAATATTTAGGGTTTAATAATTTTTGAAAATTAACGATTTTTAACAATAATAGCACCGTGAATGTTGCAGTATTAAATGGCTTTGTGCTCTCAGGCCGAAGGTTTGCTTAACATGAAAATTAAAGCACACAGAAGCAAAACGACGAGCGCAACAAGCCAGGGTTGTAATCGGTTCATCAACGTATGGAGATTGTTTTCTTTTTCAGCCTTGTGAATTGCCTGAGCCGCGGCGTCAGCACTTTTTATCCTTTTTAATTCTTCAAAAATCCTTTTTCGATCAGCAGGCTGCAGCACTTCTGATGCAAGAATCGCCTGCCTGACAATTTCCGTGTTAACCTGCGTTTCATCAAACTCATTTAGTAGCGCAATATTATAGCCGTTAAGCATTGATAAAAGTTCTGATGCAAGCCCCTTTTTGTCCATCCTGAAAGCATCAAACTGATGAATCTTTTTGTTGGCATCGAGAAAGCGCACTAAAATTGTTTCCGGTGTGTTGGTTGCAGTTTCAAATTGTTCGTTATTTGCTTTTGCCAACCAACGTTGCTTAAGGTAATTTTCTTTTAAAGTTTGGGAGGACAGCGTTTCGTAGGCTTCCTTTACCAGGTAAAATTGCGAAATCGCGTACCTGTCGCCGGGGTTTTTATCAGGATGGAACTCCAGCGCCATTTTTCTGTACGCAGCCTTTATTTCAGCACCGTTTGCCGTTGGCTCTATTTTCAATATTTTATAGTAGTCTTTTATCATGAAGGGGCAAAAATCTACTGTTTTGCTCAAATCTTGTGAATTGTTAAGAATTTTTACAAAATATTTTCTTAATACTTTAAAAAAGCCCTCTAAAACAAACAATTGTGAGCAACTTTGTTTTTGAATTGCCGCCATATTTATAGCAAATAAATCCGAAAAAACAGGGAAGGATAAAATTGCAACAAGATTTATAACAATTTAAACAACTGTACAAATGAAACGAATCATCAAATCCTTAGGTCTTAGTTTATTCCTTGCGATGGCGATGCAGGTATCAAAGCCAGCAGATGCACAGCCAAGGATAGGAGTAAACATTTCCTTTCAAACTTTTTATGATGAACTTAGTCCTTATGGCGACTGGATATTACGGATACACCTGGCGCCCGAGGGTAGGTTCCGATTTCAGGCCTTACTCATCCAACGGTTATTGGATGTACACCGATGATTATGATTGGATGTGGAACTCCGGTTACGATTGGGGTTGGGGCCCTTTCCACTACGGTCGTTGGTTTCAGGATCCCTTTTACGGCTGGATGTGGGTTCCGGGGTATGAGTGGTCTCCCGCGTGGGTAGCATGGCGTGGCGGTGGCGATTATTATGGATGGGCTCCTATTCGTCCGGGCTTCAATATCAACATAGGTTTTAGCAACTACAACGCCCCTTATGATTACTGGACCTTCGCTCCGGGCCGTTACATGACATCAAGATACATCAACAGGTATTATTATCCATGGAGGAACAATACCACAATTATTAACAATACAACTATTATAAATAATTACTACGGAGGCCGCAACAGTGGAGGAGCTTACAATAACCGGAATAACGGCAGGTACGACAGAACTTACACAAATGGCCCACGCCGTACAGATGTTGAAAGGTATACCGGACGCATCACCCCTTACAGTGTACGTGAAAGCAACCGTGCAGGCAGGGCTTCGGTGGAGCGCAATTCAGTATCAGTTTATCGCCCAACAGTTCAAAGAGAAAGCCGTGGCAACGCAACAACTTATAGCCCGCGCCAGGTGCAGGCATACGACAGAAGTGCCGCCAGAACAGATGCAAGATCTACCCAAGGCCGTGATGTTGCAAACAACAGAACCACTGATAGGCGAAGCGGCGCCACAGAAAGTGTTCGTAATAACAGCCGCAGAAGCGTGTACAGCGAAAGAGGCAACAGAAATACTGGGGGAGAAACAGTTCGGGCAGATCGCGAAAGAGTGAACACTTCTCCGCGTAGCGTAGATGCAACGAACGAGCGAATCAGCCGTAGCCGTGAAGCGTCAAGGCAGGACGATGCGATGCAGAGGGCCAGGGAAAACCAACGCTCAGTTGATGTAAGGCAGCGTAACACTGAAATGCAACGCCAAAGAGATGTAGAAGTAAGGCAGCGGACCGATCAAATGCAACAGCAACGCCAGGCTGAAATGCAACAACGCCAACGCGAAAGCATGCAGCGTTCTCAGGAC
>ERZ778022.2655-NODE-2655-length-18406-cov-5.539262_pt1 | contig 18406 bp, 8 predicted proteins | sample MGYA00375752_ERZ778022 | MGnify/ENA primary metagenome ERZ778022 (study PRJEB29350, sample SAMN05389826) | bioreactor metagenome | isolation source: Thiocyanate bioreactor | place: South Africa: University of Cape Town | collected 2014-04-04 ... | reverse complement strand
CATAGACGGCACCTGGTCCAGCGCCACCACTAGATTCCTTTCCCGCGCGCTGTCGCGGCCGCTGCCGGCGCCGCTCGTGCGGTCGGTCAGGCGGCTGGTGCCACCACCGGTAGCGGAGGTCCTCCCAGTGGGGACGATGAGGGGCGAGATGGTCCCCCGTAGGGCATCGCTGCGGAGGGGTGGCAGCAGCACGCCGCCGTGGGTCGGCGACCGCGCTGCACAAGGAGGGAGGGCAGCAAAGGGTGCAGAGGCGGCGCGGTAGCATATTATATGATAATAGCGAGGCATGAACGTACCCGGCGGCGGGTGGTGCACGAGTACCACCCACACCACCTGGCCGATGCCAGGCTTCCGGGCGCCCAGGATCTCCCCAACCTTGGCTGCGTCCACCAGCTCAGTGGTTACCTCGGGCACCCTGGAGTCGCCAATGCCGACGCCCATCCTGTAGTATCCCACGTAGGTGTGTGGCAAGAACGCCCGCAGCTTCGTCGTCAAGATGGCCGCGAACACGTCCTCGCGCTTGGCGTCGGGGTACCGCAGGTGAACGGTGGTGGTGTGCATCATGCCACCGAAGTCAAAGGCAACTTCCACGGGCGGGTCTAATAGTAGGTAGATGTGGGTGGGAGAGTTGGTGGGTAGGGGTGGGCGTGGTGAGTGCGATGGATGGGTGACTGGCTGCGGTCAACACAATTACGCACCAATCAGCGTCACCTGAAGGTAGACCATGGGGTGTGGGCCGGGTGGTAGGTACAACGCGAGTGGGTGCCCAGGCTTGATGGGCCGCGCCACGTCCCACTGCCACTTGGCCGGAATACGCCGCCCCAGCGGCCGGACGCGAATCACGTAGGCGTGCACACTGGCAGCCGGCAGCTTGCCAGGGTAAAGCGCATTGTGCAACTCCAGCACAGTAGCGGTTGTCGCCTTCGTCAGCTCAATTGGGGGCAGTAGGCAACCTGCATCCTTCACCTTGCTAACTACTATCACCTCGCTGCCCACAGTGCCCACCGTCGCCGCCGCCGCCGCCGCCGGTGTCGCCGCCGCCGCCGCCCCCGCTGCCGCCGCCGCTGCCATGATTGGCAACGGGCGCACGACACTGCATACATGGTGGGCGTGCGTTTGTGGCAGCGGAGCAACGGGTTTGAACGCAATGCAGGGGGCGAATACCATTGTATTGGTGGCCAGGTGGTGGTGGTATTATCAAACATTAACAAATCGCGTGCGCACTCAAAACCAATGCCCAATGCCGCGATACAAAACAATAGGACACACACACACACATTATGCGTATGTTTGCGGCGGCGTTTGCAATTACGAGTACGTACAGTTGTCAGTTGGTCCTACTCCAGCCTCCTGTCCGACTGCGACTCGGGAACTCGGACCGCAAGCGTTGAGTCCTTGTGTAGCCAGGCCGTTCTTCTTTTTCCAACTCTCTCGCTCCCCACTCAATGTTGGAAGTTCCAAGTGCGGGCTGAGTAGCAGGCTAGCAGTGCACTGCTGCTAGCAGCTGACCGTCGCAGTCGCAGACGCGCAGACGTGCGACGTGCGACGACGCAGGTCACGCAGCGAGGCTGTGCCGCCCTGTGCGTGGGGCGTGGCCGCGTGGGACGGGGTGAGGGACACTGAGGGTGCAGCAGTGGGTGAGGCACAGGCACGCACAAACAGGGGTGAGGTAGCGCGGCAGTGGGGTGGTAATACCGCGGTGGTTACGGTGGTACTAAATGGTAGCAGAGCAGTGGGGGGGAGGAGGAGAGGAGAGCCTAGGCGGCACCGCGGCCACGCCAGCGCACGCACCAGATATTCTCCACAGACGCCACGCCTACAGCGCGCCTAATGCAGGAGAAGGGTGAGAATGGCGAGGCCAGCTACCACGCGCGCCGTCTCACGCGCATAATTACAGGTGGTGCGGTGTGGCGCCGCCGGCAGCGCGGCGCCCGCCAGACATGTCTGACGAACACAGGTTGTCGTTGTTCAAGCCAACTTCAAGGAAACAAGTTGCGCCGTCAATGCATCCGCCCGCACGACTGGCGTCACACTAGCAGTGCTGCCGCGTGCGACAATTCTGAATTTATGTTGAAACCCCCGATTTGGGTGCTGCGCACGCACGACGGCGCGCCATTGGCGTGCTTTTTGTTGTAGTGGCTGCTAGTGGCAGTGCCCAGCACTGCGGCCAGCAGGCACGCGCCCAGGTAGCGCTGCTTGCCATCAGGCTAGCAGCTGCAGCATTCAAAGTGTGTGTGTATGATATGGGGTGACCTGCCGGGGTGGGGTAAACCCATCACAAATACATTGCATTGCGCACGTGTGCTAATCGCAGTTTGGGGTGGGAACGGGGAGTCATATGTGTTGCTTGTAAGTGATCGGTGTACTTTTGTGATTTTGGCTGTGGTTGGTGGCGACGCTTGGTTAATATCGCTCCCTCTCCTCGTCCCCCTCTCACTTCTCCTCTCCTCTCCTACTCCTACTCCTCACTCACTCTCTCGCTGACGTCCCACTATTTCTGGTGGCGACTGTCGCATCTGGAGACACCACATGGTTGTCGCATCTTGAGGCACCCCAGGGCTGGTAGACAGGGCTGGTGCACGTGGAGTCGCACTGGCTGCCGCACCGACTCTCACACCCACCTACCACACCACCAACTGTCCCCAAACCGCACACACCGCAGGCACGCCGCCATGGATCCGTGTGCCGCTGTGCGCGAGACGACGGCGTGGGCGGCGGGGCAGGCGTCCGCCGTCGCCATTGCCGACGCGCCGCTACTCGCCTTGGCGCATCGCATGGTGTGTACCATGTAGCCACCTGTCACAAAGGCTTGGCCCCCCCCCGCCCCCCCCCCCCCGCCCCCCCCCCCACCAACCCACGCAGGCCGACGCCAGGGCGTCCAAGCCGCCGGCGTGGGACGCCAGCGGCTGGCACTACTGTGCTGATGCCGCCGCCGACGGGCCGCTGACGGCTCAGTACGTGCTCGTGCTGGATGCCCTCAACTTTTGTTTCTGGCCGTCAGACACCGCCATTGAGTACGATACACTGGCAACGGTGCTGACGCGCGTGCTTACCGCCGACCCCGCCGCGTTTGCTGCGGAGCGGCTGGCGGCGGTGACGGGGGAGCAGCTGACTGCGTGGTTTGCCGCCGCAGGGCACCACCTGCCCAACGCTGACGAGCGCGCGCGCAAGCTGCGCGAGGTGGGCACCATGCTGGCGGCGCGGTACGGCGGCCTGGTTGCCACCATGGTGGCGGAGGCGGCTGGCTCCGCCGTCGCACTCGTGCGCGCCGTTGTGGCCGCCTTCCCTGGCTTCCGCGATGAGGCTGTGTATCGCGGCCGCCAGGTGTTCCTGTACAAGCGCGCTCAGATCTTTGTGGCGGACTTGTGGGCGGCGTACGGCCAGCGCGCCACCGGCACCTCGCCGTACGCCTTCACTGACGTCCACGCCCTCACCTGCTTTGCCGATTACCGCATCCCGCAGCTGCTGCGCGCGTTGGGCGTCATGACCTACTCACCCGCGCTGGCGGCCGCGGTAGATGCAAGAACGCCGCTGGCGCCCGGCAGTGAGTGGGAGGTGGAGGTGCGCGCCTGCACGGTAGAGGCTGTGGAGCGCCTACTGCGCTCCGTCGCAGAGCGCCGTGCTGCCGCTGGTGCCGTTGCCGGCGCCGCCGTCCTGCCGCCGCTGCACTCCATCCACCTGGACTGGCTGCTGTGGCAGGAGGGCGAGGCGCTGAAGGACACGCTGGCGCCGCATCACCGCACCCTCACCGTGTTCTACTAATTAGTTTTTAGTTTAGAAAACATGTGCATTAAAACGCTGTGTGTTGTAAGTTGCGGGGCGGGGGGCGTCAAGCACGCGGCTTGGTAGACGTGGAGGCGGCATGCAAGCGCGCTGTCAGGGAGCTGAGGCTGGAGTCTATGTCGCTCAGCACGGTGTCCATGCGCGATTGCAGTGACGCGACGGCAGCGGCGCGGGCTCGACGGCGGTCGCCGTCTGCATCTGCCGCTGCTGCTGGCGGCGCACGTGGCTGCGGTGCCGGCGCCGGTGGCGCTGCATGGGGCTGCGGTGGCGGCACCGGCACCGGTGCCACGGCGGTATGTGGCGGCACGCCGCCGTACACCACCGCATTGTCCACCGACACGTGCGACGGCCCCACTTGGATGGTGCGGCTGCCAGCGGCGTGCGCCCGCGTGCCAGCGCCGATGGTGATGGTGGCACTGGGTGGCGCGGGCGGCGGTGGGCCAGCTGGGGCCAGCCACACCGTCGCGGGCGGCGCCGCAGCAGACGCCAGCAACTCACGGCGCAGGCTAGCCATGCCGCCATCGGTGGCGGGCAGCGGCAGCGGCACTGGCGGCGGCGACACGGGGGGCGTGGCAGTCACCGCGGTCACTGCCTTGGCGTAGTGGTACGCGGCGCGCGTGGCGGTGGACATGGGCAGGCGGTCTGGATTGTCAGTCGGTACCGACATGACGACCGCAGGCACCACCGTCCCCGCTGCCGCGCCGCGCCCTGTGCCGCCGCCCGCTGCCACTGCCGCAGACGTCGGCGGCAGGGTGGTCAGCATCATGGTGTGCGAGCCGGCGCCGGTGGGCACCATCGTGGCTCGCATCACACCGCTTGCCGCCGCCGCCGCCTCCATGCTTGACGGCCGCAGCGTCGCCATGCGGCTCGCGTGCGCCGCCTGGCTGGCGCGTACCCGCGCATTCACGCTGGCGGTGGTTGACGTGCCTGCCGTGAACGCCGTCGCACTCACCGCGCGTGACCGGCTGCTGCTGCGGCTGCGGCCGCCGCCGGACGTGGTGGCCAGGTACGCCGCCATGCAGGCTTCACACGCGGCGCCGCCGCCCGGCCCGTGTACGTGCGCCGTGATGAGCTCAGGCGCCGCCACCGTTGCGCGCATTGTGGCACCACGCAGCGTGTCGCCGCCACGCGCCGTGTCGCCAAGATCTGTCGTCCGGGCCGACGATACCGATACCAGCGGCCCAGAGCGCACCGGCGACGCCATCACCATCGCAGTGGCGGGGCCCACCACATTGAAGGGCAGCGGCGGGTACGGCTGGATGGGCGGCCGCGAGATCCCCGCCACCGTGCACGCCGACGCCGCCACGCTCTCTTCCAGGCGCGGGGCAGCGGTGCCGCCTGGCATCACCGTCAGCCGCGTGTCCCCCATCAACACCGTCATGCCGCCGTCGCCGGCAGCAGACGCCGCCGTGGCACCGCCGAGAACACCACTACCATGCTCCTCACCCGCCGGCCGCGCAGTACCAGTGCCGGTGCCGGCGCCGGAATGCCAAGCAGGCGGCACGCCGCCTGCCGGCAGGATGGTGACAGCAGTGCCGTCCGCGCCGCCAAGTCGGCGAGCCAGCTGGATGCGCGCCGCAACCAGGGGGTCCACCACCGTCAGCGGCTGCGCTGGCGGTGCCATGCCGTCAACAGGTCCGACGGTTGCAGAGAACCCCCCACCACCACCGCCGCCCACGGTAACACCGCCACCACCCGCGATCCATACCGTCCCACCCTCAATAGTGACACCGCCGCCGCCGCCACCGCCGCCACTACCAAGACCATCGAGCGTGACACGCGTCGTGCCGCCCGGCCCGCCGGGTGAGCTCACCACAAAGCTGCCATCTGCGCCGCTGCCAACGCGGATGCCGCCGCCACCGCCGGTCGTCACGCGCAGGCCAGGCGACTCGCCGCCACCAGACGACACCAACGTGATGCCGGCGCCATCCCCACCGCCACCAAGACCACCCACCCGGATGGCGGGTGATGATGCAGCGTGGCGGAGGGGGCGACGTGCAGGTGACGCCGGTGGCAAGCCAGCTGCGGCAGTAGTCCCCGGCGCCGCCACAGACACCGTCATGCCCGCACCGTCTGCAAATATCACGTGGTTGCCGTCTGGCGGCATAGGGCTGCTCATCCGGCCGCCATCCGCACGGGGCGACGCAATCTCAATGCGTGTGGCAGGCGACATGGCGCCGTCCGGCCCCACGGTGGGCGGCAGGTCAATGACAATGGACTCGCCACCACCGTCGTCGCCGTTGCCACCGCCGCCACCGCCGCCGTCAGCCGTGAATGCAATGCCGCTGCGAGTCGCGCGCAGCAGTGAAGTACCGCGACGAGGACCGCTGCTGCTGCTGTCGTCGGCGGTGGACCATGGCGGCCGCCGAGAGGCACCCGGCGTGGACGCGGCAGCAGGCTTGCGCGCTGACCGCATGGGCGCTGGGGACGGTGCACTCACTGAGCTGTCAACAACGAGCGACGACGCCGACCCGCCGCGGCCGCCTCCGCCGCCACCACCGCCACCACTACCGCCACCACCGCCACCACTCGCGCTGCCGCCAATGCTGCTGGCAACGCTGTCGTGCTCACCACCCCGCCGTTGCTCTACACCGTCCACCTCCGCTTCTAACTCAGCCAACGCCGCAGCGCGTTCCGCACGCTTTACACGACCCTCCGCACGTACCGCCTCCAACATGGCGTTCCGAGCCTCCTTGGCACTGACTTCCCCCGAACTTGCCGGCGACGGGCTGCGCAGGCGTGACGCCGTCGCCCGCCCTGACGCATGCCGCCCTGCCTGCGCTGCCGTTGGACGCAACAGGCGCGGGTTAACGTGCCGCCCACCACCGCTGCTGGCCCATCCCAGCGACGACGGCGACCGCCGGCTGCCGGGTGTAACGGGAGGTATGCTGCCTGCCGTGGGGGAGGTCATGGGCGCGGCGGGCGCAGCGGCGGCAGGGGCGGGAGCCGCGGCAGGAGTCGGGGCAACAACCGGCACAGCTGGCACGTGAGCTGGCGGCGACGGCAGCAAGTTGCAGTCTGCAACCGTCACTGCCAACGGCGTGCGCCCTGACTTGGCCGCGGGTGGCGGCACCGCTGCAGGAGGTGCCAGCTGCGGTGCAGGTGGCGGCAGCGTGACAGCGGACGCCACGTGTACCATCGGTGGCGTCGCCACGAAGCTGGCCGTCGCGCGCATGGAGGGAGGCACAAAGGCGGACACCACGGCATCCAGCGGCATACGCGTAGACCGAAAGGACGCCCCTGCACTGCTGCTCGCTGCTTGCTGTGCCGCCAGCCGCGCACGAGCGGCCGCAGCGCCCCACACGTTGCCCATAATCACAGGGCGCGCTGGCGCCGACTCGGCAGCTGGCAACGGTACCGGTGCCGGTGCAGGTGCCGGAGCCGGTGCAGGCGCTGGTGCCGCAACCGCGCGCCGCCCACGATGCTCGTGCTCGGACCGGCCAACCTGCTTGTACTTCCGCCGCTCACGCCGCCGCGACGCTGCCTCCTTTTCGTAAGCCCCGCCACCACCGCGGCGGTGGCGCCGCCGCGCGTGCTCCGACGACGAAGACGACGAGGCGTCTTTGGCAGAGTCAGACGGGATGGTTGGCAGCGTTGGCTTCCCCTTACTGGACTTCTTTGACACCGGTCCCTTGCGTCCACCACCGTGCATCGCGCTCGATGACTTTCCCCCCTTGCGCCCCACGTGCCGGCGCGCCGGCCGCTCGTTGCTGCTGCTGTCACTGCTGCTACTCGTACTGTCGCTGTTGCTTGCCGCCCGCCGCCGCCGCTGCCGTAAGCGCCGCCCGCGCCGCGCACCACCACCATTGCCGCTGCTACTGCTACTGGTGCTGGTGGGGCTGCTGCTGTTGCTGTCGCTGTTGCTGTCGGTGCTGGTTGTGCTGTCGCTGCTGCTGCTGCTGCTGCTACTGCTACTACTGCTGCTACTGGGAGACGGCGCGCTGTTGTGCCGATGCGGCCGCGCGTTTGCGCGCCGCCGACGCGAGCTGCCACTGCTGTTGCTGCCGCCAGTGTCTGCCGAGCTGTCGTCGCTGTTGCTAGCGGTTCGGCGCAAGTCGGTGTTTGTCACCTTGCGCGTCCGCTTGCCGTCAGTGCCTGCAGCACCGTGCTTGTGGCTGCGCCCGCCGCCACCGCCACCGCTGCTACCACCGCCGCCGCCGCCACTGATCGGCGCAGTCACAACTGGTACACGTACGCTGCGGGGTTGATACACCGGCAGCGGGTGTGCCAAGGGTGCCATCAGGGCAGCGTGCAGGTCTGCATCGTCGGAGCCAGGTGGCAGGCGCGGCGTGGGTGTCAGCTGCATTGGCGCATGGGCGCCGAGGGCAGCGGTGTCAATGACCAGCTGGCGGACAGTGCTGCTCGTGCGCGGTGACATACCCACCAGCGCAGGTGGGTGTGCCGCCGCGGAGCCAACCGTCATGCTGCCGCCGGACAAGCCAGACACGGTGAGCGGGCGCGTGCCAAGGTCGTCGCCACTGGGTGCGCGCGGCGTGGTGAAGGTGGCGGTGGAGGCTGGTGGCGACATGGCAGCCGCATCCAGGGTGCCAGCACTGTCGTCCACGCCGTTGCCACACGCGCCGCCAGCGCTGCCGCCGCGCGACGTTAGTAGCATGCTGCGGCTGCCCATGCTGCCGCTGGCTGCAAGGTTGCTTGCAGACTGCGTCAGCGAGCGCAAGATGGCTGCACGCAAGCCGCCGCCATCGCCCGCCGGCGCCGCCGCACCGCGTGGCGCCATGAACGCCGCGGTGGCAGGGAGGGCAGATAGCATGCTGGCAGCGCCACCACCGCCATCAGCCGCGCTCTTGAACGACGCTTGATGCGCCAGCATGCCGGGAGGCACCGGCGCCAACGCGGCAGCCTTGCCGCGCCTGGCAGCAGCTGCACGCATGTCAGACAGCACCGAGCCGCGCCACCTGGCACCGCCGTCAGCCTCTGCACGCACGTCGGTGACAGAAGAGTTGCTGGGCTGGCGCGCAAGCAGCTGCCCAAGTGGCACGGGCACCAGCAGCTCCCGCGCCGCCGCGGGTGCTATTGTGGGCGCACGCGCGTCATACTGCGGTGCCGTGTACGATGGTACACTGCTGCTGGTAGTGCCCGAGCGCGGAGACGCCGACGCGACGTGCGCCTCGGTTGGCGACGCGCCACTCGCGCCACCAACCGCCACGGGCGCATCTGCTGTTGACACCAACTCGAAGCGCGACGGCACGTGCGCGCGGAGCGCTGCTGCCGCCACGGGAGCCGGCGCCGCCGCTACGGGAGCCGGCGCCGCCACCACCTGCACCACCGCCGGTGCTGCGGTCACAACGGGGGCAGGCCGCGGAGGTGTCGGAATGAAACTGACGCCACCAATGGCAGCGTCCGCTACGACGCCCAGCCGCGCGCCTGGTTGCGCAGCAGCGAGCGGCGCCTCCCACGCGTGCGGCGCCCCCAGCACACCAGGGGTTGCCGGTGCATATGACAGCGACGCCCCGGTTGCCAGCTGCAGGGCAGGACTGCGACCACGCGTCACAGCCGCCGTCCCAGCCCACTCGTTCTCAGTGCCGCCCCTGCCGCCCGCTGCGACCAACGGTTCCCACGCGGAGCCCGGCGGCGATAGCGGCGTGTGCGGGCTGGCCAACTTGGCTGCCGCGTCTGCCGCACCGCTGGTGTCAAAGCTGATGCGAGCGTCACCCCACGCGCGCATGGGTCGCGCGGCGTTGGGGGTGCGCGCCATCAGCCCGCCACCAACACCACCACCACTGCTGTCGCCGTCGTCGTCGCTGATCGCATGACTGCCGCCGCCATCGCCTCGAGTACGCAGCGCGGGAGTCGGATGGGCAGGCAACCGGGCACGCCCACCCCGTACGCTGCCACTCCGGCGCTGCGGCGTGGTTGGCGCTGCAAACGTGACGCTGCGCCGCCCCGCCGACGCCGCCCGTGTGCGAGGCTGCCCAGCGGCGCCGCCTCGCAGCGTAGTCGCAGCTCGTGCACCACCCCGCCCACCAGGTACACTCGTACCGCGCAGTGGCGGCGGCGGGGCCCCCCCCCCGCCCGTGCCGTCGCTCCAAACACCCCACCGCGCCCTGATGCACCGCCACCACCGCCGCCGCCACCGCCGCCACCGCTGTGATCGTCGTGGTGGCGGCGTGCATGCGCGTCAGTCGCCTCGTCGCGGCACGCCGCGCTGCCCGCCCGCCGAGGCGTGCGTGGCTTGCCGTTGCCTGTCGGTTGCCACGGGACAGGCGGCGGCGACACCGTGAACGACACGGGCCGCCGTAGGGTGGAAAACGCGCCAACCTCGTCAGCGGCGTGCGGTGTGGTGGACGCCATGAGCTCTGGGTCCCGCTTCGTAGGGGATACGCGTGGGTAGTACGGCATGCTGGGCTCGCGTGACTTGGCCGTGTATGCCGCGCGCGTCTCTGACAGGTACTGCTGCGGTGCACCTGCACTCGCACCATCACCACCCTCACCGCCGTCGCCGCTACGTAGTAGTGAGGCGCCTGCGGCAGGCGCCGTCTGTGCCGGCAGGTCATCCAGCGTAGCCCACGGCCGCACCACTGCAGCGCGGGCAGGGGACAGGGTGCCCAGCGCCACGGCTGACATGGAGAAGCCGCGCGACTGCTCCAGCGGCGGCGCGCGGGAGGTCGGCATGCCGGCAGGCGGAACGCCCGGTGGCGCTTCCGCACCTACCGCGTCAGCCACGCTGCGTACGGTGGCAGCACCGAGCAGGCCAGCCGTTGCGCTGTGCGGCGACCGCGGCGGCGCCACTGCGTGCGGAGCTGGCGGCGGCGGCGACGACGCAACAGGTGCTGCCACAGGTGACATGCTGCGCGGGACGCGGCGAGTGTCATACCGGTCCTCGAGGGCGGGAGGTGGGGGTGGTGGACTGGTGCGCGTCAGCAAACCTATCGCTGACCCTGCGCTGGTCTCCTCCGCCGCCAGGGCATGCACCGGGCGGTCAGGGTACAGCAGCGTGGAGGCGGCAGCACCGCTCAGCAGCCACGACTTCGCAGGCGACGGCGACCGCGGCGGCGCCATGTCGCTAAATGCAGCCGCCTCTGCCTCCCGCTCCTCGTATGTGGCAGCGACACCGCCGTCGCCACCGCCATCGCCGCCATCCTCACCCTCGCCGCGACGCCAGCGCGGCACCTCCGGCATGTACACCGCAACGTCAGGCGACGCAGCAGTGCGGCCACGCGTCTGCATGCCACGCAAAAAGTCACGAAACCCAGCACTAGCGGCCGCAGCGTCGCCCCCCGTGGCGCTCTTGCCCAACTTATCCTCGCTGCCGCCGCCACCGCCACGAGATACGGTGCGCGCTGGCGGCGGCACCCTCCTACTTGAGGCGCTCGGGGCGCGCTGCCGACTGCTACTGCGTGATCGCGCCGTCGCTGTACTGCCAGACAGCGCGGTGCGTGCTGCTGCCGGCGGCGGTATTGGCGGCGCCGCCGCCTGTGTCGTGCGGGAAGTAACCACAGCGGTAGCTGGCGGGCGACGGGGCAGCAATGACGTTGTAGAATGCACGCGGCGAGCGGTAGTGGTGGCAGCGGGGGCGTGAGTGCCAGCTCGAGATGGCGGCGCGGCTGATCGTGCTGATGATGCAGCCAGATGGTCAGCATGTGACGAGGCAGGTGGGAGGCGTGGCAGCACAGGCACGGTGGTGGAAGCGGGTGCCGCCAGCGCAGCAAGGATTTCAGCCTCCGACACCGGCGGCGGCGGCGGCGGCGGCGGGGGCAGCGGCGATGCGCGAGGTGGGCTCAGTGCACGGACTGCTGCTGGTGACGCAGGAGTGCCATAAGCTGGCAACAGCGACGGCGAGGAGGCGGCATAGCGCAGCAGTGGCGGGGAGGCATGCCCGGGGCGAGGGGGCTGCGGCGGTGGCAGGTGTGGCGTGGCAGGGGGTGCAGCGGGCGGGGGCGGCGACGCAGCAGCCACTGCAACATCTGGGCTTGTGCCCGCTGCCAGCTCCTGCACCAGTGCGCGCTCCTCGGCATCCACCACAAAGCCGTCCAGCAGGGTGAGGGCGGGTGGTAGGGACAGCAGCATGAGGGCGCGGTACGAAAGACGATCGGCGGCGGCAGCTGGCGAGGGCAGCGGGAACAGTGCATCTATGGCAGCCAAGGACACGGCGGCGCTGGCTGTGGCGGACGCGTCGCCGCCCTCTAGTCCAGCCACGTCACTCGGCGGCAGCGTGCCGCTGTGTGCCACGGCACCCGCTGCCAGGCGCACATGCAGCGGCACGGCTGACTGCAGCGTTACAGATGCCGCGGCGGCGGCGGCATCGTCACGCGCCGCCCATGACGCCACCGACGCGGAGGGAACAAAGAGGGGGCCGCGCGGCAGCTGGTACGACAGGCTGGCGGCGTCAAGGTGCAAGGCTGCAGCCAGGGTGTCCACCGAGGGGTAGAATGCCGCGGTGGCGGGATTGTCACTGCAGTCCACCTCCCGCAGGTGCGGGTGCGTGCTGGCAGACAGCACAGCCGTGATGCTAGCCACGTGGCACACGTTGTTGCCGCGCAGGCGCAGGATGGCAAGGCCGGACAGGTTGCGCAACGGCGCCAGGCCGGCGTCCGTCAGCCGGTTGTACGATAGGTCCAGCACGCGCAACGACGCGGCGGTGAGGTCCAGGCGCGGTGCCGCCACCAACGCGTTGCCTGCCGCGTACAGGCGCACCAGCTGGCGGCAGCCTGCCACCGCCTCCGCGCTGGCCAGCCCGTTGCCATCAATGCGCAGCGTCTCCAGCAGCGGCAGCGTGAGCAGCGGCTGCGGCGCGCGGCCGAGACCGCCAGGCACGGCATACACGGGTGCCGCTCCCAGCCGGTTGCCACACAGGGACAAGTGCTGCATGCTTGGCGCCAGCGACGCCAGTGCGCCCCAGTCCGCCACACAGTTGTCATCCGCGTCCAGCACCGACAGGGCGGGGAGCACACCGCCACGCAGTGCGGCGGCGTCAGCGTACGCGTTACTTCGCAGGCGCAGCGCCGTGAGCGTGCCGCATCGTAGGCGCTCGTGAAACGGCGCGCCAGGCAACCCGGCACCGGCGCCGCCACCAAGCCGGTTGGCATCCATCGTCAGCACACGCAGTGCCGGCAGGTTGTCCAGCACCGGCAGGCTGGCCAGCTGGTTGCTGTCCAGCGTCAGCGTGCGCAGCGCGCCAAACCCATCCCGCAGCCCAAACGCCGTCAGCGCATTGCCCGCCAGCGCCAAGTAGCGCAACGCCGGCAGCGGCTCCAGTGCATGCACCGCCGCCTCCGTGGCAAAGTTGTCAGTGAGGTCCAGCGCCTCCAGCGCCGCCGCTGCCGCCGCCAGCGGCGTCAGTAACACGACACGGTTGTCGCGCAGGCCCAGCGCACGCAGGCTGGCGGCGCCAGGCCACAAGCGCAGGGCGTCTAGCATGCACACCTTGTTGCCATCCAGCAGCACCACCGCCGGCAGTGGCGGCGCGGTGGCCAGGCCCGCCACACTAGTCATTCCACGTGCCCGCAGGTCTGCCACGCCCGCCGGCGCCTGTGGCAGGGCCAGTGGCAGTGCTGGCGGCAGCACTGCCGGCGACGGCGTCAGTGTCATGGTTGGCGCCAGCGGGCGGGGCGGCGTGGCATGCGGCGGCGCCGCTGCCGCCAGCCATGACGCCGGCAGCATTATGTCGTGTCGTGACGTGGGTTGGGCGAGGGGCGGTTGGGTGCGATGGGCGGTTGGTGCGAGGAGGAGGGCAGAGCGAAGAGGGGGTTGAGGGCAAATGAGGGAGGGAGGAGAAGTGGTAGAAGGGGCTGGAGGTTCAGAAGGGTGGTGTGGGCGACACGTTAGGAGGGGGTGCAGTGGAGCGGCTGGCAGTGGTGGAGCGGTTGGAGCCTGGACGGGTAGTGGGGAGATTGTTGTCCAACGATGCTCCGGACCAAAATAAAAATAGGGCGGCAAGTACAATGACACAGCGCAGGCGGGGTACAACAGGAAATTGCAGTTTGTTGCTATTGCACGTTGTAAATATAACAATAATGGCGTCCCTGATTTAAATCATCACTCCGACATGTATTTTACCGTTACTGACGACGTGGCCGCTGTACAGGCAGCAGGGTAGCAGGGTGACGAGCCAGACGAGGCGGAGCGTCATCGTCACGGCTGTCATAGCCGCTGAGGAGTCGTGGTCCACCTGTCAGACCTGACCGCCTGAATCGGCGGCGGAGCCGCTGGGTCCCTGCGCTGCTGGCACAGCTGGCACAGGTGTATCCACTTCAACACAAGTGCCAACAACCAACAACGTGTCACACAAGTCACATACGCGGCGGCCAGCAGCGCACCGCCGGTGGACACGCAAACAGTACCGGTACCGGTACTACAATCCATAAGATATGTTGTTGCACACGCTAGACGACAGTAACTACTCACGACGACGACGACGGCGATGCCAGCAGCAGCGCGACGCACTCCTGCACCAGCTCCGGCTCCGTCAGCGTGTCGCGCCGGAGGCCAGCCTGAAACACGCGGTACGTGATGGACCAGCCCTCCGGCATGGCAACGGGGCGCACGCGGTCGATGAAGGCGGCACGCCAGCGGCGCACGAGGCGCGTGAGGCGATCCTCGGCAGCCAGCGGCAGGCCTGAGGCGCCAGCAGCATCTGGTGCGGGTGGCGGCAGCGCGGGTGTGAAGGAGCGGCCACAAGCGCACCGCGAGCGCGGCGGTACGTTGGCGCCAGTTGCTGCCGCAGCTGCCGCCTCGGCATCCGCTGCGGCGCACTCGGCGCACGGCTCGTCTGCCACCGGCGGGAAGGCGGCCTCTGCGCGGCGCCACGCGGCGTCACCCAGCATGACGCAGCGCACGATGGCGCGGCACACGTCCGCATCCGTGTCCGTGCCGCCGCTGTCCACAGATGCGACGTCACTGCCGCCGCTGCTGCTACCGCCACCGCCACTGCCTGCCGCTGCTGAGGCAGCAATGAGATGTGCGCGGGTGACGGCAAGCAGGGGGGTAAGGCGGGCATCGTCACGGAGCGTAATGGGTGTCCAGGGTGTGTCGACATCTGCGCCCGTGCTGCGCAGCAAGGCGGCGCAGGCGGCGCTTGCAGCATTCAGTTCGTCCATGGCGGCGGCAATGCGCTCGGCTGACAGCGCGCCCTTGCCGTGCAGCAGCAGGCCCGATGCACGCGCCACGCCCGCCACAATGACATGCGACACGTCGGCCGGCAGAGGCGGCGGCGGGGCAACAGCCTTGGCAGCCGCCGTGCTGCGTGGCAGCCCAAACTCGGACTTCAGACGTCGGAGCAGCTCGCCAGACGCCACGTCAGCGCGGCGGTGGCAGGCGGTGCAGGTCAACACCACGTCATGCGAACTGTAGCTCTTGCCCGCCACCGGGAAGTGCTGCCGGATGGCGTGCGGCACAATGTAGCAGCGGTTGATGCCGCCCGTCGCCTGCGCCGCCTCCCACGTGGCGCCGCAGATGACGCAATTGTTGTGCTTGGGCGCCAGGTGGAAGGTGTCACCCGCGTGCCCCAACCCGCGCGGCTGCTTGCGCAGGATGACGCGCATGGGTGCGGTGCCATCCTCAGGCGAGCTCATGCCCACCACCACGCCCGCGCCCCCACATGCCACATCGCCACCCCCGCCACCCCCACCGCCCCCACCGCCGCCACTGCTGCCGTCTGGCAGCACCAGGTCAGCCAGGTCTGCGTCCAGGTACCACTGCGCCTTCCGGCGGTCAATGCGCGCCAACACCATGCCGTCTGGGGCGCACAGCTCAATGTTGTTGTACAGCGGTACGGCGCGCGGCACAAACCCTTTCGTGGCGCGCGCCGCCTTGCGCTCCTCGTGCGTCATGGTTGCCAGCGGCGACGTGGTAGGGGTAGTCACGGCACCCTCGCTGGTTGGCGTCCCTGCAGCGGCTGCGGCAGCAGCAGCGGCAGCAGCCCCACCACCACCACCGCCGCCGCCGCCGCCGCTGCCACCGCCACCGCCGCCGCCAGCGCGCCAACGCGCCAACGCCGGCAGCGTCAGGGCGTCCACCAGCAGGGCGCCTGGCGAGCCGGCAGCGGCGGCAGCCTGGTACAAGGCCGCCGCCGCCAGGGCGCCATCGGCACCGCGGACGACGGCAACGACTGCCATGGCGATGGCTGGTGGCGCGCCTGACACCGCTGCCAGGAGGGTGGCACCGGCAGTTGCCACGGCCGGCTCCAGCGGCGCGTCATCAGTGGACAGCAGCTCTGCTATCTGCGCCGGCGACACCCCGCCGCGCACCAGCAGCATGCGGCGTGCCGCCTGGACCAGCACCGAGTCGTCCGGCAGCTCTGCCAGCGCCAGGTTGTGGCGCAGCGCGTGTGCGTGGCGGAGGTACGCGGTGAGGGCGGTGAGGGCAACCACGGCTGGACCAGCGCGGTCGCCGGCAGCCAGGCACGCGGTCTCCGCCATCACGACGATGGCGCCGGCGCTCCACGCCTCCCGCGCCGCCGTGTCGTATCGCAAGCTCGTGAGCGCGTGCGACCGGCGCAGCAGCGGCAACGCGGCGGCAGGCAGCGGCGTTGCGAGGGCGTCCGGCGCCGCCAGCAGGCGCGCCGCCAGCGGCAGCAGGTACCGCGTGTCGGTGCGTGCATATGCAATGGCGGTGGGCGGCAGCGGGCGCACCGTCCAGTCGGCGCGCTGCAGCCGCTTGTCGGTGCGCACGCCAAAGAATTGCTCCAGCAACGCGCCCAGCGCGGAGGAGGGGCAGACGTGGCCGCCGTTGCGTGCCGCCACCGCGGTGTCCAGCACGTGCACCAGGTGCAGCCGGAAATTTGAGGACAGCCACCGCACGTCGTTGGCGCAGCCATGCAGCACCTTCAGCACGGCGCGCGACATGAAGGTGGGGCCAAGGGCAGCGCGCACCGCGCGGCGCACCGCCGGCACAGTGGCGTCCAGCACCCAATCTCGTTGCGCCGGCTGTGCAATGGATAGCTGGATGGTGCACACGTAGCCGTGGAAGCCGCGCGCAAGCGTGTGCTCCAGGTCCACTGCCACCGCACGCACGCGGGGATCTCGCAACGCGGCACCTACCGCCGCCACCCCCGCAGCGGTGTCCACCCACTCATACGCCGCCCCCGTCAGCCCCACCACCTGGGAGCAGTGCGCAAGCGTGTGCGCCACCTCCGCCGCCACGCCCTCATCAATCCCCGCGCCATGTCGTCCCTGGATGCCGTCCACCACTGCACCGTGCCCGTGCCCGCCGTCGTCTGAGGTGGCGCTGCCATCGCCGCCACTGCCTCCCGTGGCAGCACCACGCAAGCGCGGCCGCCACTGCCGGCGCCGTACCGGTGGTGCCCGCGCCGCAGCACGCGCCGCCAGTGCCACCGACGCCACCGACACCAGCGCCACAAACAGCACGCTCGCTGCCGTGTCCTCCATCGTGATGACGTGGTGGTACGGCGGTGCTCACCAGCGCGCACTCTGCAACTTATCACGCTCAGATACTGCTCGATGACCACAAAAATTGACACATCACGGCAGTGAGACCAATATGTACTACAGGACTGCGGCTTGCAGCCATCTACGCGTGTATTATTGCGCACAGCTGCTGTAGCTGTCGTCGGTGTGTTTAACGTGTCTGCGCGTATCCGCTGTGTCGTATCTTTGGAGACTTATTCAGTGCGTTATTTCGTAACAGCGACTGAATTTCAGCGCGTACCTCTGCAGCCAATCCATGATCGCTTGCATATTTGTATCAGCACTTGGAGTGGTATTAGCAGAAGCTGCGCCAGGCGCGTTTTATGGCGCCGGTTTGTGCGTTCTCTTGCTGCCTACTGTTTTTTCAGCTCCAACGGACCACTCGAATGCGGATTTGCACATTCTACAAATATAGAAAACGCAACAAAACTGCACAAATTATCGCTGAAATCCAGCGATACTTACATCTATATTGCGATTGCGCCTTGATTTTGCATTGACTTGATTGTTATTGTATTATTTTAGATACGCAACTCAGCACACTCTATCGCTGCTGTCGTCGCAGCAACCGCTACGACGCAGTATCCGCTGGAGCCCCCGCCGGAGCCGCCGCTGGTGACGGCGTGGAGCTGCCCGCGTTGGGGCACACACACGTGCGCGAGATGGCGGCCGCGCTGGCTGCAGGTGGCGGGGCGTCCGGCATCCTCGCTGCGGCGCAGTACAGCGGCATGTCGGAGGCGGCGGCGTTCACAGCGGCGGCGCTCGGCGGTGCGGGTGTGGGTGGCGAGGCCAGCACGGCGCAGGGCGGTGGGGGCGGCAAGGGGCGCGAATTGTATGATGACCTGCTGAAAGCCGAGAAGGTGCGGCTGCCGCGCGCGTGGGGGGGGGGGGGGGGGGGGGGGGGGGGGGGGGGGGGGCGTGAACGAAAAGGCGATGTCACACTGCGTATGCTTCTCACTCACCCACACGCTGCAGGGGGAGTTTGATTTCCTGGCGCGGCTGGAGGAGGACATTGCGCGCGCGGAGGACGAGTACATGGCAAGCACGCAGAACGGCGGCAACGTGCTGATTGGGTGGGAGGTGGCGGAGGGGCACCGGAAAGACCGCAAGGGCCGTCTGTTTTCAGAATCCAGTGCCGTGTACACGTACGCCAAGCGGCAACGCGAGGAGGCGCGACGAGCTGCCGCTGCTGCGTACGTGTGCGCGCCACCCTCGAATGGTTTGCTTGCCACCCCCAT
>ERZ778022.2654-NODE-2654-length-18415-cov-5.727614_pt1 | contig 18415 bp, 8 predicted proteins | sample MGYA00375752_ERZ778022 | MGnify/ENA primary metagenome ERZ778022 (study PRJEB29350, sample SAMN05389826) | bioreactor metagenome | isolation source: Thiocyanate bioreactor | place: South Africa: University of Cape Town | collected 2014-04-04 ... | reverse complement strand
GGGGGGGGGGGGGGGGGGGGGTGCTGGTGCCTTCCTGGTAGTCAGTGGCACAGTGCGGCACCCCCATCACCGCTACCCACGCACCAAAGATATCGGCATAGCCCCGCGGTGCCGCAGCAGCCGCCGCCGCCGCCGCTGCTGCCGCTGGTGCCGCCGCCGCTGCGGCTGCCATGGCGACGGTGGAGGAGGGGGTGAAAGGCGGGAAGATACAATCAAAAAATGAGCGGCAAAGCGGTTGGAAAATGATGCGATGCAAGTAGTGGGACGCGCAGAGTGTAACGAGGCTTGCGGATATGGGTTGTGGGGTTTTGCGCGGCTGCCGCGTGTGCGTGTTTCCTGATGCCACAACAAGGGGCTTAGTGACCGCATCAGTTGAAGTGCTACCATCGGTATCTGACACCCCTACCGTGGTCGTCCCTTGCACTCCTTGCAGCGCCGCCGCTCGCGGCCATGCTCGCAGATGCCGGCCCCGCCGCACTCCTTGCAGACGCGCCGCACACGGCCATGCTCACAGAAGGTGCCCCCTCCGCACTCCTTGCAGCCGTGCCGCACACGGCCATGCTCACAAATACCGGCCCCGCCGCACTCCTTGCAGTACCTGCGCTGGCGGCCGTGCTCACAAATGCTGCCCCCGCCGCACTCCTTGCAGTAGGTGCGATGACGACCATGCTCGCAGATGGCACCCCCGCCACACTCCTTGCAACCGCTGCGCACACGGCCATGCTCACAGATGCCGGCGCCGCCGCACTCCTTGCAGCGGTTGCGCTGGCGGCCATGCTCGCAGACGGTGCCCCCGCCACACTCGTTGCAAATGCTGCGCACGCGGCCATGCTCACATATGCCGACCCCACCGCACTTCTTGCAGCCGTAGCGCAGACGGCCATGCTCGCAGAAGGCCGCACCGCCGCAATCCTTGCACTGCCTTCGCAAGCGGTCATGATGGCAAATTCCAGCCCCACCGCAATCCTTGCAGTCGTAGCGGATGCGGCCATGCTCACAGACACTAGGCCCGCCGCACTCTCTGCAAAACCGGCGGTGGCGGCCATGTTCACACACACCGGGCCCGCCGCGCTCCTTGCAGTAACGCCGCTCGCGGCCATGTTCACAATCTCTGCCGCCGCCGCACTCCTTGCAGTCATAGCGGGTCCGGCCATGCTCACAGATGCCGCCGCCACCACACTCCTTGCATTTGTCGCGGCGGCGACCATGTACGCAGACCCTGCCACCACCGCAGTCCTTGCAGGTGTAGCGCACGCGCCCATGCTCGCAACCGCTGCACTTCCTGCAGCCGTGCCGCCTGATTCCATGCTCACATATGCTGCTTCCGCCACACTCCTTGCATTGGGGGCGCTGGCGGCCATGCACACAGATGCCCGCTCCACCGCAATCTTTGCAGTAGTAGCGCGCGCGACCATGCTCGCAAATGCCAGCCCCGCCGCACTCCTTGCACAGGCTGCGCTGGCGGCCGTGCTCACACGCTTTCCGCGCAGTGACCCGTGCGCGACCTGCAGCCGTGTCTTCAGGTGCTGCCCGCCGCCGCTTTGTGCCTGACAGCGCAGGAGCGCCCGCGGTTGCTGTTGTGGCCGTCGCTGTCGCAGCCGCAGCCGCCGCCGCCACCGTCGCGGCAGGATGCACTTCCGGCGCCACTGGTGCAATCGTATCCTCTTCACTCTCAAGCGGCATCGCGTCGACGGGCGCCAACTCGGTGCTCATGGTGGTGAGCGGCAGTGCTGGCAGCAGAGCGGGTGGTGGCGGCGCAGCCCCATCCGCCACGGCACCATCACGCGGCGCAGCCGGCGCTGCCGGCGGTGCCTCCACTGCCCATTGCCGCAGCAAGCGGAACGCCGTTGACGCGCTCGTCGCCCACCCCGGCGCCGCCATTCATCAAGTGAAGGGCGAGTCGAGAGACGGCAGTAGGTGGCGAGAGAGAGGCCGCTTTCAACCACAATTACTACACAAATCCGCAGACTTTATAACCAAATACAAGCACCACGCGCCTCAAACGCAGCCTTGCTACAAGATTTTAGCGCTTGTAGTAAATGACCGTGTGCCGGTTGCAATATCCAGTGTGTCAAATAATCGACTCTGGCTTGGAAAAAATCTCGGCCGAGGAGTTCAAGAGGGAGACATGAGAACAGAACGCTTGCTGCTGCTGCTGCACTACTGTTGCCACAGGTCATCTACTACTACGGCTGCAATCAGAGGGGACTCAAGTGGGGAGGCAGCATCAGGTGCAAAACTAAAGGCTGGCAGCAGCTGGTTGTGGCTGCTGATTGATTGCAGCTGCAGCACATCAACATCTCAATAACCTGTGGTGGTACCATTTACCACCAACACCACCACCATGGCAGCCGCGCCAGCCCCAGCGCCAGCCCCAGCCCCAGCGCCAGTGCCGGTGGCGCGCAGCGGCGTGACGGTGACGAACTGGGCAGAGACGTACAGCGCGACGCCGCGGCGGTACTACGAGCCGGAGAGCGTGGAGGCGGTGCAGGCGATCGTGGCGGCGGCGGCGGCGGAGCGGCGGGTGGTGAAGGTGGTGGGGTCGGGGCACTCGCCCAATGACTGCGTCATGACGGATGACACGGTGGTGAGCCTGCGGCACCTGTGCCGCGTGCTGGTGGTGGACCTGGAGGCGCGGCTGGTGAAGGTGCAGGCGGGCATCACGCTGGCGGACCTGAGCGAGGCGCTGGACCGCGTGGGCCTGGCGCTGCCCAACCTGGGCAGCATCTCGGAGCAGGCGTTTGCAGGCGCCATTGCCACCGGCACGCACGGCTCCGGCCTGGATTACGGCGCGCTGGCCACCACGGTGGTGGAGCTGCAGATTGTGGCGGGTGACGGGTCACTGCACACGGCGTCACGCACCTCGCACCCCGACCTGTGGGCCGCCGCGCGGTGTTCCTTTGGCGCGCTAGGCATCGTGACGGCGGTGGTGCTGCAGGTGGTGCCGGCGTTTGACCTGGAGGCGGTGGAGACTCCCTCCACCCTGCCCACCGTCCTGGCTGCCCTGCCTGGCCGCTGGCGCTCCGCGCCGTACTACCGCTTCTGGTGGTTCCCGCACACGGATGCCGTGGTGGAGTGGCACGCCACGCCGCGCCCGCCGCACACGGCGCGCCCGCGGCGGCCACGGACGTGCACGCCGCGGTGGGCGGCGGCGCACGCCGGTGCGTTGCTGCGGGCGGTGGTGGGCGTGCACCTGTACCAGGTGGCGCTGTGGTTTGCCCTGTTTGTGCCGCGCCTCATCCCGTGGATTAACGCGCTGTGGTTCACCGCCCTCTTCTCGTACACGCGCCGGCAGGTGGACCGCTCCGACCGCGTGTTCAACTTTGACTGCCTGTTCCGCCAGCACGTGGACGAGTGGGCCATCCCGCTGGAGTCGCTGCCGCAGGCCATGGCGGCGCTGAAGGTGATGCTGGACACCAGCGGGCACAAGGCGCACTTCCCGGTGGAGGTGCGCCCCGTCCCTGCCGACGACACCTGGCTGGCGCCCTCCGCCGGCCGCGCCTCCGTGTACATTGGCATCATCATGTACAAGCCGTTTGGTGTGGAGTGCGACTACCTTGCCTACTTCCGCCAGTTTGAGGACCTCATGCTCACCTTCGCCGGCCGGCCGCACTGGGCCAAGGACTTCCACCTGCGCGGCGACGCCGACTTTGAGCCGCTGTACCCGCACTGGCACGACTTTAAGCGCATGCGCGACGCCATGGACCCCGCTGGCGTGTTTGCTAACGATTTTGTGCGCCGCACCCTCGGTCTCCCACCCGCGGCGCCCTCTGACGCGCCTGCTGCCGCCGCTGCTCATACCTCCGCCGCCGCCGCCGCCGCCTCCGCCGCCGCTGCACCTGTGAAGCCCGCCGGCCCGCCGCCTGCCCGCCGCACTTATGCTGCCGCGGCTGCCGGCACCGCCAGCACTGGCACCAGCGGCACGCACGCACCCGCTCCTACCATTGGCGCCGCCACACTTGTGCATCATTGATGGCACACACGCATTCAATTTAACACATAATAATATAAATTAGTGTGGCACGCCGGAGGAGCAGACGTGGCGGCGGGAGGCGCCAGCGGAGCCCAGCACAAAGGGGCTGCGCACGCCCAGCGCGGAGGTGAACATGCGCTGGCGGCAGCCGACGCACGGGCCCGAGCCACCCTCCACAACGCCGTCATCCAGCCCCGTCGCCCACGCACGCGCTGCCGCAAGCGCCGAACCCCACACCGACTCCTCCCGTGCATCCAGCACCGGCATGCGGGCACGGCCGGTCGGCCGCAACGACGCCATCCACTTGGCGCCACACGTGACGCACACGCCGTGCTTGCGCACGCACAGCATGGTGGCTGAGGCGGAGGCGTTGGGGTCGTGGTCTTCGTCCAGGCCGCCCGCGTCGCCGATGGACATGACCACCGGCACGGCGGGGCTGAATGGCTCAGTGCACCCCAGGCACGCGGTCTCCCACAGCAGCCAGGGCGGCAGCTCGCCCGCCAGCTGCGACGCACCGCACGCGCCGGTGCGCAGCTGCAGGCGCTGCCACCGCACCAGCGCCACCGACGCGGTGGAGGCGGTGAGCGACAGCGGGCGTGCCGCCGCCGCTACCAACGCGGCCGCCGCCGCACGCCGGCCGCCTGACGTGCTCCCCGCTCGTTGCAGCGCCGGCGTGCCTGCCGCCTCTGGTGCTGGTGTGGCACCACCGCCGCCGCCGCCACCGCCACCATCTGCTGCCGACGCCGGCGGCGGCGGTGGTGGCTCTACGCCAAAGCCGTTGGCAGTGAGCCACCCGTCCACCGCCACCACGGTGGGTGATGCGCTCGCATCAAAGACGGGTGACGCGGCGCCAACGGCGGCAATTGCGGCACCGTGGCTGTACGACGCCGCCGCCACGTGCTTCACCAACCCCAGCACGTCCGCCACGTCATCCACCAGCTCTGCCAGCTTGTCAGCCACCTCATCCAGGCTGTTGAATGGCGCCGGTGCGGCGGCAGCGGCACCCGCACCCGCGCCGCCAGACGCAGGCGCCCTGCCACGGTGGCCGTACGCCGCGCGTGTGAGCGCACGCCGCACCGAGTGCCACAGACATGCAGGCGACCCCCCATCGTCCTCGTCCACACCGCCACGCTTGTCACTCCAACCGGCCGCGCCACCGCCGCCGCCGCCACTGCTAGTGGAGGTGAGCAGCGCCGCGCTGAGGTCGCGCACGCCGTCCGCGTACCGTGTGCGCAGGCGCAGGGTGGCGTCGCGCACCTGCGTCGTTGCCACGTGCAGCACCGACGTCTCCATGGCCAGCACGCCGGCACCCGCAGCAGCGCCCGTCACCAGTGCACCGTTGCGGGCTGACATGAGGGACGAGCGTGCAGCGCTGGCGTCAGCCGCCAGGCGTGCCGCCTCCGCCACCAGCGTGCTGCGCTGCGCCGCCACCAGCATGTCGCCCGTCTGCAGCGCCACGGGCGGCGGCAGGCCGGCGCGCATGGATGCGTCCGCTGCGCGGTCCCACCCGCGCACCAGGCCCGTCTTGTACGACAGCAGCTCCTCCTTGTCCATCACCGCCTGCGCACTGCGCACCGTGGTGGCGCCGTGCACCGCCGCGCTCACCGCCGCCGCCGCCCCCGCCGCCAGCGCCGCACCCAGCAGCACCAGGCCGGCGCGCTGCAGCCACGCCCCCCACCCTGGCGCCGCCGCCGTGTCTGCCACCGCGTCCACAGTTGCACGCAGCCACGGCGCGCGGCGCAGCGCACTGCGCGCCACCGGCGGCAGCGCCCACGCCTCCAGCACCTCCCGTGGCACCACCAGCAGCTCGTCGGCAGGTGTACCTGAAGAACTCGCGTCAGCCGCACTCGCCCCCGCCGCCGCGCCGCCGCACCCGCCTTCGCTGGTCTCTCGAATGACGGCAAGGCGGGCAGCAGGCGGCGGCGGTGACGGTGACGGTGAAAGTGGTGGTGGTGGCGCACCATCCGCGTCACAAATGGGGCATGGCGGTGGCGCGGTGTGGCGCGGCGACGGCGGGAGGCTGTGGCAGTGGCCGGCAGCCAGGCGGGCAACAAAGGACGCCCACACGGCGCACGCGTCAGCCAGAGCGGCGGCATGCGTGGCAATGGTGACCAGGCTGCGCATGTCGGCCAGCGCCTCCAGCGAGCGCTGCTGCGCCGGCGGCGCATGCATGATGGTGCCCACCAGCGTGCGTGACAGCGCCGCCACCGTGTCCACCAGCGCCAGCGACTCTCGCAACTCCACCGCGCCGGCGGCAATCACGAGCGGCGTCACCAGCGCGTCGCCGGTGCTGCCAGGCGGCGGGTGGCAGGCATGGTGGTGTGTCCCTGCCGCCGCTGTCGTTGCACCCTTGGTCGACGCGCCCGCCCATTCCACCGCCAACACATGCTCGCACACGCCCGCGCGCGACCGCAACAGCGCCCGCGTCGCTGCCAGGCTTCCTGCCGCGCCCTCTGCCGCCCGCGCCGCTGCCGCCTCCCGCCCCGCCCACGCGCCATGCAGCACGCCCAGCGTCTCTGGCACCGCCGGCGTGCCGGGTGTTGCGGGGTTCAGCGAGCTGCCGCGCGGCCGCGCCACCGTCACTGGTGGCGGCGCCTGGGGGGCTGGTGTTGGAGGTGGGATGGATGGCGACGGCACGGGCGTGCCTGGGATGGCAGGCGGCTCCATGGCTGGTGCTGCGTCTCCGCAGTTGCAGTTGCTGCTGCGGCCAAGCAGTTGCTGCGGCCAAGCAGTTGCTGCGGCCAACGGGTATCACCAACAAGCAGCAGCCAGGTCAACTGCAACCAACCGCACCAGCAACCAATCAGCAACCAAGCAGTCAACTGCACCAACCAGCAGCCAATCGCACCAACCAGTAGTCCTAGCTTCAATGTGTATCACCAGCGCACCAACTATCACCAAGCAGCAGCAGCCAACTGCAGTAGGTAGTGAGTAGACGAGAGCGAGCGAGGAGAGTAGAGAGAGGGAGAGAGAGATGCTGGAAATCACCAATATGAGGTTGCGACCCACGGTACCAAACGCAATAAAAACGGGCGGGAACGCACCCACCTAACAACATGACCACTCCGCCAACCCGGTATATTCACCCGTCCGGCCCACTTTTGCGCCTGCGTGTCATAAAGCCACCCCCTCTCGCTCCCCACTGCCCCAAATGAAACCGTCGGCCACCTGTGGCATACCACGAGCAGCTTGTACGCATAATAGCAGGTTTACAACCACACCGTTCGGGCATTTTAGTGGGTGTCCCCGCTCCACACCTACCTTATATACCCTCCCACAACTCGAGTCCGCTCCAAGGATGGAGGCGTACGAGTCTGCACCGCGCGCCGGCAGCAGGGGGTGGGGAGAGGGCGCGGCTGCCGAGAGGGCGAGGGAGGACCGGGAGGGGGGTGGTGGCACTGGTAGAGGTGGAGGCCTGCCAAGGAAGCTGCCGGATGGGTCGCTCACGGTGGCAGCGCTGCCGAGGCGGCGGGATGGAGCGACGCCGGTGGCGATGCGGGCGGGGCCGTATGCGCCGCGGCCAGTCGAGCCGGAGGAGGGTGGTGGCAGTGGCACCGGTGGTGGTGGTGGTGGTGGTGGTGGTGGGGCAGAGGGTGGGTGGCCGGGGAAGGGGAAGGGTGGCAAGAGAGCGCAGGCGGCAGCGGCGCGGCTGGAGGCAAAGTCGGTGCGCAAGGCAAAGGCAAAGCAGGCCGCAAAGGAGGAGGAGGCAGCCGGCGGCGCGGGTGGTGACAGTGAACACGCTGACGGCGACGATCACGACGAGGATGGCGAGCACGAGCATGACGACGGCGACGACGACGCACATGGTGCCAACACCAGTGCCCGCCGCTCTGCCTATGATGACGGCGTGAACAGTCATAGCGCGTGGGCAGCGCTGGCGCCGCGGGCGCGGGAGGCGCGGCGGGGCGAGCGGAAGGCGTTGGTGGCGGCGCTGTGTGAGCGCATCGTGGCAGACCCAGAGCACAATGTGATGGACGTGAAGGCGCCGCCTGTGCCGGCGGGCAGCGCGGGTGGCAGGCCGACGCGGCGGCGGAACATGCTGGCAGAGCTGCAGGGCCTGTGCGCCGACGGCGACCCGCTCATTCGCCAGTTGGCCATGGCGTCCTGCGTGGCTGTGTTTAAGGACATCCTGCCCAGCTACCGCATCCGCCTGCCGTCGGGCGCGGAGGCCAAGGCGCGCGTGAAGAAGGACGTGCGCAAGCTACGCGACTTTGAGGCGGCGCTGCTGACGGGCTACCAGCGCCTGCTCAAGTTCCTGGAGGTGACGGCCAAGCGCGGCGAGGCGGCGGCGCGGCGGGCGGCGCGCGGCGGCGGTGACGAGGAGGGTGAGGATGCCAGCGGCGGTGCCGGCGCATTTGAGGCGGAGCGCAGTCGTGGTGACGGCGAGGGCGGTGGCAGTGATGGCGAAGGTGGTGAGGGTGGCGGTGGCGGTGGGAAGAGCCACGGCGTGTCAGACGCGGATTGGGCACGCACCAAGATGGCAGAGCGGCGGGCGGCGCGTGATGTGGCGCTGGGTCTGACGCCGTACGACGCGGATGCCGACACGCTGGCGTCGCTGGGCACGGTGGCGGTGCGGTGCATGTGCCAGCTGCTTACCGGCCTCCCCTCGTTTAACTTCCGGTCCAACCTCATTGCATTTGTGGTGCCGCGCATGAACGCGCGCGACGCCGGCGTGGCGGCGGCGTGCTGTGCCGCCGTGGAGGAGCTGTTTGTGGGTGACGTGTCGGGCGACGCCAGCGTGGAGGCGGTGCGCGCCATCAACGGCATGGTGAAGGCCGCCGCCACACGGCGCGGCGCCTTCCTGCGGTTTAACCCCGCCGCGCTGGCCACGCTGCTGAAGCTGCGCGTGTCGGCTGCCAAGCGCACCAAGCGCGACGTGGTGTCGCGCGACTCGCGCGCGGCGCACCGGCGCGCCACCGCGGAGGCGGACGACGAGGTGCTGTCCAGCCTGAAGGCGGCGGACGCAGAGGCGCTGGAGGAGCGCAACACGCACAGCGCCGCCGCGCTGCGCGCGCTGGTGGCTGCCTACTTCCGCATCCTGCGCTCCCCGGGCGCCACCCCGCTGCTGCCGCCTGTGCTGGCGGGCCTCGCCAAGTTTGCACACCTGATTGACGTCGGCGTGGTGACCGACCTGCTGGCCAACCTGAAGGCGCTGCTGGGCGCCAGCATGGCGACGGCGGGTGACAGCGACGACGAGGAGGGCGGCGGTGCTGCGGCTGCTGCCGCTGCTGCCGGCCGGCGTGTGAAGCTGAGCGTGGAGGCGGCGCTGAACTGCGCGCTGACGGCGCTGCGCATCATGGCGGGCCCCGGTGAGCTGCTGAACGCCGACGAGTCCGCGTTTTCCAACTTCCTGTATGGCACCCTGCTGCGCCTGCTAGCGCCTGGCGCCCACGTGTATGCCCCCCTCGCCGCCCGTGCCGTCGGCGCGCTGCTCATGTCCCGCCGCGAGTACTCCATTGAGCGCGTCGCTGCGTTTGCGCAGCGCCTGCTGTCAGTGGCGCTGCACCTGCCGCCCGCGCCCGCGCTGGCGCTCCTGTCTGCCACGCGCGCCCTCCTGCACAAGTACCCCGCCCTGGTGTCCATGCTGGCGCCACCGTCGGAGCGGCCGGCGACGGCGTCTGGCCGTGCCGGGCCGGCGGCGGACGCCGCTGCCGTGGTGCGTGTGGACGGCGTGGCGCTGGGCCCACGCGGTGAGGTGTTTGATGCTGATAATGCGCATGCGCTGGGCGCCACGGCGTGGCAGCTGGCGGCGCTGGCGTGCAGCTACCACCCGGTGCTGGCAGCGGCGGCACGCGATGCGGCGGCGCACGCGCCCCTGCTGCCCACCGACGACGCCGACACGCTGTACCGCACCTACGACACGTCGGGCGGCACGTTCAACCCGCCGGTGGCAGCGCCGCGGCCGCACCCGCTGGAGGTGAAGGCAGAGGCGCGCCGCCGCTCCGCCCTTGCCCTCGCCGCTGCCGCAACCGACAGCACCGGCGCGGCGCCCGTGGCTGGCAGCAAGCGCCGGCGGCACCACTCCTCGGCGCTCCTTTTCTTGCACGACCCGCCTGCGCTGGCGCCGTGGCTGGCGCGCAGCCTCGGCGGCACCCCAGTTGCAGAGGATGCCGCGGCGGCACCACCGGCAGCCTCCACCTTTGCGTTGCACTTTATGGACCGCCTGGCGGCGCGCGACGTCTCCACCTGCCACGTTGCCGACGGCGTGCATGCGCTGCGCACACAGTACGACGGCGGCGGCAGTGACACAGCAGGCACTTGAAGAGGGGAACGAACATGATTATCGCAGAATCTACCAACATTAGATAGTTGGCACAACAACAACAGGGTATCGATACAGTTAATGCTTGGAGGGCAGCGCCCACTGGGAGCGCGGGACGTCTTGCAGCGCCAGCATGGTGCGGCGGAAGGCAAGGAACCACGCCACGCCCACCGCGGTGCCAACCCACACCATGATGGGGTAGCCGTCACGCAGCGTGGTGCAGGCGCCGCCCGCTGCGGTGCAGGCGGCGCTGCCGCCGCTGCCGCACTGCACACCGTCCAGCACCGCTGTCACATTGTCCTTAGCGACGCACGCCTCCACCGTGGCGGCGTGCATGGCGCGCAGGTTCACGTACTCTGCCCACTTGCCGCCAAAGTTGGACACCGTGTTCAGCAGCGTCATGTAGGTGCCGCCGGCGGCGGGGTCGGCCACCTGCGTGAAGAACGACGTCTGCGACATCATGGTCAGCGAGATGATGAGACCGTGCGCGTTGGTCATCAGGAAGATGCCCGCCAGGGCGGCGGTGGAGAGGGCGGGCAGCGGCTGACCTGGCACGGGTGCCGGCAGCGCCAGGTAGGTGATGGCCAGCCACCCGAGCCCCATTGCCAGGCGCACCGGGTACGACGCCATGATGATGGACAGCGGGCGCGGCCCTGCCACCGCCCGTGCCACCAGCACTTGGCCAAATAGCAGAATTGGGGTGGACCACATATCCTGCTGCGCCAGCTGCTCCCGCGTCAGCCCGCGCGATAGCAGCGCCAGGCCGGACGCGTGGTCTGTGGCCATGAAACAAAACCGGTAGGTGGCCAGGATGGCCAGCAGCACGCGCACGTGGTGCAGCTGCAGGATGCGCCACAGCGCAGCGTATGCCGCCGCCACAGCGCGCCACGGTGACACTGGTGCCGCTTGTGCTGGCGCTGTTGCTGGCGTTGCTGACGTCAACGGCGCCGTCTCAGCGTCCTCTCCCGCATCGGTATCCGCCCCAGCCACACTGCCACCGCTGCCGCCACTGCTGCCACCGCTGCCACTACTGGCTCGACTGCCGCCGCCCGCCCGCCGCCGCCTGGCGCTGCTGCCGCTACCAGCGCTGGAGGGTGACGACGGTTGGGCAATTGGTGCCACCTCCACATCGCCGCCGCCCACCAGCTCTATCCCACCCGGCACCACCACCAGCTGGCTGTCAACGTGAATGTGACCGCCGTCGCTGGCGCTGGTGGCCATATCGGTGGTGTCCTCTTTGAGCGCCCACAGCAGCAGCGTGACGACCACGAATGCGGCGCCCCAGAACCACATGAAGCTGGCCATGGTGACCATGCCGGTCGGCGCGGACGGCAGGGAGAGGGCGGGGCGCACGTACGAGTTGCAAAACGCGGCGGACTCCAGTGACACGAACCCGCTGTACGAGATGAGGACGCCCGCCATCTGGCCCACATTGTTGGCGGTGCTGGCGTAGCCCACGTTTTCTGGCCGCAGCATGGTGAGCGCCCACGCGTCCACCGCAATGTCTTGCGTCGCCACCAGCAGGTACAGCACAAAGAAGGTGGCGGTGAGGCCCTCCACATTGATGGGCACGCCGTTGCCACCCAGCAGCTCGCCCAGCCGCGTCGACACGCCCATCATCACGCTGCCCGCCAGCAGCTGCACCCCCACCACCCAGCACTTGCGCGGGCCCAGGAAGGCGCGCCGCGTCCACAGCGCGTCCACCACCGGCGCCCAAAACAGCTTCAGCGAGTACGGCCACTGCGCCAGGCTGTACGTCGCCTGGTCGGCGTACGTGCCGCCGCGCGCCTTCATCAGCGCCGGCACACTAAATGCCAGCCCCATGGGGATGCCCTGCAGCACGTACAGCACCAGCAGCAGCACAAAGTTGCGCATGTCGCCGCGCAGCGACGGTTGTTGTTGTTGTGCCGCGGGCGGTGGTGTGGGTGCTGGTGGTGGGTGTGGCGACGATGACGATGTCGGTGGTGGTGGTGGCGCCGGCGGCGGTGCTTGGGGTGCTACTGCCATCTTGCGGCTACGCGACCGCGACCGCGACCGCGCCGGCCGTGGTTGACGGACGGCACTGCTGCTACGACTACGCCGGCGACGCGTAGTGCTGGCGGCGGCACCACTCATGATACCCGTCCCGATACGATACCGATGGCGTTTGTACTGGCAGTCGCAATGACAGAGACGGACAAGAGCAGTGGGCCAGTAACAGTGACAGCAGCAGCAGACCAGAAGCAGCAGTGACAGACTGACCCTTGCGGTAGTACCAGCAACAGCAGTTAGTAGTCAGGCAGCACTAAGTAGCAAGCAGCAGTAGTAGCAAGTAGTAGTAGTAAGTCAGTTGGTGGTCGGTACTGTAGGAGCAAGAGAGGCAGCTTGTCGCCACCCGTTCGATACCCAAAACAACTAACAACAAACCAATGCAGCCACCATACCACGCAACATATGCACAGGTACCTACCACACACCCGCGGTGGCATTCCACACCACCGACGCGCACACATTTGACCGTCGTATCCCCCTCTCTCCCCTCCTACTGAGGCAGAAATGAAACCGTCGAGGTGCCGCCCCTTCCCACAAGCACGCTGCGCGGTGTAAATTACTGCATACCACACCGTGCCGCGCCGCTCTCGCACGTGCCACGGGTGACTTTCATCGATACCTTGCGAGTTACCGCTGCCCTTGTGTCATTGCACGTGCCGTTATCAATTACGTTTTTCGCTTACCGGTATCACCCTCTCCCAACCCCTACCACACCGCCACAACCAACCCCACCTACTCATCTACCTGGCGCGGGCACGGTCACCTTGGCGGCGCGGGCGGCAGCAGCAGCCGGTGGGGCCGGCGGCGGCGGTGGCGGAGGGGGACGGGGCGGGCGGGCGGCGGCGGGCGGGGCGGGGTTCAAGCGGCCGCGCGTGAACCCGGGCGACATTGGCAACAAGATGAAGCGGCAGGAGGTGGTGAGCAAGCTGAAGGCGGAGGCGCGGCGGGAGAAGAAGGAGCGGCGGCGGGTGCGGGATGCGGTGGCGACGGAGCTGGGGGCGGCAGCGCCACCCAAGGCCATCCCTGACACCATGGAGCGCACGCGTGAGGTGGACGACACGGTGGTGCTGCCGGGCGACGCAGAGGTAGTGGGCGACGAGGCGGACGACGAGTTTGCTGACCTGTTTGCCGGCGACGTGGTGCCGCGCATCATGATCACCACCGCGCCGTCGCCGTCTGGCAAGATCTACCGCCTCATTGCCGAGTTCATGGCCATCCTGCCCAACACCTCCTTCTACAAGCGGCGCAAGTTCCCGCTCAAAAAGATTTGCACGTGGGCCACCGACATGGGGTTCACGCACCTGCTGGTGCTGGGCGAGAAGTCGAAGCGCGCCAACAGCCTGCACATTGTGAACCTGCCGTACGGCCCCACCGCCGCCTTCCGCCTCTCCTCCTCCCGCCTGGCGTCACAGATCCCGGGCCACGGCACCATGACGTCGCACAACCCCGAGGTCATCCTCACCAACTTTGTCACCCGCCTCGGCCGCCGCGTCGGCCGCTTCCTGGGCTCCATGTACCCGCGCGTGCGTGCCGGAGGGGGGAGGGGGGGACACAACAGTTGCACTACTCACGCACGCACATGCAAACTTACGCACCCACCCACACCCCCATCATGCGCAGAACGCCGACTTTACGGGGCGGCGCGTGTGCACGTTCCACAACCAGCGCGACTACATCTTCTTCCGGCAGCACCGGTACGTGTTCACGGAGGACGGCAAGCGCGTGCGGCTGGTGGAGCTGGGCCCGCGCTTCACGCTGAAGCTCAAGTGGATCCTGGCGGGCACGTTTGACACCAAGTACGGCGAGTACGAGTGGTTCCACAAGCGGCACGAGATGGAGACGAGCCGGCGGCGCTTCATGCTGTAGGTCGCGTGTTGCGCCTAATTGAACAAACAAACAAAAACTTATCGTTGCGATTGCGGGCGCGAGTTTAACCGTACGGGTGGCGCTAGGGCCACGGCGGGGGCGGGCGAGGGCGCCCACCCAAACCACCGCACAACACACGCCCCGGAGCGGGGGGAAGGGGGAGACGGGGCGCGCACGCACGCACACACCCACAACACTGGCCCGCCCGGCGCGCAGCAGCGGCGCGCGCCGGGGCAGGCCAGCTAGCCGGCCAAGACGGCAAGCAGGCAGCAGCACGGGCTCCTTACTTCTTCTTGGTCTCAGCCACCTTGCGCACGATGGAGTTGATCACACCCACGGCGACGGTCATGCGCATGTCGCGCACGGCAAAGCGGCCCAGCGGCGCGTACTGCTTGAACGCCTCGCACACGAACGGGCGCATCGGGCGCAGGATGACGTCACCCGCGTCGCCGGTCTTCAGCGCCTTGGGGTTCTCCTCGGCCACCTTGTTGGTACGGCGGTCAATGCGCGTCTTCAGCGTCTCCCACTTGCACGCCACGTGCGCGGTGTGGCAGTCAATGACGGGCGCGTAGCCGGCCATGATGTTCTTGTGGTTCATGATGATGACCTGCGCCTCGAAGGTGTCCACGCCCGCGCAGGGGTCGTTCTTGGCGTCCGAGCACACGTAGCCGCGGTGCAGGTCGGCGACCGCCACGTTCTTGATGTTGAAGCCCACGTTGTCACCGGGCTTGGCCTCCGCCAGCGCCTCGTGGTGCATCTCCACCGACTTCACCTCAGTGGTGATGCCGGCGGGGCCGAACGTCACGTTCATGCCCGGCTTCAGGATGCCCGTCTCCACGCGGCCGACCGGCACGGTGCCGATACCGCCGATCTTGTACACGTCCTGCAGGGGCAGGCGCAGCGGCAGGTCCGTCGGGCGCTTGGGCTCGCGCATCTGGTCCAGCGCCTCCAGCAGGATGGGGCCGGTGTACCACGGCATGTTGGCGGAGCGCTCAATCATGTTGTCGCCGTTGAAGCCGGAGATGGGCACGAAGAAGATGGGGTTCTTCGGGTTGTCCAGCTTGTAGCCGATCTTCTCCAGGTACGCGCCGACCTCACGCTTGATCTCGGTGTAGCGCTCCTCCTTCCACGACGCGGCGTCCATCTTGTTCACCGCCACGATCATCTGCTTCACGCCCAGCGTGAACGCCAGCAGCGCGTGCTCGCGGCCCTGGCCCTCCTTGGAGAACGCCGCCTCGAACTCGCCGCCCGCAGCGGGCACCACCAGCATGGCCACGTCGGCCTGCGACGTGCCGGTAATCATGTTCTTGATGAAGTCACGATGGCCGGGCGCGTCAATCACGGTGTACGTGTACTTGGGCGTCTCGAACTTCCACAGCGCAATGTCGATCGTGATACCGCGCTCACGCTCCGCCTTCAGCTTGTCCAGCACCCACGCGTACTTGAACGAGCCCTTGCCCATCTCAGCCGCCTCCTTCTCGAACTTCTCGATGGTGCGCTTGTCAATGCCACCGCACTTGTCTGTTTAGAGGTTGGGGTTGGTGGGGGCGGGGGAATGGTGGGTGGTGGTGGCGGCAGGGCGCAAAGAGTCGCGCGCGCGCGCGTGTTGCAGCGGCAGCAGCGCAAACAAAAAAATCAACGTACATATCAGGTGACCAGGGGTCGTCGACTTGCCCGAGTCTGCGCGTATAATGTTAGTGGGGTGGGGTGCGTGTGTTGCATGTGCGTACTACTACTTCTACCTCCGGGTCGGCCCCGCAACGCCCAGCCAGTCAGTCTGTCTTCTCTCTTGCCGCCTACTGGCCCGCCGCCGCCACCACACGTTTCGCGCCGCCTCACGTACCGACGTGGCCGATCACGACCTGCGTAAGAAATCGGGTGGGGAACGCAGGGTAAGAGACAGACGTGTGTGGGTGTGCCGGCGGCAGTGGCGGTGGCGCGGTGTGTCGTGCTGTGGCGCGTGATTCGGAGGCAGGCGGGAGAGGAGAAGGAGCGAAGAGGAGGGCGGCGAAGAGGGGAGAGAAGAGAGACGACGCGTATACACGCCAGACACCGTGCGCACGTACCAGGTTGATGTGCTGCTTCTCCTTGCCCTGCGCGCACATGGGATGGGTATGGGAGTCGGGTGGCGTGTGGCGCGCGTGCGTACAGCCCCCACCCCGTGTGCAACCAGTGCCACCATTTCACCCCCCACCCTCCCTCTCTCGCCCCCTCTCCTCTCCTCTCTCCTCTCCTCTCGCCCCCGGAAAGGGTGAGACCCCACGCGAAAACCCGCGCCCCCCGCGTGCAAACGCGCGCGCACACCCGCGCGCACGCACCATTGTGAATGGTCGGAAAGGTCGAGGAGGACGATTGCCGAGATTGCGCGTGTCGCGCGCCACCCTTCCGCCGCCACCCCCCATGCGCGCGGCCGCCGCGAATGTGTGGTGGCGCGACGCGTGGCGCCACTTGAACTCGGCGGTTTTGGAAGTTCGCAAATTGATGAACTTGGAACTTTGAAAGGCGTTGAGTTGACACGTGGCAGGGCAGGGCAGGCAGGGCACAACAAGTACAATGTAGAAGGGGGCTACCGGCGCGACTCGGCGGCGCTGGCGGGCGTGCCCACACTGCCAGCCAGGCTGGCGCGGCCACTGCCGCCACCACCGGCAGCACCACCACCGGCAGCGCCACCGTCAGTGGGGAAGGCGTCCAGGTCCAGCGTGAGCGTGCGGGAGCAGTTGGCGGCGGCGTCGCGGTACACGCCAATGACGCCCGCCGCCTTGTCGTAGAAGGCGTCCTTGAGCGAGATGACGACCGCCTGCATGTCGGCTGCCGCGCCGGCGCCGGAAGGGGTGGCGCGGCGGCGGATGTACGCCGCCACCTTGTGCACGTTCACGTTGTCCAGCGCCGCGTCCACCTCGTCCATCACCACGAACGGCGCGGGCGCGTAGGAGTGCAGCGCAAAGAGGAGGGCGAGGGCGGCGATCGTCTTCTCGCCGCCCGACAGCGCCTCCAGCTCGCGGAAGCGCTTGCCGGGCGGCATGACGTCGTACCGCACGCCGGCGTCGTCCGACTCGAAAAAGTCGTCCTCCGCGTGCAGCAGGTTGAGCGCCGCCTTGCCGCCCACCGGGTGCACGCCGCTGCGCGTCAGCTCCTTGTACACCACGTCAATGACGCGCGCCGTGTGGCTGTACGCGTCCATGAACCGCCGCGACCGCTCCGTGCGCACCGCCACGTACGCGCGCTCCGCGCCGCTGCACGCCTCCCGCGCCGCCTCGTACTCCCCGCCCTCCGCCTCCAGCCGCGCCTCCACCTCCGCCAGCGCCGCGCCCGCCCGCATGTTGGGCGCCGCCCGCGCCAGCTCCGCGTCCGCGTCGTGGATGGCGCGCTCCAGCCGCGCGTGCACCGCCGCCTCCGACCCCACCGACGCGCGCAGCTCGCCGTCCAGCTCGCTAAAGTCAATGCGCGCCGCACGCCGCGCGTCCGCCTCCCCGCGCGCCGCCGCCCGCCCGCCCTCGCTCCCGCCGCCGCCGCCGCCGCCTGACTCGGTCACGCTGATCTGCGACTGGCTGAACACGCCCGTCGGGTGTTGCGGCGGCGGAGGTGCAGCTGCTGCCACACCCGCGGCACGCCGCGTTGCACGCGCGCCCCGCCCGCCAGCAGCAGCGCCACCGCCACCGCCAGGTGCAGCCTCTTCATCGCCGTCGCCGCCGCCCTGCAGCACCGGCAGGTCCACCTCCCCCAGCTGCGCCGCCTGCAGCGTCTCGTGCCGCGTGACGCGCAGGCGCTCCACCGCCGCCTCCAGGGCGGCGCGCGACCGCGCCAGCGCCGCCTTCTCCTCCCCCGCTGCGCGCTTTGCGCGCGCCTGCTTCTCCCGCTCACCCTCCAGCTCTGCCACGCCAGCGGCCGCGGCGGTGGCGGCGGCGCGTGCTGCCACCTCCGCCTCGCGCGCCCGCCCGGCTGCCGTGCGTGCCGTCGCAGCCGCCTCCCGCAGCTTCGCCGCGGCCGCCTCTGCCGCGCCTGCGGCCGCTGCCGCGTCGGCAGGCACGGTGGCAGCGAGGCGGTCGCGCTCGTACGCAAGCCGTGAGCGCAGCTTGGCCAGCGCGTCGCTCGCCTCCCGTGCCGCCCGCAGCTCTGCCTCCTGCCGCGCCACCACCGCCTCCTCAAAGTCGCGCACGCTGGCCAGCCCCAGCGCCGCCGCCAGGCCACCCAGCACCTCCTCGTTCACGGCGTCCACCGCGCCGCCCAGGCGCGCCACCTCCGCCTGCCGGCCCGCCATGCGCGCCTTGGCGGCGTCACTGGCG
>ERZ778022.2653-NODE-2653-length-18417-cov-5.518898_pt1 | contig 18417 bp, 19 predicted proteins | sample MGYA00375752_ERZ778022 | MGnify/ENA primary metagenome ERZ778022 (study PRJEB29350, sample SAMN05389826) | bioreactor metagenome | isolation source: Thiocyanate bioreactor | place: South Africa: University of Cape Town | collected 2014-04-04 ... | reverse complement strand
TGTTCTTCACCGGTGAACTTCACCATATTCCCGCGTCTTCACGTGCTCATCAACAAGCAGTCGTAACGTCGACCGTCGCGGCCTTTGTCACGAAGAGGACACCTCCCCAGGTATGTGACCGTGTCGATACCTTCGCTTGCCTGCCTCCAAGCGTCGTCGGTTGCGCGTTTCGTCGCGCAACGTCTCGCCCCCCCGCATCGATTCGTGTCTGGATGGTAAGCTCCGTGCGCGACGTCATGCGCGCCGGTCACGCGCCTGCAGGACGGCGACGTTCGCCGGGCTGGATGAGGGCTGCGCGGCGCTGATCGACGCCGTTGGCGGAGCGAAGAGCCTGAAGGCGCTCTCGCTCGACTCCGTCGGCCTCTCGGCAGGTTCTGCGGAGCGCCTGGCCAAGGCGCTTGCGGCGAATCGCTCCCTATCGTCGATCGACATCGCCAGAAATGACTTCGGCACGGCGATCGGGACGATCCTCACTGCGCTGCGCGGTCATCCACTCGACCATCTGCGCATCGGCGGACGGGCTCTCACGGAAGAAGTCTTCAGCGCGTGGACGAAGGAGCTCCCACACCTCGACGTCCGCGAGCTCGACATCCATGAATCCCGCCTCGAGGGGGGCGCAGGAGAAAGGCTTGCTCGAGCACTGGCAGGCTCTCGCGTCACCTCACTCCGAATCGGGGTGCGCACGCGGAGGTCGCGCTGTTCCGAAGCGCGAAACTCACTCACCTACGTTTCGTGGCTCGAGAGAACGCGTTCGGTGTCGGTTATCTGCCCGCCGGCGTGCGTGCTGCTTTCTCTCGAACAGTCGACCCGCTTCGAGCTCGCCCCACACAGTGGCTCGCTCTTGTGTCGAGCGATGGCTGTTGACTACTCGGGTCCGTAGGTCACGAGCCAGATCTGACTCCTGAGATGCGGGAAGTACGGATCGTTCGGCTCCGGGATCACGTAGCTCGGTGTATAGTCCTTTTCCTTGAACTGCACCTTGTAGTCCAAGGTGTTTTGACCCGATCGAATGGCACCCATCACCTCGACGGTCTCGAGCTTGACGTCCTGCCCCGGACACCAGCCCGAGCGGCCCAACGTCCAAGTTCCGAATTGATTCGGGACGACCCCCTGCGCGACCCGCTCGTAGCACCCTTCGCGCGTGCCCGCGTTCGGATACTCCAGAAGCGCGAGCGCCTTGCCGTTCAGCGTGAACTGATGCTGGTGGTTGCAGAACTCCGCGCAGTTTTTCCCCGTGGAACCCCAACCATGTCCCGTCAGAGACGCCACGATCTCGACACGGGAGGCGATCTTCGAGTCGAAGTCGAAGATCATCGGCGCGAGGCCGCCGTTATACTTCTCGTCCCAGCGCGTCTCGTCCGGTGCGGCGCCCCAGAGCTTCTCGATCGCGACGGGACGCTCAGTCTTGGCCGGGTCGTTCCAGAGCTGGATCACCAGATGGAGCCCGTAGCTATTCGGGCCGCGGTATTCGAACGTCCGCTTGCCGCCCGATGCGAGGAGCGGAAGCAGTGGAGTGATGTCCGTTCGCCACTCTCCTTCGCGATGGTATGAGGTGATGTACGGGACGAATTCGGTGTTGCACGAGCTCGGGACGGCCTCGTCACACAGCATCAGATGATGCGCCGTGTCCCACTCGGGACAGCCGTTTTCGGCTCCGTCGAGATGGTTCGGGCAAGTCGTGAACGCGTAGATCGCCATCGAGTCGAACGACTTCATCTGCTCCGCAGATGGAAAGGTCGCCTCGAGCCGGCTCTTGTTGCCCGCTTCCCACCCCCCGGGATGAACGAAGCCGTCGGCGACCACGACTTCGACGGGCCGGAGCGCCGCTCGTTCCCGTTCGATCGCCCGCTCGTAGTTGAACCCGTGTGGCAGGCGCGAGAGATAGCGCAGCTCTCCGACCACCCCTCCGCCAGTGAGCGCGCCGAGCATACCAACCTCGCGCCAGCGCTGAAATCGATCGATCGCGAAGGCTCGCGACGTGTACCGGTGCTTGGTATGCGTGTCGCTGAAGGCCCTGAGCACCGGGGCGACCTGAGCGAAAGGCGTCGGCACGAAGTGAAGCCGCCCGTGCCATTGCTCGGAACCACCGATCTTTCCAAGGGCCGTGACGAAGCGGGATTTGAGCGCGGCGACGTCGGCCGCGGGGTCCGTATCGGTCGAAAAGAAGACGTAGTGGACGTTCGCCGGAGACTCTTTGAGCAGCGCACGGGGGTCGGACTCCCAAACCTGCTCGAGCGTGGGACCGCTCGGCGAGCGAACGAAGAAGACCCAAGAGTCCTGGCCATTCCACGTTTCCGAAAAGGTCAGATTCCCGTCGAGAGCCTCGAGTGTGAAATCACCTGCGATGTCGCGGATGTTTGACCCGTATGGTCCCGTCGACCAAGGAACCGCCTCGAGCCGAATCGGACAGCCCATGGCGTTGACCGGCTCGTTCGCAGGTGTATCGGGGCACTCGTCGACGTCGTCACGCACACCGTCGCTATCGGCGTCGGGGAAACATGGCCCGTCGATGCAGTCTCCCCCAGCTGAAGCAGTGCTCGAGCAAGCCGGTATCGCAGATAGCAACGCCGAAACAAGAAACGCGTAGCTAGACATGCGCCGGAGCTTGCGCCCAATGCGTTCCGAAAAAGAAGACTCGTTCGATGACATTCTGCGCACCCTTGCTGCTGAGTCTACGAGCTGCTTCCGATTGGCCAGCTGGCACTCGGAAATTGGACGAAAGGCCTGTTCCACCCAGCAAGCTATCTGGCTTCATGGTCGAACGAACGATGCCGAGCGCGGGCTGCTCGATCGATCTTCGCTGCCGTGGGGCACAAGGCGCGGCGACGGGAATCTCTATTCCTCGCTAGCCTCGATCTCGAGGCGACGATGTCGCTCGACGTCACGGTCTCGGAGACCTTCGGCGCCGGCATCATTCAGGCGCCGGCGAAGCTCGAGGCCCCCACGATTGCCCGCGCAACGCGAGGACGCTGCGCGGGTCGACGACCTCGACTCTGACGAGCATCGCATCCGAGCTGCCTACAGCGCAACTCAGTGCGCTGATTGAAGAATAGTAGAAAGCGAGTGCTCAGATCGGTTGCCTTGGACCGAGCTCGACGCCCGCTCAACCATTCGGCCGGGCGGCGAGCTCGGTCCATGCAAGCGAGCACCGCTATAATCCATCTAGTCCATTCCGTCGTAGCGTGGCGCGGTCACTTGACCGGTGGACCTTTGACATCGCTGAGGGGGCGGCTGCCGGTGCCGCCGGGGTAGCCGTAACTGACGAACCAGTCCGTTCCCCAGACGTAGACCGCGAACGGACCGTGGCTCCGTGCTTCGTGTCGGCCGTAGCCACAGGTACCTCCGGGGAACGATTGGGGGACACCGTCGGCAGTGAGTCGAACCCACGCAAATTCGAGTTGACCGTCGCTGCCGAGAGGACGGAAATCGGAGACCTCGCCCATACAGTCGAGCGTCACGGGGGCAAAGCCGCCCGGCGTCGCCCGCCGTACGAACGTGAGCGTCGTCTCCGGGTAAGTGTGGTCCGTGAAGAAGATGTAGCGATCCAAGAACTGATCGGTGGCGACGGCCGTGACGAAGTCCGGATCACCAAGCTCTCGCGGAGACGTCGCTCCGCCCGTCATGAACATCGTCACATGAAATGGGTGAGCGCTGTCTTGCGATCGGACCGTGCCAGTGTAGGTCGTCGTGAACGTCACGGTCTGCCCGGCTTCGAGCGTCTCGGGCGCTCCGAACGGAGGTGGCGATGGATCGTAGGTGAGCTTCGTGCCGTCGACGGCGCCTACGAACCTCCACGGCACCTCCTCGCGCAGCTCGCTGCCGGCGTTGCCCTTGGCGAGACGCGGCCGATACGGCACGAGCGCGTACGAGCTCCCCCACTGGGCGGTCGGCGCAATCTGCTGCTGGAGGGCATCGCACGCGCCCGTCGTGGGCGGAACGAACGGGCATTCAGCGCCACCGAAGAGCCCGATCGGCTTGTCGGCTTCGATGGGGCTGCCGCTTGGGTCGTTGGGCTGAGTGATCTGCAGGACCTCTCCGCGCGCGAGCTTCCAGCTCTGAACTTGCCCGCGCGCGACGCCGGGCACTCCGTTGCCGTCGCTGATGTCGACGTTGGAGCGCATGCGCACGACGGTGTCGTCCTCGCTTGCGAGGATTTGGAGCGTCGGTGAGCTCGATTGCGCAACGCGGTCGGACCACGCACTGACCGCGACGTAGTTCGTCCCCCATGACGAAAGTGGCAAGAGCGACGTCGCCGTCGAGACGTGCGAGCGCGCACCGCCGTACGGATAAATCGAATACGCGCTTACGGGGACGTCCATTTCGAGAAAGAATGCACGTGTGCGCGTCGTCCCGTGGCCGATTGGATCCTCCGTGACGGCCGCGACGACTCCGTTCGGACACGGCGTGAAATTCCCCTGCAGCTTTTGCGGGTCCGAGTCCTGGGAGAGAAAGACGATGGCCGCCTTGCCTGGTGCGATGGGGCCGTCGACGCGCGTGTACTCGATCTTCGCGCCGTTCATCTCCGCGTAATAGGTGGATGGACCGATGTCGATCGGAGTCGCGCCGAGCGTCGCCTTCAGGCTCGCGGGCGTCTCCCAGGTGTTGGAGACGATCACGGCGAAGCAGGACCCCGCGGTCCCGTCGGTCATCGTATCCGACGGCAGCGCCCCGAACGCGCAGCCGGTCGAGCCCATCGCGAGCTCGGCGCTCGAGCACGCGGGGATGCACGCACCGTTCCCGCATCCCTCGCCCGAGCCACACTCGCGCAGCGTGTCCTCCGTACCGTCTTCGCGGTGACAAAGGACCTTCTTCAGGTCGGACGAGCAGCGCGTGCTGACGCAACCGCCCGGCGCCCTCCCATCGTCCTCCGTGAACAGCCCCCGCTCCCTGTCGAATGCGCTCCGACTCGAGCTGCACGCGAAGAACACGAGGGGGCCGGAGGCGAGGACCGCCGCCGAGATGATGGAGGCCAGTGTTCGCAGGGTGCTCGCGCGCGTCATGGGAAGACAATCCTGACTGGCGACGGATGTGGCTCGCTGTCTCGCGTCCCTTGCCCGAGCTCGCCGTTTTTGTTTCCTCCCCAGCAGTGCACGGTGCCGCCTTGCACGAGCGCGCAGGTGGCGATGTCACTCATCGCCACTTGGACGGCGCGTTGAGTGAAGGCCGTTGCGGGGCCGAAGTTGGGGGCGAGCGAGCCCGGCGCTCCGCGACCGAGCTGGCCGAATCGGTCCTCGCCCGAGCACTGGATCGAGCCGTCGGTCATTCGGACACAAGACGCAACCGAGGAGACCGCCACCTGTTGCGGCACCGCAGTCGACTCGGTGACGGCGAGCACCGCTCGCGCAGGCAGCGTGGGGAACTCCGCCTGCCCCGGGATGCCCGTGCCGAGCGCCCCCGTCTCGTTGCTACCCCAGCAGTACACGGAGCCGCCGGCGACCGCGCAAGCATGGTACGAGCCTGCGGCGATGCCCGTGACGTCGTGCACGGGCAGCGGCACGGGAACCGCGCTCATGCGCAGCGAGCTCGGACGGCCCGAGACGATGCCCCAACCGACGATCTTCCGGTCGCGGGTCAGACCAAAGAGCGACCCGGTATTGTACCCTCGACCGACGTTGTAGAGGCCGCCGGCGACCGACTCGACGTCGTAGCCATGTAGATCAGCGAGGCCAGGACCGTCCGTAGCGCCGGCGTTGGCGCGTGCGAGCTGCAGGTGTTGGTTTTGGCCCCAACAGTAGACGCCCGCGTTGGTGGTCGCGCACACACTGTACGGCGTCACGTCGACGCGAGTAGCGTCGACGGAGAGGTCGACGTCCGATGGGACCCAATGCTTCGCCCAGTCGGTGATGACCGGCGAGGCTTGGAGCCCGAGCTGCCCGGTGTCGTTGCTTCCCCAACATCGAACGCGACCTTCGTCCGTGCGTGCGCACGTCGTTCCGCCGGCGGCGCTGAGCTGGGTCGCGTTGGTCAGGTCCTCGACGGGCGCGGGTGGGAGGTTCAATGCGTCCGGGAGGGTGAGCTCGCCACCGCCGAGGGCGCCGAGCCAGCCGTACCCCCAGCAGCGAGCCGTATGGTCGCTCAGCAGGGCGCAGAAGTACTTGTCGCCGGCGACGAGCTGCGTGGCGCAAGGCTGGGTCGCGCACACGACGGGCTCGCTCGCGGCGTCGATGTCCAGCGCCGCGTCTCGCGCATCGGACGCATCCGCGTCTCGCCCATCGGATGCATCGTCCGGCACGCGGGCGTCTTCGGACGCGACGGCTCCGTCGACGAGCCGTGAGCCGTCCGCCTCGAGGATATCACCGAGAACGGTGTCGTCGGAGCTGCAACCGGAGAGAGAGAGCTCGAACGACGCCGCCGACGCGAGCATGAAGAGGGTAAGCTTGTGCAGACGATTCACGGCGCCCCCTTGCTCGGGTCGACCTTGTGAAGAGCGAGCTCGTTGCCGACGACCCAGATGTCGTTTGGCCCGCTACCCCAGATCGCGTTCATCTTCCTGGTCACCGGAACCGCGTCGCTCAGCGAGATCGACGCCACGCGCCAGCTCGACGTTTCGGGGTCCTTCAATTGAACCAGCCAAGTCGAGCCGACGGCCGTGGTGGCAATGGCCCAGATGTCGTTCGGCCCCGACGCCCAGACGACGCTCGCTTTCTTGAATGCCGAATATGGGAGGGTATCCAACGTCAGGTGTCGCCACGTGAAGTGGTCACCGTCATCGTTGCTGACGCCGAGGTCGAACCCCGTAACGTTGCCGTAGCCGCTCGCGCTGTTGATGAGCGCGAAGTTCTTCCCGAGCGCCTGCCCTGTGAACCAGCTGTTTACCTCGGGCAAATCGGTGCTCACGCGCCAAGCGTTCGTTCCCGTCCCGTCGGGGCGTCGACGAAGGAGGCGTCCTTTGACTCCGGACGCATCATTGTATTCGGCGTTGAGCCAGACGTCGTCGCTCGAGCTGCCCCAGATCGTGAGAGGGCTGACCGACGACAGCTCCGGGGACGTGTCGATCACCCACTCCGTCGTTCCTGCGTCTGGATCTGCGGCGGGGCCGGAGCGATGCAGCACATAGGTCGGGCTGCCGGCTCCGATGCGGGCGCCTACGGCCCAGGTGTCGTTCGGGCCGCTGCCCCAGATCGAACGCACGTACAAGTTTGTTCCGTTGACGACCGGCAGCGTTGCCTCGGTCCAGGTGATCGCCGTCGCGGACGGACCGGTGCCGTGCAGCAGCCCCTTCGAGGTCCCGACCCAAAGGTCCGTCGGAGAGTTTCCCCAAAGCGCGTAGAGGTCTGCGGTCGCGGCGTAGCTCAGGGTCCACGCCGCCCCGTCCCAGAAGAAGATCTTTCCCTCCCCGCTGCTCTGCCCTTGGCTGATCGCCCAGACCTTGCCCGTGCCGTCGCCCCACACGTCGACGAAGGTTTGACCCCTCGGCACGACCGTATGACACCAGCCCTCCGTCGTGCAAACGGGGGGCGCGGCGTCGACGTCCAAGCCAGCATCGGCCGTCGAGCCACTGTCGTCGACCACGAGCGAGGAATCGTCGTGCGACGCGTCCGTTGCGATCGCAACGGATGCATCGTCATTCAGCGGGGCGGCGGGCTCTTCGCTCGACGCACACGCGACGACGACGAGGACGACGGACGTCGACGTCGCAAGAACGGTGAACGGCATACGCAAATCACGCCTCACGGAAGGACTCCTTGTGCGCCCGCGCTCGCATGGCGCATGACGATGCCGTCACCAACCGCCCAGAAGTGCTCCGAGTCTGCCCCCCACACAGCTCGGAGATTCGGGACGCGGTCGGACGGAAAGACCGCGGGCGCGGACCGCCATGTCGTGCCGTCGAAGTGGAGGAACGTCCCGTGCTCTCCGACCGCCCAGATGTCGGAGCTCGAGCTGCCCCAGAGTCCGCGCAAATGCTCGGTCGTCGGCGAGGCGACGACCTCCCACAGCGCACCGGCCTTGGGGGTACCTCGGAAACGGCGAATCGTGCCGTGGTCGCCGACGGCCCATACGTCGTTCGCGTCCGCGCCCCAGACAGCGTTGAGCGGACTGTTCGACTGCGTGTCGAGCTCGGTCCACGTCGGCATGTCCTCGCCGGGAGGCAGACCGTCCAGGTGCGCCGCGAACGACGGCGGACTTGGTGAGTTCTTCATGCCCACGCACCAGACGTCGTCGGCGCGGCTGCCCCAGATCCCGTAGATGGTTGGCGCTGTAAAGCCGTTGTCGAGCGTTGGCGGCGTGTTCGCCATCTGCCGCCATGCGAGCTCGCCTGTCGTCGACGCCGACGTCTTCCACATGTTCTGCGAGTCCGCTCCGGTTCCGCCGAACCATACGTCGCTCGGTGATGACGCCCACGCGGCGTAGAGGAACGCCTGATCGGAGAACATTCTGATCGGCGTTGCCGCCGACCACTGCAGCGTGCCGGCGTCGAATCCGTCGATGTGAAAAACCTCACTGAGCGAGGTTGCCACCCAGACATCGTTGGGAAGGGCTCCCCCAACCACGTTGAGAGACAATTTCGTTCCGACCGTCGCCGAGGTCCACGAGCTGCCGTCCCAGTGGAGCACGGAGCCGGCGGCGCCGACGGCCCAGACGTCGTTCTTGCCCGTGCCCCAGATCGCTGACAGGCCGAGGCGCGAGTCATGAGGCGTCGTGATGGGATGCCACTCCGCACCGTCCGGCGCGTCGGAGCTCGCATCTCCGGCAGGGTCGGTCGACGATGACTCCGCGTCCTCTGTCGACCTAGCGTCTGCCGTGTCCACGAGGGGATCTTCGGCGGGATCGCTGGACGTCGCGCAGCTGACCACCGTGGTGAGCCCCGCGAGCTCGAGGACCAGCCCACCGAAGAGCACGGCGGTGCGAATGCGGGACGACGGGTGCTCGGAAGAAGAGTTCATTTGGTCACGATCCCTGCGTCGCACTCGACCATCAAACAACGACCTTCGACGCAAGGTTGACCGGCCGCGCGGTCACATTCGACGCCGCACGCTCCGCAGTTCGCGCTGTCGTGCCGGAGGTCGGTCTCACATCCGTTGAGCGGGTTGCCATCGCAATCGCCGAACCCTACTTCGCACTCGCTCGTGCAGTATCCCTTGATGCAGCTGGCGCGGCTGTTTGCTCCGTCTGAGGGACATCTGTGAAAACATCCTCCGCAGTTCTGCGGATCGCTCAGCAGATCGGTACACTGACCGCCGCACACGGCTTCGTTCGGGCCGCCACAGATGCACGCCGCGGGGAACTGAAAGGTCGAGCATTCCTGATTGGCGGCGCACGTGACGCCGCAGGCGCCGCAATTTGGACTCCCGAGCAGACGGGGCTCGCAACCATTACTCGCGTCCTTGTCGCAGTCGTCCCAGCTCGGCCTGCACGCGTACGTACATGTCCCCGCGCGACACGCGAGCTCGAGGTGTTTGCTCCCGTCGGGGGGCGAATCGGAGGGCTCGCACACGGTCCCGCACGCACCGCAGTTCGTCGTGCTGGTCTTGATGTCGACGCAGCCCGCACCCGGACAGTACGTCGTCCCGGCGGGACAGCCGCACTTCCGCTCGATGCACGGCTCTCGCGTGCCGTCTGGAAGGCTACCGCACTTGGTTCCGCACGCGCCGCAGTTGTCGGGATCCGACAGGACGTCGGTCTCGCAGCCGTCGTCGATCAAGCCGTTGCAGTCTCTCGGATCCTCGGTTTGGTCCCCGAAGTTCAGGATGCCTTGGCAGACGAGTTGGCATTCGCCTTGAACGCACTTGGTGATCATCCTGCGTTCGCCGAAGACGTCGCCAGGACAGGCGTTTCCGCACTCACCGCAGTTCTGGTCGTCGGTCAGCAGATTGGTTCCGCACTTGTATCCGACCTGACCGTCGGTCGCGCACGTTGCGTATGGGAACGAGCAGTCGGTTCCGATGCAGAGGAGCGCGGCCGTGCTCGCCTCCGACGCGCTGCTGTCCGACCCCGCCTCGGGAGGCGCCACGAACGGCGCGGTTACGCCCGCGTCGCCGTCGGCGGGGAGTCGATCTTCAACCCCCGTGGTCATCGTCTCTGCGCAGGCCGTCGTCCCGACGACGACGAGCAATACGCTCGTCGCGATCGCACGGACGTACGGTCGACTCCGATTTGTATTTTTCATGTCTATATACAGATTTCGTGAGCGTTCTTGGAGCGCGTGAGCCTCAGGGGAGGGCCGCGCTCGCGCACGATGTTCGGAGTGGATAGAAGTGCGATGACCGAGGATGGGTGGAGACCAGCTCTTCGGCGGCGCGGAGCGCGCGTTGAGTGTCTCCCTCCGCGCACAGAAGGAGGACGCGGAGGACGAGGCGGTCTTCCCGCAGCATCCCGTGCGGGAACCGGGCGTTGTGAGCATCGAGACTTCGGTGCGCGCGCGCGAGGTCCCCTTTGGCAAACGCGGCTTGCGCGTCGCGCACCAAGCGAAGCTCGTCGCTCAATGCGTCGCTCTCCAGCGGCGTCGCCTGCACGGGTGCGACGTCGGCTGTCGCCATGTTCTCCGAGGCACGCGCTTCGGTGGCGAGTGACGGGAGAGGCTTCTTCACCCGGGCGAATCGAGCCGGCGGTGCTTCCGCGCCGCGCGCGTCGAGCGGTGGGAGCCTGTCACGTCGACCCGGTACGTCCGGCAGATCATGCGCCGAGACGACCCCGTCCGCGATCGGGAGAGGCGGCGGGAGCGGTGCCGTGCACGCCGGCGCCATGCACTCTGCCGGTGCAGAGCGTGCTTCGTCGACATGAGCGTTCGTGCTCGCGTCGACAGGGTCGAGGTCGCGCGACACCGTCCACGCGCCTGCCGCGAGCACGAGGAGCGCGATGGCGAGGACCTTGCCAGCGCTGCCCTTCATCGCCAAGCGAGTGCCCGATTCGAGAGGCGGCGGGGCCTCGAGCGACGACGTGCTCTGGGCGAGGATGCGCCTGTGCAGCTCCGCACGCATGCGCTCGCGCGCGGCGCCGCTCGGACCGAACGACGGCCGCGCGCGTTCGATCACGATCTTGGATGCAGGGCGAGGGTCGCTCATGGGTGGATTCCGTATCGTTTGACGAGGCGGTCGAACACGAGGCGGGCACGATGCGTGCGTGAATAGACGGTGCGGGTGTGGAGCCCAAGGAGCGCGGCGACTTCCTCGGCCGTCATCTGCTCGAACTCCATCAAGACGAAGCAGACGCGGTATTTTTCGTCGATCTGGTCGAGGGCTTGCTCGACGAGCTTCATGGCTTCGGCGGTCGCTGCCTCGTCGAACGGTGTCGGACGTGGGTCTCGTAGAAGCTCCTCCGTCACCGGCAGGCCGTCGTCGTTCACCCGCGCGCGCCGGTAGTTGCTCGCGATGCGCCGCGCGATTTCGAAGAGCCACGTCGTCATCTTTCCTCGTGGCTCGAAGGTCGGCAGGTTGCGGTGGACGATGAGAAAGACGTCCTGCACGGCGTCTTCGAGGGCGCCACCGGGGACGCCGAACGCGCGCAGCGTGCGCCAAACGAACGTAACGTGCTGGTCGTAGATGGCGTCGAACGCGGCGAGCACGTTCACCTCAGCCTCCCGGGCGGGAACCGAGGGCGTCGACGACAGCGACAGCGAGCACGGGGCCACCAGCAAGGCCTTCACATTCTCGGTGAATGGAAGGAGCGCCCCAAATCACCCGACTTTTTTCGCTCACGTTTTTCGCTCAGCCGTGGAGCCGTAGGCCGTTCGGAGCGTAAATGTCCTCAATCACGGGAGGTTCGCCGTGGTCCCTAGGACATGCAAGGCGCAAGCCTCTGGCTCGGCGCACCGTGGCACCGTCTGCTTGTGCTCATGCGCTGGCTGCCCCGCTGCTCGAGTCCCACGAGGGTCGCTGAAGCAGTGCCTGGGAGCGCTCGGCTTCCTCCCGGGGCCGGTCGAGGCGAGGCTCCTCGGAGCCTTCCCGCGAAGAGCACCTGCCGAAATGCCAGCACCTCAAAAGAGGTCGACGTCGAGGGCGATGCCGAACCGAAGAAGGGGCGTTGTTGGGGCGTGGATGCGCCCGATCCTCTCGATGACGACCTCCCCGTAGCGAAGCGGCGTACCTATCTCGACGACGAAGCGCGGCGAGAGTCCGTCCCACGTCAACGGCCGCGCGGCGAGGCCCAAGAACGCGGAGAACCACGCGCCGGTCGAGGTCCCTGGTTGCCCGATGCCGAAGCTGGTGGAGCGAAGGCTCCCGCCCTCGGCGTGCAGGCAAGCCGAGAGCTCGGGCCGAGAGAGCCATGCGTAGCAGCCGGTGAGTGAGACGGTGCGGAGCGAGAGGTACGCGCCTCCTCCGAAGGGAGAGTTCGCCGCGGCCTCGCTCCTCGGCCACAACATGGCGCCCAACTCGCCGCGGAGCGCGCCGTAGCGCACGAAGGCGTGGACGCCGCCGCCGCCCGCCACCCGAGGCAGCGACCCGAGATCGCCCGAGGCGTCCGCGCCGAGGCCGCCGTGCAGACGCTCCGTCTTGCGCTTGCGCGAGGGAGGTGCGAGGCGCGCTCTCTGCGTGGTGGCCGGTGAGCGCGCCGTGGCCTCACCCTTCAGTCGCGCACGCGATTGCAAATCGAGGGAGATGACGAGCGACGCCGCGTCGCCGAGCTTCTGGCAATCGCTGCTCTCCATGACGCGTACGCTCGGCGCGCGCGTGCCCTCGTCTTCGGGAAGGCGGATGCGTAGCTCGAGTCGGTAGCGACGCGGATCGTCCTCGACCTCCACGCGCCCCTCCACGACGAGAGGCTCGCGTGGGAGCTCCGGGCCGACGATGGCCGTCACCTGCGCGGCCACCGTCTGCGCGCTTGGGCACTCCGGCGGAACGGACCAGTCGAGGAACATCGCAGCTGGTGCATACTGTCACCATCTCGAGGTCGTTCACCATCGCCAAGACAGCTCGTGCGTCCGCGTGTCAGGACGGCATGAGGACCGGCCCCCTCTGCGCAGACGTGCCCAGTGGTCCGAGGTAGAGCGCGCGCCATCCGCCGCATGAGCATTCTACCGACGAGGCCCTGACGCTCACCGGTCCCGTTGGTCGCTGGAGATGGTGAGCGCGATGGTTGTTCCCATACCGATCTCATCCTCGGCACCATTCCGTCCTCGACTCGTCATGCCGGACATACGGGGCAAGGAACCTGAGCGGAGATGTCGCTTGCGTTCTCCCGAACCGTGCGCTGCCTCGGTGCCCTCTCAACGGCGCTCCACGAGATTTCGAAGCCCTTCCTGGTAGGCGACTCTGGCCTCGTCTGGCGCGTGCGTGTCGCCGACGTGCGCCGCCGAACGACGGAGCCGGTCGACCAGCGCAGTCGTGCCCCCGGCGTGCTCGGTCAGCGCAGCGAGCTCGAGCTCGACCTCGGCCGCGGCCGTGGTGACGTCGATGGCCACGTCCTCGCCAAACACGCTCATCGCGTACGCACGCCCGCGCGCGACAGCGCGGCCCGTCACGATCTCGATGGATCGCGACGCGACAACGCGCGCGGTTGGATCCTGGGACACGCAAGTCGTGCCGCTCTTTGCGAAGCAGGGGCTCGCTGCGGACTACTGGGAGCGCGAGAATCTCAACGCGCTCCTCGACAAGCCCCCCGAGATTCATCGCTCCTACTTCGAGAACGAGACGCGCGTCTCTCTCTCAATACCGGAGGTGAACGACCGACTCCCCGCGCAAGAGCCGTTTCTAGTGGCACCTCGCCGAGAGCATCAAGCGCTCGGGGCCGGTCGATTTGCGATGGCTCCCGGCGCACTTGCGTAGCGACAGCAGCAGGAGGCCAGCGCACAAGGCGCCCGGCAGGTACGGGCAGTCAGTCACAACGGGCTAGTTCCGGTGGCGTGTCGGCGACGCGCGCTCTGCCTCCGGAGGCCATCGCTCGAAGCGGACGCGAAAGCGCTTCGTCATTGCGCGAGTCGGGGCTCCGTGTTCATCACGCCCAGGACTGTAGGATGCCTTCATCGCGCAAACCCGGGCGGCTTCTGCGAAGCCGAAACCAGGGTCGCGCAATACCTCTGTGTCCAGGGCGCGACCGTTCTCGCCAACCATCACGCGCATCTCGACGCTCGCTTGGTCGACTCCGGCGTTGTCGGCCTCGCGGGGGAACGCGCATGACTCCCAATTGAAGGCATTGGTGAGCATCGGCGCCTTGACCGCATGACGACCGGACGCGCAGGCACAAGCAGCCACCACCGGGGCCAGGACGAAAGCTCGAGCGAGCCGCAACAACGAGGCACTCCCTACGTCCTGACATCCCTTGCGTCAATCGAGACCTGACGGCGGAGCGACGTCCGCGCAGCTCGCGTGTCGGCTTGCTCGCTCGCCGGTCATCTTTCCGATCCCGGAGACGTGCTCGCCCACGCACCTCGAGGAGAACTGGAACGCGCACAACGTTCGCCTGACGCCAGAGGAGGTGCGGCCGTCGCCCACGATGCGCGCGAGCTGAGAGGAGATCGGTCCACGATGGTCGCACTCGAGCAGGTGCGCCTCGCGCTCGCGGGCGACGTGCTTCCGTGCTCTTCTCGACCGCTCGTGGCTGTGCGTTTCGGGAAGTCGCCGCAGGCGAAGGTCGCCCGGGTTTGGGCGCTCACTGTGTTTGCGGCGTTCACGAGCGTATGGAGCACGGCGACCGCCTCGGAGCCGGCCCCGATCGCGGTTCGGATCAGCGAAGACCTCCATGAAGCGTGCCCGAAACGTCCGACGACGTTCGAGCGGTTGCGCGCGAGGCTCTGTCACGTTCGCGAGGCCGCGGAGGGCGAGCCTGCGGTCGACGTCGCGGTGCGCGTCGAGAAGCGCGGCGGCACGAGCCACGGTACGATCATGCTCGTCGCGGCTGGCGAGCGTGCCCGCGCGCACAGCGTCGGCCGCGTCGTGTGATCGTGTCCTCGCCGCGCTCGCCGTCCATGGCAGCGATCGGCCTCGAAGGAGGGGACGTGCCCATGCCTTCCGCGCCCGCCGAGGCGCCGGCGGAGACGGCGCCCATGCTCGAGGCGCCGGCGCAGCCGAGCCGACCTCCGCGGACGGCGCCGCTACGACATCCGCCTCGTGGTTCATCCGAGCCTCGCCCGCGGATTGGCATCGCCCTCGGTACGAGCGTGGAGGTTTCGGCGAACCGTGCGCTCGTCGTGATGCCGGGCCTCTTCGGGCAGGTCGGCTTTCCGGGCCGCTTCACGCCCCTCGTCCGGGTCGGCGTCCGGCGCAGCTTTCGCGAGGACACGGTCTCTCGATTCGGGACCGTCGGCCTTCAATGGAGCGAGGTGGCCCTGACCGGCTGTGCTGATCTCGTCCGGCAGCCGACGTTGCGCGTCGGGCCATGTTTGAATGCCGAGGGCGGCATCCTCGAAGCGATCGTGATCGAGCCGCTGCCTTCGCGGGCCCGGGCGGCGGTGTGGCTCAGCGCGGGCGCCGCCGCGCGGATTTCGTGGCGACCGCTCCGGGCCATGTCGTTCGAGCTGCTCGGCGGTGTGCGCGCACCTTTGGTCCGGAACGAGCTCCTGTTCGAGCCCGCCATGCTCGTCTACGAGGCCCCACGGATCGTGCCCTTTCTCGGGGGGGCTCTCGTGGGGCATTTGCCCTGAGGCGCACTTACGGCCGAGCTCGTGTGCGCAGTGAGCTACGGCTGGGCTCGGCTCCTCGTGCAGTGATGGTGTCGTTTCTGAAATACGATCGAGGCCTCGTCGACATCGCTCCGTGTTGAAGGTTGCTCGTGGTTGCCTCACAGACAGCGAGACTGACGGCCGACGAGGTCGAATCCTTGCGAGAACCGGCTTTCCACGCCCGTCTGCGCGAGCTCACGGTCGAGTACTACGAGTTCGTGTGGCGTTCGCTTCGGCGCCTCGGCGTGAGGCCGCCCGAGACCGACGACGCCGCCCAGCGCGTGTTCCTCGTCCTCGCGCAGAAGCTCTCGAGCATCCACCCCGACAAGGAGCGGAGCTTCATCTTCGGCATCGCGATGCGGGTGGCCGCGAACGTCCGGCGCGATCTCGCGACCGCACGGGAGCGCGAGGTCGCGGAGAGCGATTCGCTCGAGTCGATCGCGCCTGGGCCGACCGCAGAGACCGCAGTGGCTCGGGCACAGGAGCGTGCCACGCTCGACGAGATCCTCGCGAGCATCCCCGAGGAGCGCCGGGGCGAGCCGGAGACCGTGTTGGTTCGCACGGGCCATATGCTCAAGGTCGCCCATGGCTCGACGAAGAGGCCTTCGCGCGGGTCGTCGCTCTGCTCGAGGGGACCTGATGCTCGGATTCCCGCCGAGCGTCCGCATCTACTTCGCCGTTGACCCGACCGACATGCGCAAGGGCATCGACGGCCTGAGAGCGAGCGTCGAAGCGACGCTGCGCCGTGATCCCTGCGAGGGCCATCTGTTCGTGTTCGCCGGCAAGGCGAAGGACAAGGTCAAGATCCTTTTCTGCGCCCGGTCCGGGGTCGTGCTGTACCTCAAGCGCCTCGAGAAGGGTGCTTCCACCTGCCCGTCGTCGACGAGCGCCGCAGCACGCCGAGGGTCGCGAAGCTCGAGCACGAGAACGCGCAGCTGAAGAAGTCGCTGTTCGGTGCGCGGAGCGAGCGGAGCAAGCTGCCGCGGGTGAAGCTCGGCGAGCTGGCGACGCCCGAGCAGGCGAAGGCCAAGCGCCGCGCGCGGGCCGAGGCCAAAGCCCAAACCCCAACTGTGAGGACCGAGCACAAAGTGCCGGAGTCGCTCCGTCGGTGCACCGCCCTGCGGTCGCACCGATCTCACGCCGATGCGCCCGGCAAGAGCACTTTCGTGTGGGAATTCGTGCCGGCCAGGTTCGTCAGACACGAGCACGTGCAGCAAGTGTTGCGCTGCCGGTGTGGTGGCTGCGTCATCACCGCGCCAGGCGCGCCGAAGGTCGTCGAGAAGGGGCAGTACGGGGCGAGCTTCCTCGCGCACATCGGTGTCGCCAAATGGCCGACCACTTGCCGATCCACCGCCTCGAGAAGGAGCGCGCGCAAGGGCGTTCCCGTCGCGCGATCGACGACGAACGAGTTGCTTCACCGAGCCTCGGCGCTCCTCGCGCCGGTGTGGACGCGCGTTGTTGACGTGACTCGCGAGCGCAACTTCGTCATGGCAGACGAGACGCGGCTCCGGATCATGAAGGTCGCTACCGGCAAACCGAAGACGGGATTCGTGTGGACGTTCGGGGCCGCCGACGCACACGGCGGCTTCGACGTCACGTACCACTTTCGCCGAGAGCAGCTCGGACTCGACGCCGAAGGCGCTGCTCGAGGGGACCAACGGCGTCCTGCTCGTCGACGGGTACAGCGGCTACAACGACGTCGAGAAGGTCTCGAGCCGAAGGGGCGCCGCCTGCTTCGCCCACGTGCGGCGCTACTTCTTCGAGTCGATCAAGACCGCGCCCGGCGCGCAGGATGTGCTCGACCGTCATCACGGAGCTCTATCGCGTCGAGCACTACGCGAAGGAGCAGCGACTTTCCGAAGCCTCACACTTTGAGCTTCGGAAACTGGGGGCCGGGCAGATCCGCAATCGCTTCAAGGCCTGGCTCGACGCTGAGGCCGGGTGTCACCTGCCGAAGAGACCGCTCGGCGTCGCCATCCGTACACGCTCGGCCAATGGGCCGAGCTTGGCGTGTTCCTCGACGACGCGCGCATACCTCTCGACAACAACGCCTCCGAGCGTGCGCTCCGCAGGATCGCACTCGGCAGGAACAACTACCTGTTCGTCGGCGACGTCGCGTCGGGTAGAAGCCTAGCGGCCTTTACTTGCTGGTCGCCACGTGCGAGTCCCGCGCGGCGGGCCCGAGAGGGCGTGCCCGCTCGCGCGGGCAGCCCGCCCTGGGGTGACGCCAGGCAATCGAAACCGCGCCGGCAAGCGGCGCAGCAAGACCGGCGCCTCGCGGATCACGCTCTCTGGCTCGTGACCGGTTTTTCAGCACCCCGCTAGAAGACCTCGGTCTGCGTTTCGGGCCCAACCGGGTAGCGAACGCCCGAGGTCACATAGATCCCGGTCGCCGTAAACGGCACCGTGGGCAGGTACTCCGCGATATGCCAGACGCGCGCCTTGTTGAGCGTGCCGATGCTCGACCACGTACGGGTTGCAGCCGAGAACTTCTGAACGTTCGCGAGCGAGTTGTTACACCCATGATCGCAGCCACCGACCAGCGCGAAGTCGCCGCCCGGCAGTGCGACCAGAGCCGGAGCGCTCACGAGTGAGTTGATCGCGTTCGCGGGCCCGATCGAACCTTCCGAGTTGATCCAACTGGTCACAACGACTCTGTTCGTTGAGGTCGAAAGGGCGAAGCTGTTGTCTCCCCCAGCGACGATGAAGGAATCATAGTACGGACTGCCGCCCTCATCGTACGCGAACGCGATCGACTGCTTCTTCTGGTCGGGCGTGAAGACCGTGCCCCCAGAGGCGCTTCGGACCAGCGGCCGGACCGCCACGTCAAGCGCGGGCCGGCATTGCGGACTCTGAATGTAGATCGTGTCGATCGACGAGCT
>ERZ778022.2649-NODE-2649-length-18438-cov-5.377740_pt1 | contig 18438 bp, 5 predicted proteins | sample MGYA00375752_ERZ778022 | MGnify/ENA primary metagenome ERZ778022 (study PRJEB29350, sample SAMN05389826) | bioreactor metagenome | isolation source: Thiocyanate bioreactor | place: South Africa: University of Cape Town | collected 2014-04-04 ... | reverse complement strand
GGGCCCGCCGGCGTGCCCAAATTGGGCGCTCTTTCATGCCGACGGCATCCGCCTTCTCTGTTCCGTGCAGAGTCTGTAGAGCAGTGTGGAGGCTGCCCGGCTGCCGCTGAACCGTTGAGCCGTACGGTCGGTACCGCCTGCGGCCGGGGCAGTGCGGCCCTGCGCCTGGGCCCTGCGCCGGGCCTGCGGCCTGGCGGCCTGCTGTACCGCCCGCCGGCCGGCGCCCGCGGAAAAAAATGCCCAACCACTGGTCGTGACAGCGCCACGTGAGAGGTGGCGTACCGGAGTACGATTGGCATTCCGTGGCGCAATTGTAGCCGCCGCGCCCGATGCAATAGCTTACGTAATTATGAAGAATACCATCCATTGCGTCGTGCCATCACGTTGATGCCATGACGCCCACCGCGCGATTGTAACAAACGGGTGTGCGCACAGCCCTGGTGGCAGCGCTGCTGGGCAACAACTGTGGTGCCCCGTGCGGGCCGCGCCTGTCGCGTCAACGAAGTCTTCATTCATAATAGCATATATAGGGGGACCAGGCCCACAACGCCATGGGCGGGAAGGAGTCGCCGCCGCCGTCGCCGCGGCCCACGCAGCCGCCGCAGCCGCCGCTGCCACCACCACCCTCCCCGCAACAACAACCGCCCCCGCGCGGCGTCGAGTCGTTTAGGGCAGCAGCTGCAGCGGCGGGGCGTGCGGTGTGGCGGTGTGGCCGCATTGGGGCGGGGCGGTGTTGGTATCAATTAGAGGCAGGTGCGGCGGGTGTGGCGAGCGCGTGTCGCTGCTGCCGTGGCAGCCGACGCAGCGACACACTCCCCCCGCCCACCGCTACCAGTAGCAGCAGCAGCAGCGGCGGCAAGCCACCACCACTAGCACCATGGCGGTCGCGACGCTACTGCCAGTTCATGATAGCGCTGTTTGGGAGCCTGCTGGTGACGAGCGTGGCATCGGTGCTGGTTTACGGTTGGTGGTGGGGCCCGCAGCCGGTCACTCTGCCGCTGCTGCGATACCGAGTAGGCGCCGCCATCCCGTCCGATGCCGCTGCTGCCACACGCCACTGCCAGCTGTCTGTAGCGCCAGCGGAGCGGGAGCGGTGTACCTGGGTGGTGCTGAGCACGGACACAACCCATGCGCGGTATGCCACGCTGGCGCCGCTCACCGTGCTCATGTGGCGGCGGCTGGGTGTGCAGCCCATTGTGGTGGTGGGCACGCGGGATAGGGGGCCCTACAACCTGGCAGAGGCGGGCGTGCTGGCCATGCTGCGTACGGCAGGCGCGGAGGTGCTGTGCCTGGCGCCCGACCCCAGTTTCCCACCCGACACGCCGCTCACCACGCTGCTGCAGCTGGTGCGGCTGACGCTGCCACTAGGGCAGATGCTGCGGGAGGACGACGTCATCGTCACCAGCGACGCCGACCTGTGGCCGCTGTCGCCCAAGTTTTGGACGGCGTGGCTGGCACACGCGGCGGTGGAGGGCCAGTTCGCTGTGTATGACGGGCCCTTCTACTTTGCGGGCCGCGCGGAGGGCTCCGACGACCGGCTGGCGATTGCCTGCTTGGCGGCGCCGGTGGACGTGTGGCATCGCTTGCTGTACGCGTGGCCGCGCGCCGGCAGCCGCGCCACGCCGCGAGACGCCCTCGCCACCTTGGTGGCCGCCGGCATCGTGGAGAACGGCGAGCAGGTGTGGGCGCGCGGCGGCGGCGCGGTCGGCAACGACACGCGTGCGTCGGTGCAGTGGTCGTGGGACCAGCGCGCTGCATGGTACATGCTGCGCGCCGCCGGCCTGTGCGCGCGCACCGACTGCCACTTCAACCGCGACGTGCGGCGGCTGGACCGCGCATGGTGGCCGCTTGAGTGGGACGCGCGGTGGGCGGCGCTGGCAGACCTGTGGCCGCCCAAGGACCTACCGGGCGCGCCGCCCGTGGACGCCGTCACTGACGCGCACCTGCCCGACGAGCCCATCACACGCGCGCGCACGTGGGGCCAGCTGGCAGGCGCCTGGGTCGCCGCCTTTGGCTCCGTCGAGCCCGCCGCCTCCTACCGCACCCTGTGGCTGCAGTGGCGCGTGCTGCCCGTCGGCACGGAGCAGGTGCTGGCATCAGTGGGCGGCCTGACATTCAACGCCCGCAGCCAGCTGGGCGTGTCCGCGCCCTCCCCCACGCCCGCCCCCGTCACCCTCGACTTCCTCACCCCGCTCATCCCGCCGCCCGCCGTCTGCCACGCCTGGTAGGCGTTTGTTACGGCCGCGCGGCGGCGGTGTTAGTACAGTGGCACCGCGTCGTGTGTGTCCACGATCGTCCCTCCCCTCCGCTCTCCTCCGCGTCTCCGGGCCGCGCGTGTGGCGGCCCCGGTGACTCCCGGCAGGGCGCTGACACAGTAGAACAAGTGTTTGGTTCAAAGTTCAAAGTTCGCTGACTACACCACTCATTTGGAAGATTGCCGACGGTTTCATTTCTTTTCACCCCCAAACCACACACCCACGCCCAACTAAATATCTCACCACCACACCGTGCTCCTCACTCCCCCATCTCAATTCTGCCTCCCCTACCCCCTATCTCCCTCCCCTTGCAGCCCCGCCCCCAAAATGTCGACGCCCGGCGGAACCAGCGGCGCGCCCGCGGCACCAGTAGGCGGCAAGAGCGCGGAGGAGTGGAAGGCACAGGGGAACGCTGCGTTCCTGCGGCGGGAGTGGGCGGCGGCGGTGGAGGCATTCAGTGAGGCGGTGGCGGCGTCACCGCGGGACCACCTGCTGTGGAGCAATCGCTCCGGCGCGTACTGTGCCGCGGCGCTGGACGCGCCGGCGGGCTCGAAGGAGGCGGCGGGCTTCGCGGCCAAGGCGGTGGCGGACGCCAAGATGGTGATTGAGGTGTCGCCCACCTGGCCGAAGGGCTACAGCCGCCTGGGTGCGGCGCTGCAGGCGGCGGGTGACCTGGATGGCGCGCTGGCGGCGTTTGGCCGCGGCCTGGCGCTGGACCCCACCAATGCTGCCATGACGGCTGCCTTCTTGGGCGCGCAGGCGGCGGTGACGGCTGCCAAGGCGCCCGCACCGGCGGCGGCGGCCACGCCCGCGGGCGGAGAGCATGCACACGACCACCACCACGTGGTGGCAGCACCCGCGGCGGCAGCTGCAGCGGCAGCGGCGGCGGCAGGCCCGGCGGCGTCCGGTGGCGGCAGCGGCTCATCATCATCGGCGGGCGGCGCTGCGGGTGCGCCTGTGGCCGGGCCTGAGATTATTGGCATTGACCTGGGCACGACGTACTCGTGCGTGGGCGTGTGGCGCGACGACAAGGTGGACATCATTGCCAACGCAGAGGGCAGCCGCACGACGGCGTCGGTGGTGGGGTTCACGGCGGAGGACCGCCTGATTGGCGCCGGTGCGGTGGCGCAGGCGGCGGGCAACGCCACCAACACCGTGTTTGACGCCAAGCGCCTGATCGGGCGCAGCATCAAGGACGCTGCCATCGTGGACGACCTGCGCAAGTTCCCGTTCAAGGTGGTGGCGGGCGCCGACGGCGAGACGCCGCTGGTGGAGGTGGTGTTCAAGGGCGAGACGAAGCGGTTCACGCCGGAGGAGATCTCCGCCATGGTGCTGCTGAAGATGAAGGCGACCGCGGAGGCGTACCTGGGGCACCCGGTGGACAAGGCGGTGGTGACGGTGCCGGCGTACTTCAACGACGGCCAGCGGCAGGCGACCAAGAACGCGGGCGCCATTGCCGGCCTGGACGTGCGCCGCATCATCAACGAGCCCACCGCCGCGGCGCTGGCGTACGGCCTGGACAAGAAGGCGGCGGAGGACGCGGCGGCAGCGGCGGCGGCTGCGGCGGGCGGCGGCGGCGGCGACGATGACTGGGTGGCGGAGGACGAGGATGGCCGGCCGATGGGCGGCGCGGGTGGTGGCGGCGGCGGCGGTGGCAAGAAGGGGAAGAAGGGCGGGAAGAAGGGCGGGAAGGGCGAGCCGGCGCCGGCAGCCAAGTCCTCCCTTGTGCTCATCTTTGACCTGGGTGGCGGCACGTTTGATGTGTCGCTGCTGAAGATCGAGGACGGCATCTTTGAGGTGCAGGCGACGGGCGGCGACACGCATCTGGGCGGCGAGGACTTTGACATGGCGGTCATGGACTGGGTGCTGGCAGAGTGGCGCAAGAAGAACCGCGCGGTGCTCACCGGCACGGACGCCGCCACGGGGAAGCCCAAGGACCCGGCGCACGACAAGCGCGCCATGCGCCGCCTGCGCACCGCCTGCGAGCGCGCCAAGCGCATGCTGTCGGCCTCCACGTCGGCGCAGGTGGAGGTGGACTCGTTCTACGAGGGCACCGACCTCAACCTCACGCTCACGCGCGCCAAGTTCGACGATCTGGTGCGTTGCCCCGTCCTAGCTTGGATGTAGCATGACGCCAAACACACGCACCATCATTGCTCACCCCCCCCCCTTAATGCCCGCAGAACGACGTGCACTTCAAGCGGTGCATTGACACGGTGAAGGCGGTGCTGGTGGACGCCAAGACGAAGCCGGCGGAGGTGGGCGACATTGTGCTGGTGGGCGGCAGCACGCGCATTGTGAAGGTGCAGAGCATGTTGAGCGAGTACTTTGGCGGGCGGGAGCTGTGCAAGAGCATCAACCCGGACGAGGCGGTGGCGTACGGCGCGGCGGTGCAGGGCGCCATCCTGATGGGCAGCCGCAGCTCCGCGACGCAGTCGCTGCTGCTGGTGGACGTGACGCCGCTGTCGCTGGGCATTGAGCTGACGGGCAAGGTGATGTCGACGCTGATCAAGCGCAACACGCCGGTGCCGGTGCGCAAGACGAAGCAGTACTCCACGGAGGAGGACTACCAGACGGGCGTGGACATCCTGGTGTTTGAGGGCGAGCGCGCCGTGACGGACGGCAACAACCTGCTGGGCGAGTTCCACATCTCGGGCATCGAGCGCGCCAAGCGCGGCGTGCCCAAGATCGACGTCACCTTCGACATTGACGTGAACGGCATCCTGACCGTCAGCGCCATGGACGTCACCACCAAGGCGCGCGCCAACATCACCATCTCCAACTCCAAGGGCCGCCTGTCGTCCGACGAGGTGGACCGCATGGTGATGGAGGCGGAGCGCATGAAGCGCGAGGACGCGGTGCGGCTGGCCATCATTGAGGCGCGCAACGAGCTGGAGCCGGCGCTGTACCAGGTGGCCGACATTGCCGCCGCCACCAACAACGCGGACCTGGCGGCCGTCGTGGACGCCACCCGCACCTGGCTGGACGACGCGCCGCCCACCACCACCGTTGCCATGCTGCGCGCCAAGACGTCCGCGCTGCAGGCGGCGCTGTCGGAGGCGTAGTAAGCCTGCCGCCGCACGACCCAACAAATAGAGATGTTAGTCATTACTTACCAATTGAAATGCCGCTCCCTGTGTCCACCCCATATTACCGCCCGTGCGCGTCAGGCGTGCCGCCGCGTAGCATGTAGTCAATGCTGGCGGCGCCCATGCTGCCAAAGCTGCTGCTGCTGGCCACGGGCGGCCGTGCGCCACCAACGCGTACCTGCTGCGGCTTCGCAGCGTCGGCGGCCGCCACTGCGCCCAGCGCATACTCCAGCATGCTGCCCCGCGGCGCGGCGGCGGCAAACAGGGAAGGGTTGCGCGACGCCAGTAGCCGCAAGCTGGCGGCCTGCGGCGTCGACACCCGCGCGTGTGCCGCATCATACACGCCGGCCGCCGTCGGCGACACGACGCCGTGCAGCGCGGAGAAGTAGTGGGAGGAGGGGCTGGACAAGCCGCTGCCGGATGGCGACGCGGTCGGCCGCATCGGGCTGCTGTTACCAGTGCGTACCAAACCGCCGCTCCCACCGCCGCCACCGCCGCCGCCACCGCCCGCGTCCCCGGCCACCGCGGCTGCCGTTGCCGCCAGCGTACGCAGCGCCGGCTCCATGTCCACCACCGCGGCGGGCTGCAGCGGCCCGCTACCGGCACTGGGCGATGGCTGCGCAAAGAACGAGCTGTTGCGCTTGGCGGCGGCCATGACGGGCAGGCGCATCAGGCGGGGTGCCTCCACCACGTGCGCGGTAGTGGATGCACCCGGCGCGCTGGTAGCGGCACCTGGCGACGGCGCGGCGGCAGCTGCAATGGGCCGAATGCCATGCACCATAAGGTCGCCGCCACTGCCGCCACGCAGGCTCATAGGCGTCATCGGGACGGCAGGCGGAGTGTGGTGAGATGCGGGCGGGGAGTGCGGCTGTGGCGGCGAGGTGGGAGGCACCGAGGGAGGCGTGATGATGGTGTCCAGGCGCGCTGCCATGGCACCCGCCGTCCAGTGCGGCGTGCTGTCGTCCACCGGAATGTCTGACAGGGAGTGGATGGAGCGCTGCGTGGCGGCGCTCACCAGCCGAGGTTTCCCGCCGCCACCCATACTACGCGCTGACATGCCACGGCGCCACACCACGCTGCCGCTCGTGCCCGTGCTGGTGCTGCCGCCGGTGGCGGCACGCGGCTGCAACCGCGCAGCCGCGGCGGGCGCGGCGGGCGCGGCAAGTGCAGGCAGTACCCCGGCGGCAGCAGCACCGGTGGCGCCCACAGTGCGGCTGGTGTCATGCAACGACGGCGCGCGCACAACGACGTGCCCCATGACAGGCGACGTGGCGGCGCGCCGCAGCGCGGGGCCTGGCGTGCGCCGGTGGGGGTGGCCGCCGCCGCCGGTGCTAGACGACGAGTAGCCGCCGTCACTAGATGCGCCGCCGGGAGACACGGAGCGCCCGCGTGCCGCCGGGCTGCCATGCCACGTGCTGCCGCCCGTCGCCGACAGCAGCGTCGTCTGACTTGCGGCGTGTGGCAGCGGTGCCGCTCGCCGTACGCCACCAGCTGGCGATGTGAGGCGAGTGGTGCTACCACGGGTTGCGCCGCCGCCGCCTGCCCCACCACCCGCCTCCCCAGGGTTCTCAAACTGCGTGCGCAGGCCCTCAAACCCATCCAGCCCACGGCTGGCCTGCGTTGTCAGTGCTGCCGCCAGGCGGGCAGCCACCGGCCCCGGCGGCAGGGCATGTGCCTCTGCCACCCCGCGCCCAAAGGCATGGTGCCGAGTGTGGCCGCCTGGCCGCTGCCACCCTGCACTGGTGCCACGCGGCGCGCCCTCCACGCTGCTTACAACGCTACCGCCGCCACCACCACGCCCACCGGTGCCGGCGCCAGGGAGGCGTGGCATCAGCTCCACCGGCACGCTGCCGCGCCGGCTGGAGCGCTCCGTGAGCAACGCGCCAGCCGCCTCCGCCACCGACATGCCCATCACCACGCCCTTGGAGACGTACGACGTCCGCCGGGCGCCGGCGGTGGAAGACGGCCGCATGGACACCGTGCCTTCAGCAGCGGCCGACGACGCACCCGAGCGGCTGGTCATGCCGTCGCGCGCCGACCCTGCAGACACCCCGCGCAGCTTCCCGCCGCCGCGACCGCTACCATCTCGCACCGGCGTCGCGGTCCCCACCGCCGCGTCGTCGTCATCGCTGCCCTCCTCCTCAATGCGCGGCTGCGGCTCGCCGCGTATGAGCATGTGCACCACCGCCAGGTCGGCGCGCTGCATGGCGTCCTTCCACGGCAGCTTCAGCTGCTTGCGCACGCGCCACTTGCGCTGGATTGCGCGCACCGCCTTCACAATCATGAGCGGCGGCGGCGCGCGCTGCTTGGCCCGCAGCGCGCGCAGCGCGTCACCCACTGCGGTACGAATGGAGCTGCGGCGCGCCGTCACGTAGCCGGCGTACACGGCATCCTCCCCGCCGTCGCCGGCACCACTGGCACTGCCACTAGCACTGCCACTGCCCGTCCCGGCGCTGCCGGCCGTGCGTGCCGTCAGGAAAGAACGTGTGGTGCGCGCGGCGCCAGTGGCATCCACCACTGGTCCCCCCTCCTCCCCGCGGCCGCCGCCGCCGTCCCGCGCCGACTGTATCACGCCGGTGGCGTCGTCCCGCCGCATGTTTTCCAGCTGCATGAGCACCGCCGCCACCTGCCGGTCCGCCTCCAGCGCCGACGACATGATGCCCAGCACGGCGTCACGCGAGATGGTGCGCCAGAAGGTAACCGGCACGGTGGCCTCCAGCGCTTGCGCCTTTGCCTCCGCCTCTGCACGCAACAGCGCCTCCCGCGCCGCCCAAGGGTCTGCAGCTCGCAGCCGGCGCGCCAGCGAGGTGGTGCTGCTCAGCTCCGGCACGCGTGACGGGCTGCCACGGAATGCACGCGGCGAGGTGGTGGAGCTCGGTGCCCCCGCTGCTGCCCCCGGCGGGCTGCCCAGCCGGCCAGGCGTCCGCGGGATGGAGACGTGCAGTGCGCCAGCTGACCGGGTGCGCCGCAGAGGCGACCCGGATGCCACACTCTGTGGGGCAGCCGCCAGAGGGGCAATGGTTGGCACGGCGGGGGGCAGGAACCATGGTAGAGAGGCGGCGCGGGCCATCGTGGCAGCGTCGCCACTGCCGTCTTCCGCGCCACGCAGCGCCGCCAAGCTGGCTGCCATGGCATCGCCGCGCACCCGGTCGCCCGCCATGGCGGTGGCAATGTTGGCGGTCACTGACGCGTTACGCTCCACCATGCCCGCCGACGCCTGCTGCCGCAGCTGCCGCGTGGCGCGGTCTATCATACCCGCGTAGTGGTGCGCGTCGGTGGCGGACGTGCCAGGCCGCGCACGGAGCGCCCGCCCGGCAATGCCTGCCAGCGCCAGTGGCGGTGCAATCGGCGGCCGGGTAGACGCCGTTGGTGACGGCGGCCTGGTGCTGCCGGCCCGGCCGTCCGTTGCCGTAACAATCGTCACAGTCGGCGCGCCACCACCGCCGCCGCCACCGCCACCGCCGCTGCCGCCAAACCCACCGCTGCTTGCAACGCTGGCTACCGAGGCGGCACGGCCGCGGGGACCACCAGACGCAGCGGCGCGCTGCTGGCCCACCACCGCGCCAAAGTTGCGGGAGAAGGCTTGCAGTGATGGCGCGCACAGCCACACCCGCCACAGCCCGCTGCTGCCCACGCGCGGCGCGTCAAACATGTTGGCGCGGCCAGCCTGCCGCAGCAGCGCGTTGGGTGTGTGCACGCGTGCGACAAAGGCGCGGGTGGCGTCGTCGTGCAGGCGGCGGTCAAAGCTGCGCGCTGCCGCCGTCTCGCCCGCCATGCTGCGCAGCACGTCCTTCACCTCGTCGTCATCCACCTCTGCAATCTTGTCGCCCCGCGTGGTCCCGCGCCCTGCGTCATCCGCCGCCCATCCCCAGTCGCCCACCGCGGTCATGAACGCCGTGCTGCTGGCAGTCGAGGCGTCCGTGCGCGCGGTGGCAGCACGCGCATCCGCCGTGCTGCCGCGCACGGACCAGCGAGTACCCTTCACCGTCGCCGTGGCTGCTGCTGCTGCAGCCGCCTCCTCGGCCGCTGCAGCACGCACCGCCTTCACCTGCTGCCGCACAAACCCGTCCCGCTCCGCCGGCTTCCGACCGGCAATGATGTCATCGTCGTCCAGCAGTTCCTGCGTGGCGGCATCCATGACGACGCCGCGGCTGATCAGGCGCGGCTCCACTGTTGTGGCAGCCACCGCCACGATGGACGATGCAAACGGCGTTGGCCGCTCCCCAGCCACACCACCACTGCCACCGCCGCCGCCCCCGCCTCCACCGCTCGAACTGCTGCCACTGCCACTACCCGTGCCGCCAGATCGGCCGGGCGACGGGCTGTCACGGGCAGCGGTACCACCGGCAGCATCAGCGCCACCTGCTGGGGCACTGCCCCACCCGCTCTTGCTGTCATGGCTGGCGTCCGCGGCCACTACCACCTCAAAGTATGGGGCGGCAACCGTGGTGCTTGGGCCGCTGCCGCCGCCGCCCCCGCCGCCGCCACCACGTTGTGTTCCAGGGTCACCACCACCACCGCTGACGGCACGCCGGGCGGTTGGGGCGGGGGGCGGCAGGCCGCCACCACCACCTGCCACAGTGCTGGTGCGCCGCGTGGCACCACCAACGACGCTCAGGCCAGCTGTGGTAGCTCCCAGCTGCGGCGCCACGGAGCGCACCGCCATCAGGTGCCCCCAATCCACGCTGAGGGACACAATAGACAGGTGGCCAATCTCAGAATGGCCGCCCGCATCCCCGCCACCACCGCCGCTGCCGCCCCATGCAGCCACGACGCCACCGCCGCCGCCGCCTTCATCATCGCTGCCGTCATCACCGCCACCGGGGCGGCCACCGGCACGCCCCCCTGCCGCACGGCCACGACGGCGTGCGCCACGAAATGCATACGCGTTGTGGCCGTCAGTCAGGTCAGCCAGCGTTAACCGCGCGGTGCCGGAAGCGGCCACCACCGACGCCACCTCCGCCTGTGAATGCAGCCGCAGCTTCCACCCGGTGAGTCGTTGCGACGCGGAGGTGGGGTCCGCCTCCACACGCGCCGCCATCTCTGACAGCTTGATGCGGCGCCGCGGCTCATACATGCGCAGTGCGGAGGGCACGGGGCCACTTCCACCACCCACCATGATGGTACCACCAGTGCCGCCGCCGGCTCCTCCTCCAGCGCCGCCACCGCCGGTGCCACCAGCACCGCCAGGTAGCGCTGCATCTCCAACAAAGCCATCGTAAGACAACAGTGGCACCGCGGTTGCGCGCCACATGGAGCCCGCAACACCCGTGCGGTTTGGCAACCCTGCCACCTCGTTGCCACTACCACCGGTTCCAGGCATGCCGCCGCCCCCACCACCACCGGTGCCACTACCACTGCCACTGCCATCGCCACCGGCGCCGCCGCCCTCGTCACCACCCGCCGACATTACAGACATCGCGCCGTCGTCACTTGCCGCCGACGACCCAGGCCCTGTGCCGGCATCTAGGCCGGCGCCGCCGCCCGCCGTAGGCGTAGCGCTGCCGCGGCTGGTGCTGCTGGCAAGCGGCCGCATGACGGTCTGCGACATGGCTGCCAGCATCTTGGGCCGTGCGTAGCGCGGGTCCAGCTGGCGGTCCAGCATGATACGCGCGCCCACCACCCACCGCGTACTCACCGAGTTGTACAGCAGCACCTCCAGCGCAATGCTGTCGCTGCTGCGCACCTCTGACCGGTCGGCCGGCGCCGCCGCGTTGACAATACGAAAGAACACACATCGCTGCACGCGATTGCGCGCCGCTGCCGCCGCCCGTGCCGCGGCACCACTGCCGCCGCCCGCCGCCGCCAAGCCGTCGCCGCCAGTGCTGCCGCCACCAGTGCTGCCCGCCGTGCGTGTGGTTTCCAGCGAGTGCGACGGCGGCGAGGGTGGTGCCTCCCCGCCCGCCAGCAGCGCACGCATGGCCAGGATGACTGCCACCACAGGGTTGGGTGCGTTGGCCTCGCACCACGTCAGCAGGTTGTCCAGCCCCACGTCGGTGCCCACCTGCCACGGTGCGTCCGGGCGCAGGGTGTCAATGACCAGCTCCAGGAACGCGCCCGACTCCACTGACTGCAGCGCAATGATGGAGCCATACGGGATGTGAATGCCAGGCAGCGCCACCACCTCCGCCACCGCCACGTCAGTGGTCGCCTCCTCGCCAATGCGCCGCCCGCCGAGACCGCCGCCACCACGCTGCCCACTGCTGGCGGTGCCGCTGCGCACGCCGCCACTGCCGGTGGGGCTGCCAGGCCGCCCTCCAGCGCCACGGTCATCCGGTGGTGACGGTGGACTGCCCCAAAAGTGTTTACCAGCGGCAGCAGGCGCCGACGGCGGCGCCAGCGGCACAAATGGCATTACACCGCCACTGAGCGTGCTCCTCATAGCAGCAGCCGTCACACCAGCGGCGCGGCTGGCAGCCGCCGCCCGCTCCGGCGACGGAGTCCCTGACGCCTTTGCGCGTCGCCGGCTGCCATCCGCGGTGCGCACCAGCCGCAGCCACGGGCTGCCCGCCCCGCTGCCGTGCGTCGCCATGGCCGTAACCTTGATACGTGGAATGCCACTTGACGCCGCCGCCCCCGCTGTGACAGCAGCCCATGCCCAGGGTTGGCGCCGTCGTCACTTGTCGTCACAGAAGCTGTCGGCGGCGTGGCGAGACGGGCGCCGCACGCACCGCGGCCTAAACCGCCCCTACCACGATGCCTTCACGTATGTGCCTTGTGGCCCGCCGGGTTTCGGAAGTTTCTGCCGCCCCCGCGAGCAGCCCGACTGCCAAATGTGTCGCTGGTGACGGTGGTGGCGCAGGATGAAGTGCTGCTACGTGGGAGGGTGTGCGGTGTAGTACGATGTCACAAACACAAACCACCGGATAATCACCACAATTACCACACGGTATCCCGGAGGGCAACAATAAAAGTGCGCTCTGAGCGTGGCAGCGTGCCAAACAGTGTGTATCGCGTAAAATTGTGGTGGCATGCTGCAAACACCTAGTGCTGTCCAGTAACCGACATGCTCAGGCTGTACACCACAACCACTACTGGTACGCCACTACTGGTTACGCCACTTACCACCGTCAGTGACCGTCACCACGTGACGCCGTGACGGCCGTGACCGTCGCGTCAAACGCTATATACTACTACTGTGTGCAGGAGCAAGACTTGAAGAAGCAGTAGCACCGCGGAGGCGGCGGTGAGGGGATGCATACAGGCGACGCCGGCGCCAGAAATGTCAGCAGTGCGCACCACAAGGGGGGGAGGCGCGCGGCAAAACGCCCCACGCGCGCCACGCCATGAGTCCTAAAAGGCGGCGAGCATTGTCCACACAAATGCGGCAGGGGCGGCCGGAATGAGGGGCGCAAAAGGGGGGCGAGGTGTTACAGGCACTGCCGCGCAGGCAGGCAAAAGGCAAAAGTAGGGGCGCGCTGGCACACCTGCGGCCGCGGCGTGTGGTGCGGGTGCGTACAGCCGTGCAGCGGGGCACCGGGGTGCCCACGCTGCGGGGGTCAACGACGCACTCACAGCCACACGCGCAGCCGCAGGGTTGGGCGGTACCGGCCTGGGGGCCAGGGAGGGAGCGTCTGTAAAAAGGTAGGAAGCAAGGGGAAGGAGGCGCGCACGCGAGGGAAGCAGGAAGGTGAGGAGGAGGAGGAGGCGATGCCGGCACAGTCAGGCACTGGAGGCACAGGCGAGCCGCCTGCCATGCCGTCCGGCGCTCCGCGGGCACGGGTGGCGGACACCCACCACCCGTATGGAACCATCATACGGTCGGGGACCACAGCGTGCCGGCGGGGGGCGACGGGAAGGGCAGCAGGGCAGGGGCGGCGGTCGTTTGTACAAGTACGTGAGCAGTGTTCGGGAGGCGGCAGCGGCGGTAGCAGCGCGGAGGGCGGCTACACAGAGGAGCCGGTGACAAAGGAGGGCGCCGTCGGCACAAAGGCCGCCCGCTTGTTGGCGCGCAGCATGGGGTTCTCCATGGCGGCGGTGCCGCCCGTCGGGGTGCCGGAGGGGAAGCCGGCGCCTGCGGCCGGGTTGGTAAACGTCATGTCATTGCCACCGTCAGCAGGGGAGACGGCACCGGCACTGGCACCACCGGCGCGCGCACCCGCAGCGGACGGCGCCTTGGACATGCGCGCGACGCGCGACGCGCGGCTGCCGCCGCCGTAATGCATAAAGAGTCCAATGACGATGGCGATCAGGATGGCACCGCCAACGGCGCCGCCAACGATGGCGGCCAACGACCCGCTGGAACCGCTGCCAGACCCCGCTGCCGGCGGCGGCGAGGCGGCGGGCGCGGCTGCCACACCCACGTTGGCATCCACCGACACGGACTGCGTGCTCAGCGTCGCAGACACGGACGAGGTATCCACGCCGGCCGCCTCCGTCAGCGCCGCCACTGCGGCCGCCGCAAAGTTGGTGGTAATGCCATTCACAGCGGCGCTGGCCAGCGCGTCCACCGTGGCACTGGCGTCCACCGACACGGCGGCGGCGTCGGCGCTGCTGGTGGCGCTGCCGCTGCCGCCACCGGAGGATGACCCAGCGGTGGCATCCGCAGTGCATGACGGCGGCGGGACGTACACACCCAGCACGATGGCAATGCCGGTGCCGGCTTCCGCGGCGTCGGCGTTGATCGCGCTGGTGGAGAGGTCGGGCGGCGCGCATGCTGCGGACGCGGACGCGGAGGCAGCCTGCAGGCGGCGGCGGGGCAGGGTGGAGGCCACTGCACGCTGCGTCGAGTTGCCGCCGTTCACCGGCGAGTCCCACGCAAACCTGTACACGCGGCCGGTGGCGTGGTCAATGATGAGGATGACAATGACGTTGTCCAGCGGCTTGTTCACCAGGTCGCTGAACGACTGCCGCAGCGTGGAACCCGCGGTGCCGTTCACCAGCGCCGACAGCAGGCGCGTGGTGGCCTCCGGCGCCGCCGCCGTGAGGTTCAGCAGGAACGGCACCTGCACCACGGTGGCCTTCCGCGTGTCATTTGTCCCGGTAGCAGCGTCACCACCAGTGGCACCGCTGCTGCTGTTGTTGGCACCGCTGCCGCCGCCAGTGTTGCCACCAGTGTTGCCGCCAGTACTGCTGCCGCCGCCGTTGTTGCCGCCACCCGTGGTAGCGTCCTCCGGTGGCGCCAGGTGGAACAGGGGGCTCTGCGCGCCGCGGGTGGCGTACGCCACCACCTCGCCGTTGGGCGTCATCACCTCCACCGTCACGTTCACGCCCAGCGTGTAGCCGTACGTGGCGTTCTGCGTCCGCAGCGCCACACCGCACGGCGGCGTGGTTGCCAGCGGCACGGTAAAGTACGCCACGCGGCCCGCCGCCATGGACGCCAGCGCGCCGGACGCCTGCAGCATGGCGCCGTCCCCCACCGCGTGGCACGCGTCCCAGTGCAGCGTGCGCACGTTGCCCGACGACGCTGGCACTGCGCCCTGCACCACCGCCAGCAGGCCCAGGATGTACGTCACGCGCACGGCCACGGTGCGGCCCCACAGCGCCGTGTCGGCCGTCACCAGGTAGGATGTCAGGCCATCCGTGATGTTGGCCACCGCGTACATGGCCAGCGGCAGCTTGGTGCCCAGGCGCACCACCGGCACGCTGTAGTTGTCCAGCGTCAGGGGCATGCCGTACGCGCGCATGGCGTCGGCAATGCCAGGCAGGCGCAGCTCCAACGACGCCGCGATGGCGGTGGTGGGCGGCACGGTAGGGCGGGGCGTCGTTGACCGGGTGGGCGAGGTGGTGGACGCGGGGGAGGCGCGCACCGACGACGGCGACGCAGCCGCCGCCGTGGAGGCGCGCGGTGAGGGCGACGCCGGCGCCGTAGAGACGTGCGGCGAGGGCGACGCCGGCGCCAGGGAGGCGGCAGTGGTAGGGCGCGCCGACGGTGAGGCGGCAACGACCGGCGGAGGGAAGTGCAGGATGTCAAACGGCGCGGTGTCAAACACCGGCGTGTCGTTGGAGCGCACCATGGTGGCAACGGCGCGCAGGAAGAAGCCAGACAGGAGGGCGGTGCCGTTGGGGTGGGTGGAATCCGGCGTCACGGCCGTTGTGAAGGCGGCAATGTAGCTGGCAAGGGCTGGCGCCGTCAGCAGGTCAGTCGGCAGCGTCACGTTCATTTCATCGGCCGCGCCGGGGTCATTGGTACCCGACGCCAGGTTTGCCACCCACACGGGCGCCGGCGCCGTCATGGCGCCCGCGGCGCCACGCGGGCCAGCGTGCCACAGGCTGAAGTTGGCGGTCGTCGTCTCAGCCGGCATCCGCCACGCCAGCAGGAACGGGCGGTTGTCCGCCAGCGGCGCCGGCAGCGGCGGCGCGGGGTTCACAATGATGATGGCGGGCGTCAGGATGGTGATGCCGCCCGTTGCGCTGGTGCGCTCCACGGGCGCCGCGCCGCGCGCCGTTGCATTGGGCGCCGCGGTGAAGCGCACCTGCACCCAGAAGCGGTCGGAAGGCGTGAGGTAGGTCAGCGCCAGGGAAACGGGCGTGACGTAGGTGACCGCCGCGCTGCCCTGCAGCGCGTCACTCGCCGTCAGCACGCGCTCCGCCACGCCTGCCAGCCGCGTCGGCACGGCGTCGGAGTTGTTCAGCCACAGGGACAGCGTGATGGTGCCGAGGGGCGTGTCCGCGGACGGCACCGACGCGCCGTTGGTGCCAATGTAGTAGTAGTAGGTCAACGCCAGCGCGCTGCCCAGCCGCTCCGACGCCCCGGGGGTGGTCGACAGCATCACCCCCACGTTCGCGCTGGTGATGGCAAAGGGGGCAGGGGAGGGGCTGGGGCTGGCGGGCGCAGGGGTGACGGTGGCATTGTTGGCAGATGACCCATTGCCAGGCGCGGGGGAGCGGCTGGGAGTGGCGTACGTGGTGCCGTTGCCGGTGGTGTTGGAGGTGCCGTTGCCGGCCGCAGGGGTGCGGGTGGCGGTGGCGGACGCGGTGCGGCTGGGAGTGACGGAGGTGGTGTTGCCGCTGCTGGAATTGCCGGGCGCGGGGGGGGCGGAGGGGGAAGGGGAGACGGTGGCGGTGCCGGTGGTGTTGGAGGAGCCATTGCCGGCCGCGGGGGTGGCGGGCGCGATGCGGGTGGGGGTGACGGACGCGGTGGCGTTGCCGCTGGAATTGCCGGGCGCGCGCGAGGGGGAGGGGGAGGGCGACGCGGTGGCTGGCGGGTCGTACACGGCAAACGACGTGCTGTCGTAGCACGCGGGCGTGCCGTTGCCGGCCGCCGGCGGCGGTGACATGTCCACCGTCCAGCACACGCGGAAGAGGTACGAGCTGCCACCGTAGGCTGCGGAGGAGCCCAGCGACGCCAGGGTGGCGTTGTACACGGCCACGCCGCCAGAGGGCGGCGGCGCCACGGTGGTGTACGTCTTGACCAGGGTAGCCGGCGACGCGGCGGCGGAGGCGACGGCGTACAGGTACACCGTGAACCCCGCCGCCGCCGACAGGTTGTTGGCAGCGGAGGGCGGCGGCAGCGTCCAGCGCACCGGCACCACAGTGGTGTTGGAGGCATTGTAGGCGGGCGCCCACGTGGTCGTCCAGTTCACCGGCGCGGTGCAGATGGCGAGGCTGATGAAGGACGGCGACACGCCCGCCGTCAGCGACCAGTTGGTGCCCGCCACCGCGCCAGCGACGCCGCACACGCGCGTGTCAATTCCGCACAGCGGCCGCTTGACAGCAGCCGTCACTCCCGCGGCGCTCGCGTTGTTGGAGACGGGCGGCAGCCCCACGTTGCTCGCCTCCCACATCCGGCACGGCGCCAGCGCACACGCGCACGGCGCGCCGGTGGAGGTAAACACGTCTGCATTCCAGCCCGCCGCTGCGGGTGCCACGCACGCCGCGCCCACCACCACCGCCACCACCAGCGCCGCAGCCGACTTCATCCTGTGTTGGCAGGTGGACGTGTGTTGCCACGTGGCCACGTGGCCGCTCTGACACGCTCACTCGGTCGGTCAGGCGTCTCGAACTTGTTGCTCTGCCGCCGCACGCGCAGAGCAGCACACACCCGCGGTGGCGTAGGGGACTTGCCGCGCTGGTTGCACACGCGGAATGCGAGCGAGGGAGAGGTAGATCAATGTACTGGCCGTGTGGGAGGACCTTCACTTGCCGAACTCGCTGCCATCAGCACCGTCACGCCTGGATGCGGCCCAAATTTCAGACCCGCGGCACCGGCGGCAGCGCCCCAGCAGGTCGGACACGATGGGATGTAACCTTGGCACTGCGGTCGGGGGTGGGGGAACGAGCTGGAGGCGCTACCGGCGGCGCAATTTTGTGTCGGAAGCTGCCTGCCGCGTGGCCACCATACCTGCTTTCGCGCCTGCAGTAACCACCAGGTCGTACGCCGAAAATCAGCGGTGTCACCGGCCCGGACACGAAGCGCACAGGTCGGAACTTGTGGTACGGACGTCACCCAGCGTAGCCGCAGCGGTATTTTGACGCCGCACCGCGCCGCGCCGCCGCGCGCCGTGTTTATGTGTAAATCGCCTGGTCGCTGGTGCTGGTGACGAGCGTCGTGTCATGGCGGCAGCGGGAGGCGTGACACACGACCTTTCCCTTCCGCAGGCTGCTGATGTCTGGCTTTACAGGCCGCGCGCGGCAGGCTGCAAACGCGGCGTGGCGAGCGCAGAGGCCGGGTGGGACGAGCCGCGTGCTTGTGTGTGGGCGCGCTGGTGTTGGTGTATCCAACCAAACCTGGCGTGAATCGGTTCGCCGCACGGTCGCCGCACCAGGCTTGGCAGGCAGGCAGAAAGGTTTCGTCACTCACCGGCCGCTGCGGCGCCGCGTGCGGTGAATGCCGCAGCGCGCAAGTGGCAAGTGCCAAGCGAATACGTGGGCATCGGCAGCACCAACAAAGTAACGGGAGCGTCATTGAACACATTAAACACACACTCCAGCGCTGAACGCTGAGTGCAACGGTGACACAACGGGCACAGGGAAGCGCTTCCACCAACGCGCCAGCACGCGCGCACGCACAACCACCCAGCTACTTGCCAAAGCCGCCCTTGCACGCCGGCGTGAGGGCGGCGCCCTCCCCCGGCGTGTACGCGTCGGGCGTCTTGGTGGCGATGGACAGCGCGGGGACGGGGAGGGCGCCGTCAGGGCCGGCCACCGCCCCC
>ERZ778022.2640-NODE-2640-length-18481-cov-4.357972_pt1 | contig 18481 bp, 17 predicted proteins | sample MGYA00375752_ERZ778022 | MGnify/ENA primary metagenome ERZ778022 (study PRJEB29350, sample SAMN05389826) | bioreactor metagenome | isolation source: Thiocyanate bioreactor | place: South Africa: University of Cape Town | collected 2014-04-04 ... | reverse complement strand
GGTTCACCGCGACGCTGCCAAGTGGGACGAGCGCGAGGCCGAAGCCTTCAAGGCCCCGATCCGCCAGAAGTACGAGGACGAGGGCAACCCCTACTACGCCACGGCGCGGCTGTGGGATGACGGGGTGATCGATCCCGTGCAGACCCGCGACGTGCTGGGGCTGGCGCTGGCGGCGAGCCTGGAAGCGCCGATCCCCGACCGGCCGCAGTTCGGCGTGTTCAGGATGTGACGCGACATGGGCTGGCTCAACAGATTATTGGGACGCAACCCGTTGTCACCCTCGACGATCTTAGAAGGCGAGGGGTTGGGACGCATTTACGATCCTGATGAGAAGCAGGTTCGGGACTTTGTGTTGAGTTTGACCACAGCAGGTCCATCATTTGGCTCCCTGACAGATGCTTCGGGCAATTATGTGCAGGTTGCAGGTAGTCGGCCTTGGTGTGTGGTCGAACGCCGGCAGATCAAGCCGTTGGTCCATGAGCGGGCTTACCAAGATACGCCTAATCCCAAATACACAGATGGCGCGAAACTCCGAACCGGAGCCGGAGAGATTGAGCTACGCTCTGATGAATGGTTTCTGCTCAAAGATGCAGCGGAGGTTTTCGTCGCATTTCTTCATGCGACGCCGCTGCCTGCCGCTGTTCAATGGCGCCCAATGAATGAGACTCTCAGAATATGATCAAATCCCTCCTCATCGCCAACCGCGGCGAGATCGCCTGCCGGATCATCCGCACCGCGCGGCGGCTCGGCATTCGGACCGTCGCGGTCTATTCCGATGCCGACGCCCAGGCGCTGCACGTGCGCCAGGCGGATGAGGCTGTGCACATCGGGCCGTCCCCGGCGCGCGAATCCTACCTGATCGGCGAGAAGATCATCGCCGCCGCCCAGGCGACCGGGGCGGAGGCGATCCATCCGGGTTATGGCTTCCTGTCCGAGAACGCCGAGTTCGCGCAGGCCGTGCTCGACGCGGGCCTCGTCTGGGTCGGGCCGAAGCCCAGCTCGATCACCGCCATGGGCCTCAAGGACGCGGCCAAGAAGCTGATGGCCGCAGCCGGGGTGCCGGTCACGCCGGGCTACATGGGCGCGGACCAGTCGCCTGGCCTGCTCGCCGACGAGGCCGACAAGATCGGCTATCCCGTGCTGATCAAGGCGGTTGCCGGCGGCGGCGGCAAGGGGATGCGGCTGGTCGAGAAGGCCGACGACTTCGCCGACGCGCTCGCCTCGTGCCAGCGCGAGGCGGCAAGCTCGTTCGGCAACGACCACGTGCTGATCGAGAAGTACATCCAGCGCCCGCGCCACATCGAGGTCCAGGTCTTTGGGGATACCCACGGTAACGTCGTCCACCTGTTCGAGCGCGACTGTTCGCTCCAGCGCCGCCACCAGAAGGTGATCGAGGAAGCCCCCGCGCCGGGCATGGACGAGGCCACCCGCGCCGAGCTGTGCGCCGCGGCGGTCCGCGCGGCCAAGGCGGTGGACTATGTCGGGGCCGGGACGATCGAGTTCATCGCGGACGGCTCGGAAGGCCTGCGCGCCGATCGCATCTGGTTCATGGAGATGAACACGCGCCTCCAGGTCGAGCATCCGGTGACCGAGGCGATCACCGGGCAGGATCTGGTCGAATGGCAGCTCCGCGTCGCCAGCGGCGAGCCGCTGCCCAAGGCGCAGGACGAGCTGGCGATCAACGGCTGGGCGATGGAAGCGCGGCTCTATGCCGAGGATCCGGCGACCGGTTTCCTGCCGAGCATCGGCACGCTGGAACTGCTCCAGTTCGGCGAGGCGGAAGGTGGGCGCATCGACACCGGCGTCTATGAGGGCGCCGAGGTCTCGCCGTTCTACGATCCGATGATCGCCAAGGTCATCGCCCGCGGCGCCACCCGCGATGCGGCGCGCCTGGCCCTGGCCGAGATGCTGGACGACAGTGCGGTCTGGCCGGTCAGGACCAATACCTCGTTCCTGATAAAGGCGCTGGCCCATCCCGATTTCGTCTCGGGCGAGGTCGACACCGGCCTGATCGGCCGCGACGGTGAGGCGATGAGCGCCGCGCCGCAGCCCTCGGCCGAGGCCCTGGCCGATGCCGCGCTCGACCTGATCCCGGCTTACGACCAGCCCGGTTTCCGCCTCAACGCGCCCGCCCGGACGCAGGTCCACGTCCTCGTCGACGGCGAGGCGATGGCGGTCGAACTGACGGGCGCGGGCAGCGACGAGCCCGCCGACGCGGTGCTGCTGGCCGAGCACGGCGCGGTCTGGGAGGTCACGCCCTGGCGCAAGGACGGCAGCCATGGGGTCGCGGCGGGCACCGGCGCGATCGTCTCGCCGATGCCGGGCAAGATCATCGCGGTCGAGGTCGCGGCGGGCGATGCCGTCACCGCCGGGCAGAAGTTGCTCACGCTTGAGGCGATGAAGATGGAGCACACCCTGACCGCGCCGTTCGACGGCGTGGTGGCGGAACTGAACGCGGTTGCCGGGGCGCAAGTGCAGGTCGACGCGCTGCTGGCGCGGATCGAGGAGGTAAGCGAGTAATGCCGGGCAGATTCTTCGACGAATGGCAGGTGGGCGACCGGATCACCCACCAGCCGAGCCGCACCGTCACCGAGACCGACAACCTGATGTTCTCGGCAATGACCCACAACATGCAGCCGCTGCACCTCGACGCCGAATATGCCAGGGCGAGCGAGTTCGGCCAGATCCTGGTCAACTCGACCTTCACCTTCAGCCTGGCGGTGGGCCTGTCGATCGCCGACACCACGGTCGGCACGCTGATCGCCAACCTCGGCTTCGACAAGGTAGTGACGCCCAAGCCGACCTTCATCGGCGACACGCTGACCTGCCATACCGAGGTGGTCGAGATGCGCGAATCGAAGTCGCGGCCGAACCAGGGCATCCTCGCCTTCAAGCACGAGCTGACCAACCAGCGCGGCGAGATCGTCCTGTCGATGCTGCGGACCGGGCTGCTCAAGAAGAAGGGCGCCTGAGCCACTCCCCCCTTGCGCATCCGCTGAACGACCGCTCAAACAGCGCCAGAGGATTCGAACGGGAGAGACGTTGATGCCGACATCCGGCCGCTATACCGAGACCGTGCCGGCGAGCACCGCCGAAGGCTGGTCGCTGCGCCGCATCACCCCACCGAGCCGGTTGATGAGCGCCAACGGCATCCGCACCGGGGCCGACGGCAAGATCTACGTGGCGCAGGTCGCCGGCAGCGCGGTTTCGGTGGTCGATCCCGACACCGGCGACGCCTCGGTGCTGAGCGCGATGGGCGATGGCATCGTCGGGCCGGACGACCTGGTGTTTGACAGCGCGGGCAACCTCTACTGCACCGAGATCACCGAAGGCCGCGTGGTGGAGCGCGCGCCCAATGGCGCGGTGCGGGTGATCCACGGCGAGATGCCGGTCGCCAATCCGATCACGATGTACCAAGACCGGCTGATCGCCGGCGAGCTGCGCATGGACGGCCGGATCATCGAGCTCGACCGCACCGGCGGCGGCAACCACCGGGTGATCTTCGACAAGTGCCCACTGGTCAACGCCTTCGACGTCGGCCCCGACGGCAAGCTCTATTTCCCCGCCCAGGGCGCCAACGAGATTTGGCGGATCGGCCTCGACGGCGGCGAGCCCGAGGTGGTGGCCAAGGACCTCGGCGTGCCGGATTCGGTCAAGTTCCATCCCGATGGCTACATCGTCTCGACCCAGGTCTATTCGGGCCAGGTGCTCAAGATCGATCCGCGTACGGGGGATCGCGAAGTGCTCGCCGATATCGGTGCGGGCCTCGACAACGTGACCTTCGTCGGCAAGCGCACCTTCGTTTCGCACATCCTCGGCTCGATCCACGAGATCACCGCGCCGGGGCAGGTCAAGCCGGTGGTCAATGGCGGCTACGAATGGCCGCTCGGCCTCGACGTCGGGCCGGACGGCACGCTGCTGGTCGGCGACGGCGGCTTTTCGCACCTGCTGACGCCGGGCCAGCCCAACCAGGTGATCGGCAATTACTTCGTGCCGAACTATCCCGGCTGGGTCCGCGACATCGCGGCGGTCGGCGAGGACGAATGGGTCGTCACCACGGCCGACGGGGTCGTCGCGCGCTGGCGGCCCAAGGCGCAGGAGAGCGAAGTGCTCTCGACCGGCCACGGCGTGCCGACCGGGATCGCCCTGGGCAAGGGCGGGGCGGTGGTCTTCGCCGTGGCCGACACCGGCTCGGTCCGCTCGATCTCCGGCGGCGCCGAGAGCGAACTCGCGAGCGGGCTGGACGGCCCTCAGGGCGTCGCCGTGGACGGCGACGGCACGGTCTATGTGGCCGAGAACGGCAAGGGCCGGGTGGTCAAGCTCGTCGGCAGCCGCGCCGAGACCGTCGTCGACGATCTCGCCGATCCGCAGGGCCTGACGGTGACCAAGGGCAAGCTCTACGCGCTCGACGTCAAGGGGCGCCAGCTGGTCGAGAGCGACCTTTCGGGTGGCGGAAGGCGCGTGGTTGCGTCGGGCCTGCCGGTGGGCTCGCCTTCCGGCACCGTGGTGAACCTCGGCGGCGTGCCGAACTTCTGCGGGCCGATGACCACCTTCACCGGCGTGGCCGCGGGAGCCGATGGCACGATCTACATTTCCGGCAGCGCCGAAGGCTCGGTGCTGGCTCTGAAACCCGAATGACAGGAACGACGATGTTCAAGCAGATCTGCTTCTTCCGGAAGCGTGACGACATGACCATGGAGCAGTTCATGGACTACTACGAGAACCGCCACTCGCAGCTGGCGAAGAAGGCTGGCCTGGCGCCCGCGCTGCCCAATGCGCAGCGCTATGTGCGCCGTTACCTCAAGCCCGAACTCAACCCGGTCACCGGCATGGCGATCGATCCGGGCTACGACTGCATCATGGAAATCTGGTGGAACAGCCGCGAGGACTACGAGCGGTCCTACGCGATCATCAGCGACCCCGCGCGCCTGCCGACGCTCAAGGCCGACGAGGCCGAACTATTCGCCAGCCACGACAATCCCGTGTGCAGCGTGATCGAGGAATACGATTCGCCGATGGGGCCCAACGGCGAGGCGACGACGGTCGAACTGAAGCACGGGTAAAAATCCTCCCCGTTCCGGGGAGGATTTAAGGCTATCTCAATACTGCCGATGCCCGGTGGCATCGCTTTCCTTGAACACCGGAATCCGCTCGCCCGCCTTCATCATCAGCAGCGGAATCTTGCGCTCCGTCGAGGCCTGGTAGTCGGCGTAGAACGGGAAGTTCTCGACCATGAAGGCCCAGACCCGGTCGTGCTCCGCGCCCTCGGGCACGCGCCAGGTGGCGCGGAAGGCCTCGGTGGCGATCTGGAAGTCGACCGTCTCGGCGGCGGTGATGTTCAGGAACCAGTCGGGGTGCTTGTCTGCGCCGCCCTTGGAGGCGACGATCACCACCTCGCCGCCGATATCGCCGTAGCAGAGCGGGGTGATGAACACCTTGCCGCTCTTGCGGCCGACGTACTTGATCATGCAGTGCGTCGCGAAGGAACGACCGCCGACGGCGGTGATGTCCATGATATGACCCTGCGCACCGCCCGAGTTCAGGTACATCTCGCGGTGCTCGGCGATCCAGTCCTTGCGGGTCTCGCGCAGCACGGCCTGGGTTTCGTCGCTCATGTCGCTCTCCTTGGAAATCTTCTGGCGCCATCTTCGGCATTTCGCCCGCCAGGCCAAGCGAAAAGACGGCGTTCCCATCGCAAGGGAGGCTCGATATACGGCGGAATACCCAGATGCTGGAGCGCATGGAATGACCCGTCTTATCGCGAGGATATTCGCGGCCTTTGCCCTGCTCGCCGCCACGGCCGTTCCGGCAGCGGCCCAGAACCGCGGGCCGCTGGTGCTCGCGGCGGCGAGCCTCCAGGAATCGCTGACCGCCGCGGCGGACCGCTGGACGGCCAAGGGGCATCCCCGGCCGGTGCTGTCTTTCGCTGCCTCCTCGGCGCTCGCCCGCCAGGTTGAGGCGGGGGCGCCGGCCGACCTGTTCGTTTCCGCCGACGAGGAGTGGATGGACTACCTCGCCCAGCGGCGGCTGATCCAGCCGCGCAGCCGCGTGTCGTTCCTGACCAACAGCCTGGTCCTCGTCGCCCCGGCGACGAGCCGCCTGCGCGTGACGATCGGCTCGCGCTTCCCGCTGGCTCGCGAGCTCGGGCCGGGGCGGCTGGCGATGGCCGATCCCAACGCGGTGCCCGCGGGCAAGTACGGCAAGGAGGCGCTGACCCGGCTCGGCGTCTGGCCCTCCGTCCAGGGCAAGGTCGCCGCGGCCGAGAACGTGCGCGCCGCCCTGGCGCTCGTCGCCCGGGGCGAAACGCCGCTGGGTGTGGTCTATGCGACCGATGCGCGCGCCGCTCCCGGCGTCCGCGTCGTCGGCACCTTCCCCGCCGCCAGTCACACGCCGATCACCTATCCGGTCGCCACGCTCGCCGCCTCGCGCAATCCGGAGGCGGAGGGGTTCCGCCGCTTCCTGATCTCGGCCGAGGGCAAGGTCCTGTTCCGCCGGTTCGGTTTCGGAACGCGCTGAATTGACGCTCTCGCCCGAGGAATGGGGCATCGTCGCCCTGTCGCTGAAGGTCAGCCTGGTGGCGATCCTCGCCGCCTTGCCCATCGCCTTCGCGCTCGCCTGGGTGCTGGCGCGGCGGCGCTTTCCCGGCAAGATCCTGCTCGATGCGCTGGTCCACCTGCCGCTGGTCGTGCCGCCGGTCGTCACCGGCTGGCTGCTGCTGATCGTCTTCGGGACGAACGGCGTCGTCGGCCGTTGGCTGGCCGAGACGCTGGGACTGACCTTCATGTTCCGCTGGACCGGCGCGGCCCTGGCGGCGGCGGTCATGGCCCTGCCGCTGATGGTCCGGGCGATGCGGCTCTCGCTGGAAGCGGTCGACCGCCGGCTGGAGGGCGCGGCGCGCACGCTCGGCGCCGGGCCGTGGCGGACCTTCGCGACGATCACCCTGCCGCTCGCCCTGCCGGGCGTGCTTGCTGGCATGGTGCTGGGCTTCGCCCGCTCGGTCGGCGAGTTCGGCGCGACGATCACCTTCGTCTCGAACATTCCCGGCGAGACGCGGACCCTGCCGCTGGCGATCTACTCCGCCTTGCAGATGCCCGGTGCGGAGGCCGAGGTCACGCGGCTCGCGCTGATCTCGGTGGCCCTGTCGATCGTCGCGCTGGTCGCCTCCGAAGCGCTGGCGCGGCGCAGCGGCTACGGGCGCATGGGGGGGCAGGGCGCCCATGTCCTTTGAAATTTCCGTCACCCTGCCGCGCGGCGCGGGCATCCGGGTGGACTTCGCCGCGCCCGCCGGGCTCACCGCACTGTTCGGCCCCTCGGGCGCGGGCAAGACCAGCCTGCTCGACGCCGTCGCCGGCCTGCTGCGCCCGCGTGAGGGGCGGATCGTCGCCGGCGGCGAGGTGCTGTTCGACAGCGCAGCGGGCATCGACCTGCCGCCCGAGCGGCGTGCCTGCGGCTACGTCTTCCAGGACAACCGCCTGTTCCCGCATCGCCGGGTGCGTGACAACCTGCTCTACGGCCCGGGCCTCGGCGCAACGGCGCGCCGCTGGATGACGCTGGACGAGGCCGTGGCCTTCCTCGGTATCGGACACCTGCTCGGGCGGATGCCGGCGACGCTCTCGGGCGGCGAGGCGCAGCGCGTGGCGATCGGCCGGGCGCTGCTCTCGGGTCCGAAGTTCCTGCTGATGGACGAGCCGTTGTCCTCGCTCGATGCGCCCCGGCGCGAGGAGATCATGGGCGTCATCGAGCGCATCCGCGACGAGCTGCGCCTGCCGATCCTCTACGTCAGCCACGACCGGGCGGAGGTCGAGCGCCTGGCTGGGCGCATCGTCGCGATGGGCCAGGAACGCCTGGCCCCCTGACGTCGTTGTCAGCCCGATGGGCGACGATCTTCCCGACGCGGCCGATCGGCTGGCCGAGCAGGCGGCGGCCTTCCTGCACGAGGCCGAGCGCGCCGGCCTGACCGTCGCCACGGCCGAGAGCTGCAGCGGCGGCCTGCTCGCCTCGCTGCTGACCGACATCGAGGGGCTGAGCGGCAGTTTCGAGCGCGGCTTCGTGACCTACAGCAATGCGGCCAAGTGCGAGCTGCTCGGCGTGGACCTCGCGCTGATCGAAACGCGGGGCGCCGTCAGCGCGCCCGTGGCCGAGGCCATGGTACGCGGCGCCCTGACCCGCTCCCGCGCCGGCCTCGCCTGCGCGATCACCGGCTTCGCCGGCAAGGGTCAGGACGAGAACGATGAGCCCGGCAACGTCTTCATCGCCGTCCAGCGCGAGGGCCGCGCGCCCCAGGTGCGTGAGTTCCACTTCGGCGACCTCGGCCGCGAGGCGGTGCGCTACCGCACGGCCGAAGCCGCGCTTGTCCTGCTGACAGACGCGATCCGCGACTAGGAGAAAGTCGCCGTTCAGGCCGCACACCCAATTGCGTTCACACCCCTTGCACAGTCTGTCCCCCGCCGGTAAGGCCGCCCGCGTCCGCAAGGACATGCCGCTTTAGCTCAGTTGGTAGAGCACATCATTCGTAATGATGGGGTCACGTGTTCGAGTCACGTAAGCGGCACCACCTTCCTTAAGATTGTTGAGCAAGGAAATCCGCCGGGTACGGCTGGAAGTGTGTTCGCATGGGTGCGGCATTTGGGTCCGGCTTGGGGCACTTTGGGTAGGGAAATGGGTTCGACCCACGCTATACCCACTGAAACTGCGTCTAAGTGGCTGATACAGCGGAATGATCGTTCGGCTGGATGTGCGGCCAGGGACGGGCGAACGAACGTAAATGCGGACTGTCGGATCGAGTGTGGAAGCGGCCTAAGCTATTGGTTGCTCGGCCATATCAAGGGAATGGCGCGCTGCGGTGTTAGATCGATGGCGCACGCCCGTTCTGTTGGTCATCACGCAGTTGCCAGAATATCCTACTCGCACGCTGGTAGAGACTGTCGAACTCAGCCCAATCGAATGGCGACATTCTTGTGATATGAAGCGTCGCGCTGATATGGTGCTTGGTGAGATAACGTTCGATCAAATCGCTTTGGTCGTTCGCCCCAGACTTGGGAGCTGCGTATCGGCCTGCCCACTGTAGCAGTTGGTAGGTCACAGCGAGGCGCAGCTTGTCGTCTTGGTCAAGCTTCGGCAGCCCAGCATCGCCCCAGAGTGCCAGGACGTCGTGTGTTGCACGCACTACGCGCGGCTTCGCTTCAAACTCTTGCCGCTGTGCGTAGACGGCTTTCACGATTAGCTCTAACGAAAGGCTGCGTTCGCGACGCCAAGCTTCCGTCAAGGCGATGCTGCCATTTCCATGATAGCCAATGCTTTTCGTCGCATCCTCGCCGGCAACATTTCCGTCGCTCAGTTTCCACAGTGTCCAGGCAGAAAAACGAGCATTTGCTGCGCGCGCCTCGAAGTGAAGGGGTGCAAGTCGCCTTATGTCGTCAATATCGAGCATCGTCACCAGAGCTAACTGCGCAGCGTTTCAATTGTCTTCGTTCCCGCATTCCAGCGAGCGAGCCGTACGTTGCTCCACCGCCATCCTCTCACCAACGCGAGCCCATCAGGGAGCACCGCTCCATCGCCAAGGCGTCGAGCCCGAAACATGAAGTCCTGACTGAGAGGCTCCAGTCCTTCAAATGGCTCGCCAGGTTCAAATCCACCTTGGAAATGCGCTAGCAACGTGCGAGCCGTTCCGGCTTCAATGGCGTAGATGGGGCGCCCAAATCCCCAAGCATCGTCTAATGCCCAGTCAGCAAATTCCAATCTAGTCCGCCCAAGAGGGTGTACGTTTACCGGCGTAATCCACTTTCGATCCAGCCAATCGAATTTAATCAGCAATGGCACCTCTTCAAAGGTTCCGTTGCGAATTGCCTCGCCATAACCTGCACCGAACACTACGCTGAACATGGAAGCGGCGTCTTGCCGCTGGACCAATGACAGGCTCCGCTCGTCAGACGCAGGTATGTCCGATCCAGTGCTTGAACCAATGCCGCCTATCGCCGCCGCCTTGCTATGATGCACCAGCAGTTCAGCTTTCGATACCGAAGTCATCCACGCCCCGACACAGTAGCCGTGTGTGGCACGGGCACCATTGCTGAGCAGCTTACCGAGATGCCCTTCGACTTGCTTTAGATAGCCATTTTCAACGGTATCGTCGAAGGTCTTGCGGGTAGTGCTCCTCGTGCCTTTGGACTCGACCAGACAAGTTCCCTTGCCATGTGCCGAGAACACGAAATCTGGCGTTCGGCCAATGGTGGTGGCAGGTTTGAGATGCTCGAAATGTCCTGCCCAATTGTAGCCAGAACGGATCATAGCGAGATACGTCAGGCCTGTGCCGACCGTCCCGCTAAAATAGCTTTTCACAAAGTCTTTGAAACTGTCCGCCGTTGATTCGATCGCAAAATCGGGTCGGACATCGTCAACGTGCTGAGCAACAAGCGAACGTATCATCTGCGCTTCCGGGCTCGCTGCGCCTGAAGCAATCGGATGCATATGGCTGCACATTGCCGCTGCAAGGTGAAATTCATCGGGGGTGAAGTCGAACGCGCTTGCGGCGAGTGGGTCGCCACCAACATGTGGAATTGTGCAGGCATGGGCGGTTTGGTCAGTAATCTCGATCTGCTTGGAGCAGCTATGCCAACTCATTTTGCCCCCAAATTCCGGACGACGATACGCTCATCCTCGTCCACAGAAGGTATAGCCGCCGAGCGCGCGGATTAAACTTTGACCAACGCCAAACGTCGCTTGTAGGTCGGGTTCGTTCGTTTTCAGGCCATCAAAATATGATGCAATCCCGGCGATTTTGAGATCTACGAGCTGATTTAATTGTCTTTCGGGATTGCTCAACCAGGGACCATCTTTATCTTTTCGGACGATGTAATATCCAACGATCATTGAGGCGTAGCGAAAAGCTAGGCGGTTGACCAACTCGCTAAAGCGAGCGGGTACGACGATTGGCGGTAAACCGGCCGCTTGAGTCAGTTCTTGGGTTAGATCGAGTGCCATGAGGCAAGTGCGCCGCTGAAGTGGTCCGGACATCGGGCGTTTTCTGGATAGCGCTGAGCGCAGTTCCCGCCGCTCTATCGGCGTAAAAATGTCGTCAGCTTGTGCCAAGCGAATCATCAGATTTGCGGCGCTTTTCGTCAGACTATCAAGCAAGGCGACTGCTTGCGTTTCAAGGGGCGCGATGTGGGCTTTAATATCAGACGTCGGGCCTACGTCGATAACGGTGCGGCAATACTCGCCAAACTGGCCGGTTTCAGTGTGGTTTATCAGGCGGTTGATGAGCCCTTTCGAACGACCGGTTAGAGCAATTAGCTCTTGGGTGTTCCGCAAGACGAGCACTTGCCGGGGGTATTGGCAGCAAATCCGTAGGGCCAATTGAATTGTGCGCACTGCATCCCGCTTATGAAGCTCGATCATTGTGGGATGAGATAGAACCGCGATATTGCCGCGCCGACGCGCTAGCCATTGGTGCAAGGCGTCCGTCTCAAGATAATTGGCATCAATCACCCATCGATTGAGCGTGGTGTTTGACGCGGTCATATCGGCATATGCTTTCGGCTGGAGCAGGTTCGCATTGGAGGCATTTCTAGGTCCGGTTCAGGGACGTGATGTGCGGGGAAATAGCCTCGCCTCATCGGTCATATCTCCAGACCAATACCGATGCGCGTTCTCCTCCCAAAGGTCGCTATGGCAGTTTAGCCACTTTGCATCAAATGATCCTATTGTAGATAATGCGGCGGGTCTTATTTCCAACATTTTCCGCTGATTGGCGAACCATGCTGCATTTGCCATTTCAGCATCATTGGCGTTTTGGAAACAATAAAACGTCTTTAGGCGGCTGGGTTTGTTGGCGTAATCGGCTGCCCTTATAGCTTCCCACAGCCTCTCCTTGTCTGGATGCACGTTTAGCCCTGCGTAAGTCGTAGTCATTTCGGTGAGGCCGGGGGTTTGCGCGTTCACTGAAACCGAAGGGAGCAGGCCGTGATAGAGGCGGACATTATGCATTAGAAAGTCATTCGGGCTGGTCAGATGGAAGTAAGTTTCATCGCAAACCTCGAAGCTGTGCCCAGTGTGAGATTGAATGATTTCCATGCTGCTGGGACTCCTCCAGTGTTTCGCTATCAGGTCGTATGACCAAGGGCAGCCATTTTTGCGCCCGCTGCGTCCCACCAAGGCAGAACCTGTCCGAGATTTGCATCGAAGGGATAAGGTCGCGATTCCAATTCGTCGCGATTGACGATTTCCGCATGGAGTTCCGCAAGCCGCCACCCCTTGCGGTTGTCCTGGGTGGACAGTTCCAGTGCGGCCCCAAAGTCGGCTTCACCCGCCTTCTTCAGCGTATCTTCCAGGCTCGTGATTGGGCAGAAGAAGATCGGTCTCTTGTCTTCCTCCAGGATGTTCGCATCCCGCTCCGCCGCCATTTCCTCGGCCCTGCGCAGGATGTCATCGATCAAGCTGTTTGCCATGACCAGCCAATCGTCAAGTGTAAGCACCATCCCCATGGCATCGCCGCGAATGGGCCTACCGCTGATCCCACGCCGGCAATGGGAAAAGTAGCGCCAGATTTGGAAGACCGCTTTGACGAGATCCTCATAGCCACGCACTTCGAGCGGATTGTCCGCAAACCGTGCATTATGGGAAAGGCGTGTCGCCTTGCATTCGATGGCAAGCCGTACGGCAAACTCCGCCAACGTCGGATTTCACCTTATGGGGACATAACCTTCGAGCAGGCCAAAAAGATCGCTCAGAAGTGGCGGGCTGAAGCGATCATGGGCGGCGATCCAGGCGCTCGGAAGGCTGAGAAGCGCGCCATTCCAACCTACGACACGCTTGCTGATCAGCACTACGATTATGTGAAGACCTACTCGAAGAATCCGGGCAACACCGAGGCGATCTTGCGTGTTCATATTCGCCCGCGTTGGGGCAAGAAGCGTCTCGACGAAATCAAGACGCCCGACGTGGCAAAGTGGCTGGCTGAGCTACGGGCCGCAGGCAGGGCACCCGCCACGGTCGAGAAGATCAGGATCACGTTCAACCGGTCGTTTGAGCTGGCCCTTCGCTGGCAGACACCCGGCGTCAAGTTCAACCCGGTACGGGGGATCGCTCGCCCGAAGTTCAACAATGCGCGGGATCGCTTCCTCACTTCCGAAGAGGCGGCGCGGCTGCTCAAGGCCACCGAGGCTTCGCTCAATCCGCAGCTCCGCAACATCGTCGGCCTGCTGCTTTTGACCGGGTCGCGCAAGCGGGAGCTTCTGGACGCGAAGTGGGCGCACATCGACCTGGACCGGAAGGTCTGGCACATCCCCACGTCGAAGAATGGCCAAGCGCGATATGTCCCACTGTCGCAACCGGCGCTCGACATCATCAACCAACTGCCGCGTTTCGACAAATGCCCTTGGCTGTTGCCAAATCCCAAGACCCGCAAGCCGTTCACCGACATCAAGCGGCCTTGGGAGACGGCGCGCGAGGCGGCTGGTCTCGACGGTCTGCATCTGCATGACCTTCGGCATTCCGCCGCGAGCTTCATGGTCAACGCAGGGATCGATCTGTTCGCGGTCGGGCGCATCCTGGGCCACAAGGATCATCAGTCCACCCAGCGCTACGCCCACCTGGCCAATGAGACCTTGATGAAGGCGGTCGAGGCCGGAGCGCTGAAGATGAACGTCAATTGGGCCGGCACGACCGGCGGCTAACTGCTACCTTCCCCGAGCTTGAGCGCCTGGTGCGTTCAGGTTCGGGGGCTTTCCCCTATATTTTTTGCCGTCTCATGCGGCGCGTTCGGCTGGCATGATAACCATTGCTTCGATGTCGGGTTGAGAATGGGCGTTATGTTAAGAGCTGGGCTGGACAAATCCGCACCTTCAATCTATGTATGACGAAATCATTAAAATGTCAGACAGGTATCGTGCTGTGACCGCCAAGCAGAAATCCCCGAGTTCAACCGCCACCGCTGCGTCCACCATCGTCGCCATGCGCGTTGCCTCTACTCTGAACACCGCCCAGATGGCTGGATTGCTCGCGGGCAAGAAGGAGAAGCGCGTTTCCGGGCGGGCGCACGAACGGCTGTTCCGCGCTGCTGCCGAACGTTCGGGGCTGGATGGCAGCGAACTGCTTGAATACGCGCTCGCCAAGGTCGCGCTCGAAGATGATTTTGCCGACAAGCTGCTGAGCCTTGCGGGCACGGTTGATCGGGACGTCGACCTTGAGTTTTGACGTTGCGGAAGCCCTGCGCCGGCTGAAGCCTGAAAAGAAGACCGGAACCCTCCAGCGCCGCAATGACAGCGAACTGCTCTTCGTGCCGGCCGAGCCTATAGCCGGCCCGCCACTGCTCCTTGATACCACTGTCTATATCGACACGTTGCAAGGACGTTTGCCTGCCGAGGTGGGGCAACTCCTCAGGGTTCGGCCTATCCTTCATTCCGCTGTCGCCCTGGCCGAGCTTACCCACGTTCTCGGTCGGCTTGACCCGGCGCATCATCAAACAGTCGCCACACGCAAGGCGGTTCAGAGCACGATCGCCGGTATCCCCGCGCACCGCCTGCAAGCTCCCGGTGTGGCGGTCATGGGCGAGGCCGGTATTCTTGCGGGGGTGTTCGCGCGGGTGCAGGGCTTGGATAAGCGGGATGGGCAAGCGCTGCTCAATGACGCGCTGCTGTTTCTACAAGCTCTTGCGGCCGGGTGTCACCTGCTGACCCGCAACATCGGTGATATGGACCGGTTGCAACAGCTTCAGCCTCAGGGGCAGGTGCTGTTCTATCGGCAGACCCTCTGACGGGCGTGATCGACGAAGGCTCAGAGCCTGTCCAACCGGGTAGAGCTTGGGTCAAAATGTGCGTTTCTATCAGGCCAAAGTGCGTTCGATAGGCAAGTGTCGAGTCCCGAACTCGCGTGAATTTGGGGCTGGTTTGGGTTTGGGCCAAGATGGAGCGTTCCCAGGTGCCAAAGCCAAAGAAATATATAAGATATGATATAACATATCATTCAATTCGTAATGATGGGGTCACGTGTTCGAGTCACGTAAGCGGCACCATCGACTTTTCAGCCGCCGCCTATTCGAAGCCCCGCTCCGCGGCGCGATATCGATATGCTTGACGGCGAGAACGCCGTCCTTGCCGAAGGCTCTCTTGTCAGGACCAGACTGGGACTGGCATCGATCCGGTTACAGCCCCATGATGAGGCAATGACCCGGATCGAAAGGAGCATGCGCATGAAGTCGAGCATTGGAACCCTTGCCGGATGCGCGGTGCTGGCTTTGGCGCTGGCGTCGCCGGCCATGGCTGAAGAAGGCATGTGGATGCCGAGCCAGGTTCCGGAGATCGGCGCGGCGATGCGGCGCGACGGGCTTCAGCTCGATCCGGCGAAGCTCGCGCGCCTCGACATGGCGCCGCTCAATGCGATCGTTTCGCTCGGCGGGTGCTCCGCTTCCTTCGTCAGCCCGGACGGGCTGGTGGTGACGAACCACCACTGCGTGCAAGGCTCGATCCAGTACAACAGCAAGGAGGGCCAGGACTACCTGACCAACGGCTTCCTCGCGAAAGGGCTCGGCGACGAGCTGCCCGCCGCGCCGGGTTCGCGTGTCTACGTGATCGAGGACCTGCGCGACGTCACGGCCGATATGCTCAAGGGGGTCACGCCGAAGCTGACGGGTCTTGCCCGCTACGAACGGCTCGACGCCAATCGCAAGGGCCTGATCGCGGCCTGTGAGCGCCGCCCCAACCGCCGCTGCGACGTGAAGCCCTATTTCGGCGGTTCGTCGTACTACCTTCAGCAGCAGCTCGAGATCCAGGACGTTCGCCTCGTCTATGCACCCGCCCAGGGCATCGGCAATTTCGGCGGCGATACCGACAACTGGATGTGGCCACGCCATACCGGCGACTTCGGCTTCTATCGCGCCTATGTCGCGCCCGACGGGTCCTCGCGACCCTTCGCGCGGGACAACGTGCCCTATCACCCCAAGGCGTGGCTCCCGATCGCCCGCGAAGGCGTGAAGGACGGCGACTTCGTGATGGTCGCGGGCTTCCCCGGCACGACCGACCGGCTGCGCACCGCCGAGGAGGTTCGTTTCAACTTCGCCGAATACGAGCCCCTCTGGCAGCGCCTGCTGGCCGACTACTCGGCGCAGATCACGCGCGCGACGGCGGGGGATCGCGAAGCGGAGATCCGCTACGCCTCGATCCTCCAGGGCGCGGAGAATTACGAGAAGAAGCTGGCCGGCGATCTCGCGGGCGCCGATGCGATCGGGCTCGATGCGCGCAAGGCGGCCGAGGAAAAGGCCTATCGCGACTGGGTTGCCGCGGACCCGGCGCGGCAGGCGCGCTACGGCTCGGCGATCGGCGCGCTGGACGGCGTGGTGGCCGAGAACAACCAGGCCTCGCTCAAGAGCCTGCGGCAGGGCCTGCTCAATCGTGCGCAATTGCTGGCCTCGGCCCGGATACTCTATCGCTGGGCGAAGGAGCAGGGCAAGCCCGACCGCGAGCGCGAGAGCGGCTTCCAGGACCGCGACCGCAAGCTGATCGCCGACCGGCTGACCCAGGTGGAGCGGCGCTTCCTGCCCGCCGTCGACCGCAAGCTGTTCGAGGCCGGGCTGGAGGAATATCGCCGGCTGCCCCCCGCCGACCGCGATGCCGGGTTCGAGGCGGCGCTCGGCGCGATCGGTCTCGACCGGCTCTATGCGGACAGCAGGCTCGGCGACACCGCCACGCGGCTCGGCTGGCTTGACAAGCCCGCGGCGGCGTTCGAGGCGTCGGACGATCCCTTCATCAAGCTGGCGGTCGCGCTCTATCCCGGCGACATCGCCGCCGAACGCGCGGACAAGGAACGCGCGGGCCGGACCCAGGCGGCCCGTTCGGTCTATATGCAGGGCCTGCTCGCCTATCGCGCTGCGAGCGGCCGGCCGGCCTATCCCGACGCCAACGGCTCGTTACGCCTGACCTGGGGCAAGGTGACGGGCCGCACGCGCGACGGCCAGATCTGGACGCCCTTCACCACCGCCGAGGGGCTGGTGGCCAAGCAGACCGGCAAGGGCGAGTTCAACGCCCCGGCCGCGGCCATCGCCGCGATCCGCGCCAAGGACTACGGCCCCTACGTGTCCGCCGAGCTCGGCACGCTGCCGGTCGATTTCATGTCCACGGTCGACATCACCAACGGCAATTCCGGATCGGCCACGCTCAACGCGCGCGGCGAGCTGGTCGGCCTCGCCTTCGACGGCACGCTCGACGGGGTGATTTCCGACTGGGCCTATGCCGCCGACCGCAACCGGACGATCCATGTCGATAGCCGGTTCATGCTGTGGACCATGGACAAGGTCGACGGAGCCCAGCGGCTGCTCGAGGAGATGGGGATCGGGCAGGCTCGTTGAGCCTGCCCTGACCGGGCCGGCCGAGCATTCATCGCCGGGCGGCGCGATTGACGGACAACCGCGAATATGAAATGAGATGTTGTATCATATCATTTCATATGGATTCTGTCGTGACTCGCTCCATATCGCATGACTTGGCCGCCCTCGCTGCCGGAGGCCGTCCTTGAGCCTGCTGCTTCCCGGAAACGGTTCGCTCATTCCGATCTCCGTGCTCACCGGCTTCCTCGGCAGCGGCAAGACCACGGTGCTCAACCGGCTGGTGCGCGATCCCATGATGAGCCGGGCGCTGGTCGTCATCAACGAGTTCGGCGCGGTCGGGCTGGACCATGACCTTGTCGCCCGCACCAGCGACGACCTCGTGGTGGAGATGATGGGCGGCTGCCTGTGCTGCACCATTCGCGGCGATCTGCTGCGTACCCTGCGCGATGCCCCTTTCCGCTTCGCGCGCGATGGCAAGTGCTGGTTCGACCGGCTGGTCATCGAGACCACGGGCCTGGCCGATCCAGCCCCGATCCTGCATACGCTGATGACCGACGATCACCTCCAGACGCTCTACCGGCTCGATGGCGTGATCGCGACCGTCGATGCCGCGACCGGCATGGCGACCCTCGATGCCCAGCCGGAATCGCTCAAGCAGGCGGCCGTCGCCGACCGGCTGCTCCTGACCAAGACGGATATTGCCTCCGACATCGAGGTTCGCGCGCTCGAGGCCCGCCTGCGCGCGCTCAATCCGGCCACCCCGATCTTTCATGTGATCGACGGCCTGGTCGATGCCGGTCATCTGTTCGACGCCGGGATCTACAACCCGGTCACGAAAAGCGACGACGTCCGGCGCTGGCTGAATGCGGAAGCCCATGAAGGACAGGGCGATCACGACCACGATCACCACCATCACCACGACGTCAACCGGCATGACGATCGCATCCGCGCCATCTGCCTGACCTTCGACGCGCCTTTGAAGGGGGCGGCGTTCGATCGCTGGCTGGGAATCCTCGCCATGTTCAAGGGGCCGGACGTCCTCAGGATCAAGGGGATCGTCAACATCGAGGGACTGGACAAGCCTCTCGTCATCCATGGCGTGCAGCATGTCCTGCATACCCCCGTCGCGCTCGATGCCTGGCCGAGCGCGGACCGGCGCACGCG
>ERZ778022.2635-NODE-2635-length-18504-cov-5.661553_pt1 | contig 18504 bp, 7 predicted proteins | sample MGYA00375752_ERZ778022 | MGnify/ENA primary metagenome ERZ778022 (study PRJEB29350, sample SAMN05389826) | bioreactor metagenome | isolation source: Thiocyanate bioreactor | place: South Africa: University of Cape Town | collected 2014-04-04 ... | reverse complement strand
GGTGGCGGGTTCAGGGCCAATGACGAGCGCGATCGGAAGGGCGCGCTGGTGCGCGACCTGCACGGCAAGCTGGGCGTGCAGCTGAGCGGCATCATGTCGGGCATGCGCGATGCGCTGGACCGCATGTCGTACGCCGACGAGCAGCTGAAGCGGCGCACCGCCAAGGCGACGGTGCAACTGGACGGCACGCGGGAGGCGGTGGATGCTCTGCACGTGGCGGACGCGGACCTGGACTCGCGGCTGACGACGGCGCGGGCGCAGCTGGCCGTGCTGGAGTCGCGCACTTTTACGCTGCTGAGCCCCGACGGCGGCGCTGGTGGCCGCGCCGCCACCCGCGCACGGCGGCCCGTTTTCAGTGGCGCTTCGGATGCCAGTGCAGCGGGTGGTGATGCCAGCGCCGCTGGGGGCAGTGGGAGCGATGCGGTGGCGATGGAGGAGCTGGTGGCGGCGGCCAGTGTGCTGCAAGAGCAGCTGCTGGAGGCGGTGGCGGAGGATGCCGCTATTGAGGACGCGTTCCTACAGCTGGACCAGGCGGCGCGGCGCGGGCGGCTGGATGCGGACAGCCTTATGAAGCGGTCGTCGGAGCTGGCGCTGCGCCAGTTCCGGGTGCGCTACCTGTCGCGCAAGATTGACGCGATGCTGGCACAGAATGCGACGGCGCGCGCGGCGATGGCGCGCGGTGGGGCAGCCGGCGCGCCGTCACCAGCAGGTGGCGCGCCAGCAGCTGGCGGCGCGGGTGCCCGTGGGCCCGTGGCCTCTGGTTTTGTTCCCACACCCGGCGGCCCCGTGTTCCCATCGGTGCCCCCCTCCGCCGTTGCAGCTGGCGGCGGCCTGAACCCCTTTGGCGGCACACGATAAACTATTCTCTACACACATTTCACTGTGATATGATGATGATGTTTCAAATGTAAGGGTAACACAGCGGAGCGATAATTTGACTACCTACCGTGCCGCTGCGGCCGCCGCCCGCCGCCACCGCCGCCCGCGGTGCCATACAGGATTAATACCACACGAGGGGCAGCACGGGGGAGGGGGCGGACGGGGCGCGCAGAACAGGCAGGTAAGGTAGGCGCGGCGGCACGCTTCGTAGTTCCGTGCGCACGCATCTGGGAAAGCAAATTAGGTAGGCACCAGGGGGCGGCGCCAGAAAGCACGCGTGTCGTCGATGGCGCAGTTCAGGTTGTGGGTTGCGCGGTAGGCGTGCAGAGTGGCGACGGCGGCCAGCTGGCCGAGGGAGGCGGTGGCAATGAAGGCGTGCATGATGGTGTGCGACGAGAAGTAGTCAAAGGTGCGCGGGTGCGTGCGCTCCGGCCAGCGCCAGGAGTAGATGACACCGCCCAGTAGGTACTGCGCCGCGTTGACGGCCAGGATGGCGAGCGCGCGCTGGATGGCGGGGTCCAGCACCTGCTGCGTGAGCGCGAGGTGGAAGACGGGCGTGCAGCACACGATCGCCATGAGCACGTACGCGGTGACGCGCAGCCAGGCGAAGCGCGGCGCGGCGAAGCGTGACATGGAGCCCAGCGCGGTGACGAGCACGATGCAGGCGGCGCACACGCCGGTGTACGTCCAGGCGGCGCCGGGGTTGCACCAGAAGCCGTACACAATGACGCTGAAGCTGAAGCCGCCCACCAGCAGCGTGATGCCAAAGTAGTCCGCCTTCAGCAGCGCCGCCTCCACGCGCGGCGACACGACGTTGAAGATATGAAACGCGGTGGAGAACGCCATGCAGGCGGACGCCACCGCCACGTACAAGCCTGCAGGCCAGATGGGCAGGCCGTGTGGGTACGCTGGATTGCCGCTGGTGGCGGCGTCGTCGTCGTCGGCAGGCGACAGTGCGGCATCCACCACCAGGTGCGCCAGCGCGTCCAGGTCACCCGCCGCCATGAGGTACGTCGCCACCGCCAGCAGCGCCAGCAGGCCGAGCCCGTGCGTCCAGATGTTGCACGTCTCATTGTGCCATTGGCACGCGGACGCCGCCGCGTGCCACGCCGTCAGCCGCGGCCGGTAGCCGCGCCGAATGAGCGGCGAGTGCGCCAGGAACACCCACTCGGGGTGCCGCGCCAGCTCGTCGTACTCCACCGTGTACGACACCACGCAGCCGGCGCACGTGGTGGTGGTGCCGGCGGCACTACCGGTGGTGTCCGAGGTGGTGCCGCCGCTGCCCACGCGCTCGTACCGCGCCAGCAGCGGCACCACCTCGCTGGACGCGCGCCGTGATGACCGCCCGCTTCCAGGTGCCGTTGCACCGACGTGCGAGTGGTGCGGTGGCAGGGCGGGTGGCAGGTTGCCGGGCGGCCCCCACGCCTCGCCGTCGTCGTGCGTCGTGTGGGTGTGGCCCGTATGGTGGATGCGCGGCAGCGACACGGCTGTCTCCAGCGGCGGCACCATGCCGCGCGACGGCGTGTAGGTGGCCATTGGGGGCGGGGGTAGATATGGGGGACCGGGAAACACAACACCAGATATGCAGCACGCCGCACGCGAAATGAGAATGATATGATGACAGCAGGACCAGGTACCGCGTTGCTAGCGCTGCGGCATTCCGTGCGCGCCACCGATTACGGGTGTGGTCAAGCGCGGTGATGGGACGCGGCGGGGGAGGTCAGCTACACCTGCCCTGCCGCTGCCCACGCCGGTGACCTGTCGCTAATGGTATCTCTGTCGGTGCCACTGGTGCGTGTGAGTTAGAGCTGCAGGCAACTGCCACAACCAATTGCCACCCCGTGCACTATCAGTGGCTACCAGCAGCCACTACCGCCCGCCAGCAGGCACAAGCAGACACCAGTTCTACAGGCGGCCGCAACCACCAGACCACCACGTTCTACCAGCAGCCACCTACAGCCACCCAGCAGCTACCACGTCTAACCACCGAGGCAGCAGCCACCCCGTGCACCTCCAGCAGCCTCCAGCAGTCACTACCGCCCACCAGCAACCACTACCGACCATCGGCAGCCACTACCAGCAGCCACCAGAACCACACCACCACCACCATATACAGCAGCAGCACATACACCGATGGCACCACCCTCTTCGTGCACCTCCAGCAGCCACTACCAGTCACTACCGCCCACCAACAGCCGCCAGCAGCCTTCAGCAGTCACTACCGACCATCGACAGCCACTACCACCTCCAGAATGTGACCACATACACCACAACCACCAGCAGCAGCACCAGCACCGATGGCACCACCTCGAATCGCTCGCTTCCAGGGGGCGTCAACCACGCCCACGCCTCCGATCACCTCGGCAGCCAACCAGTCCACAACTAAGCACCTGCCGCACCTGGAACCGCACCAATTACAGCACCAGGTGACACAACGGGGGTGTATTATGGTAAAAACACACGGCTCCGCACGGTCCAGTAGGCGGCGAGAGAGGTCACGTTTGGGGGGCGGGTGGCACAACGCGGTGAAGTTGGCGCAAGTTACGGCGGGAGCAAACGAGTATGGAGGTGCCAAACGGGGGGAGGCCGGAAATTGCGGTGGGCGTGGGGGTGTGCGTGAGGTCGGTGGGGTGGCGTGGGGTGGGGGAGAGTGGGTTAATTCAGTAATGCCACTGCCGCATTAATCGTAATGCACTCACGCATTAATCGTAATGCACTCACGCATTAATAGTGGTGCTTTATCGCAATGCACTCCCGCATCAATGCCGGTGCTTTAGCGCAATGCACTTGGCTGCACCCTGGACGAGGCTTGTGGCGAGTGACGCCTTCTCAACAACCGCCGGCGCCACAGCGCCTGTCGCGGCCACGGGCGACGACGCACATTTCTACCCTACGCAACTGCATTGATGGTATTCCATTTCCCGGCGTCGGAGCGCGGTGTGGTACCCAATTTGCGGGTAAACGACACGGCATCGTTGGTGCACGGCCACGGCGAAGTGGTCGCACCAGGCCCCACGCACCGGACTGGTGGCCGCTGTGGCCACGCGCCGCCGGTGGTGCAGCTGCCACTGTCCCACCAACTGCCGCCAACCACCGGCTGCCATTATCCACCGTGGCCCAGTGGGTGGTGGCACGGGAGCGTGCCGCGGCGGTAGTGCGTCCCTCCATCACCGTCGACACGACTCCACAACGGTGTACCGTAGTACACACGCGTCCACCTCGCCGTGACCACATCAACGGACTGCACCAGCACCAACGGACGCAGCCGCCGGCGCGATCAGCCGTGGCCGCGAGCACGTATCGCAGCAACAGCGGCAGCGGCGACGGCAGTGGTGGGGCTGGCACACTACTGAGTGTCGCGGTGCGGCGTCCGGCGGCGGCTGCCGCTCCCGCTGCCGCCCCCCCCCCCCCCCCCCCACCACCACCATGGCACAACCGCCCCCATGCCCCCAGTGCGTGAACCCGGAGCTGCCGCCGGTGTACCCGCAATGGCAGCGCATCTACGCGGGCTGCGTGCTGGCGGTGCACGCCGCTATCCTCGCCTCCGCCCTGCTGCTGCGCTGCCTAACGCGCAACTCGCGCGTGTTTCCCAAGCGCGACAGCCTCGTGCAGCCGGTCATGTTCGTTGGCGTCGCACTGTCCATGAACTACCCCATCCGGGAGGTGGTGGGCGAGGCGAGCATGCCGTGCCTGGCATACGTGGTGATGGGCTACGGCGTGTCTGCCTTCTACGGCACGCCCGGGATCCTGCGCATCCTGCGGCTGGCAGCCATCCAGCTGGCGCAGGCGCGCGTGGCTCGCACCCTGCATCCTGCCACCGCCGCCCCCGCGCCCCTCGTGACGCCCACCCGCACGCTGTCGCACCTGCGCAGCTCTGCGCCGCCATCGGAGGCCAGCAAGGCGGACCTGCCGCTGCCAGCGGGTACTGAGGCTGGCGACACTGGTGCCGCTGATAACAACGAGGCGCGGCTGGACGCCGCCACGACAGCGTGGGTGCGCGCGCTGCCAGAGGGGCGCACATGGGGTGTGCGGCTGACGGAGCGCGTGGTGTTGGATTGGCTGGCAATGCACACCACGCGCTCCGCCGCCCTCTTGCTGGCCGCCTCGGAGGTGTTTGTGTTGTCGTTTGCGGTGGCGCGCTTTGCCACCGACCCTGCAATGCGCCCTGGCTTTGTGGGCTGCATGCCGTCCACCCTGGACGACATCGCCAGCGCGACCGGCATCGCCGTCATTTACGCCTGCATCCTACTCTGCTTCCCCGCATACTGGCGCCACCCGGATGCCTGGCTGCTGCGCGAGGAGCACCTGGCCTGCCTCATAGCCACCACCCTCCTGCTGCCCTTCATGATCGCGCCGCGCGTGGCCGACACGCCCGCCATCATTGCCACCCTGCTGCCGTCGCAGCGCGCCGTCATGCTGGTCGGCTGGGTGCACATCATTTTTGCGCACTGCATACCCGCCATCCAGGCGTTGCGCATTGAGGCGCGGCAGAACGCCGCCGTCGCCGCCGCCGACGCCATGAGCGCGGGGGTGACGTCCGTGGCGCCCAGCGTCCGCGTCCCACCCCCTGTGCGTTTACGTGTGCCTGAGTCCGACTCAATGCAGCGCGCCGTGGCGTTGTCCACCCCCACGGATGGCATTGAGATGCAGGCGGTGGTGCTGCCACCTGCGCACGCTGACGCGCCTCCTGATTCGGCGGCTGTTGCCATTGCGCCTTCCTCACCTCCACCGCTTGTCACCCCTGCCGCGTCGCCAGTGGCAGTAGTGGTTTCCAGCAACCCGTTGGCATTTGTTGGCAGCGGCAGCGGTGGCGGCGTGGTGGTGGTACCGGTGCCGCGGGCGGCGGCGGCACCGCAGCCCGTGTCACCGACCGCCACAGCGGCCACACCCTCACCCGCCACCCCCGCGCCGACGCGGCACCCCAACCACTCGCTCCTCCAATTCACCATGCTGTGCGCCGCCGTGGGGACGGAGGCCGTGCCCGTGTGGCAGCTGCCGTGGGCGACGCTTATGTTGGTGTGCCAGCGCGTCGCTGCTATGGCGCCGTCTGCCATGGGGGAGCCGGAGGTGCGCATCGTGACGGCAGTGATGCTGGGCAGCGTGCTGCGCGACAAGTGGCTGCAGCCCATCATGCGGCAGGAGCTGGCAATGGAGCAGCTACTGCTGCTGCAAGACTGCTATGCCTTCCGGGCGTACGCCAGCAGCTTGACGGTGCTGGTACACCAGATGGCGGACGCGCCAGCCGCACTGCCGGCGCCACCGACTGACGACACCCTCGCCAGCATCGCCGAGATGGCGGTGGTGGAGTGGGGCGGCAGCGCGCGAACGCGTACCAGCAGCAGCAGCGGCGGCAGCGCCCACGGCGGCAGCGGCAGCGGTGGCGGACCGCGCAGCGGCGGCGGTAGCGGATCGAGTAATGGTGGCGGGTCAGGCAGCGACGGCGCGGGTTGGGTCGGGCGGCCCGGTGCGCGCAAACTGCGTCGCGCTGTCCGCCTACCCAACGCGGCCGCCAGTCGCGCGCCGGGTGTGCTGGCCGCCGTGGTGGCGCAGTCGCGCCAGATCCAGTTCCGATACCTGGCGCCGTTTAGCCCCATGGCGCTGGCGCTACCGCCTGCCGCCGCCGCCGCCGTAGCGGCACAAATTGAGGCGCAGCGCAAGCACTGCAACCGCCTGGCTGCCGGCCTGCAGCTGGGCGGCCGCGGCTGGGCGGCAGCGGACATGGACCCCATCCTGACGGAGGTGCGCCGCACCTTTGACGACGTGTCGCGTGCCGTGGTGGCTGCCATTGCAGGTGGGCCCGTCTTGCGCCTGCTGAACAGCGCCGCTGCGCCCGCCCTCATGGCCGACCTGCGCGCGCTGCTGACCAGCGACGCTTACATGCGCCCCGTCGGCATTGCGTGGGGGTAGAGCCACTGCTCATCGCCGCCGCAGCCGCCGTACTACTTGTTCCGTGCGTAAATGACTGCCAAAGTATTGGTGTTGTACCCTTTCGCTACTATTTGTACACTCGGTGTTGTGCCTGCTTGGTTAGCCATCCATGGTTTGCAGCGCCGCCACCTTGCGCACGTTGTAAGGTAGCGCTGCGAAACTCACCAGCTGGTATCAGGCGCAGGCGCGCCAACTGCATGTATTATGTTTGTGTTGTGTGTACTACTTGATAACCGGTCGCCGGCCGCCTGCGCCACTCGCAGTGCGGTGAGGGGGTGATGACCGTGGCGTGCGTATCGTTCAACTTCAACTTGATGTTGTAGCAGCGCGACCATGCCCGGCGTACCACTTAACTTCGATCAGAGCAGGCCATACAACAAACAGTACAATACAGTCACCGGCGGCGGCTGCGGCCAATGGGTGTGGCAGCAAACGCAATGGTAGAGGTAGACATATCTGGCGTCGCTGCTGGCGTCGCGGCGCTGATCACATGTCGCCGGCTGGCAACGGCTGACGGCGCATCTGGCGTGTCGTTCGCAATGGCAGTAACACGTAGTGGTGCCGCGCGTTGACGCACTGCCACTCGCACCGCAGGCGCTGGTGGCGCGCATGCAGGGGTCGCCCGTGCACGCAGCGGGTTCTCTGTGTCGGCCAAGGGTGCGCCGTCAGCGACACCCCTCGTGGTACCGGTAGTACCGGTAGCGGCGCCGTCAGCGGGCGGGTCATCACAATCTGATGAGAACGATCTGGCTGGTGGTAGCGGCGGTGCCAGTAATGGCAGCATTGCCGAAAAGACTACACCTGCAGCAACGCTGCTCCGGCGGCGTGACAGCGATGCACGCATGCCAGCCACCCGGCCAGACAGCGCTGTCGCCAGCGACGCACGACGCACAGCACTGCGCGCACGGACACACTGTGCACGCAACCACAGCCCTGCCAAAATAATGAGTGTGCCAACATTGAGCACCACCAGGAGCACCGTCACAACCCACTCAATCACCGTCATGGAATCTGGCGGGTGCAGGTCTGCAGTTGATGCCACGCCCGCGTTGTACTGCAACAGCGCTGTGGAGATGATGGCGGTGAGCAGCGTGGACGCCAGGCTGGCGGTCTCCAGCACGTTGAACAGCTGCTTAGTGTACGGCGTGTAGCGGAGCTGCAACAACAGCGCGCCTAGGAACCACAGCGACGCGCCCACGCACTGCAGGTACGGGTTGGTTACCGAGACCGCCAGCAGCACCACGCCTGTCTTGCGGCACAGCACAATGGCCTCCCACCACACCCGGCTGTCGCCTGCCACAACCCACGCCTGCGTCAGCGCCTCAGCCGCTGGTACCAGTGACAGCCGTCTCACGCTGCGTGCAATTGTAGCACCTGGCGGTCCGAGTGGTGAAGCGATGACAAACTTGCTATTACCGGTACCATCCGTCGCATCTTTGCTCGCCTTCACGGGCGTCGGTGCACTAAGAAGCTTGCGGAAGCTGCTACGCATGTCACGACTCAATGGTTCGCGGCTGCTGCCACTGTCTTTGGCCAATACCGGTACTGGTGTTACCGGTAATGGCGACGCAACAAGCGTGCGCGTTGGTGCGCGGTAGCCGTCAAACAGGAAACCCCAGGTGGCATGGAAGGCCACGTCAGCAAGCTGATCATTGCGTGCTGTGCCCAGCAGCCACGCAAGGCCGGCTGGGAAACCAAACCCAAGCATAACCAGCACGGTGTATGCCAGCACGCGCACGGCGGCGTGCTGCCCAACACCGCACTCCACGCTTAGGTCGGATCGCAGGTACCGGATGCCCGCAACTGGATCAATGCAGTCCAGTGCGCGCAGCGACACCGACACAATTGGCATGTACGCCAGGAACAGCACAAATAGCAGCGTGGACAGGTGGCGCTTGGACGCCCACCACGCCGACACTGCCGCCTTCAGTGCTAATACATCAAAGCCGCACCGCGGCTTGCAACGCAGTGCCCGACCTGTAGTAACGACGTGGAAGATGACCACCACTATGGCCGCAGCCAGCACCGGCAGCGCGATGGTTGCAACGTACTGCACCAGGTACGGGAGACGCAGGATGCACTGCAGCGAGCCCACGCTCAGCGGGCTGGCACTCACAACCTCCGTCCACCCCATCACACTGTCGTACGCCTTGGTGCTACCCGCACGGATCACACGCAGGCTGCCCACCGCCTGCAGGTACCCCAACATGATGCGCAGCACAATGGAGGCGTCGGAGCGACCAGACTCTTTGCGCAGTGCCACGCGCGTCAGCACCGTCAGCACCAACAGCAATATCGCCGTCAGAAACGTCAAAGACACACTGGCATCCCAGCACAGCGCGCACGCCTCGCCAAACCGCGCGTAGTTGACGCCCGCATCGCACACCCCGCACAGTGGCCCGCTGTAGCCGTACGCGCAACCGTAGATGGCAGTACTGGCATCGCTGCTGACATTGCCGCCGCCGCCGTACTCCAGCGTGCATGCTTCTGCATTGTAGCAGGGGTGCAGCTCAGTAGTTGGTCCCAACGGGACGCCCGCCTGCGCTGCCGGCCGGAAGTAGTGCGGCAGCAGCGTGATGATGCCAGAGACGCATGTGGCGCCAACAGGCGGGCAGCCAGTGCAGCGCGCGTCCTTGCCACCCAGGCTGAACTCCCCACCGCCACACGTCACACACGCCACCGTCTCTGACGCCTGCCCTGCCAGGCACCCATCAACCTCCACAGAAAACGCCAGCGTCGGCGGGATGGCCAGCCCCCCGACAGCGCAAGTCAGCCGCAGACCGTATCTCTGTCCTTGCGGCACCACCAGCGTAAAATCATCAAAGGTAGCCACGTGGGTGGTGGCAGACGTAATCATGGCAGTGTGTTGCAGAAACACGGAAGAGGTGTCATTGGTGGTGGTGGCGGACGCGTTGAGCGCAATGGTACACACAATAGAAGGCAGCGGCGTAATGGGGTGCTGAGTTGTTGTATTTGATGTGAAATCGCACGGCGATGTGGGTGTGCCGCCAGGTACCATCACTGCGACACCGACGCTAAACGGCGGCAGCGGGTCACCGACTGCCGCCTTTCTCGCTGGCGGCACACACAACTGCGCCGTCAGCAGGGTTGCTGGGATGGTGAATGGAACCGGCGGCACAGCGTCGCCAGATGCAAGGTGCTGACAATCCACGACAAGTGTGACGTTGTGCGTGGCGGGCGACGTTTGCACTACAAACTGCGGCGCGGCAACGGTGCCGGTTTGCTCGTCTGCTGGGATGGACCGCAACGATAGCAGCGCTGTGGAGTCATCCACAACCACCAAGTCCGTTGCAGGCGTTGACGCCACCACCGAGCACGCGACGTCGACAACCACGCCGTCGTTGTGCCGCATTACTACTGCCAGCCTCAGCGGCGGCTTCAGCGGCCAGGGTGACGACGCGTCAGACGCTATGAAGGTGGACGGCAGGGTAGAGAGAATGCGCGCCTCCAACGATGCGGTCGTGAGGTACAGTGGCGGCGTTGCCAGCACCTGACCCCATAGCGTGCATGTCGTTGTTATAAACAGCTGCGTAGCAGGTGGCGCCTGAACCGTAGCGTTGACTTCCATTGGCATCGTCGCGCCGCCTGAAGCGCTGCCGTCCACCATCAGTACCCAGGGGGCTGCAACGAGCCGTACGCTGCTCATGGACGCATTTACAAGTAATACCTCGCAGGAGGCGTTGGTGGCCGCGCCGCTGATGCCCGTTGCTGGCGCGCCGACGATGCTTGCGGCCAAGTGCAGCGCCAGCGGCGTGTACGCCAGTACGATGGCCGGCGGCGCTGCCCAGAATAGTGCCAACTGCAGCGTGGAGGTGGCCAGCGGCGGCAGCCGCACGCGCTCGCCGGTGGGGGTCCAGGTGCACTCGGCTGCCACCGTCAGTTGCGTGGCCAGAGGACAGGGTGTCGTTGACAGCGGCGGCAGGGTGACCAAGATGCTGGAGTTGTCTGCGCGGGTGGTGATAGTAGCGCCGCTGGTGGCAGAACTCGCTGATACGAACGGTGACGCAGACGCAATCAGCGTGGCCAGCGGCATTGACAGGGGCAGCGGCGGTGATGCACGGAAGACGCCAGCCACACACGTTAGCAGCGAGGAAACATCGACGTTGGTCGGCAGCGACACGGCAGGTGAGCTGGCTACCGTGAGCGTCAACGCTGGCAGCGCCTGCCCCGGCACCACAACTGAAGGCATGGCTGCAACCGTGGCATTGGCCCAAGTTGCAGTCAGCGCTGCAACTCTCACGCTGATCGGCACGCCCAGCGCGGCGCTGCGGCCCACGCCGTCGCGGCATGTCAGCACCAGTGACGCATTGGAGCCGCCCGGCGCACGCAGCCCTACGCGTGGCAGTGACACATTGGCGCTTGTGGCGGCCGCGCCAAGTGACACCGACACGGACGCCTCGCCCACCAGCTGCACTGTTTCGTCGGGCAGCCCCAGTCCAACGCCGGGACGTAATGTTGCTGGCGGCATTACAGCACCTGCAAGCGACAAGCTACAAGTCAACACATAGCGTGCCGGCGCCGTCACGGCCAGTGCCGGCATCCACGACAGCACCACCGAAGTCCCAGACGGCCACACGGTGCGGATGGTGCTAGCGCTGCCAAGCTTGACAGTGTAAGCGCGTGTGGTGACGTTAAGCGGCGGCGACGTCACCGTATTGCCGCCCCACATGCTGCACACCAGCTGCAGGGTCAGCGTGGCGCCGGGTGGGCCTTCCACCGTCAGCGCCAGTGGCTGGCCGCCAACTACAGCGCCGCCTGCACCAATGGTCCACGACGCTGCGCTGCTGGCGGCGGCCAGCACAATGACCGAGGAGGTGGCGGCAATGGTGCGCCACGAACACTGCGCGTCAGCGCCAGTGAAGGTAGCCACGCCACGTGGGGACAACACCGCGGTCGCTGCAATGCCGGCGCTCTCGTATGCCTCCACGAGCAGCGATGTCGCAGGAATCATCGCGAGGCTGACGTTGGCAACCGCAAGGATGAGTGTAGGCATGCGCATGCGCTCGCCGGTGGGCGCCCAGGTGCACTCCGCCGACACCACTAGCGCCTGACCAATGCGCGCGGCGGACGCAGTCAAGCCGGCAAATACAATTCCCGCAGCAGAGCCATTGACTAGTGTCACCGTGCCGCTAACCAATGACAGCACGTCGCGCAAAGACACACGTTCCAGCGACTGCGTCAGTGGTGGCGGCGTGGCAGACGAGAAGCGCAATGCAGGTCAGCGACGACATGGTCGCGGTAGTTAGCATGCCATCGCTACCAGACAAGATAAACACCGCCGCCAGCTGCGACAGTGCACCCGGTACCACTATAAATGGATTTGGCACGCTGCTTGCCACCCAGTCTGCGCGCCAGCCCGCCAGCGCCACAGTTGGATTGGCCAGCCCCGCCGTGGACGCCGCCAGGCCTACATCGTCTATGCACGACGCCATAAGCATGCCGGTGCAACCTGACGCGCCGCTGGCCTCCAGCGCGTCTAGGAATAAGTCGTTTTGTACGGCATCAAATGTGCCGCTAGCGCCCACCGCCAGGGCGGTGGCGGGCGTTGACACGGCCATGCCAGCTGGGCGTGACACCAGCGCAGGGTTGGATGTGGCGCACGAGCTCACGTTGATGGTCAGTGCGCAGGTGGCTGCCTGCCGCGACAGCACTACCAGCATTGGCGCGGGTACCAGCAGCCCACCTGGTAGCGCGGCCAGCGTCGGTGTAGATGCCCATGACACAGCGAATGTGGCGGGGTATGTGAGGTTGACAGGCTCGGTGGAGGCGGCGCCGACGGCATTGATAACCACGACGGACACCACCGGGTAGCCGAGCGCGGATGCAGGCACAGTTGGCGCATTGCACTGAACAACTGCCGGCGTTAGCACAACCGTGCCAATGCATTTCACGCCACCAATGAATACAGTGGGGAGCACCCGGCTGGCGTCCATCAAGCCCGTGCCGGCAACCACAACCGGTACCCCAGGCGCGGCAATGGAGCTGGGCGTGATAGAGGCGAGTACCGGCCGGGTTGCCAGTGAGATGCATGCACCACAAGTCACCAGCGGCGCGGCGCGATTGGCCCATACTGCGCTGGCATTCAGCTGCACGGTTGAGCGGTTATGCTGCAGCAGGCCCGCGGCGACGGCAGTGGTTGTGTTCCAACCGATGCATATTGCGGCATCGGAGCGTCCGGCAATGCAGCCAACTGTGGCGCAGCGCAGCCCGCCAACGTACGCAACCGAGAGCCGCGGAAGTTGACCCACACACAATGACGCGCCTGCAAGCGTGATATTTACGACGGTTGCAGCGGGCGGGAGCAACGTCAAATCTGTAGACGCTGCCATCAATAATGCCGGCGGCATAAACACGGCCGGCAACACGCCGGTGACGTTGAACAAGCCTGCCAGCAGCACGACAACCAGGATGTCGACGCCGTCAGCCGCTGGAATGGCGCACGACAGCGTGGTGGACGACTCCCATGCCGGCTGTGTACAGGGCGCGCCGCCGAGCCACACTGCCACACCATCAACCGTGGCTTGTAGAGGCGGCTGTAGCCCGACAGCAGTCCAGTCAGCAGCCGTCAGCCGTGGCGCTGGCAGGCGCAACACAATGCGGCCTCCGCCAGGAATGAGCGGCACTAGCCCAAAACTGCCACCGGGTGCCACCACAACTTGTGGCGGCGGCAACAGCATGATGGTGGTGTTCAGCTGGAGTGCCAAGCCGCCGGTGCCGGCATGCGCCACCCACACGTTTGTGAGTACCGGTGCGGCGATGGCAGCGGGCAACAGGAACGGCAGCGCGCACGACACGGCGTTCGTAGACACTACTACCACCAAACCGCAGGACACGTTAGCGGTGCCCGGGAGGGCACCTGCAGGCGCAAGGTATATGCGGGCGTTGACCCAACTGCCGGCGCCGTCGGCTACCAGCGTGATACTGTCCCGCCATGACGCAGTGGCGTTACACCCGGGGGCTACCAGGCCCAACGGGCAAGCAATGCACTCCTTTGCAGCGTCCATTGCATATGTACCGGCTGGACATTGCAAACAAGTAGCGGCTCCACCAGTAGCATATGTATTGGCGCCGCACTCGTTTGGATTGCTTGCACCACCTGTGCAGTACGTCCCTGATGGGCAGGTGCTGCAGGCAACGTACGGCGCTCCTCCAACGGGGATCAGAATGATGCGATTTGACGACCCAGCCCTGCAGCCACTTCCAGTTGTTAGGGGTGTGCGCGATTCATCAATGTTTGCTAGGGCTGGCTGCTTTGTGGTGGAAAAGGCAGCGTCGCTAACGAAGGTCAGATTTATGTTGCCCGCCAGCGACAGCCAGCGCAGCGACGGCATACCATCAAAGCTGTTTGCGTACACACCGTCAATGCCGGTGGTGGTGGCATCAAAAGCCGTAATAAGCGGCAAAATGACTGGCTGTGTCAGCAGCGCCCCAATGAGGAGGCCTGAAAGGTTGGCCACCCCTGCAACACCGCGGCAGTTGAGGCATGTCAGCACGTTCAGCCCGTCGAAGCTGCCGGCACTCAACCGCAGCTGCTGTGTTGGAGCTGGAGAGTTTAGCGCAAGTTTTGTTAGTGTTGGATGGGCAAGTGCGGCCATGGGCACAACAGGCGCGGCTAGGGCAAGAGTCTGTAGGCCACGCTGTGCCGATGTGGAGAAGGAAGTGTTGGTGTTGCCGGCGGCGGCGGGGGTTGCATTCCGGGGCGCCAGCGTTACGGCGCCCAGCAGCAGCGTGCGTATTGCGGTATTGAGACCCGCTGTGCTGGCAGCTGCCAAAGGCAATGCAAAGGTGGCACCGCGTGCGTCCAAGACTGGTGATGGGTCACCGGTGCTGCTGACGGTACCAAGCGCGCGCCATGCCGTCAGCTGGTGGGTGGGCGCCAGCGGTGACGGAGGCAGCGGCACGGGAGCAAGGGTAATAGAATCGGGTAATGGAAATCGTACTAACCGAATGGCGTGGTTTCCGCTGTCGCCGATATACAGGGTGCCACTAACCACATCTAGCGCAATACCTCGCAAGGAGTTGAAAGCCGCCGATGTACCAATGCCATCCAGCAATGTGGCGGAGCCAGAGCCAGCAAGTGTAGATACAACACCACCAGAGGTGGTGATACGGCGAATCCGGTGGTTGCTACAATCTGCCACATATAAGAAACCAGCTCCAGCGTCCAGTGCCAATCCGTAAATGTTGTTGAACCGCGCCGCGTTGCCAGTGGCGTCTAAATAGGAGCCAGCAGCAGTGGTGCTGCCTGCCAGGCGCGTAGGCACAGCGGCATTCGTGACGACAAATACCGCGTCATCTACTGCCGCATACATGACACGCGTCGCGATATTAAGGGCAATATCATTTATAATTTCGGCGACTGTTGCCAGCGTGGCGACGGCGTGGCTGCCAGCAATGGCAATGGTGCGTACCTGCATGTTGTTGTAATCAGCTACATACAGCAGCCCGCCAGCCACGTCAGCATGTACCGCATACGGGGCATTAAAGGTGGCATTTGTGCCAGCAGCTGCAACTGCAGACCCCGCCGCAGCAGTCGGGCTACCTGCCACCCATACACCCGACAGCATGCGAATAGCGTTGTTGCCGGTGTCTGCCACATACACGTTACCAGCGCCATCGGCCTCCACGCCGCGCGGATTGTTAAACTTGGATTGCAGCGGTGTGATACTCACTGTTGTACCGCTGCTGCCCGCAACGCCAGCCACAGTTGTGACGTTCCGCGACGCAATTCCCACCCTTCGAATTACATGATTGCCACTATCAGCCACGTACAACCTCCCAGCGCCATCCAGGGACACGCCAGAAGGAGTGCTAAACCGCGCTGATGTACCCACACCATTTGCCGCACCACTTGTACCATTGCCCGCCAATGTGATGACCACCACGCGATTGCCGTCAGCAACACTTTGCGGTACTGGCAATCCACCCGCTGCCGCTGCTACCACCAGTTGCCCACCTGTGGTAGATGCCACGCACCCCCAGCCCGCGCATGCTACCTCGTAAGTGCTTATCGCGGGTTGCGGTGGTGTTCCCGATATGCCACCCGACACTGTACCCCAGCAGGTCGATACCCCTGGCACGCTTGACCCCGACGTGGCGCACGTCATGCCACCGCCCGCAGCCAGCCACCACACGCTGCCACTCGACAGAACCGCCGCTGGTGGCGCCGCTGCGCCACGACTGTTACTTCCCCAGCAGGCCACGCTGCCGTTCACGCGCACGAAGCACGCGTGGTCTACACCCGCCGCCACATGCTCCGCGTCAGTAATAGCCTGCCACACGGATGTGTTAGCCACCACCGGGTTGGCAACGTCGCCCCAGCACACTACGCTGTGGTTGCGCGCCACGCCACAGGTGTAGTTGGCGCCGGATGTTACACCTTGGAAGACGACGCCCGGCGGCACATTGATGGCGCCACGCGACGACGCGTCACCATAGCAGTAGATTGTGCCATTTGGCACCAGCCCGGATACATGGAGTGGCCTGGCATGGACATCTACAAAGAAGGTGGACGGTTGGGGTAGCTGTGCCGTGCCGCCCGGCAGGGCGCCCCAACAGCGCAGACTGCTGTTACCTGCTGTGAGCCCGCAACTGAAGTCGCGGCCTGCCGTCACAGCGTGGAACGCTATAGAAGGTGGCGGGTTGGCGGTTGTTGGATTGCCATAACACGCCGTCAAGCCACCCGCCTGTATGACACACATGTGCCCATCTCCCGCTGCCACATGCCGCTCGGCAGCGACTGCGTGTGGCCGCTGGAGCAGCACCACGGCCGCCAACACCGCGATGGTAACGAGGCACAACCCCACGTCCCTGGGCTGTCGGTGCTGGCGCTGCATCATTGCGGTCACCTACGCTACCGGTAGTGGCTTTCGCGCTGCTCCGGCGCTACCCGTCGGTCCAGCGGCGGCCTCCGGCGCAAACTTTATGTGCCGCCGATGGAAATGGCCCGACAGGCAGCCTGTCCAACAAATCCAACGCCGCCACGCTGCGTTGGCCAGCGTGGCATTTGTTAACAACGCACGCCTGTTTGCTTATTAACTGCCGCACGGCCCCGTTGCGCTGCGGCGCGACACCGGCCGTGACGTTGCTGGTGGGCACGGCGTCAGCGACTCAGCGTCGTTACAGTTCACGCCAGCTCGTCGGTTTTTAGGGCGGCGCGGCAGCGCGCTGCGGACAAGTTGTTCCGGCGCTGGCGGCGGCGCCGCGACGACGGCGCGACACCAAAGCGGCGCGCGGCGACAACAATCTTTGTTGCAACTAGTGTCGCGCGTTTTGAAAGCATTGCCGTGGCCGCGCCGCGTGAAAGCGGCGGTGGCGTGCCACGGCAGCACCCTTCTACCGGTACTGACCCTAAAATGTGCCTCCAAGGATCTGCTGTGAATCTTCCAGCCACCGTCCGGCACGCGCACCGTGTGTTGCTGACTGCGGCCGCGCCACGTACGTGTCGTTTCGTTGCGCCCACAGGCCGTTGCCACTTGTTCACCTTGTTGGCGGCGCTGGTTTTTGTTGTGGCTGTTTGGCAGTGACAGGCTGGAATCGCACCACATGGCAAGGCGCGCCGTCTGATGAGCGCACAGTTCAGCAAAGCTGCGCAAAGTGACAAAGGCTGTAGCGCGCAGGCTTGCATACCTTTTTCAACTCCCCTGCTATTCAGCCGGTGTGCCACGTCCGCGTCGAATCCCACGCGGCCAGGCTGATGATGGAGTGCCCTGCCGACACTGTTGGAACTTCCAAATGAAGTCCCAATGGCGTCAAAGTTCCATACATAGTGATCTATGGCTAAAATTCAAATCTGGATAGAATCCAATAATAACACACAACAAAAAATAAATACTGAATGAAAATACTCTAAATCGATATGCTTGGGTCATTTGTTTCTGTATTTTGCAGCGCTGTGCCGCCGCTACCGGTTAGGGAACTTCCGAGCCAGCCTCGGACAGGAGCGAGCTCCACTGGCATCGTGGCATGTCAAACTCAAACAGCCAAATGGATGAAAATCCAATGAAAATACAAAACACACAACTGATTTAGAGCGCATCTTATTTGCACAAATACACAAAGTAACTATGTTATGGTTACACATTTTGCCCTGCCGCCGTTTGGAACTTCCAAGCACCCGGCCAGTCACACGTCAACAAAGTTCCAGGGTATCATCCGTTGGCGGGCAACCGTATCCACCCGGCGGCCACCCCCCACCCCACCGGCCGCCAATTCCCGTCGTGTCGCTGCCGTAGTTTTACGCCGAGTACCTCCCTTCCGATCGGTACGTGGACGCTGGCTGCGCCGCTGTGGGCGGTGGCGTTTTGCGGGTGCCTATGTTTTTGGTTCGGGCTGCAGAGTGGCTACTAGCCTTGGTCGTAGGGAGAGAGAGAGAGAGAGAGAGAGAGAGAGAGGAGGGGGGATGGTGGCTATGAGGTGGCGGATTTGCACCCAGGTTGCAGTAGTGAGAGGCGGCAGTAGTGAGAAGGTAGCAGAGTATGTTAGTACCAGTGGAGAGAGTGGGGGAGAGAGCCAGTGGAAGTCGAGCAGTTGAGAGCGAAAGCCAGTCGACAGTAGGGGGGAGGAGAGGCGAGCAGGAGAGGAGAGAGCACACTGTATGCGAAGACACAACGCACGGTGAAGCAAAGAACAACCAGCCACAGCAGCGGGGTTGAGCGCATGCATTGCTACGTTGCT